>OLSQ01001025.1_pt1 | contig 24437 bp, 25 predicted proteins | sample 1672561 | NCBI WGS metagenome assembly OLSQ01 (sample SAMEA3136699, study PRJEB25190) | human gut metagenome | biome: human gut; feature: human-associated habitat; material: faeces | place: Austria | collected 2013
GTAGTAGGCGTTGAGGTACATCTGCTTGATCTCGCTCATCAGCGGGTAGCGGGGGTTCGCGCCGGTGCACTGGTCGTCAAAGGCCTGCTCCACCATGGCGTCCGTATCCACGAATTCTTTGCCGGCGCGCTGCGCCAGCAGCCGCCCCACGGTGGTCTTGCCCGAAGAGGGCATACCGATGAGCACGACGTTCTCCATCTGGCGCAGCACCGTATCGTAGGCCAGGTCAATCTCCTCCCGGGTCGCCTCGCAGCCCCGGAACAGGGCGCTGGCATAGACGGCCTGCGCCGCCAGCATATACAGCCCGCCCTCGGCGGCGATGCCCCGCCGCCGGGCGTTCAGCACCAGATTGCTGCGCAGGGGGTTATACACCGCGTCCACCACACCCTCCAGGCGGGGGAAGCGCTCCAGCTCCAGCGGACAGCCCTCCAGATCAGGGTACATACCGCAGGGCGTTGTGTTGATGACGAAGGCGGCGTCCCCGTGCTTCCCCGCCGCCTGTTCATAGGTAACGGCATCTCCCCGGCCGCTGCGGGACACGCGGCAGATCTCCGCCGCGCCCAGCCACATTGCGGCGGTTCGGGCGGTTTTGGACGTGCCGCCGGTGCCCAGGATCAGCACCTTCTTCCCGGACAGCTCCAGTCCCAGGCGGCGGATCAGCGCCAGCATCCCGGGCAGATCCGTATTGTTGCCCAGCAGCCTGCCGTCCCGGTTCACCACGGTGTTCACCGCACCGACGGCCCGGGCCGTGTCGGACAGGCCGTCCAGATAGGGGATGACCTGTTCCTTATAGGGGATGGTCACGTTGATCCCCGCGAAGCCGCGTTTTTTCAGGAAAGACGCCAGCTCCTCCGGCTTCAGCTCCCATAGATGGTAGTCGTAATCCGCCAGCGCATGATGGATCTGGCGGGAGTAGCTGTGCCCCAGCGGATAACCGATCAACCCGCAGTTCATGCCCGCCCCTCCTTTGCCAGATAGTCCGTACCAAACCGCTGGGTCAGCAGGTCGCACAGCACCAGCGCGGTGACGCTGTCCAGCACCGGGCAGATGCGGCGGATGATGGCCGGATCGTGGCGGCCATGTATGGTCAGCTCCGCGTCCTCGCCCCGGAGGAAATCCACCGTCTGCTGGGGCTGTCTGATGGACGGCGTGGGCTTCACGGCGCACTGGAACACCACGTCCATGCCGTTGGTGATGCCGCCGTTGATGCCGCCGTTTCGGTTAGTGGCCGTCACCACCCGGCCCTGCTCCATGCGGAAGGCGTCGTTAAAATCAGAGCCATAGCCGCTCACGGCAGAAAACCCGCCTCCGAATTCGATGCCCTTGACGCCGCCGATGGAGAACGCCGCGTGGCTCAGAAGGCTCTCCACGCTGTCGAACCATGGCTCGCCTACCCCGGCAGGCAGGCCGCACACGGCGGTCTGGGTGATGCCGCCCACGCTGTCCTGCCGTTCCCTGGCCTGCAGGATCTCGGCACTGACGGCCTGAGCAGCCTCACAGGTCAGCGTGGGGAACTCCGCCGTCTGCAGGGCGGCCACATCCGCCGCCGCGTCCGGGGCAAAGGGGCGATCCCACGCGCCGCCGCAGCGGAGAATATGGGTGCCCACGGTAACACCCACCCGGTCAAGGGCTGACAGCAGTATCGCCCCGGCGGCCACCAGCGGCGCGGTAACACGGCCGGAAAAGTGTCCGCCGCCCCGCCAGTCCTCATAGCCGTGGTATTTGCAGTAGGCGGCGTAGTCCGCGTGGGAGGGCCGCGCCAGGCCGTAGGTATAGTCCTCGCTGCGGGTATTTTCGTTGGGGATGACGATGGTCAGCGGCGAACCGGTGGTGCGGCCCTGGTACACGCCGCTGAGTATCTGATAGCAGTCCTGCTCCTGCCGTGCCGTATCCAGCGTCGTGGAGGGACGGCGGCGGGCCAGCTGGCGGCGGATATAGTCCTCATCCACCGGCAGGCCGGGCGCTAAGCCGTCCAGCACCGCGCCCACCGCCGGGCCATGGCTCTCGCCGAAAATGGTCAGCGCGACCGCCTGTCCAAAGGTATTTTTCATACTTCTGTCTCCTCCCAGCGTCGGAGTATTTCCTCCGGTGCCTGTTTTTCCATGCGGAACGAGCCCGGCTCGTCCACCATCACAACACTGATCCCGTCTGAGAATGCCTTCTTATCGTGGAGCAGGTACGGCAGAAGCTGCCGGGGCGTAAAGCCGCACCCCGTGGGCAGTCCGCATTTCCTGAGTATGTTCGTCAGCCGGGGACGCAGCGCCGGCCCGCACATGGGCAGCATACCCATTGCCACGCATTCGCCGTGCAGCAGCTTGCCCCCGGCGCAGCTCTCCACGGCGTGGCCGATGGTGTGGCCGAAATTCAGCACACGGCGCAGCCCCTGCTCCGTGGAGTCTTGCTCCACCACCCGCGCCTTGATGCTCAGGGAGCGGGCGATGATCTCCGGCAGGTCCGCCGTCAGGTCCGAGCTGCTCTCTATCAGCTCCAGCAGTGCCGCGTCGCAGGTCATAGCCATTTTCACGCTCTCGGCCAGCCCTGCGGCCATCTGCCGCCGGGACAGCGAGCGGAGGGTATCCGTGTCGATCAGCACCGCGCGGGGCTGGTGGAACGCACCCACGATGTTCTTCACGCCGTTCATGTCGATGGCCGTCTTGCCGCCCACGGAGGAGTCCACCTGCGCCAGCAGCGTGGTAGGCACGTTGTAAAAGTCCACGCCCCTCATATAGGTGGCGGCGGCGAAGCCCGCCAGGTCTCCCACCATACCGCCGCCCACAGCCACCACACAGTCGCCGCGACCCATGCTCAGGGCCAGCATCTCCCCCAGGAGCTGCTGATAGCTGCCCATATTTTTGCTGCTCTCCCCCGCGGGGACGGTGCAGATACGGGCCTGTCGGCACGCACCCGCCACCGTCTCGGCGTACTCCTCTGGCACGCCGCTGTCCGTCACTACCAACACACGGCGGGCCAAAGCCAGATGCTCACCTGCGTGAGACAGGACTCCGGAGTCCAGTATGATGGGATAGCTCTGCGTTCCCAGCGAAACGGAAATGACCATCATGCGATCTCTCCTTATATGCTATTTGCGTAATAAGACCCCACCAGCCGGAGCTTGGCGCAGGTGGCGGACAGTTCCTGCAGCATTTCACGCCCATTGGTGTTGTTGATGCAGCCCTCAGCCTCCACGTAGAAGAAATACTTCCAGGACAACCCCTTCATAGGGCGGCTGCGCAGGGTGCGCATGTTGTAGCCGTGTGCGCCGATGATGTTCAGCGTCTGGGCCAGTGAACCGGCGTCGTTCTGCACGGTGAACACCAGTACGAAATTCTCATCCTCCCGCTTCTTGGTGGTCTCCGGCTGGTTCCGGGTGCGGGAAAGGGCGGCAAAGCGGGTGGTGTTGGTCTTTGCCGTGTTGATGCCCCGCTCCAGCACCTGCAGGCCGAACACCTCCGCCGCATCCTCGGAGGCAATGGCCGCCAGCGCGGGGTCATTGGTTCGTCGCACATATTCCGCCGCCATAGCCGTGTTGGAATAGGTCTCCGTGGCGTAGCCGCGGCGCTTGATGTAGTCGTCGCACTGGCGCAGCGCCTGCGGATGGCTGACCACGGCTCTGACCGTATCCACCGTGGCGTTCTCCACACCCAGCAGGCTATGGTCGATCTCCATGTCCAGCACCTGGTTGATATACAGCTCGCCTGAGAACAGCAGATCCATCACCGCACCCACCTCGCCGGCGTAGCTGTTCTCCAGCGGCAGCACCACGCTGTCCGCCTCTCCCACCTCCACAGCTCTGTGGGCGGCGGCAAAATCGGGATAGGCGACAAGCCGGGCCTCCGGAAACATACGCCGTGCCGCCAGATAGCCGTAAGCACCCTCCACACCGCTGTACGCCACCTTCATGCCGCTGAGCAGCCTGCTCTGATAGGCGCAGGACAGATCAAGAACGCCCCGCAGGAACTGCACGTAGTACGACGCCACCGCCGGATCGGTGATGTGCCTGCGGTTGTGGTCGATCAGCTCCCGCTCCCGCTCAGCGTCCCGGATGGATAGTCCTCTCGCCTTCTTAAAGGCCGCCACCTGTTCGCTCATTTCCATACGCTTTTCAAACAGCTGCGCCATTTGTTCGTCAATGCTGTTGATATTTTCTCTGATCTTATCCAGTTCGCTCATAGCGGTCCTGCCCTTTCTCAACACAAAAAAATCGGCCCTCCTGCATGGAAGACCGTTCAAAACGCGAATATGTCGGTTTTACCGCGCGTTCAAACACAGACTCCCATGGGCATTTTCTTGCCTGCAAAAGCAAAAAAGCCAAAAAAAGGCAGCGCGCCAAACAGCACGCTGCACGCAAAGTCAGAAATAGCGCAGTTGGAGACAGAGTGGGCGCACTTCACCACGATACCGTTGGAATACACAGCACAATGGATCATGGCAGCACACCTCCTCCTGAAATATACATAAATTGTATGCTATTTTTCCGCTCCCGTCAAGAGGGCCGCCGCACTTTTCACTTATGCACAAAAATCCGGAGCATCGCGGTGGCAGGTTTGTAACATACGGGGCGGCATTACGCCCGCCGCCGGTTGACGAGCCGGAACACCGTGGACACCAGCAGGATGCCCACCGCCAGCGAACCGGCGATGCCCACCGTCTCCAGTCCCTTGGCCACCGCCTCCATCATGTCACCCTCCAGCCCCAGGCTCATGGTGTAGTACACGCCTGCCCCCGGCAGCATGGGCAGTGTTGCCACCACCAGGTACGGCATGGCGGGGCACTTGCGCACCCGCGCCATGATCTCGGCATACAGCGCCGCAAACACGGCCGCGAACAGGTTGGCGGCGTACACGTCGCAGCCCAGCGCGCGGCACGACAGGTAGACCATCCACGCGGCTGAACCACCCAGTATGCACAGCACCAGCCCCCGGCCATGCACGTTGAACAGGATGCAGAAGCCGAAGCAGCCCACAAACACCGCCAGCGCCTGTGTCCATGCCGGCCAGGCCGTGGTAGCAGAGCCGGTCTGGCCGTACAATCCCGCGGTCAGATGCCAGGCAGCCGCCGTTCCCAGCGCGATGGCCAGCGCGGAGAGCACCACCTGCACGATGCGGAAAATGCCGGAGTTGGTGTCGCCGTAGATAATATCCCGCATGGAATTGGTGATAAGCAGCCCCGGCACAAGGATCATCAGCGCGCCGATAATGGCCGCGTCCGGACATTTCAGCCACCCCAGCCCCGCCGCCGCGTAGGCCGGCAGCGCCATCAGGCACGAGGCCAGTATGGTGCTGAAAAATGGATTGGCCTCCTGCCGGTCCATAAAGCGCATCACCAGGCCGATGATCAGTCCGATCAGCCCCGCCCACAGGCAGTCCGGCAGCGTGCCGCCAAACACCAGGCAGAATCCCAGCCCTACCAGCACATTGCCCAGATAAAATACGCCGGTACGGTAAGCCCGGCAGGCCGCCAGCGTCTCCTGCAGCCATGACATGGCCTGATCCACCGCCGGTTTCTCCGCGCAGATGCGCCGGCTCAGCGCGTTCAGTTTCTCCAGCTTCTCCAGATCGTTGCCGTGGAAGCCGATACGCCGCATGATCATCAGCGGCTTCCCGTTGGCCGCCTCCAGGCTGACGGACACGCAGTTGGGGATGGCGAATACCTCGCACTCTACGCCATACGCCCGCAGAATACGGCGGATGGTGTCCTCCACCCGAAACGTCTCCGCACCGGACATAGCCAGATGATACCCCATTGTGGCCGCCAGATCGGTCAGCAGATAGTAGTCCATACGCATCTCCTGCATATCATCAAAATCGGCGGCCTCGCCGCCACGACTGACAGTATAGGCAGGGAAACGGTGATTGTCAACGGGCGAGAATATACAAATCTTGCCCGACATTCGGTCGGTTTTGCGGCTGTTTGTTGCGTTCCGCCGGGGACGGTGTTATAATGAGCCAACAAAATACCGTCTCAGGAGGTCGATGCTATGAAGAACATGCTGAAAGAAAAGCTGGCGCAGGGCGTCAAGCCTCTGGGCACATTTGTGGGTACCGGCAGCGCCGCCGTCGTGGAGTGTCTGGGCTGCGCGGGTCTGGATTTTGTCATTCTGGATAATGAACACAGCCCCATTGAGGCGGAGACCACCGCCGAGCTGGTACGGGCAGCGGAGCGGCGGAGCATAACGCCGCTGGCACGGGTGCGTGAGATCAGCCGCCCGGCCATTCTGAAGCTGCTGGACGTCGGCGTGCAGGGGCTTATTATCCCCGATGTGCACAGTGCGGAAGACGTCCGGCGTATCGTGTCCTACGCCAAATACGCGCCTGTGGGGCAGCGGGGCTTCTGCCCCTCCCGGAAAGACGGCTGGGGCACAGATATGCCGGGATCTGTGGCGGACGTTATGGCGCACTTCAACCGTGAAACGCTGGTGATCCCACAGTGTGAGACAGCGGAGGCACTGGCAGACATTGAGCATATCGCGGCCATGGACGGCGTGGACGGCATCTTTATTGGCCCGTTCGACCTGTCTATTTCCCTGGGGATGCCGGGAGCGTTTGAGAACGAGCGCTTTAAGGCGGCGCTGGCGCGCATATCGGCAGCCTGCCGGTCTGCGGGCAAGCCCTGCCTGATCTTTGCAGGGAACGGCGCGGACGCTGCCGTGCGGCTGGCGCAGGGCTACGATGGCGTGGCCATAGGGCTGGACGCCACGCTGCTCATCGGCGGTGTGCAGGCGCAGATCCGGGCCTGCCGGGGATAACGCCCCCGATGCACAGGTACATGAACATATCAAGCAAGCTCCACGGCGCTGCCGTGGAGCTTGCTCGTTTGCGGAAGGCCGGCCGCAGCTCAGCAGAGATGCCGCGCCGTACTGAACCACCCGGTCTGCGCATAGGATGACAGCAGAATTTGGAAAGGGGCGTGCCCATTGTGAAAAAAGTAAAGATCCTGTTTCTGCGGCGGTGGTATATCATGGGCAGCGCGGCACTGCTTGCCGCTGCTGCCATCTTTTACGCGGCAAATTACCCCGCCTTCGTCACCACCGCCGCCACCACCCGACAACTGCCCATCTACTCCGTAGAGCGCACACAAAAAATCTGCTCCATCTCCTTCGACGCCGCGTGGGGTGATGCAAAAGTGCGGCAGCGCCGTGCATGACGTTTATAAAAAAGGCGCTTTCATTCAAAAACTTTTGATCTGCAGCATGCATATTTAAGATTCGTCCTTCAGCCCCCGTCTGTGGGAGTGAAGGGCGAATGTCTTATAGGCCTGTAATCCCGGATCAGAATTCCCTTTCAAGGCAGTCCGGTTTCATCAGAAAATCATAGATGTTTACGGTCAGGATACCATATTCGTTGTAATACGGCGGGACAACATCCTTGGTGATAATGTCTTTTAAAGAATCATCGATCTTTCGAAACGGCCTGATCTCCTGCGTCCGCTTTGCCTCATCAGGCAGAAAGCACGCGGAGTGAATATAATATCTGGCCGAACCCAGGTCGCAGGCAAAGTCCACTTCCAACTGCTTGCGGGTCACTTTTCCGTTGGTCTCTTTTTCCGTCACAGGAACGACGCCTGCATCCACGCTGTACCCTCTCATGCGTAGTTCATTGTAAATGACATTTTCCATAGAGTGGGTCTGTTCAAGCTGGCGAAACTTGATTCTTGCATTGCGCAGTCCAATATCTGAAAAATAGTATTTCTTGGGCGTCCCGATATACGCCGTTCCTTTAATATCGTACCGCTGTGCCGATTCGATCAGGAAAGATTCTTCAAAGTACGCCAGATACTTGTGTATCGTGTTGGCCGTAATCTTAGACTTCTTTACCGTCCTGAATGTGTTCCGTAATTTTTCGGGATTTGTCAGGAAGCCAATGGCTGAAGAAAGAATATTCAGCAAATCCTCCAGTTCTCCGATGTTCTTTACACGATTGCGTTTTGTAATAAAAGGACAGCTTCAAAGTATCCGCGCCGTTCCCGCTAATACCAGAGCAGGAATTAGCAGGAAAGCAAAAAATCGTTTTTTACAACCCGAATTTCTGTTTGTGCAGCACCGCAATGCTCCCTCTATTCAAGACATCGTATTTTCCGCTGTTTTTCATAGAGGGAGCGTATTGTGGCAAGCTGTCACGACCCAGTATCACCGTGAGGTTGCTGGTAAAGTGCGGCAAAGCTATGGCAATCATTCATGAAAGCGACTTTCATACGCCCTCATCAATTCCTGTTGGAAATTGGGATGGGCGATGGCGATGAGGGCCTGCGCCCGCTGGCGAAGGGTACGTCCGGTCAGGTGCGCGATGCCATACTCCGTGACCACATAGTCCACATCGTTGCGGCTGGTGGTGACAGCACTGCCCACATCCAGTACCGGGACAATCTTGGACGCGTTGCCCTTGACAGTGGATGGCATGGCCATAATGGAACGGCCATTTTTACTCATGGCCGCACCGCGGACAAAGTCCACCTGTCCGCCCACGCCGGAGATCTGTTTCAGTCCGATACTCTCCGAGACCACCTGTCCCATCAGATCCACCTGTACACAGGAATTGATGCATACCATGTTGTCGTTCTGTGCAATGATCACCGGATCGTTCACATGCTCTACTGGGTATATCTCTACCTGCGGGTTGTTGTCAATAAAGTCATACAGTCGCTTAGTCCCCATGAGGAAGTTGGCTACACTGACGCCACGATGCAGCGTCTTGCGGCTGTTGTTGATCACGCCGCGTTCCATCAGGTCTACCACTCCGTCTGAGAACATCTCGGAGTGGATGCCCAGATTTTTCTTATGCCGCAGAAAGGACAGCACCGCGTCAGGGATAGCGCCGATGCCCAGCTGCAAGGTGTCGCCGTCGTTAATCAGCGAGGCGCAGTAATTGCCGATGGCCTCCTCCACCGGGCCGATCTTTGGGGGTGTCAACTCCAAAATTGGGCTGGAGTGTTTCACGAAGAGGTCAATGTCCTCCACCCGTACATTGCCACCACCGCAGGTTCGGGGCATCTGGTCGTTGACCTGCGCGATGACCCTCTTCGCATTCTTTACTGCGGCCAGTGTATAGTCCACGGAGATTCCCAGTGAACAGATGCCATTCTCATCCGGCGGCGTCACCTGCACCAGCGCCACATCCACCGGCAGCGTCGTCTCAAACAAACGGGGCGCACGGTAAAAGAAAGTAGGTGTATAGTCGGCCCGTCCATTCTCCACGGCTTCACGGGCCGGTGGGCTCACAAACAGCGCGTTGTGACGAAAGTTTTCCGCATATTCCGGACGGCAGTAGGCGCAGTCTCCCAGCACCAGCATGTGGTCGATCTCCACATTGCGGTATGCCGCCGCGTTACGCACCATGGCGTCAATCAGGCAGGTAGGCTCGCCGGCGGCATGACCCAGCACCACACGATCTCCGGACTTAATATGTGTAACGGCTTCCTCTGCTGTGGTTAGTCGTGAACGATAGATTTCTTCCCAACTCATACATCTTATCTCCTTATGTAGTTTCAAGAACCTGCAGCCAACGTCGGGCTGCTGCCAGATCCCCTGTGCCCCGTATAGTACACATGGGTAGCGTACCTGACATCCGCTGCAGCGCACACCCCGCGGTGCAGCCACACACAGCCAGGCATCCGTCATAGGGCGGCTCGTCCGGCAATACGAAAGTTAATTCCGGGAACTGCACCATCAGTGTGCGGACTGCGCCTACCCGGTCATATCGAGGATTGCAGCCGCCGCAGTAGTAAACAGCGACACGCTTACTCATAGCGTAGCAGCCTTTTTGCCTGCGCCAGCAGCTCCTCACCGACGCCCTGCTCCAGAACAACCTCCCGCAACTGCGGAAACCGCCCCAGCAGCGTGGCACGGATCAACTCCTCCGTGGTCAGATACGCGCTGGGACAGCCGGAACACTGGCCGGTCAGTCGAAACACATACTGACTCTCTTCCAGGCGCACCGTCTCCATGCCACCGCCGTGCAGCAGCAGCTGCGGCCGGATCTCTTCATCCAGCACTTGTTCAATTTTTTCAAACAGTTCGTTCATATTCCCAGTTCCGTTTTAACAGTGCCGGGCAGACTTGCCCGGCACTGTTCAGTCTTTCCTTTACTCGCTGATGTGCGCGATCTTCTTGGCCAGCTCCTTCTTGTGCGCCAGATTGCCCTGGCGGGAGATCATGATGCGCTGAGCCTGGGGAGAACCGGCGCCGTGCATGGACTCAGTGCGGTAGCCCACCGCCGCAGTGCCGAGACACAGGTTCTCTATGAGCCGCAGGATGCGCAGACGGTTCTCTGTGGACACGGTACCAACGCCCTTGAAGTACTTGTCCACATACGGCCCGATTTTCGGGTCGCGCAAATCTGCCTCAGAGGGCGCGGTAACCACCAGACCTCCCGCGATATCCTCTGCCAGACGGGTGATCTCATAGGGGAACCGGGTTACGTTCTGCTTGCACACATTGGCCAGCAGCAAGTCGATCATGTAGTTGCCGCTCTTGGTGGGATGGCCCTCGGAGGAGCAGGCGATGCCGCAGCAGTACAGAGTCTCGTTCAGATGGGTCATCTCGATGAGCTTGTCCTTGATATGGCTGGCCTTGGCAGCGCCGTTATAGTCGGCGGCCACAGCAGCAGCTCCGATCAGCACGTCGCCCACGCCCACCTTGCAGCCGCCGTAACTTTGACGGTGATAGCCCGCAAAGCGCTCCACCAGCATACCGGCGAACTCCGTCTCGCCGTTGAGGAAAATGCGGTCATTGGGAACGAACACATTGTCGAACACAGTGAGTGCCTCCACACCGCCGAACTCAGCGTTGCCCACGTCCATCTCGGTGTTTTCCAGCTTGCGGGTATCGCAGCTCTGACGACCTACGATCAGGAACAGGCCAGGGGCGTCCAGCGGAACGGCGAAGGAAACTGCATAGTCCTTATCCTCGGGCCCCATGGCGATGGTGGGCATCACAATGACCTCGTGAGAGTTCAGGATGCCGGTCTGATGTGCCTTGGCACCGCGGACCACGATACCGTCGGGACGACGCTCCACCACCCGCAGGAACAAGTCGGGGTCATCCTGCGCGTGAGATGCCTTGCTGCGGTCGCCCTTGGGGTCGGTCATGGCGCCGTCGATGGTCAGATCCTCTTCCTGGCAGTAGGTCATGAACTTCTTAAAATTCTCGTGGTAGTTGGTGCCGTACTTCTCATCAACCTCATAGGTGGTGGAGAACACGGCGTTGAAGGCATCCATACCCACGCAGCGCTGGAAGCAGGCGGCGGTCATCTGACCGCACAGACGCTGCATCTTCACCTTATTGCGCAGGTCGTCAGTAGACTGATGAATATGGGTGAAACGGTTGACCCGCTCTCCGGTATAGGGGGAGACCACAGTCATCAGATCCTGATACTCCGGCATCTGCGCCAGATCATAGGTCATACGGACAGAGTTCAGGGACGGACGCAGGATGGGGTCTTCGGTGGGATCTTCAATCTTCTTGCCGAACATATAGACCTGCATATTGATCTTCTTGATGGATTCGATATACTGTTCGCCTGTCATAAGTGCCATGATGATTTCCTCCTTTTATATCAATAGAGATCTCGATAGATCTTCAGAACCAGCTCCTCGGTCATGGGTATAAAGCTGTTGCGCAGCAGACGCTGCTGGTTGTCGATGACGGACTTGGCCCACACCGGCAGATCCTCCTGTTTCGCACCGTACTCCCGCAATGCCTTCTTGGGAAGGACTTTGTTCAGCAACTCCTCCATCGTCTCATAGACCGCATCCACGCCGCAGCCCAGCAGACCCGCCAGATAGTCGTTCATCACAGCGATCTCACCGTCCGTCTTGTGGCGCATATATTCCTTCATTACGCCGGTGAAGATGGCATAGTTGCTCTCGCCATGAGCCACATGGTACTGGCCGCCCAGAGGATAGGCCATAGCGTGTACCGTACCGCAGCCGGCAGTTCCGAAGGCAAGGCCAGCAAAATTGGAGGCGGTGAGGAACTCGTCCATCAGCGCCTTGCGGCTGTCCGCACCATTGGCAGCGATGTGCTGATAGCCCCGGACGATCATCTCGATGGCCTTGTAGCTGAACAGCTTCGTATAGGCCGTCGCCTTGGGAGACAAGGCGGATTCCGCCGCGTGGACCAGCGCGTCGATGGAGCTGGTGGCGAATACCTTCAGTGGCAGCCCCTCCAGCAGTTCAGGAATCAATACAGCGTGATCTGCATACATGGTGGGAGCAACCATACCCATCTTCGTGCCCATGCGGGTGCGGTTCAGCACGGCAATATTGGTCACCTCGCTGCCGGTACCGCATGTGGTGGGAATAATGACCAGCACTTTTGCCTTGTTCAGCGCCGGCATACGGGCATACAGCTCATCCATGTCCATGGTATCCGCCACGGCGAACACCTTGGCCAGGTCGATGATGGTACCGCCGCCGATGGCGATGATACGGTCAAAGGACAGACCGCTGATGTCCTTCAGGATGGCCTCGGCCATGACGTCGCTGGGCTCACCCATGCCGTACTGCTCCTGATACACCACATGGCACGGCAAGTCCAGCTCCCCGAAATACGGCTCGTAGATGTACTCGTTTGTCAGGATCAGATCCGTCTCTTTGAGTTGAAACCCTTCCGCAAACTCTTTGCACGTCCCGTACTTATACAACGATGGCTTAAATATGATCTGTTCCATATCCTCACTCCCCTCACTTTGTCTTCCGAGCGGTGGCGCGCCGGGCAGCCGCTGCAATGCTCTCTGCTGTCAGCCCAAAGCGTTCCCGGAGATAGCTTACTGGGCCAACCTCGCCGAATTCATCTTTGACACCCACCATTTCCACGGGTACGGGGCAGTTTTGCACCAGCACCTCCGCTACAGCGCTTCCCAATCCGTTGATCACGTTATGGTTCTCCGCGGTGACGATCGCGCCGCAATCCGCAGCCGCCGCCAGCACCGCGTCCGCATCCAGGGGCTTCCAGGTGAACATATCTGTCACACCGGCCTCGATCCCCTCCTGCCGCAGCATCTCCATCGCTGTCAGTGCCTCAGATACGCAATATCCGCTGGCAATGATCATCACATCTCGCCCCGGATGGAGCAATGCCGCCTTGCAGATTTCAAATTTTGAGCCCGTCTCGTAAACCTTTTTCACGTCCTTGCGCACAAGGCGCATATACATGACGCCTTCCGTGTAGGCCATCTGCGGAAGAATGCTCTCCAGCATGGCAATATCCGTAGGCTCTATCACTGTCATAGTGGGTATACCACGCATGATGCCCATATCCTCAAAGGGCATATGCGTTCCTCCGTTATAGGCCGCCGTAATGCCGGGATCAGAACCAACTATCTTGACATTGGCCCGATTATATGCGGCGGACAGGAATATCTGGTCGCACGCGCGGCGGGTGCAGAACGGTGCAAACGTATGGGCAAAAGGTATTTTCCCCTGCACCGCCAAACCGGAAGCAACACCGATCATGTTCGCTTCCTGAATGCCGCAATCCACCATTTGTTCAGGGTATTTCTCCGCAAAGGGTTTCATTCCCATGGCGGACATCAGATCCGCATCCAACGCCACGATCCGGGGATCGTGTTCCGCCAGTTCCATCATGCACTTGCAGTACGCTTTGCGCATTTCCACTGTGTCTTTTTCTCCAACTCGGGATGCTAATACGATCTCATTCATCGCGTTCTTCCCTCCTTACTGCACATTGTAGCGCCGACGGATCTCCTCCAGCGCGTTTGCCAGTTCCTCTTCGGACAGCCCTCGACTGTGGCTACCAACCTGCCCTTCGCTGCCGCTCCATCCGTGTCCCTTTATCGTGTCCAGTACGATAACACTTGGTGTGCCGCTATTCTTCTCTGCTTTGCTCAAAGCTGCATCCACAGCCTGTAAGTCATGTCCGTTTACCCTCTGCGCATACCAGCCAAAGCTGGCAAATTTTGCCGCAATATCACCCAAATTGCACACTGCATCCGTGTCGGTGCGCCCATCGATCTGTAGTTTGTTGTGATCCACCAGCGCAATCAGGTTGTCCAGATGGTGAGTCGCCGCAAAAAGGGCCATCTCCCAAACCTGCCCTTCATCCAACTCGCCGTCGCCCAAAATAAGATAGACGCGGCTATCTGCGCCATCCATCTTAAGGCCCAGCGCCGCACCAGCCGCCGTTGATGCGCCCTGCCCCAGCGAACCGGTAGTCATATCGATCCCTGGTGTATGATTTCGATCGCAATGACTTGGCAGATCTGTGTGGGGTGTATTCAGCGTGGCCAACTGCTCCACAGGGAAAAAGCCCTTCAATGCCAGCGCTGCGTAAAGTGCCGGCCCGCAGTGGCCTTTGGACATAACCACCCAGTCGCGGCCCGCCCAGCAGGGTTCGTCCGCACGGTAACGTAAGTGGGCCTGATATAACACCGCCAACGCATCCGCAATGGACAGTGAACCTCCCAAATGCCCATTGGGAAGACCTGCGATCATCTTGCACACCTCTACATGAATGGCGGCTGAATATTGCTGCGTCTGGTGCAAAACTGTTTCGTTCATATTGTCGTTCCTCCGTTTCCTCCGATATTCGAAGCTACGAGAATAGGGCCTGCCGTCCTATACGGCAGGCCCTATTGCGTGAATAGCCCGCTAACAGGAGTGATATATGCTATTCTGCGGCTATGTCAGTGGTTGAAAATACCCCGCTTGGGCAGCTCATGCACAGATACCCATCCCTCGCTGAGCGGTTCTTTGAAGCACCCGGCCACCTCGGATGCAGGCCGGGTGGTAAAGCCCTCTACCGGCGCAGTCCCGGCGGGATAGTTCTCCAGCATGTCCTCGATCATCAGCGTGATGTATTTGCAGATGGCCGCAATAGGACGCTTGGCCTTATACGCATCACCACGGCTGGGGTATCCAACCACGCCCTCCGGTGTACCCCAGCGCTCGATGAGATTTTGTCCCTCTCCTTCGGACCAGGTATGAGGTCTGCCATAGGAGTCCACCGAGGTGTCGTAGTGCTTCTTCAGCGCCACGCTAACAGGCTGGGAATCCACGCACACGCTCATATCCACCATATCGCCGAACAGGAAATTGGCAACGGCCGTTTCCGCCTCATCCGCGTGGACAAAATGGGTGGTCAGTGAATCCGGTTCATCGATGGGGATCCAGAACTCACGGATGGCTCGATGCCACTCCAACTCAGAAACGATGGCCGGAAGCTGATAGCGTTTGAAGAACTCCTGAACGGCGGACTCCAGCATCCACTTGTGGCCGTGGTTATTGACGAGAATAAACTTGCGATAGCCGTCATCCCACAGTCCCAGCATCATGTAGATCAGTGTTTCACGGACGACCTCCTCCGTCACCATATATGTGCCGGGCATGGCCACATGGTGGTACGGATGACCACCGTAGTTCAAGGGCGGCAGCGCCAAAGAAACCTCGAATCCTTTCTTGGCTGTATAGCGGCGAACACCCTCGCAGATCTGCGTAACCATATAGGTGTCCAATCCGGAGGGGTTGTGCATACCATGGTTTTCCGTTGTCCCGATGGGGATCAGCACCACATCGTTCTTCCGGCGCTTCGCCATGGCAATATGCCGCGGAGTATTTTGGATGTAACAACCGGCCTTGCCCAGTTCAGACTCACTGGGCAACTCATATTCTTCCAGTATCTTATCAATTTCCTCGATACTGGCCTCCCAGACCTCTTTTTTCAGGCGGCCTGCAGGAGAGTCCTCAAACACAATATGGGGATAGTCTGTGGTGTACCAGGTCTCGCCCATGACTTCTTTTTTATAGGTCTTTCTGGACATTGTACGTATCTCCTTTTTTGAAAGAATTTTTGTTGTATACATTAAGGCGTTTAAGAAAACATGATCTGCACCACAGCCAATACTGCAGTCGCACGCTGAACAGCGACAGATCATGTATTTCTTTTTATCTTACTCTCCCGATGCTGCATCTTTCTGTTCCTTACGGCGCTTCAGTGCTGGGTGGACAAAGCCCTGGAACAGCAGGAACAGGATCAAGATAATCATGACAATGCAGATAGGGCGGGTCAGGAACACTGTAAAATCCATCTTAGCCGTAACCAGACCGCGGCGGAGATTTTTATCCACCATACTGCCGCCCAGAATAATACCCAAGATCAATGGTGCGCTCGGGAATTTGAATTTGCTCATCAAATACCCCAGGAGGCCAAAGAAGAACATCAGATACACATCCTGAATGCGGTTATTATAGCCATAAGAACCCACAATGCAAAGGATCGTTACGATAGCCATAATGACCGGCATAGGTGCACCAAGCATTTTGATGATGCCGCGGCCCACGAACACGCCCATGATCAGGAATACAATACCCGCCAGGAACATTGCCAGCGCGATCTGATACAGCCAGGAAGGATTTTTGGAGATAAACGTTGGCCCCGGCTGCACACCCTGCATGATCAACACGCCCAGAACGATAGCGGTAACACCATCACCGGGAACACCTAGCGACAGCAGTGGTGCATATGTACCGGGGACGCAGGCGTTGTTGGCCGCCTCACTGCCCACCAGGCCATCCACCGCGCCGTTGCCAAACCGTTCAGGGTGCTTACTGGAGGATTTAGCATGATCGTAGCCCACCCAACTCGCTACGTTGGAACCCACTCCGGGAATTGCACCGATCAGGAAACCCATAATGGATACACGCAGAGCGGTCCACTTATATTTCCAAAACTCCTTGAACTCGAAAAACTTTGTTTGCTTGACTGTAACCGGCTCTATAGAGGGATCCGTCAGCATTTTGAACACCTCAGACATACCGAACACGCCCACCATAGCCGGGATTAGGGGGATACCATCTGCCAGATAGGTGCTGCCAAAGGTATATCGGGCAACGCCATAGATGGGGTCAAGGCCCACACAGCCCAGCAGCAGACCCAGAACAGCACCAATCAGGCCCTTGATAAAATCGCCCTTAGAAAGCTGGGCACAGATGACCACGCCGAAAATAGCGAACCAGAACATCTCCTGTGTACCGAACTTCATGGAGATAGCCGTCATCACCGGCATGGTAATGAGCAGCAGGACCACGCCGACGGTATTGCCGAAGGCGGAAGAAATGGCGTTAATACTCAGCGCCATAGATCCATGCCCTTGCCGGGTCAGAGGATTTCCCTCCATAGCGGTAGCAGCGGAAGCCGGTGTACCGGGGATATTCAGCACAGTGGCGGAGATACTGCCGCCATAAGTACTGCCCACCGCGCAGGCTGCCAGCAGTGTGATGGCCGGCAGCGGCTCCATACCGTAGGTCATCGTGGAGATCAGCGCCACGGTCATTGTACTGGATATGCCCGGCATCGCGCCGCCAAGAATGCCCACGGCCACACCGACCACCAGCAGCAGGATACCCTGCAGGGAAAACATATACTTCAGAACTTCCAGAATATATTCCATATTTTACTCTCCTTCCTGTTCAGCGGATGGGGAGCTTAAACAACACCACGAACACCACATAGATAATGCCCATGGTCGCCCCGGTAATAAGAAGACTCCAATACCATTTGATATTTCTTGCGCAGACAAGAATCACTGCCAACATGAAGATCGCGCTGGAGATAAAAAATCCCAGGTAGGGCACACCTACAAAAACCAGCAGTGCCGTAGCCGCGATGTTTATGAGGACCTTTTTAGCCTCGGGAGAAATCAACGGCAGCTTATTCCCGTTTTCATCGCAGTCACGCTCTACACGAAAGCGCCCGCCAGCCTTCCAGCTCCTCACGATCAAACCAATACTCAGCAGCACCAGAACGATAGACAGGATCATGGGCATCATGCCGGCACTTAAAATAAACTCCTGAAACCTTCGAGTAGTTGTCGCGATATACAGTGAAGCAGCACCTATGATCAGTAGAAATACACCGATCCACAAGTCCCTGCTGTTTCCGTTGGATCTCATACATGTCCTTTCCGCTCCGCCGTTTGCCACAGCAGAGCTGTTGCGTTTCTGCGCTGCCGTCAAAGACAGCGATTGTTTATTGAATAGCCGGATTGCTCCGGCTATTCAATAAACCATTTGTGGGAGTGTATCTGACCACTTACACACAATTCAGGGCCGCGGTACACCAACCTCTTCCGGGCTGCGAGCGCCTGCGCCTGCATCATATACCATCCAGGAAATTGTCTTGGTCGCTAGAATGCTCATCTCATCAGCAGCTTCGCCACCAATATTCAGAATCGGTGTATTGGTGCTCTCGCACACATCCAGGAAGTCCTGAGACTCCATGGCATAAGCCAATGCCTTGTACCAGGTGTCCAACACCGCCTGATCTGCCCCACGCTTGATACCGATTCCGCGGTAGTTGACAGCCGCTTCCAGCACATCAGCCAGTTCAGGAAGATAGTCGGTTACAGCAGGAATCGTACCATAGCCATCCAGTTCGACCGCCTCGCTGCCGCAAACCGCCAGAGGTCTGATCATGCCATCCTTGGCAAACTCGGCGCACTCCTTCAGATCGCTGACGCCCCAGTCGACCTCGCCCTGCGCAATGGCCAAGGCTGTGGACTTACCGCTGTCATAGGGCGCATAGTTGCAGGAACCGCCCACGCCATTGACAATGACGATCTGGGGAACATGCCAGATAGATCCAATACCTGCATTGGCAGCCACGGTGCCGCCAGCTTTGATGGCCGCGATCAGGTCGTTCATGTCCTTGATATCAGAGCTTGCAGGAACGCTCAGGGTAGGATAAGCTCCCTGACAGATTTGCAGCATCTGAAGCTGCTCATAGGTAGCGTCAGAGACGCCGGTGGCGGGATAAGCTGCATGGCTGGAGCTATACAGGAAAACCATCTGCCCATCCGCTGGCTTCTTCAGCAGGTATTCCACCGCTACAGCGCCATTGGCACCGGGCATATTATTGACGACCACATCGACGCCCAGATACTCACCCAGCGCGGGAGCAAGCGCACGCGCCAGCGTATCCAGACCGCCGCCGGCATCCCAGCCCACCAGCAGTGTCACGCTTCCGCTGGGCATCCACTCGCCGTTTTCGTTGACTGTGACCTTGCCGTCACCGTCGCTCTTTGTGTTGTCGGTCTTACCGCAGGCAGTCAGAAGTGACATAGCCATCAACAGTGCCAGCAGCAGAGCTACCATTTTTTTCAATTTCATGTTCTTCCTCCTCAAGTTGATTTGTTTTGTGCCTTGCACCGTCTCCCGAGACCGGGAGCAGCGCTGAATTACATAACATAATTACAATAGATCACGGGCAAAGCAAACCGATGGGGATCTCGCGGGCAAGCAGCAGCACTCGTCCTCAATGTATTTTCATTGTATTCTTAATTATGCAAAATTTCAAGTCTATTTTCGCCGTCGTTTTTGACATATTTTTGCATACATCTTTGTCTCATTACACAAAACAGTCCGTTTATGCTTCCCTGACATCCCTCTTCACGCTCTTATACTTCTTTTACCTTTACAATCAAATATTTTTCATGTATACTTATCGAGAGGAGGTGACGTTACATGGACGTCCTGCTATTCAGCCTAAATGGTATCGCCCCCGTGATATTGACTGTCCTCTTGGGATACATTCTCAAGCGGGTGGGGCTGTTTGGAGAAAATCTTATCTCCGGCCTGAACCAACTTTGCTTTCAAGCCCTTCTGCCTATTATGTTGTTTTATAACATACAAAGCAGCGATTTTTTCTCAGGATTTGACATTTCCTTTGTCCTGTACGGAATATGCAGTATTTTAGTCATCTACTTTCTTTCATGGTTTATCGCCCCACGTTTTATTCACGACCGAGGAAGCTGCAGTTCTGTCATTCACACCATTTTCCGCAGCAATTTCCTGCAAATCGGCTATGCGCTTGTGCTGCGGCTGTTTGGCGACAGTGCTGTGCCTTGTGCCTCCGTCATGTTAGCTTTCACCATTCCTCTGTTTAATCTTTTGGCCGTGGTTCTATTGACTTACTTTGGCATAGAAGACCACACAAGCCGTCGCCAATTTATGCTGCGTAAGGTCATAAGCGGGACACTCCATAATCACCTGTTTATCGCGTCACTTCTAGGGCTTTTGTTTTCTCTCTGCAAAATATCCATCCCTGTATTCCTGGGGGACACACTGAAAAGCACTGGCGGCATTTCTACCACGCTTTGTCTTTTGATGATCGGCGCACAGTTTGATCCGGCACAATTGAAAGGCAATCTTCGCCTGGCCGCTATTACGACCACTATAAAGCTCATTTTCATTCCTGTCATCTTTTGTGGTCTTGCCATCTGGCTAAATTTCCGCAACGAGCAGTTAGGCGTCATCTTCCTTCTGCTCTGTGCCCCTTCCGCCGTCAATTCCTATATCATGGCCAAGAGTATGAACGGTAATGACGTTTTGGCTGGTCAGATCGTTGTTTTGTCCACTGCCGCGTCAGCATTTACCATTTTTGTAGGTACTTTCCTGCTGCGGAGTTGGCAGCTGATCTGAATTGCATCATTATGTCAAAAGTGGGGCGCTCGAATGAGCGCCCCACTCGTATTCACCAGGATACCTCCTGACATCATCCTTTTTTTCTGAAATAAAACCGCTTCAGCTGCATAGTCATCACGTAGGATGTCCATCCGGTAAGGTGCTGCTCCATGAGCTGTACCGCCGTCTGTTTATCCTTAGCTCTAATCGTCTTTAAAATCAGTTCATGCTCTCCCAGGGACGTTTCAACACGCTGTGGGTCTTCCGCAGTCAGATATGCTCCCCGGGAGTTCTGGTCGATCAACGAGTCCACATATGCGCTAAGTCTCGAATTATACGTCCCCTCAGCGATTCGACGATGGAACTCGTCATCATAGCGGATAGCCATATTCAGATCGCCGGCCTCGTATGCCTCCCGATGCTTAACATACAATTCCTCCAGCTTTTCCATATCCTCCTGATTGGCCCGTTCGATAAACAGCTCAACGCAGGTTTTTTCCAAGGGGATACGGATCTCAGAGACTTCCAGTAGGTCCTCAAAGCGAATCTCCGACACGAACATTCCTTTGCCCGGTACGTAGTCTATCATTCCTTCATAGACCAGTTTTCGCAGAGCATCGCGTATAGGTGTTCGACTCAATCCCCCCAACTCGATCCCCAAATCCTTCTCATTCAGACATTGCTCTGGAGCAAAACGGTTCTCAACAATAGCCCGCTTAATGTACTCATAAGCGTACTCCTGCTTTGCACCCTTCTTCCCCATTTCGATGCCAAGCTCACTGCTGAACTCATTCCCCGGCTTGTTTGCTTCATTTATACTCGTCATATAACATCTCCTATGCAACAATTCATCCCTATTGTAGCATATAGCAAAAAATATACAAGTATTTTTACAAATCATTTTTCCAATTTTACACAGAACTTTAGAAGAATGGGAAATTAAAAATTATGTACTATTTCATTTATCCAATTTAAAAACTACCATTTTTCAGCGCTACGATCAGCCTTCTTTTTTTCTAAAATATTCTTTTAGTATTTTTAAAATATTTTTTGTTTACATTTTCAGTGTCTTATGGTACTCTATAAATGCAGCAGCACGGAAGTCCCTTAAACACACGAAAAGGAGTTACTTTCATTATGTCTCAAACAAACAGGGAAATTGGTCTGGCCATTGTGGGCTGCGGTACAATTGGCCGCATCCGAGCCATGATCGCACGAGCATATCCCGGCGTTGTGTGGCTGGGTCTATGTGACATCAAAGAACACCTTGCCAAAAAGCTGGCGGAGGACGCTCACGCTGACTTCGTTACCACGGATTTTAGAGAGTTGATCAATCGTCCGGAGGTCACCGCCGTCATCATCGCTACGGATGAAAACTGCCATTTTGAGCCGACAATGGCAGCTATTGAGCGCGGCGTGGATCTGTTTATTGAGAAGCCTTTAGCCACCGATGTTCGGCAGTCCGCAACTGTACTCAAGGCTGTGGAGGCCTCCGGAATCGATGCCTGTTTGGGATATACCAACCGCTTCCGCCGCCGTTTTCTGACCATCAAGGAGCGCATTGCAGAAGGTCGGATCGGCGATGTGTCCTGCATGGTCACGCGTGCTTTTATGAACCGTATGATCCCGCTGGCCACCGTGCGGCGAACCAGTGATCACACCCATCTCACCCCCATGGTAGTCTCCGGTACCCACAGCTTCGACCTATCCATGTGGCTGATGGGAAACAAAAAAACCATTTCCGTCTATGCACAGGCTTCTGATAAGGTCCTGGGCGTCCACGGAACAAAGGATTCCACCTTCGGTGTATTTACCATGGAGGATGGCTCTATCTTTAGCATGAACATCTCCTGGGCACTACCCGAAACATGGCCCGGCGCAGTATACGGAATTGAAATGGGCATTGTTGGCACAAAGGGTGTCATCGATGTCGATGATACCCACCGCGACCTGGTGTTGGCCAGTCTCGAGCCCCAAGGTGCATCTTACAAGCCGGACGGTTTCTCTCCCGAAGGCGCACGTTACGTCGATTTCCTTACCAGCTATCCTCCCGGAGACATCTGCGAAGGGCAGCTTTGGGGCCCAATTCGAGAAGAGACGAACTCCTGGCTGGCACACCTGTATACTGGTATGAAAACACCTCACGCCACTGTGCAGGATGGCCACCGCAATTTGCTGCTCACCATGGCTATGGATATTTCCTGCAGCCGCAAGCAGCCGCTTCAACTCCCTCTTGATCTCGATGAGTACTACAAGGATTTTTGATTCGCAGCAGATATAAAGTTTATATGAAGTATAGCCTTTGCCCATCATTCCCGATCAAAGGGAATGATGGGCGAATTTCTGTTTTCACGGCACAACAATGCTCCCTCCATGATCGACAGCTACATTTCACCGTCTTTCATAGATGGAGCATACCACAGCAGAATGCCGCGCTCTTTTCTGAATATTCAGGGTGTCTATATTCCTCCGGCTTCTCTCACTATACGCAGAAGGCCATCGGCTATTTGCCGATGGCCTTCTCGGTCTGTCATTGTATAAATCGGAGAACCTATTCCTGTCCCGGGATGCCATACCGTTTCTTTGCCTCATCCAAATACGCATACAACGTATATTTGGATACCTGAAAAGCGTCCCGCAGAGCGACATTCGCTTTGGAAATCTTAAAGATTCCTTTTTGGTTCAGCAGCCAAAGAGCACGGATCTTCTCATCCTTGCTCATAAGGCTCGCCGGTTTCCCGATTTCTTCCTCCGCCTCAGACAGGAAGAATTTCAACAGCTCATCCACATTTTTTGCCAACACCTCGTTGCCGCGCGCACCGCTGTTTTCGCTGCTCTGCAGAAAGTTCGACATAGTTTTCTGCATCAGCATACCTCCATCATCTTCGCGGCTATACTGCCGGAATCCTCTCCTATATGCTGTGCGGCATCCATATCCCGGTGGTTCTGACCGGCAGCCATATCCCTCTGGGTCAGCCCTTTTCCGACACGCCCATGAACCTGCAGTGCGCGCTCCACGCCGCCGCCAGCCCCATCCGCGGAGTCTTTCTAGCCTTTGCCGGCAAGCTAATGCTGGGCTGCCGGGCTGTAAAGATCCGCACCTGCGGTATGAACGCCTTTGAAAGCACCAATTATCCCCTGATTGGCCAGGTCTCCCTCCACGGGCTGGACATTTATGAGAATGCTTTGCCACCCCCGGTCCGTCAGCCCTTCCGCATCCAGGTGTCTGATCGGGTCTTTCTGTTGAAGCTGACCCCCGGCCTTGACCCTGCCATTCTTGATGCCGTCATGGCCCTCGGCTACCGTGCCATTCTGATCGAGGCCTCCGGCATCGGCGGTGTCCATTTCCTCCACCGCAACTTCTGCCAGAAGATCGCTCAGCTATCCTCGCGCGGTATTGTCATCGTCATCAGCAGCCAATGTCTCTATGAAAAAAGCGTCCTGACACAGTACGAGGTCGGCCGCGTTGCCCTGGCCGCCGGTGCCGTCAGTGCAGGCGACATGACCAGCGAGGCCGCCTTTACAAAGCTCATGTGGCTTCTTTCGCAGTATCGTGAACGAGACAAGATCATTCAGCATTTTATCTCGCCGCTATGTGGAGAGATAACCTCCCCTTAAGCGCAAGCTCATCAAAATGATCCCCCCGACGCAGTTGTCTCTCCGTACCCTCAGAGGCTGAACCACCCCAGCTTGTGCGGACAACACGAAAGCCCCATGCAGGATATTGAGTTTTAAGTAGAGTGGCGCAGCGACAGCGATGCCTCTCCCGTTTTTGCTTGGATGCGCTCGTGGTTATAGGAGTAAGTATATCTGTCAATCAGTTCGTTCGCTTCTTGGAACGTCTTTAGCTTGTGGCGGGAAATTCACTCCGTTTTCAGAACAGAGAAAAATTTTTCTGCCATGGCATTATCATAAGAATTTTGATGATCTTGACGAGGACTACGAGCTGGATGAGTTCTTCTCGGACTAAAAAAACTGCCCACCATGAGCCAATCACGGTGAGCAGTTTTATTTTGAGAGGATTC
>OLSQ01001034.1_pt1 | contig 24329 bp, 13 predicted proteins | sample 1672561 | NCBI WGS metagenome assembly OLSQ01 (sample SAMEA3136699, study PRJEB25190) | human gut metagenome | biome: human gut; feature: human-associated habitat; material: faeces | place: Austria | collected 2013
AAGGCCAGTCAGGACAATAAAGCGATATGCGTAAATGTATTCGTCGAAGACCCTTTTTCTCCGTTGGATCGTTGTATCGGTACTGAACAGGACCTCTAGATCGTTAGGCTGCAGTATCTTAACGCCTTTGTATCTTGCTCCTTTTGGAATGGACAAGGTTTCAGGGAAAAGTGCTGTTGCCTTTTTAAGGCGGCAGAACTTAAAAAAGGCGGAGATCGTCGTCCGGATGTTTGTCAGGGTCTTTTTTGAGCGCTCCACCGTCTCGCCGGTCTTGGGGTCAGTCTTCCGGTAGGCTTTGTCCAGGATGGTCTGGAGGTCGCCCTCGTTGATGGAGGAAATCTTCCGGCTGCCGATGGCGGGGCGGATGAAGGAATTGACGTGGTAGGCTTCCTTGCGGTAATTGCTGGCGCTGGTGGTGGCCTGGAACAGCGATTACGAGGGGGCGACGAGCATCTATTGGCAGATGGCGGACGCCATCGTCAACGCCTGGTTTACCGACGCTGTGGATTCACAGTACTTCGAACATCTCACAAAAGCCGGAGAATAACGCCGAAAATCAGAATAAATCAAGAAAGGAGAACAAAATATGACATTCGACAAATTCACAATCAAAGCCCAAGAGGTTGTTCAAGAGGCTGTCAACACCGCACAGCGTCAGGGACAGCAGAGCATTGAGCCGGTACACCTGCTGAAGGGTGTGATGGTGAAGGCCAAAGACGTAGCCACATACATCTTCCAGAAGCTCGGAGTCAATGCCAATCAGATAGACACTGTTGTAGACAGTGAAATACAGCGACTCCCACGCGTTCAGGGTGGACAGCCATATCTCTCTAACGACGCCAACAACGTGCTTCAGCGTGCGCAGGACTTCGCCACTAAGAACGGCGACGAGTTCACAAGCGTTGAACCGATATTGCTCGCCCTGCTTCAGGTCAATTCTACTGCAAGCCGCATTATGAAGGATGCCGGCATGACGGAGGCTGAAACCGTGAAGGCAATTCAGGAACTGCGACAGGGTCAGAAGGTGCAGTCGCAGTCGGGCGACGAGAACTATCAGAGTCTTGAGAAATACGCCAAGAACCTCGTTGAGGAAGCCCGCCAGGGCAAGCTCGACCCGGTTATAGGCCGTGACGAGGAGATTCGCCGTGTGCTTCAGATTCTGTCGCGCCGTACCAAGAACAATCCTATTCTTATAGGTGAGCCGGGTACCGGTAAGACGGCTATCGTCGAGGGACTGGCTGAGCGTATAGTTCGTGGCGACGTGCCCGAAAACCTTAAGGACAAGCAGCTCTACTCATTGGATATGGGTGCGCTTGTGGCTGGCGCCAAGTACAAAGGCGAGTTTGAGGAGCGCCTGAAGAGCGTCATCAAGGAAGTGACCAACAGCGACGGTCGCATCATTCTCTTCATCGACGAGATTCACACTCTTGTCGGTGCAGGAGGTGGCGAGGGTGCTATGGACGCTGCCAACATATTGAAACCGGCTCTTGCACGTGGCGAATTGCGCAGCATCGGTGCCACAACCCTGAACGAATACCAGAAGTATTTCGAAAAGGACAAGGCTCTGGAGCGCCGATTCCAGACGGTCATGGTAGACGAGCCTGACGAGCTTTCAGCCATCTCAATACTGCGTGGATTGAAGGAACGCTATGAGAACCACCACAAGGTGCGTATTCAGGACGATGCCTGTATAGCTGCCGTGAAACTCTCTGAGCGCTACATCAGCGACCGATTCCTCCCCGACAAGGCCATCGACCTTATGGACGAGGCTGCTGCCAAACTGCGTATGGAGCGCGACTCTGTACCGGAGGAGCTCGACGAGATTACACGTAAGCTGAAACAGCTTGAGATTGAACGCGAGGCCATCAAGCGCGAGAACGATACCGACAAGATTGCACAGCTCGACAAGGACATTGCCGAACTGAAAGACCAGGAGAGTTCGTTCCGTGCAAAGTGGGAAAGCGAGAAAGCTCTTGTCAACAAGATACAGCAGGACAAGCAACAGATTGAACAGTTGAAGTTTGAGGCTGAACGTGCCGAGCGCGAAGGCAACTACGAACGCGTGGCTGAGATACGCTACGGCAAACTCAAATCGCTCGACGACGACATAAAGTCGATACAGAACCAGCTCAAATCTACGCAAGACGGCAACGCCATGATTCGCGAAGAGGTGACTGCCGACGACATAGCCGAAGTGGTAAGCCGCTGGACCGGAATACCCGTAACGCGAATGATGCAGAGCGAACGCGAGAAGTTGCTGCATCTGGAGGAGGAACTTCACAAGCGTGTAATTGGTCAGGACGAGGCCATTCGTGCGGTGAGCGATGCCGTACGCCGCTCACGTGCCGGACTGCAGGACCCGAAACGTCCTATCGCTTCGTTCATCTTCCTCGGCACAACGGGTGTAGGTAAGACCGAACTTGCAAAGGCTTTGGCTGAATATCTCTTCAACGACGAGACGATGATGACGCGTATCGACATGAGCGAATATCAGGAGAAGTTCAGCGTAAGCCGTCTCATCGGTGCACCTCCAGGATACGTAGGCTATGACGAGGGTGGACAGCTCACCGAGGCAGTACGTCGCAAGCCTTACTCTGTAGTACTCTTCGACGAGATTGAGAAGGCTCACCCCGACGTGTTCAACATCCTCTTGCAGGTATTGGACGACGGTCGACTCACAGACAACAAGGGTCGAACGGTCAACTTCAAGAACACCATCATCATAATGACCTCAAACCTCGGCAGCCAATATATACAGGGACAGTTTGCAGGCATCACGCCTCAGAACCGCGACCATGTTATCAGCGACACCAAGGCAAAGGTTATGGAGATGCTCAAGAAGACGATACGTCCGGAGTTCCTCAACCGTATCGACGAGACCATCATGTTCTTGCCGCTCACCAAGGCAGAAATCGCCCAGGTAGTGACATTGCAGATGAACGCCGTGAAGAAGATGCTCGAGCCGCAGGGATTCACTCTCAACGTCACTCCTGCCGCCATCGACTTCCTCGCCGACGAAGGCTTCGACCCGGAGTTTGGTGCACGTCCGGTAAAGCGTGCCATACAGCGCTGCGTACTCAACGACCTCTCTAAGAAGATTCTCTCTGACGAGGTTAAGCGCGAGCAGCCAATCACCATCGATGCCGACCAGAACGGACTCGTATTCCGCAACTAAGCAGAACCGAGTCAGCAACTAAGCGAAACGCATAGACATAATAAAAGGGAGCGCCAAGACTCATAACACTGAGTTTTGGTGCTCCCTTTTTTTATACCACACATTATCCTTATAGCCTTATCACATATTTCCAAGCATCCTTAGGACTTACTTTCACACAAACACCACATGCCCCGCAGCGGTCTTGCTCGTTAATCGCTTTATACTTAGCCATGTTGTTACTTCTGTACGCCTTCCTTTTCCAGGATTTCTTCCAGAAATTCAGAAGCATCTGCCACGCAAAGAGGACATTCGCGAAGCACCTTTCCTGTGCCCACACCTTTGAGCAATTTGCATTGTGTGGCACCATTGCGCTGCTTGAATTTATCCATAATCTGTCTCATGCCCTTGATAGACTTCGCCTTGTCTTGAGTGGCAAGTCCGAGTACGATGCCAGCTCCTACGATAGCACCGCAAGTTCCCTCCATATTACCCATACCTGCAGCAAAGGCATTACCTGCATTCTTGATGGTTTCTTCTTCCATTCCAGCGAAGTCGTGGTAGGTGCAGAGCACAGCCTGTGTGCAATTATGCGAACCACAACGTTTCTTATCAGCTGCTATTTCTTTTCTTGTTTCCATATTATTATCTCCTTGTTATTTTATTTGTTGTTTTGATTTCGGCTACAAAGATAATGTTTTTATTATAGATAAATAAAAGATGTCAGCTATACTTTAATAGACAATTTCTATTGTTCCCTTACACGAGGGCTTACATAAGACTCCCATATATTTATCTTTTCTTTGTTTTCTTTTTCCTTTCTTGTTTAGTTTTCCTATATAGTGACACTTATAATTTATAAAGCAATAAATTCAATTATAGTACCCTCGTTCCATCCTCGTTCACTCTTCGATTTATCTTCGTTATGCCTTCGTTATGCCTCCGTTATGCCTTCGTTATGCCTCCGTTATGCCTCCGTTATGCTTCCGCTTCATTAACGGAGGTAGATCGAGTTCACTACGGAGGTAGATCGAGTTCACTACGAAGGATGAACGAATGATGAACGAAAGAACAAGGGAGATGGAAAGAGGGAAAGAGGAAACAAAGGAGAGTGAAAGAGGAGTTCTGTTTTTTATTCCCAACGGACTTATAATTCGGAAATTTTATCTAAATTTGTAGTCAAAAGACGAAAATTCTATCAAGAATTAGTCTATTGGTTTTAATCTAACCTCTGAACAACATTGGAAGATACTACCAACCTGTCTTCAAAGGCAGACGCTTCATTGTATAATGGGCAGCCATCCGACACTGGCTTATCGTGTCCAAGTGCTGGACTTATCTCCCGCACGCCCTCCATTTCTGATGATGTCAGGAATGGGGTGTCGGTAGAGAATGTGCCTGCCGGAAACAAGCTATGGTTCGTGCTACGCGTTTCGTATGGACGCATTAACAAAGCCAAGACCTATGTAGAGGCAAAAGGACTCGAATGTTATGTTCCTTTGCAATATAAAGAGGTAAGGAAGCAAGGAAAGAAGCGAATCATCACCACCCCACTCCTCCCCTCCTTAATATTCGTCCATGCATCAGAAGAGCAAGTAGAAGCCTTACTCCACGACAACAAGGTAGTGGCAAATGAAAGCAGAGCCTTACTCAGCTACTACTTCAATCACACCATCCATCGCCAAGACAATCCCGACCGCAATCCACCACTCATAATCCGAGATGAAGCCATGAACAACTTCATCCGCCTCACTTCCATCAAGAATCCGCATATCATTCCCGTCACTTCCAACAACATCCAGTTTAAACTTGGTAATAACGTAGTTGTGACAGAAGGTGAATTCAAGGGTGTTCATGGCAGAGTGGCGAGGATTGCAGGGCAGCAGCGCGTGGTAGTGGAGTTGTTTGATGGATGTATAGTGGCTACGGCGTATGTGCCGAAGGAGGCGTTGGAAAAATATAAATAACTACATTCAATATAATGTCAAATATACTATTAAAGAAATTAGCGGAACGCTACACATTAAGTACCAACCCTGATGTAGCAACAACAGTTGAGCAAGGGCTTATGCAATTGTCATCTGGTATTTATACGGAAGAAGAACGCTTTATTTTTGAGCTATTACAAAATGCCGTAGATTCATACGATGAAATGACAAATGAAACCTTAACTATCAAAATTATAATAGAAGGTGATTATTTAGTCTTTATGCATAATGGAGCAAGCTTTTCACCAAGAGATATTGAAGGTATTTGCGATATCGGTAACGGTAACAAGGCAAAAGACACAAAGAAGATAGGGTATAAAGGCATTGGCTTTAAATCTGTTTTCATGCGTTCTACTTGTGTTACAATAAAGACAGGCGAGTATTGTTTTATGTTCGACAAACAATATTGGGATGGCTTTTGGGAACGCAATTGGAAAAAAGAATATGGCATAAAAAGTGATGAAAAGACATATTTAATGCCATGGCAAATTATTCCAATAGAAGCAAAGGTTCCGATTTCTCTTAACACGACCAATTATAATGTTATCACCTACATAAAGATAACAAATACATTATCACTGGAAAAGAAGGTTATAAAACTTCTTTCTAATAGCCAATTCTTACTATTCCTGAGATGCAAAAACATTCAAATGACATTTGTTTCTAATAACGATGTTATAGCAAGTGTAAATAAAAAGTGTAATGACAACATTGTTATTCTGTCTTCTAATGGAAAAGAAGATAGCAGATGGCTGACATACACGAATCCTGAAGTAGAGGTTCCAAAAGAACTTTACAGTAATATCAAAGCAGATATAAATACTCCTCAGAAACTGAAAGATGCAAAAACATTTGACCTTTCCTTTGCTATTCAAATAGACAATAATAGTAAAATAAAGAGTTTGGATAAAGAGGATGCTGTTATCTATACATATCTTCCAACTTCATTTAAATTTGGAAATGAAGGTTTTCCTTTCTTGGTGAATGCTAATTTCATTACAGATGCAGGACGTCAGCAACTACATAAAGATTCGGAATGGAATAAACTCATTTTTTCAAAAATACCTTCTGAATATTTGAATTGGATGAAAGAAATATCATCCACATACAGCAACTATTACGAAGTGTTGCCTAAAAAATCGTACGGCAACAACAATGCCTTAGAAGAGACATTTGCTTCTGAGATGAAGAAAGCAATCGGAGATATTGCCTTTATTCCAAGAGCGAATGATACTAAATCGAAAGTTCTTGCATCATCTGCTGTTATGGATAAGATGGGAATATCAGAAGCTATTTCAAAGAATTTGCTAACAACCCATATTAACAGAACCTACAATAAGAATTATTCCGAAAAAGACTTTATTAATCCTGTATGGAAAGGCTTTAAATTATTGGAGGATTACGGAGTTTTCATCTTTGACAAACAAAAAATAAAGGCACTTTTTGAAGACAAGAATGCTTTTGATAATATCAATCCATTTCTTGACGTCAAACTTATAGATTTCCTGTTTGAGTATTATTTACAAAATCGTAGTGAGCAAGAAGAACTGATTACAGTTCTGCAAGACACTCGTTTCTTACTCGACGAAGAAGGAAATCTAAGCAGTCCTCATGACTTGTTCTTTCCTTCGCAATATAAAGAACATAATGAATTGGCTGAAGATGCCGTTTTTTTACACGATGCAGTAAATGAACATCTTGAGAAAAACAAGCAGGAGTTTAATTGGATTTCGCAACTTGGAGTTGAAGAACTATCTGATATAACTTTTATTCAAAATGTTATCTGCAAAAGCGACTATATTACAGAAGATAATAGTATTGAAGTAACCCGTTTTTTGTTTGAAAGCAATCTTAAGCATAATATATTTGATGAAATCGAAGATTATTATTTGTCAAGATTGAAATTTCTAACAAAACATGGCACTTTAGAATATGCATCTGATTTATATTTAGGTTCTAAGTACAAACCAGAAACTGATATTGAACCTTGTTTTGATGAAGATATTTTTGTATCAGAAGATTATTGTGAAGACGAAGATAATATAAGTGAATGGAATTTGTTTCTTTCGAAGTTAGGTGTAAACAACACACTGGAATTAAGATACATTAGGTTAGATGAAACAGAGGATATTTTACTTCTCAAAAATATTAAAGAAAAATTTGAAAAAGAATATAATGTCGGCTCATGGGGAACTCATTTCTATTATTCATTCAGATACTTATATGTCTTTTACGCACCTTTTGTCTTAACAAATGAGTGTAGCAATGACTTGCTTACTATAATTTGGTCGAACATTTTCTCAAAACCATTTGAATGTAATGAAGATAAAGTCTATGGCACAGCTGGTTTTTGGCAAGAATCAAGGAGTTTTTCAGACTTGAAAGAGGTCAACTTCATTGAGTGGGCATTAGACAATTATCAGTTGTTCCCAACAACTGACGGAAGATGTTTGCCGTCTAATCAAGTGTTATGTAACACGGATGACATTAAATCTATAGCAGACAAGTATCTGCCAGTCATCAACTTAACCAATTCTATTCACGAAAGTTGGAATGAAGTTTTGCATTTACGTAATATTCTACAAATCGAAGATTATCTTACCATACTAACAGAAATCTCGAATGACGAGGAAAGTGTAGAACAAAACAAGGAGCGTATATCAAAAATATACCAACGATTGGTTGACTTGGACTGCCTTACATCTTCTACTAAGACCAAACAAATAAAAAAATGGTCTAAGAGCAACAAGATTCTTTCAAAAGACGGAACATTCAAGTATCCTAAAGACTTAAGTCATGTTACATTAGACGGGTTCAGTTCTGACAGTCTTGTATATATCGGTTCACCTTCAAACAGGGAAAAGGTTATTAGTTTACTATCCTTAATGGGTGTGAGAGTAATTACGGAAAGGAATATCAAACCTTCATTTAAAGATCCAAAAGAGGCAAGGGAACTTAAAGGTTTGCTTAAAAGTATTGTATCTCCGCTTACAATTGTTGCTTTGGGTGAAAAAACAGAAGAAACATCTTACATAGAAAAGAAGCAAGGCTTATCATCTCTTTTAAACAACACCCACTTCTATCATTGCGAAGAAATACGACTGACATACGGGAACAACAATGACACCATTGAGAAAAATACATTTGGCAGTAAGAATGAGTTTTATTATACAGGAAGTCTAAGACCAGCCAGTATTGAACCATTGCTAACACCACTATGTAAATACCTTGACGTAAAAGGTAAGGAACGTGAACTATTCATAATGTTAATAGAAAACTATGAAGGTATTCGCCAAAACCTTGAAGACAAAGGATATGATATATCTTTATTGGAGGAAGATATTCAGCAAGATAGTGGTACAATACAGGTTACATTGGGAGGGTATAATCCAAGCATTAGTGACCAAGAACGTAATATAAGAACCGGATTTAAAGGGGAAATCCTTGTATACGAAAAATTAGTAGCGATGGGATATAGCCCCATTTGTCCTTCTATCTCAACAGAAGAAGATTATGAGCAAAAGATCTCATTGAATGGGAAAACCTATTTCTGTAAATCGAACTATGAAAAGTACGATATTTCTTTTGTCACAAGAAATGGAGTAAAAGTATATTTGGAGGTGAAAGCCACAACACGTGATAAATCATCTCAGGAAAACATGCCAATATCCTACAGAGAACTATCCATGATTGAAGAATGTGATACGGATGACTCTTGCTCTTATATGATTGTTCGTGTATTCGGCATTGATAAGGAGAAGCAGGATTATTATATATTAAGCGGTCATCTTTTAAAAGACTAAATATAAAACAACGTATATATGTTATTACCAATACTTTTAATTATAACAACCATTCTAATTGTAGTTTTGAGTCTATTGTTGGTAGAAAAAAACAATACGATAGATACTTTTGAAAGTGAAACAAATAGTTTGAAAAAATCCCTTTGTGATTTAGAGCTTCAGAAATCTAAATTTCAAAAAGAAATAAAGAAAGATAAAGATAAATTACAAGAGGAATTGTGCGTTGTGAAAAAAGAATTAGAAGAAAAAAGAAAAGAATATTTCAGAGAATTAGAAGCTTTAAATGATAATGTTGCTCAATTAAAAGCGTATAAAACAGAATCACAAAAAGAAAGAAAAAATTTAATGGGTAGGCTAAATTATGCTAAAAATAAACTGGAAGAAGAAAGAGAGAAAAAGCAAGAAGCAATACAAACCAAGGAGCAATTAAACGATATAGTTTTCAAATTGGAAGAAGAAAAGAAACTGAAACAGAAGGATTTTGAGTCTGCAATTAATAATAAATTTTTGACAATAGACAAGCAGAATGAGCAACTGGCAAAGTTGGAAAATGAATTGAATAAAGCCAAAGAAGATTATCAATATATCTTTGCTCAAAATGAGGAAAATAGTAATCATATAGGTTCTCTTGAAAAGAATAATAGAGAGTTAGAAAATCTTATTTGTGAACTAAAAGAACAGTTGAAGCAAGCTGAGAGTAAGTTAAAAAACACACGAACTCAGAGGAAGAATAAAAGCGACAATCCTTTTGAGAAAATGTCAATATGGTAGTTTTCTTTTCGAGATTAATGCTTTATAAATAATTTAAAAAAGCAGAATCATTTGATAAACTTAATAAAATGGCACTCGCAATAAACATAAACGACCTGCTCAACAAGCAGAAGATTGAATCCAACCGCATTGAGTTTAAGAAAGGTTAGAATCCAGGGAGCATATATCACAGTATATGCGCTTTCGCTAATGATTTCGACGACCTTGGCGGTGGATATATCATCGTTGGTATAGAAACAACCATTTGACATTCTTGGTTAATATTCTGGTACACGAAGGATATTCAGATAGTTCGGGAACTCAATCCAAAAGTTCGGGAACAAGTTCGGGAACGTCCCATGAAAGTTCGGAGAAAAAGGATATTGGTTCGGAGAAAAAGCAACAATAAGTTCGGAGAGAAAAAGAAAAAGTTCAGAGAGGATACATAGTTAAATAAAGAACAAGATATAACTATGGAAACACAAGCGACGACTACGGAATCTCCTACTGAAACTTTCCATCTTACTACAGAAACTACTACCGATACTACGGAAACTACTACCGATACTACGGAAACTATTCTCATCATTAGTGTTCCGTTAAAATCGGGAGACTAATGACTGATTTGTTGAAAACAAACGACACTCTTTCACTATGGGATTGCATCTCGCTTGATGCAGTACAAAAAGGCAGAACAATTCATGAGGATATAGCGCAAGACTTGCTCCAACGTGGACTGATAGAAGGTGAGGCTCCGCATTACAACATTTCTCTTAGCATAGCCAAGAACACTCGCCAACTACCTTCTTACACAAAAACAAAAGGATTGGACAAGGAGAAATTACGCCAGATGATACTGCAATATCTCAGCAATGCTGGTAATGATGGAGCAAAGCGAGACAGTATTTATGAATACTTGAGGGATGTACTTCCTTCCAACAAAACAGACGAACAGCAACTGCGTATGGTGGGCAAATTGCTTGTTGAGATGGATGAAAATGAATTAATAACAACCAAAGGACGAAAGTGGATAATAAGGTCGTAATAAGACCTAATTCTTAATTACGACCTTTTTACGACCCAATATACCCACTTAAGGTTGAAATAGGTCGTAATTATAAAGGGCTCACCGAGACAGTCTACATGCAAAATTCTGCCATTTTATTTTGCAGTTTCAGTCATTTGTACTAACTTTGCAAAGTTAATATACAACATCTCGGGGTTGACTGGATTTGACAGCGGGATGAAATGGTATGTAAGCATGCGGAGCCTCGATGGCTAGCTCCTTAATCTGAGTGATCAACAATTTAATTGGCGAAAACAACTACGCTCTCGCTGCTTAATCGAAGTACAGTAGATTAGCTTTATTCCGCCACAAGGTTGGCGGAACGAGACATCGCTCCAAGGATGTTGTTCCGAATCTGAGGGTCAAGCGGTGCAGGTAAATCGGAAATAGTCTGTGTATGCCTCGGTACACGGATGAAGTTTTAGAGGATAAGGTTGCGATTGGTGGTCCAGGTCTTGTCGCAGCACGAAAACCGAAGGCTGGAATAAGCATGTAGAAAGCATATGGTTTCCCTGTTTGGACGTGGGTTCGAATCCCACCAGCTCCACAAAGAGGTAATTATCTAATGTTTAGATAGTTACCTCTTTTTGTTTTTAATACAAGCCCGACTTATACATTAGCCACAACTCGTGTAAAATTATCCCGAACTGGGGTAAAGATTTTTTCATTTTATAATGCCATTATCCGTATCGCGTAGGTTTATTTTCTTTTCTGCCGACTTATGCTTGCTGCCATGGCTCAGTCGCCATGAGATATTCAAGGAGATCAGATTGCTGTTGGCCTTTGAGTTGCCTACTGTATGCTTATAGATATTGCGATTGAGCAATTCGTTCTCGTACGACTTGTAGTTTTTGTTGAATGGATTTGCCCATGACAACGAGAACTGCAAGTCGCGCCATGTGTAGGATGCTTTCAGTACCGAATAGGCTCCGTTGTAGCCTTTTGATTCACCCTCCAAGAACCGATTGCCGTTGTCAACATAGCCTTGCAACGTGAAGTTGCCGAGATAAGCCGTGATGCTGCTTGCATAGAACCATGAGGTATAGCAATGCGTATAGTCGTAGCCGAAATTGAAGCATCTATATATTCCTCCATTGGCAGCAATTTGGAGTTTTTCGGGCAAGAGCCAATAGCTGGCGTATGCCATGACGTTCAATGCGTCTATCTCCTTTTGGTTTATTTGGGTATAAAGAAACTTATTGCCGTCTGTCCGCTCATAGTGAGCCATGTTCGGTTTTAGACATTGTTTATAATAACCTTCAACGAAGGTCTGCAAGCGACTTGTGTTGTATGAAACATGTAGGCGATGCTCCATATCGTGCGAAGGTTTCAAATCGGGATTACCTGCTGTCCATTCCATACTGTTTGTACGAACCATAGCATCGCTCGTCATGGCTATGCGCGAGACTTTGTCCTGCATCCCAAAAGTATAGCTCAGCTGCATGCTATTACTAATCTGATATGTCAGAGATGCCTTTGGGTGGAAAGTCCAGAAGTTGTATTTGTGCCCATTCTGAGTGTAATGAATATAACTTGCGCCAGCTCCTAATGTGTAGCTAAACGGTTGGAGCATGCCCTTGATTTCGGCAAAGGCATATAGGCGGTTGTTGTTGGTCTTGGTCAAAGAGGAAGCGTCACCAAGATAGTTGTTCTTGATGTACTTATAGCTGTTATTCAAGCCTGTAGAGAAAGTGAAAGGCTTCAGTCGGTTCTCGTAGATTACCTCTGTAAGCAGAGAAGCCGTCTTGCCATCCACATCATATTTATAAGGTTTGCCCTCGTCATAATAACTGCTTGTCTGTGTGGAGATATAAGTGGCTACAGCATTTGCGGTAACAGACTGACGTGGGGTAAGCTGACGGAAGAAATAGATATCCAATACGGGCGAATAGCTCTTGTCTTTCGCTCTACTTGTTGCTTTATATTGGCGAGTGCCGTCCACAATGTCCTTAACAGTATAATTGTCGGGAGTGTTGTTGAATGCTCCGTTCAATGATGCCTGAAAGACTGTGGCTGTAGAGTCTGCCCAGTTATAGGTAAGTTTTGCGTCATGCGATATGGATTTACGAAGCGACTCCACATCGTTTCGTTCTATAGTATAGATACTACCATCTGTCAAGGTGTAATCTGCCGACTGCTTGCTCTTTTCGCCTTTGGTTTTATACCCGCTCACGTCATACGAAAACGACAATTCGCTCTTGCCCTTGTTCCATTTACCATAAACCATGTCATCGCCCTGCAACGTGGTAAGCGCCGAGGTAAGGTCCATGCCAACGGTATATCCGGTCCCGTTCCTGCGTGTTACGATATTTATGACATAGGCTATGCCGTCACCATAACGAACGCCGGGATTGTTGATGAAGTCTATCTTGGAGATATCCTTTGGATTGAGAGCCAACATATCCGGTTTGCCAACCACGATACCATTTATTCTAATTTGAACTCCTCCCCTATTGTCGATGGCAGTAATAGAATGGCTGATGTTGTCGATACGAAGATTGGCAAGTGTGAGTTTCTCAAGAATGCTGTAGCCATTGTTCGAAGATTGTTTCTGAGCATCGGTAGGGTAGATTATCATACCGTCGGCCTTGTTCACAACCTTGGCTGCTTTTACTGTCACTTCGTCGAGCGTGACAGTCTTCTCCACATCCTGAGCAAAAGCATAGAATGTGGAAGACAGAATAATTGAAAGTGTAACCAATCGTTTCATTTGCACCATGTTTTTTTGTTTTTGGTGCAAATTTATATTCTCCTTGCAAGAAAGCCAATTATTCTGGCTGACATCTCCCTGACAATTGGCTGACAAAAATCCTATCTATTTGAGTATCAAGCTATAGCTCTTGCCCCTGTCCGACTCTATCTTCAGCATGCTATGAGCCTCTATAATAGGTTTTATGCGTCTTATCAGGGTGTAGAGCGTGTCATTGGCATCCGGCTTCTTGGGCCATAACCGGTCGCAAATCTCCTGTTTGGATAGTGTATGAGTGTCGGCGGTTATGAACATCTTGAGCAAGGAATGCTGCATAGGTGTAAGATGAATCTGCTCGCCCGATTGCGTCATGAACTTATCGTTATGGTATACTATGCCTCCATACGACAGACCTTGCACTATCAGCTTTGGCCTATTCCTCCTGACGTACCACAGACTGCCCAATAGCCATAGCATCCCAACAAACAAGATAGAACCCGAAGCCTTCTGGTCGGACAACATGAATGTAGTGGCAAAGCTACAGTTAGCCTCAGCCACAAGCTTTGTCTCCAAGCGTCCATCCCTACGCACAGTACGCATGGCAATACCTGCCGTATCTTTCAATTCGGCAATAGTCAGGCAGTTGCGATAGCAACGTATGGTATCTGTAGTGACCACATTGTCAGGCATCTTTGCAAGCACTTGCTCCAATGCACGATTAACGTCCTGCGCTATCATGCCTTTAGTTCTGTTATAGCTGTTTATGCCTGTGCACAATGCACAAAGCATAAGGAAGCAGAAACCGATGTATGGAAGTATCTTCATAATTTTCACATTATATTATTTGTTGCAAATATACAAATAATAAACGAGATTTGAACAGAAGTGATAAGACTGATGCTTGAAAAGGTAGGAGCTGACTCCAGAATGGATTTTGATAAATACGAGGAACACATCAATCGGGATGCAGGATTTATACATATAAGTTCTTTGCCAGTACCACATAAGTAACACTCCAGTACCAGTTAGGTGAAACTCCAGTACCACATATATGAAACTCCAGTACCAGTTAGGCGGTACTGAAAACGGTACTGGAAGCGTGCATCAAGCTGGTTCTTGCTAAACGGTTGTATGGCAAGCTGTTCGGAATGATGCTGCGCAAGAGATACGACTTACGCTATTGTTTGCCCAGACTACGGCGGGGACGCCATAGCCCCCTACGCCTGACTGTACAATATTTGCATTTCTAACCGCTCAAAACTATGAGTTGAGCGTGCTATGAAATCTTTGGCTCGAAATTCTCGAGTTTTACGCGTGCAGCGTTATATTGCTGTTGCACACAGCTTTATGTGCGACGAGAACCGAAATGTGCAATTCTATGAGACTGAAAAGATATCCTTTTCATTGCAAAAGGAGTACTTTTACCATCCATTTGAGGCTCTTTTACAATGCAATTTGGGCTTCTTTGCTCTCCAAATGTAATCCATTTGAAGAGCAAAGAAGCCCAAATTGAAGTGTAGGATGATGTCGCACCCTACGAAAAGCTATAAAATCGGCTTCCGAAATCTCTGGAATCGATTTTTGTTTTGTAACACTTTTTTACCGCTTGTCTTATATTTGCAGCTATTATCGGCTACCCAAACTGAGCTTACCGTTTACCTTGTCAGCGAGAATTTCATGCTCAAACCAAAGTCTTGTGTCGTAGTAGGATAACTGCTCGACGAAAGCAACGGGGTGTTGGTCTGGCGGTCGTAGTAGAAGCTCATGGTGAGCATACGCGACAAGGTGTAGTCGGCTGAGAACGACAGCTTGAATGCTGTGTTGCCGCTGTTGGCTGCCGAGGTCATCGTGGCGATGTCGCGGGTTATCGATGCCTGCTTGCGCAGACTGAGGTCGAGGCGCAGCTTGAGGTCGTTGTTCACTCCGCTTGACGAAGTGTTGCGACTGTTAGAGCCCGTCTTCTGCTGCGACGCACCGGCTGCCGTAGAGCGGCCACGCTGGCGCACACGACGATGGCGATTGCCACCGAACGGATTGAAGTTGTTGAGCGTATAGGCAGCGCCTATAACCCAGTCGTGCGACGACGCCTCATTGATTTGTACCGATGTCATGCTAAGGCTCATGACGCGTGTGGTGCGATACTCTGCCTTGATGGTCATGTTGTTCTGCAGCGTCACGTCGATGCCGAGCAATGGCGAGAACGCCTCGTTGATGCTGACGGTCGACACGTTGAACATCGAGTTGGGCACGGGCATTCCGGTTGTGGCATCGTTGATGAAGCCCAGACCGTTCATATACTCCATATATGTGCTGTACGAAGCATACGAGCCTACGGCGTAAACGCTCTTGTAGGCGTGGCTTATGTTGACGCTCTTGAACACGTCGCGCACCCACGGCAGCTTCGAAAGTCCGCTGTATCTTAATGTCCAGTTTGGCAGCAGATGCGAGAGCGAAGGAAATATCGACAGTCCGCCGTCACCCATCTCGGTGTAAGCCGAGAGGAATGCCGGCACCATGACATCGGCGCTGTAACGGCTCACTCCACCATTCTCGGCATTGAAAGGCTTGCCAGCCAATGCTGTTCCGGCAGGATAGACGGCTCCTGCATAACGAGCCTCAACACGATTGCGTATCCTGTCGAGCGACGAGCAGAAGCGCTCGAACGACTTTGAACGATAGCCGTTATTGGCATTGCCCGAACCTTCAAACGCACTACGAAGCGATGTAGTAGTCATTGTGAACGTACCGCTCTGCGTTGTTGGATTGCCTTCGTACATATACTGCACCGAACGAGCCGTGGTTACGGTACGTGTGGCAGTAAGGTCGATCTTAAGATTGCGCACAGGCTCAAGCGTAGCACGCAGCTGCAGCTCCTCGGTACGATTGGTAGTAGCTGGCGTAGCGAGCGAATCGTTCATCAATAGCCATCCGTTGCGACGTGCCTTCTCGATATATCCGTCGTCTATGAATCCGAAGGCGAAGTCGAGACCCGGCGACATGGCACCCATACCCGAACGCTGTCCGAACACATCACCTATCATAGGCTTGAATCCAGGCAGCGACATGGCATACTGGTTGCGATAGCTCAGACTGACATTACGCACCATCATGAGCACACGTGCCACCGACTGTGCTGTGCGATACCATCGTTTCTCGTCAAGCGGCTCTTTGGCCGACACAGCTATCTTGAGCTTCAACGCCGAATCCACCTTATTCATTATACGTATGTTATTGTCGTCGAGGCGACGATAGCGCAAGCGGAACGGCTTGCCGTCTTCGGTCTTGGAGCTTACAATAAGGCGGCGTGTCTTACGGCTATGCGTAACCTTAAGAGTAGTGTCGGGCAAGAGGGTTATCTCCTTCTCGTAAGCCCGCTTGTTCTTAGGCAACTGTCGGCGCAGCTTTTCATCGCGTGCTGCCTGACGATTTTTCTTGGCATCCTTGCCCGATGTCTTGTTGCGACCCTGTGATGATTTATTGCTGCGCGAACTGTCGAGACGGAAACGCTCATTGGTCTTCTTGAGGAACGGTATATGATTGTACAATTTCTCCATATTGAACTGGGCGTTGATATTGGCCTGACGGTTGTTGGCTATGTTATTGCCAAGCGACGTGCCGTCTTCAAGGTCGGTACCGCGCACCCAATTGTACGAAGCCGTATAGCTGGCATCGGATGTAATCCAGTCGAACACGGGCAGCAGATTTATAGGCAACTTATACGAAGCCTGGAACTGCTGGTTGTAGTTGAGCGGTGTGCCCATGTGCTTGATTGATGTCCATACAGAGTCTTTCCACACCTCATAGCGGTCGGGATACAAATCCTTATTGACGGGCATGTAGGGCTCTTCAATCTCGGCATTGGTAGCACTCTGGAAGTTCATGTGCAGATTCTTCGTAAGGTCCCAACGCAGGTTGAACTCACGGTTCCACAAGAACTGCGACGCAAATGTCAGCGGCAGGTTCTGATTCTCAGTAGCCTCCATATCGCGCTCCTGCAGTTCGTAGTAGTTGCGCGTTATCTCGGTGTTGAAGCCCACGTTCTGCGGCAACCAGTTTAATCCGAATCGGCGTGGCAAGTCGAGCCACTTCGATTTCGACTTAATCTTCTTGAACGGTTCGAGCGGTTTGTACACCGGACTCCATTGATAGTTCATTGCACCACGCCAGTTGTCCTCACGTTCATATACCGTAGTCTCGCCCGTAGTGTAGCTGTGGCTATGCGAGTAGGAGAACGAGAAGTTGGCAGGATCGTAAGGCATAGGATGGCGCTTGGTCTGTATGCCAACCCTTACGTTCGATAGCGAAAGATTGGTCTGCGTCACCTTTGTAACGGCTATGCTCTCTATAGAATCCCGCTCATGCTTGTTGGCAGCAGCATCGAGAGCCTCATCAAGCAGCATGTCGTTGTCGAGCGGATTGTACTTGGGCGACGTCTTCTCCTTGGTCACCGAGTAGTAGAGCGGGGCAGAAACCTTGGCTTTGTCGGGGAAGAACTTGCCAAGCTCTACGTTTGTCGTAACCGAGTAGTTGGAATAGTCGTCTGTGGAGCGTTGTGCCACACCGTCCTCCAGTCCGCCGAAGCCAGCCGAAGTATAGCGTCCCTGCACATTGACATTACCAAGGTCGGACAGCTGAACATTGAGGTTGCCCTGCGCAGCCCAACCTCCCGAACTGTTGTAGTCCTTAAGGCGCAGCTCGTTGACCCACACCTCACCACTCTTTGTGCTTGCTGAATTGTTGCGCACACCTATAATCATAGTCTTCACATCACCAAGCGTCGGGTTGCCGACAATAGTGATACGGTTCTGCGGATTATCGGTATCGTAAGCCGAGTACGGACGATTGTACGACGCCTGTCCTATTGCCTTTGCCTTGTTGCGCTCACGCTTCAGTCCGGTGAGGAGCGACAGCGGAATGTCGAGCATATTGTCCTTGGGCCACACCTGCATACGGTCGGCAGTAGAGTATTTGTTGTAGTCGTTGCGATGAGGGGTTAGCTTCAGCGGAATCTCGTACTCATAGAAGTTGTTCTTGTAGTCGGAACCGAGGCGCACGAATACCGAAAGCTGTCCGTTATCGAGATTCGTAGTGTTCTGCTCGAACGAGTTGGCATGCACGAACATCTGCAATCGCTTGTACTGACGCATGTCGATTGACGTGTTCTTATACACAGCCTTCGACTCGCCCGAAGCAAGATTGTTGACTGTCATCGACAGCGCCTGCTCATTGCTCTCTACAAGCTGCGGCTGCGTGGGGTCCTGCTCGCGCGATATACCGGGAGGCAGGACGTAGTTGACCGGTGTCTTGTCGTTGTTCTCCTCGATGTTGACGGCACTCACCTGAAGGCTTCCGGTAGAAGCAGACGAGTTGTCGAGGTTCTGCTCGTAGACACGCCACTCGCCTCGCACGAGGTCGAGCGTACCGAAGCGCAGCACGATGGGGTGTTTGAATCCGGTGAGAAACATACGCATGAAACGTATCGATGTGAGGTCGGTGATGCCCCCCACCCTACGCTCGTACTCACGTAGCGGTATGCGGAACTGATACCAGTCGACCGACTCCTTCTGGTCGTTGCGCAATCGGCGTGTTGTAGTGCGCTTGTCGACAATATAGTTGCGACCTATTTCAAGGTCTTCGAGACGTATCGACACCTTATATTGGAAGTACTTCTCGTATTCGCCCAACGTGTAGTCCTGATTGATGTCCTCAACATCGGGCGTAGACTTGTATGAAGTGTCGTAACTCTCGGTGCGCGATTCGTTGTCGGGCGAGTTGCCCTGAGGGTTGTTGATATACTTATAGCGGCGCAAGATGGGTGCCTGGATGCGGTCGAGGTCCGATCCACGGTAGTAGTGGTAGTTGTCGCCGGCAGGGTCTGCCCATATAGAGTCGAACACGGCAGGGCTGACTTTGCCCTGAATATCGTGCAAGAACTGCTGATACGGTTCCCACTTCTGCTCCTCGGCATCGTTGAGTCCGTTCATTCCTACGTCCTGCAAGGCACGTGCGCCCTTGGATGTAGCAAAGGCATAGGTGGTTGTAGCCTGATTGGGCACCTTGCCCCATTGCGTTGTGGTGTAAGCCTGCGAACCGTCAATAGGCATACCGCTCTCGTAGAACTTCTTGCCGTCGCGCAAGATGTCCTCGCTCACCTCGCCAAGATTGATGTAGAAGTCGCCTCCATATTCAGAAGCCTTACCCTCACGACGGGTGTAGATGAAGGGGTCGAGCATCCAGAACTCTATGTACTCCACGTTGGCAGCCTCGAAGTCGTTGGTGTCGAGCTTGCGCATCATGCCGCCCCAATGCTGCTGCGGATTGTTGAGCGTTCCGTCCTGAGCCAGGTCGGGATTGAAGTTGTATGGTCCACGCTCGTTGGGATAGTAGGCAAGATTGAGTATGGACAGCGTCGACGTGGCTCCGTTGTACGAACTCTGGTCGCGGTTGGGAAAAAGCTCGTTGACATAGAACTCGCGTACGTAATGGTTGCTGAGCTGTTCGAGGTCGCTCTTGATGTGACTTGGCGTGAGCGACGACGAGCGGCGTGTGAACAATGGGTCAATAGTGTACCACGCCAGTCGCGAACGGTTGAAGCCCGAACGCAACGTGGTCATGTCGGCCTGTTCGGGAAACATAGACGGTACAGACGAGATAACCCACGACGTAGGTGTAGACACGTCGATGGCGTTTTTCGAGTTTTCGAAGTCGTCGATATACGACGCATTGTCCTGCGTGCCTCGGCTCTGTCCGGCTATGAGTTGGGCAAACTCGCCCGTGAATGATATGTGCGACGGCTGCGTGAGATGAAGCAAAGGCAGCTTGTCGAGCATATTGGTGAGCCACTGGCTCTCGCGCTTCCAGTTGATGTTTATGCCCCAAAGGGTATTGTTGAGCGGTTCGGCTCCCATAGCCACCTTATTAGTGAGCGACTGTTCGGAGAGGTGCTGTATAGTACCCGACAGCTGGAAGTTCTTGGAGAAGTCGTACTCCCAGTTCATTCCGAACATCGTCTTGCGCTGCATACCATAGTCGGTGTTGCTCTCGAGCGACACATTCACCTGCGTGCCGGCATCAATAATGCTTTGATTGAGAATGGTCACCTCGCCGGCATTGTAGTCAACCGAGTAGTCGGTGCCCTCAGCCAGCACTATGCCTCCAGCCGTCACAACAACAGAGCCTTGCGGAATGTTGTAGGCACCTGTCTGTATCACGTTGGCTGACGTGCCGCGGAACTGTCCCGTAAGCATATACTTGTCCTTCTCGGCTATCTGCCGCGCCACGGTCTTGGTAGAATCGTAGAGTTCGGTGAAGGCATATTTGGAAGCCTGGTCTGTAGCCACTCCTTTCTGCACGAGATAGTTGTACATATACTTGCCGAAGGGTTCGGCAACGGGGAAGAACACACGACCGTTGGTGACGGTATAGCCTTCAACGTAGTCGAAGAATCCGTTGGAGTGTGCCTTGTTGTTATTGTCGAGGCGGTCGGCACCAAGCATCTTAATGATGGTCTGTCCCTTCACCTGCGGTTCGGGTATATAAGTAAGGTAGACGCCAGCCGTGTCGCTCTGGAACTTGACGTCGAGGCGGAACTTGTCGCGCTCTACCGACGAAGCCAGATAATATACGTTCTTCATCATCAGGCCCCAGTTGGCCTGCTGCGGATTGTTGCTCGTGTTCTTGAGCGACTTCACGAACAGCGCCTTCGAAGCATCGGTATTGTCAGCGGCAAACTCGCCCACCTGATAGGTCACGCCTCCGTATGTGTACTCATAGGCAACGGCAAGCACCTGGTCGGTCTGCAATTGTGTCTTGAGCGATATGTATCCGAGAGCCGTATTTACGGTATACTCCGACGAATTGAGCAATCGTGCCTTCTCAAGTTTCTCATAGTCGGCTCCGCCTTCAAATCCCGGTATGGCGTCGAGCGTAGCCGATGTCTGGTCGATGTCGCGTGCGGCAGCATACTGATTCACCATGCTCTGATACTCGGTATTGGCTGCGTTGGACGGTACGGGCTGTCCGGTCACAGTCCACGACGTATTTGACACACGGGTGTTCTCGCCGAGGTCGGCAAGGGCGATGATGTTGCGGGTGTTGGCTGTAGTGGCGGTCTTGTTGGTAGCCCACACTTCTATGCGGTTAATCTTTATGCCCGACGTGATGTTGGGCAGAGAGCGCATCCAGTCGTCATACATGTCGTGGAAGAACTGCGCAAGGAAGAAGTGGCGGTTCTCCTCATAGTTAGCCGCTCCTATTTCAAACGGCGTGAGCTGCTTGCCTCCCTTGGATGACACGCTCGTAGTAGACGACTTCTTCTGCGAAGCTACAAGTTGCAGTTTCAGTCGGCCGAACTGCAAGTCGGTACGCAATCCGAATAGCGACGAGGCTCCTTTCACCAACGACGAGTTGGATGGAAACGACACGTTGCCAGCCTCAACGAGCTTCACTATCTCGTCTTCCTTGCCCTCATACTTCAGTTTCAAGTTTTGGGCGTCGAAGTCGAACGTAGCGTCGGTGTTGTAGTTGAGGTTCATGTTCACCTTGTCGCCCACACGTCCGTTGACGTTGACGTTTATCTTCTCGTCAAAGTCCATGGTAGTAGTCTTGCGGTTGCGTATGGGAAGCGACGGATTGTCGATGTTCTTCAGAGTAGCTCCGAACTTCAGTTCGGCTGTACCTTGTGTACGTATGCGCACACCGCCGGGACCGAATATCTTCTCAGCCGGACCCAGGTCGAAGTGCATGTCGCTGAAGTCGAACTTCTCCTTGCCCTTAGCCTGATATATCTCGTCGTTCTTCTTGCGGAAGAAGTTGCGCATAAGCTGTCGCTCACTCCATTGCATATACTCCTGTGCGGTCATCACAACGGGCGCAGCTATATATGTTCCGCCTATTTTCTGGCCTACCACATACTGTCCAAGCGAGTCGTCATACTCCACTTGCTGCTTCATATTGTCAGGGCGTTGCAGGTCGGCGGCGCCCTGATTGAGGTCGTCGAGCGTAATGGGCAGCATGCGCTGTATGCGCCAGCGTGGATGCAGAAGCGAGTCGGGTATGGTGTCGTCGTCGGCAATGAGCGGCTGCGCCTTGATGGCTATGGTGTCGGCATGCGCCTGACGTATATTGCGACGTTGCTGACGTTGCGACATGGCAAAAGCAGCCATTGCCGCCATAACGAGTATGACGACTACCATTCGGGCTGACAATACCATAGCCAGCCCTTTGCGTAAGAATAGTAATATGGTGTTAAGAATTTTCAAAAGTCGCGTAATGTTACTTTATCTGTTTCAGTGCCAGCTTCACCACCTGCTCAACGGGCAATGAGGGGTCGTCGGTAAGAATAGCCGTGACAACCTTGGCTGTAGGAGCGGGCGAGAATCCAAGCATTGTGAGTGCTGCCACAGCCTCATCACGCACGTCTGAGGGTATGGTAGAGTCGGCAGCCGAACCCGCTGACACTTCCTGTGCAATACCAAGCGACAGTATCTTGTCTTTAAGGTCAACGATGATTCGCTGAGCCGTCTTCAGTCCGATGCCCTTCACACCCTTAAGCAGACGTTCGTTGCCCGACGATATAGCGCCAGCCAGTTCGGCAGGAGGAGCTGCCGAAAGAATCATACGAGCAGTATTGGCTCCCACTCCCGACACGGTAATGAGCAGACGGTAGAGGTCGCGCTCCTGCTTTGTGGCAAAGCCGAAGAATGTATACGAGTCGTCACGACCGCCCGTGACAAGGCTCTCGTGTACATACAGCTTCACATCCTTATGTCCCTGTATGTTCTCGTAAGTGTTGAGCGATATATTGAGCGCATAACCCACGCCATAGGCTTCTACAATAGCCTGTGCTGGGGTGAGCTCGGCAAGCTCACCCTTTATATATTCAATCATTTCAGTTTAAACGTTATATAATTATGTAATATTACAACTTTTATAACGCAAAGAAGGGGTGTTTATTGTATTTATATAAAAAATCCCGAAGACATTCCTACATGGAACATCTTCGGGATTGGTATTTCGTAACAATATATTTTTTACTTTACTGCAATCTTGATGGTCTGATTGCCCATTTTGGCGATAACAACAGATTCTGACACGGCTTGCGATGCTGTGCCATTGATTGCCTTGGCAGCACCCAGCTGCTTGTCGTCTACAGTATAGAAGCGTACAGTCTCGTCATTGTTGAGACCTGAGAGCGTTATGATACCATCGTTTGAAGTAATGATGATGCCGCGAGTGGTTGCCTGATTGATATTGGTAGTGGTGTTCTGCAGATTGGCTTCCACCCAATAGAGGGTTGCCGTAGCCTTGTCAGAAGGCTTGTAACCGTCGGCTGTGGCGTAAGCCGAGATGTTGTAAGCAGCCGAAAGCTTTACTACGCCGTCCTTACTATACATATCCGATGCCATATCGGTGTCGGTAATGGTGTAGTGATACTCTGCGTTGGGTGTAGAGCTGACAAATGCCAGCTTGCCGTCAGCATACGAGATAGTAGGTACTGCGCATTGCTCCATGGGCTTCTGTTCTCCTGATTCATCATCCTTTGAGGCATATATATAAGAATACTTACTACCCAATGCATTCTTGTAGTCCTGGAGATAGGCTTTGGGAACGTAGATGATGCAAGTAGATTGTAAGTCACAAATTATTGTGTTTTGGGGGAGTTTGCCCTGGAATGTGGCTTTTTCAAGTTTGGGACAATCTTCGTATCTATTATTAGTTGATTATCAGTATTATACACTCTAAACGGTAGAAAAGTGCCAATATGGATTCTGATTAGATACGAAAAGATGAAGATTTAACGTTTTTAACCTTTTGTTGCACCAAAATTACAGAAAATATGGGTGATGTGGGGTGGTTAGTAGTCACTCCATATGCCTTT
>OLSQ01001036.1_pt1 | contig 24317 bp, 13 predicted proteins | sample 1672561 | NCBI WGS metagenome assembly OLSQ01 (sample SAMEA3136699, study PRJEB25190) | human gut metagenome | biome: human gut; feature: human-associated habitat; material: faeces | place: Austria | collected 2013
GTTCCAGGGGTCTCGTCACGCTGTATCTGGTACTTACAATGTATATTGCAATAGTTCCAACCAACGCCCACGCAGGAACCGTTATCCACATCCACTCTCTCCTGCGAAGTTTTTTCAACACAACGTAGGTTACAGGGCCGCACAGTATCAGGTAAACCACCAGTATCACTATAAAAATATACGGTGATACCACCTTCTTCCTGTTTGTATTTATCGCATTTATTATTCCATAACCTGCACTGTTATCGTAAAATGAACCCTGGACAAAGTTGTTTATCTTGTCGGTGTAGCCAGCCTTGAGTATCATCTCCATAAGCTGCAGTTCACCGCTGCCGCCAGCCACCGGTTTTGATACCAGAGAATACGGAACCACCACTACCCTGCCGTACCCTGTATCCAGAACACTTACACCACCTAACGCGTCGTTTACCTGTGCTCCATATACCGAGATATCTGCAACAGATACTTTCTTATATTCAGTTGAACTGCCTTTATCAGACCATACAGTGACATTTTTCGATGAACTTCCATTTAATTCATAGTTGATGAACTTGCTGTTGAATCCGCCCAGAACTCTGTCCGCATCTTTGCCAAGTGACAATATGAGAGTACCACCCTCGAAAACCCACTCCTGCAAAGCCTCCATCTGATCTTCTGAGAGCTTTGAGGTATCATATTTATCTATCAGAATATAATGGACAACCTCCAGTCCCTGAAGCGAATCTGGGAACAGGTCTGTCTGCATATTCAGTTTTCTGACACTCACACTGTCACTCTGGGTTCTGACCCTCGCATCTTCCAGATTCTCAAATGAATCCCGGTCATCAGACAGTACTCCGACTGTTGTCGCCATCTCATAACCGCTCACACTTGGCTGATCACTCTCAGCATATACTACCTGACCATCCTCATCCTCTATCTGAACGAGCAGCCTTCCATACCCAAGCTCATTTACATAGAATTTCACTGTGTTGTCCGAGTCTGCTCCCCAGTCGATCTCCTGGGAATATTTCATGGTTGCACTGTCACTGTACACCTCGTCATAGTCCGGCATAAGAACCACCCTGCCGCTAAACTCCACATCTGTGTGCACATTCAGTACAACCTGAGAGCCCGAATCATAAACCGCATATCCGTCAATACCATAATTCAGGCTTACACTGATGTCAGGATTTCTAGTGATGATCTTGCGTTCTATCTTTCCATATGTACTTACATCTGCACTGATTTCAGTTGTCCCATCCGATTCATCGTCCATCTCTGCAAATGAGTCATCGCCTTCATCATCCTGTGTATCATATACTGTATTTATAGCCTTACTTCCCGCCTGTGACAACGCTGCCGCATCAGCCTTTATCTGTGTCACCGGCGCCAGATTAGTAAGAAGCATTATCGCTATTGCACTTCCACATACCAAATTATTTTTGAACATATGATGCCTTTCTGTTCCGTTATAGTTTTACAACTATGCTAATAATAAATTCTACAAGAAAATTACGCAACTTACACTTTCGTAAGACCTTTTTCAACATTCCACTCAATAATCTTTCCGGCGTTATGGCACAAAAAATCCCTGTATACAAAGCTTGCCTGTATACAGGGATCTTATTTTTAACTGAAATATACAACTTCCTCTTCAGGAGCACTTGTAAGTGTGACCTTCTCAGCCGTAAGAACTGGTCCTTCTCCGTCAAAATCAGGATAATACTCATATCCGATCTTCGCTGTCACATCCACCCACTGTCTATCCACAAGATTTCTAGCTCCCTGATAGTAACACTTGAATCCGACAAACTGGATATCCTCAACACAACATGTCATGGCAAATCTTCCAGGAACAAATGCGTTGCTTCCGTACTGCTTTGGTCTGAATACCATGGCCTTGAAGTGTATCTTCTTGCCATCATATCGCTCCTTCATATCTGATGCATCCACATACCAGATACCGAAATCGTCATCCGGAAGTTCTATGACATCAGCGGTCACATCATACGGCAGATCCTCTGGCTCATTTGTCTCAGGTGCTATAGAACCATCCTTCATTTCAAAGATGATCTGTGCTCTCCTGTTCACTGCCTTGATAGATCTTCTCCACTCGGGGATCTTGGAGTTCTCATCGCATCTATTGAAGATCACCATGTCCGCGCTGTTAAACTGTTCGACCATAGTCGCCTTCATATTCTGTGAATACACATCATATGTCTCAGCATTCACAAATGAGATAACCTGAACGACTGTCCATCCCTTTGGAACTCTTATCTCAAATATCTTATCAAGCTTCCACATACCATTGTACTCGATCATAACCTGCTCAGGCTCATACTTGTCCTGAAGATCAAGGAGATGGTCAGTTGTAAGCTGATCTTCCTCTATAAACTCTGTATATATATTCGCCTTCTTCAGAGCCTCAAGATCGTACTCTTCCTCTCCATCCTCGCAGACAAGAAGCAGAGTCTTGGCTCCGCCTGTAAAGCCCCTGTCCATAAGAGTTTCCTTGGCAAATGTTGTCTTGCCGCTCTCAAGGAATCCCATGAACACATATACGGGTATCTCTTTATTCTGACGTCCCATCATATTAACTCCTTATTTAAACCTCGAACAGCTGTGCAAGGTCATCTTCCTTAAGCTTGCTTCCTATTACACAGAGCTTTCCTGTGATATCTGCCTTACCCTTTCTGATCTCAAACTCACCTGGTACAAGATCAAAGTACAGCCAGTCACCAGCATCGCTAGGCACAATTCCCTTTGCACGTAGGATAATGCCATACTTCTCTGTGTCAGCCAGGGTGTCAAGAATCTCTCTGAGCTTATCCTCATTGTACTTGTGAGGTGTCTCCTTGCCCCAGCTTGTAAATACCTCATCTGCATGATGATGGTGATGATCATGGTCATGACATCCACATGTGCACTCATCTCCATGATCGTGGTGATGCTCGTGATCATGGTCATGGTCATGATCGTGATGATGCTCGTGATCGTGGTGGTCATGGTCATGATGGTGATCATGATCGTGACATCCGCACGTACAGTCATCTCCGTGATCATGCTCATGATCATGTCCGCTCTTTGCCTCATCCATCATTGTCTCCTCAAGAGACTTATAGTTCTGCATAGCCTCTCGGATAGCAGCTCCATCAAGCTCATCCCATGGAGTTGTAATGATTGTTGCATGATCATTCTTCTCTCTGATCATGGCTACTGCCTTCTCTATCTTGTCCTGTGTAGTTGTCTGTGTTCTACTCAGGATGATAGTGTTGGCACTCTCTATCTGATTGTTGAAGAACTCACCGAAGTTCTTCATGTAAATCTTGACCTTTGATACATCTGCAACAGTTGTATAGCTGTCAAGCTCCACATCGAGATCTGCTGCCACATCTTTAACTGCCTTGATAACGTCAGACAGTTTGCCAACTCCTGATGGCTCAATAATGATCCTGTCAGGTGTATAGTCTGTTATAACCTGCTTGAGTGCAGTACCAAAATCTCCGACCAGTGAACAACAGATACAACCTGAGTTCATCTCTGTGATCTGAACACCGGCATCCTTCAGGAAACCGCCATCGATTCCGATCTCTCCAAACTCGTTCTCAATAAGAACCAGCTTTTCTCCCTTAAATGCCTGCTCAATAAGTTTCTTGATCAACGTTGTCTTACCGGCTCCAAGGAAACCTGAGATAATATCAATCTTTGTCATATCAATCACTCCTTAAACAAATTTATATTAAGACTGCGCATATGAATTATGTCTGCACAGCTTTGATATCAATACATCCTTATGGATTATACTCGATTGCCCTGATTTTTGCAAGGAATCATGTGTACATCCACCTGGTTGAATGGAATCTCTATTCCATTTTCATCAAATGCTTTTTTCAGCTTCCACATAGCGTCCCATTTTGCATCAAAAAACTTCTCGATCCTTGCGTAGAACTTGACATACATATTGATCCCGCTGTCAGCAAATTCATCTATATACAGCAATACCTGTTCATCCTTCAGATAACCGTCAACATCCTTTATCACATCCAGTGTAACTCTCTTTACCTTCTCTATGTCCGAGTCGTATGCTACCGAAAATGGGATCTCAACTCTTCTCATATCATGTTCCGTGACATTTACGAGAGAAGTGTTGGATATGTTGCCATTTGGTATGACTACTGATTTATTATCAAGGGTTATAAGTCTGGTGTAAAAAATATCTATTGATACGACTGTGCCCTCACAGTGTGTATTGTTCTCTACTATATAATCTCCAACTCTGAACGGTTTTAGCATGAGGATAAGCAGTCCTCCCGCAAGGTTGGACAAGCTGCCCTGCAGAGCAAGACCAAGCGTTACTCCCGCTGTACCCAGTATGGTAATGAACGATGTTATCTGAAGTCCCACAATGCTTGCAGCCGTGAGAACTATCAAGACATTTAACACAACTTTCACAGCCGACACGAAAAATCCTGCAACACTCGTGTCAAGCTTAGACTTCTCAAAGCTCCTTCTTAGTATCTTTAGGAGCAGCTTCACAAGCTTGAAGCACACTACCATAAAGATAATTGCCACAACTATGCTTCCCAGCTTTGACATACACCAGTCTGTAAGTTTCTGGATGTACTGTCCTATGACACTCACCTGGTCCGTTGCCTCTTTCACGGCGTCTTCAACAACATTTTCCGTGGTCGCACTGTATGATGCCATATTGACTAAAGTCTCTAGTAATATCATAAATATACATTCCTCCTGTCTTCATTACTCAACAAAATATATGAAATACTAAGCTAAAAACGCTGTGCAGAAATCCCAGCCACAAGCCGCCCATCCCCGCACAGCGTCATATCTCTATCGATCTATAGTCGCTATCTCTATAGCTTATTTAGTGTTTACATGGGCAAAGACCGCAAATGACAGCGCTGGAGCAGTAACCGTTATCCTACCATCAGCGGAGCTCTTATAGCCTCTGTTATTGTTTCCCTCGCCTCCAAACTTCTGGTTGTCACTGGAGAACACCTCTCTGTACCTGCCATCTGCAAGCACTGGCATACTGTACTCCGCATCCTTAAGTCCGAAGTTGCACACTACATACATCACATCATCAGGCCTCATTCCCCTTCTTACAAATGACATGACCTGTCCATCTTCACTGAACTCCACATTGCCATCTGCCTGTCCATGAAATGCTGTCTTTGAACTGTACAGCTTGTTGATCTCCTTAACATACTTCTGAAAGTAGCTGTTGGCATCAAATTCAAGTACCGACCAGTCTATCAGACTTCTGCCATCAAATCCGTTAAATCCGCCTAGCTCCTGACCCATAAATGTGAGTTTTCTTCCCGGAAGCGTCATCACAAGTCCGAAAAGCACCCTAAGATCCGCATATTTGTCCTCATATCCTCCCGGCATCTTTGATGCATAGCTGCCTCTCTGTCCAGCAACAGCATCATGGCTGAGTGCCCAGACAGAACTGTCACTCTCATCAAATGTGATACCACAGGTGTAATCACTGAAGCTTCCTCTGGCTGCCGGCGGGATCATCATATAATCCGTCACCCTCGTCACAGCCTCGTTGTTCCATCCAAGACCGACAAGCACATCCGCATATCTGTCACCAGTGATGTTTCTGAATTCTCTCACCAGCTCTTCATCCTCTATCCTGATTCCATCAAGGTGATAGGTATCGATCCAATACGACAGACAATCTATGTCCTTCACAGTGACCATATCCATGATCACCCCTATGCCCTTGCTGTGCAGATGATCGACCATCGCCATGAAATCTACTGGTGTTCCATACCTCGATGTCGGCGCAAACATTCCCACAGTATCATATCCCCAGCCTGAATCATCTCCGTACTCCATAAGCGGCATGAACTGGATATAGTTATATCCCATATTCTTCACATAAGTGGCTATCTCCCTGCCAAACTCTGCGTATGTCAGCTTTCCATCGTCAGGAACATTGCCCCATGTAGGCATATGAACTTCATATATATTGACGCCTGCTGCTTTGTTTCTGTTCTTCATATACGCTGAATCATTCCATCTGTACTCAAGTTCTGTCAGTATGGATGCATTGCCCGGCGCCACCTCATAAGCAACCGCATATGGATCCGCAAATATATCCACATTGCCATCTCTATATAATGCCTCAAACTTATATCTCGTATTCGCAAGATCTCCCGGAATAAACAGTTCGAATATATCCGTATAATCAATCCTTCTCATAGGATTTACTCTTCCGTCCCAGCCGTTAAAATCGCCAACCACGCTGACTCTGACTGCCCCCGGCATATTCATACAGAACGACACACCGGAAACTCCGTTCATCGTGATCTTTCTAGCCCCAAACACTTCCTTCACATGGAATCCGGACTCCACATCATCATCGCCATCAACGACCTTCATGACCATCTCCGGATCAACGCTGTAACCAAATGAATAAGGATCATATATATCTTTTACGGCATCCTCCTCACCTGATTCCCCCCATATCTTTTTTGTAACCCTGAGTTTATATGCAAATTCTGCTCTATCGTTTATTCTGACTGTAAAAAATCCCTGGGATCCTATCTCCTTCATCGGATATTCCTGCTCCCCATCCATCACAGACACGGATGCAGCCCCAGGCAGATATGCATTCACATAACAGTCTTTAAGACATTTATGCATTCCCAGTATATGATGAGGATTGCCGTGTGTAGCTCTTGTTATCGATGCAATCTCATCTGACTTTAGTACAAATATATCCATAAAACCTTCTCCTACATATTTATCTTCCATCTATGGCGTGAATGAATATTCCACTCCTAAGCTTTGGCTCAAACCATGTAGACTTCGGCGGCATGAGAAGACCAGCATCCGCTATATCAAATAGCTCTGTGATCGATGTAGGATACATGGAAAATGCAACTGCCATTCCGTCATCCACCAATCTCTCGAGCTCTGAAAGTCCTCTGATTCCCCCTATGAACATGATCCTCTGATCTGTTCTCGGATCCTGTATTCCAAGTATCGGTGCAAGCACATTGTCCTGAAGCACCGACACATCCAGTCTTCCGACCACATCATCTGGTACAATACTGTCCTTAACATTCAGCCTGTACCACTGTCCATCAATATACATGCCGACCTGTCCCTTGATATCTGGATCAACGGGGGTGCTGCTCTCAGCCACATCAAATATCTGTGATATACTGTCCATAAATCCATCTTTATCAAGTCCATTCAGGTCCTTAACGACTCTGTTATACGGCATGATCATGAGCTGATCATGAGGGAAAAGTACAGAGAGGAAATAATTGAACTCCTCTTGTCCGGTGTATCCCGGATTCTTCTCTCTCATATGCATTCCAGCCTTCACAGCAGATGCAGCCCTGTGATGTCCATCCGCAATATATATGTCATTTACATTGTCGAAAGCCTCTTTGATGGTGTCGATATCCCCCTGATCTTCTATGATCCATACATTGTGGGTTATTCCATCGGGCGATGTGAAGCCATAAAGCTTCTCTCCGCACTTCACTCTGCCTATGATCTCATCAACCTTATCTATAGCTCTGTACGCAAGGAATATAGGCCCCGTCTGCGCCCCGCACGCCTCAACATGCTTTATTCTGTCTATCTCCTTGTCTTCTCTTGTGTTCTCATGCTTCTTGATAACCCCATTTATATAATCGTCTATAGAAGCACATGCCACAAGTCCCGTCTGATGTCTGCCATCCATGATAAGCTCATAAATATAATAGACTGGTCTGCGCTCCATAATATACGTTCCATCATCTATCATACCCTGAAGCAGCCGGCCAGCCTTATCATATACACATGGAGCATATGTATCTACATCTGGTCCAAAGGATGTCTCAGCTCTGTCCACTTTCAAAAATGATAATGGTTCACGCTTGACCTCTATCTCTGCTTCCTGACGGTTATACACATCGTATGGCAAGGCAGCTACTCTGCCTGCAACATCTGGTCTCGGTCTATAGGCTCTAAAACTTCTGATTGTTGCCATATTCATTACTCCTGTCATAAATATTTTATTGTATGTGCCAATTAACCTCTTACTGCCTTGACAACCTTCTTAATGGAATCCTCATATTCCTCTTCTGATGAGTTCTCAAATATAAAGAGATCCTTGATGTTGGTTGGTGGATTGAAGTTCTGGCTGTTGATGTACTCATCCCAGTGCTCAAGCTTCCATGTATCTCTGTCTGAAGCTCTCTTGATCATTCTCTCATGACATACATCTTTTCTTGTATTAACCCAGATAACGAAAAGCTCTGCATCTTTCTCAGCAAGCTTTGCACGAAGATTTGCAAGGTACTCATCATCTCTGATCTCCTCTGTAAAAGGTGCATTGATAAGCACTGTATCATTGTAATCCAGCGCCTCAAATGCGAGATCAAGAACACAGTAATACTCGTAATCTCTGATCTCTTTCTGGAAGAAATCCGAAGAACGATTATACTCCTGTCCGGCAACCACAAATATCTGCTTTGAAAGCACGATCAATGTATCCTTATCAAGGTAAACACAGTTGTGAAGTGCCTTTGCAACCTGCTTTGAAATAAATGTCTTTCCACATGCTGGTGGTGATGTTACTAATATAAGCTTCTTCTTCATATCTATAAATTCCTCCATCTTAAATGAAATCTTATTATGAAATCAATTTTTCTAATAGTTTATCACAATTGCCATTTGCTTACAACATTTTTTAACGTTAAATAAAAATAAAGAACAGCATACGACACCCATCGGGGACGGAGGTACCTGTCCCCCTATGTTCCTGTTCACATAAAATAAGACCCACCATATATCAAATAAAATGCGAAAATGATTATATAGCAGGTCTTATTTTAATTATTTTATATTTAATCGTTAATTGTTAATATTTTAACATTAATCAATATACGTTTACTTTACGACAACTGTACATCTTGCATACTTGCCACTACCATCCTTAGCTTTGCAGGTTATGACAGCCTTACCTTTCTTCTTTCCAGTTACAACACCATTAGCTGCAACTGTGGCAATGGACTTATTTGAAGATGTCCATGCAACCGCTCTGTTATTCGCTATTGTAGGAGCAACTGTAGCCTTAAGTGCAACTCTTCCCCCTCGTTTTACAGCTACTGATGTCTTGTTGAGCTTAACACGGGAGACTCGAACTATCGATGTAATTGTACATGAAGCTGTAAGATTTGTGCCATCAGCTGTCTTACACGTGATTACTGCTGTTCCTTTTCCAACAGCTTTAACTACACCAGTTGCAGTCACTGTTGCAACCTTTTTATTTGATGAAGACCATACCACCTTCTTATTGCTTGCTGATGCAGGACCAACTGCATATTTCAGTGTATATGTTGATCCCTTCAACATAGTCTTCTGGTATACCCCTAACTTTATTGATGTTGCAGGCTGTACTACCTTTACTGTACAAGTTGCATATTTTCCACTACCGTCTTTAGCCGTACAAGTGATAGTAGCTGTGCCCTTTGCAACCGCTGTTAGATATCCATTTGACACATTCACAATCTTCGGATTTGAAGTTTTCCAAGTAACTTTCTTATTGTTGGCATTAGCAGGTAAAACCGTTGCCGCAAGTGTGTATTTGCTTCCTTTTGCAAGAGACAACTTAGTTGCTGACAATGTTATCTTTTTTACCGGCTGGATTACATTGACAACATACGTAGACCGTGTACCTACTCCATCTGATGGCACTGCTGATATTACAGTCACACCTCTGCCCACAGCCGTTACCGTTCCATCTGAAGCTACAGTAGCAACCGCTTCATTTGACGTTGACCATGTAATTTCCCTGCTATTTGCAGTATCCGGCTGGATTGTATATGTATTTTTAAATTTAGCCCCTACCTTAACGTCTTTTCTTGCCTCATTAAAAGATATTCCTGTAATCTGCTGATATACAGTCACTGTAAAGCTTCTTACTATATCGCTTCCGTCTTTGGTCTTTGCTGTGATTGTTGCTTCACCAGGCTTAACACCTGTAACAGCTACAGTTGTTCGTCCGCCACTTACTGTAGCTATACCTACATCACTTGACTCCCATATAAGATTTCCATTACTTGCATCCGCTGGAATGACACTAATATCCATTCTTGATGCTCTTCCAATATATGCTATCATGGAATCTTTCTCAAGCTTAACATCTGATACCAGTTTTTTAACCCGAAGTCCTATCTGACGATATTTTCCGCTTCCATCAGCTGCTGTTGCTTTTATTGTAACAGATCCTTTACCTACAGCTGTTATATTTCCTTCTTGATCAACCGTAGCAATTTTGTCATCACTTGACGACCATATAAGTTGCTTATTATTTGCATTCTCAGGTGTTACCTTAGTAACTGCCTGCATCTTTTCTCCTATTATGAGTTCATTCTTCTCAACATTAAGTTCTATATTCGTAACATTCTGATTTACAGTAACCTCACAACTAGCAAAAAGATCATCTGAAAGATAGCAGGTAATGACTGCTGTACCACGCTTAATAGCTGTTACATAACCATTGCTAGCCACTTTGGCAACCTCTGAATCAGAGGAAACCCATTTCTGGGTATATTTTGACTCATCTTCTGCATCAATCTTCACGCTTAGCTGAACTGATCTGTCTTTAGGAAGTGTGAGTGTGCACTCAGTTCTATCCATAGTGACTCCAGCTACTGCCTCAAGTACAGTAACCGTACATTTGCTCTTGAGTACATTAGGATTATCATCAGCTATGCAGGTTATGTCCACTGTTCCTGCCTTATGTGCTGTAAGTTTTCCATTTTCATCTACAGAAACTATACTGTCATCCCCTGATACCCATGTTACATTCTGATTAGCTGTAGCTGCAGGACTGATTATCGCTGTAAGAGTCGCTGTCCTACCTGCAATCATTGAAAGTGTTCTCTGTGATACCTGAATGCTATCTGCCCTCTGAATGACATTCACCTGGATAACCATCTTGGTTTCCGGATTATCCTTGGAGGTAAAGTGAAGATATGCAATACCAGGACCTACTGATGCTAACTGTCCATTTCTAAACGAAACCACAGAGTTCGATTCATTGTCACAGTTATCCTTAGAATCAGATATAACACATGTATATCCTGAAAATTTGGGAGCTACAACACCATCTGTATTGTAGAATTTAGCTGTCAGATTCTTCGTACTAATACCAGCATATCTTCCACACTCAAGATCAATCACAGAATTATCCCCATAAGCTATATCTGTTCCATCATCATTCTTATTATCTCTGTCAATAAAACTCATTCTATTTACAGGATTATGGCATTCTATATTGATGTATCCAACAGGTCTTCCGTTGAGGTTTGTAGTTATCTGAGCGGTTCCGCTTTCCTTACATGTAACCTCTCCTAAGTTATTAACTGATACTACTCTGCTGTTATTTGAGCTCCATGTTATATTCTCATGAAGATTGCCATCCTTATCCCTTGCAACAAGTTTAGTTGTACTTCCTACCACACAATTCAGTGTAGAACTACCAGCCTGTGTAAACTTGCCATTTACTGAATAATATACCTGAACTGTTAAAGGATTCAGAATATTAAGTGTGAATTTAACTTTTCTTGTTCCATAACCACAATAATATTGATATTTTATCTCTGTGGAATCAAGATCTGCATTAAGACTATAATTATTTATTGTACCACCTGTTGCAGTGTATATCGCTCCGTTTTCTTCACCCAACGCAAGTCCAGCATATCCAATAGTAGTATTCTTTCTACCATACTCAAATTGTTCCTTAGTTTCGTTCCAAACTTTTATCTCACTATCATTGTAAGCTCTGTGGAAGTTATATAGACTATTATATTTAGTTAAATCAAAATCATAATTTGGCTTGTCAAGTGTTATATCTCTGCTATTACCTATACAGCTAAATGATCCGCCTTCTTCCGAATTAAAAAGTTTAGTACAGTCTGAAACATCTATGCAGACAAGTCTGTTCCTGTCCAATGTCAGATCACGAAGATTAACATTCCTTGATAAATCTATACTCTCAAGTATGTTATCACTAAGATACAGTGTCTCAAGTGCCGCATTACTTGATATATCTATAGATTTGAGATCATTTGAATTCAAATTCACATACTTCAATGCTGCATTAGAACTTATGTTCACATCTTGAAGTCCAATCCCTGATGCAGATAAAGTACTCAAGGCCGTATTACTAGAAATATCTAACGTACCAAGTGGTGTACCATCAACTGTAAGACTTGTCAATTTACTGTTATTAGCTATATCCAGAGACTGAAGTCTTGTCTCCGAACAATCCAATATTGTAAGATTTGGTGTATCTGTGATGTCCAGATCAGCAAGGTTATTAGATGCACAATTAAGGCTGATAAGCGATGTATCACCAGAAACATCAAGTTTTGTTATTGATCCCTTTATCGAACTTGCTGTAGCGTCACAATAAAGGCTCTCAAGTGCAGTGTGGTCAGATACGTCCAAAGTGGATAATCCCGACATAGCCTGACAACGTAACGTCTTAAGCTGCATATTCTCTGACAAATCAAGAGTTTTAAGAGAAAGTCCACTTACACTTAGATATGTAAGTCCTTTCATACTTCTTACATCAACGCTCTCAAGATTTGTTCCGCTGGCATCAAGATGTGTAAGATTGTCATAATTTGAAAGCGAGGTGAGTCTAGTAATGTCATTTCCACTTATATCCAGATATGCCAAATCATCAGCAGCAACTGGAAGTGTAAGATCACTCATCATGTTGTTTGATACATCCAAATATTCCAACTTTGTAAGATTCTGTATATCCATGTTCTTTATACCCTGACCGCTACAGTTGATTTCTGTCAGGTTAGTGAATACCTCTATACCATCTACATTCTGTACTGCTTTTCTACCATATTCAGCTTTACTGTCAATATCATGAATATCTATACTTCTGACTGCAGAAATTTCATCTGCATCAAGATATCCATCGCTATTTGTATCAAAATTATTAGATACATACTTTTTAAATATTGAATCATTCCTAAATGTGTCATCAATATTTACACCATCTGCAGCCATTGCTGTTACCGATCCAATACCAGCAAACGGCTGAAGTACCATGGCCACACTCAACACTGCAGGCAGCCACTTTCTCCCTTTTCTCATGTTCTACCTCCCTTATTATGTATGCATTATGTATGTCATAATGATACGGCTCATGCATATGCATATTTATAGATATAATAATTTTAGTACAAGTATTTGTGCACTGTCAATAACATATTAGCCAAAACAAGCCTGTTCAGCCAGCGGTTGACACAAATTATGTCAATGTCGGCTAAACAGGCTTAATTCTGTCTAATATTTATAAATTATCAGATTTTATACCGCGAGAAATTTATTTCTTTGTGATATATCCCTTTGCCTTCAGAAGTTCTGCGCAGAGAACTGCTCCACCTGCAGCGCCTCTTACAGTGTTATGGGAAAGACCAACGAACTTCCAGTCATATACTGAATCCTCACGGAGACGTCCAACGCTGATGCCCATACCGTTCTCGAAGTCAACATCCAAAGATACCTGTGGTCTGTTGTCTTCCTCGAGATACTGGATGAACTGCTTTGGTGCGCTTGGAAGGTTCAACTCCTGAGGTGCGCCCTTGAAGCTTGTCATAGCCTCGATGAGCTGCTCCTTTGTAGGGTTCTTTCTGAACTTTACAAATACAGTTGCTGTATGTCCGTTGAGAACAGGAACTCTGATACACTGGCTTGTGATAGTGATTCCTTCTGCAGGAACGATCACACCATTCTCCTTGTCTACCTTACCCCAGATCCTGAGTGGCTCCTTCTCTGACTTCTCTTCCTCACCGCCGATATATGGGATGATGTTGCCAAGCATCTCAGGCCAATCCTTGAATGTCTTACCTGCTCCTGAGATTGCCTGATATGTGCTTACGATCACCTCATATGGTTCAAATGGCATCCATGCTGTAAGTACAGGTGCGTAGCTCTGGATCGAACAGTTAGGCTTAACTGCAACAAATCCTCTCTCTGTTCCAAGTCTCTTCTTCTGGAACTCAATAACCTCTGCATGATCTGCATTAATCTCCGGAACCATCATAGGAACATCAGGAGTCCATCTGTGAGCTGAGTTATTCGAAACTACAGGAGTCTCAGTCTTGGCATAAGCCTCCTCGATAGCCTTGATCTCATCCTTTGTCATATCAACTGCTGAAAATACGAAATCAACTGTGGCAGCGACCTTTTCCACCTCATTGACATTGTATACCACAAGTTTCTTAACTGCCTCAGGCATCGGTGTATCCATCTTCCATCTGTCACCTACTGCCTCTTCATATGTCTTGCCTGCACTTCTTGGGCTGGCTGCAACTGTAACGACCTCGAACCAAGGGTGGTTCTCAAGAAGTGAGATAAATCTCTGACCTACCATACCTGTTGCGCCAAGAATACCTACCTTTAACTTGTCACTCATCTTTCTTCTCTCCTATCTTTTTAATGACGGCAATTGCGTAACTTTTATGATGAAAGTCTTGTGTATTAGTATACCAATCAGGGGTCGCTCCCGCTTAACTCAGCCTACAGCGGTACTAAGATGCCGCTGGCGCGTCATCTAAGGACCGGTGGCTTCGTATTCCCCTGATTTGGTAATACTAACCACAAAACTTTCAATCCACCTCTGTGATTATTGCAATTGCCTGTTTTAGGTAAAATCCAGTATATTGCTCGATACTCGAGAATTACTTCGTTCTACTTTATATTATTTATTTTATAACTCTGACCTTTACTACGCCCTCGATTGCTGAGAGTTCTGCGATGTCATCCGCAGTTGGCTCTACACCGATATCAAGGATAGAGTATGCATAATCGCCTTTTGCCTTGCTGATCATTCCTGATACGTTGCCACCCTTCTTGGCGAATACTCCTGTGAACTGTGTGAGCATATTAGGGATGTTCTTGTGGCAGATAGTAACTCTGGCTACATCACTGCACTCTCCCATGTTGACATTTGGATAGTTTACTGAGTTCTTGATGTTACCATTGTTGATGTATGCCTTGATCTCCTTACATGCCATAACTGCGCAGTTGTCCTCTGACTCTGCTGTAGATGCTCCAAGGTGCGGGAATGCTACAACATTCTTGTAACCTGCTATAGCTGGGTTCGGGAAATCTGTCATATACTTTGCTACCTTGCCCGAGTCAAGTGCAGCCTTCATATCCTCATCGTTAACCAGTACATCTCTTGCAAAGTTGAGGATCTTCACGCCGTCCTTCATCATGGCAAATGCATCTGCGTTGATCATGCCCTTTGTGCTGTCAAGTGCCGGAACATGAACTGTTATATAATCACAATCTCTGTAGATATCCTCTACATTTGTGATGTGCTTTACATCCTTTGAAAGTCCCCATGCGGCATCTACTGACACATATGGATCATATCCGTATACCTGCATACCGAGCTTAAGCGCAACATTTGCAACCTTTGCTCCGATGGCACCAAGTCCGATTACACCGAGCTTCTTGCCGAGGATCTCGTTACCTGCATAATTCTTCTTCTGCTTCTCCACCATCTTGGTGATATCTGCCTCAGCGGCATTGTCCTTGACCCAGTTATAACCGCCAACAAGGTCTCTTGAAGCCATGAGGAGCGCTGCCACAACAAGCTCCTTAACACCGTTTGCATTTGCACCTGGTGTGTTGAATACTACGATACCCTTTTCAGCGCACTTATCAAGCGGAATATTGTTGACGCCTGCACCTGCGCGGGCTACTGCCAGAAGGCTGTCTGACAGCTCAAGGTCATGCATGGATGCACTTCTAACGAGAACCGCATCTGCCTCTGCAAAATTATCTGTTACTTCATATGTATCAGGTAAAAGCTCCATACCGCATGCTGCGATAGGATTTAAGCAATTAATCTTTACTGACATGTCTTTTTCTCCCTTTTTCTGTGACACTGGCAATTGTATGATCATATACTGCAGACTTTACGATCACCCGTCACTATCTTTTTTGTATGCTACTATATAATAGTTAATATTACTTATTCTCTGCCTCAAACTTCTTCATGAACTCTACAAGTTTCTCAACACCTTCGATAGGCATTGCATTGTAGATAGACGCTCTCATACCACCGACTGTTCTGTGACCCTTGAGGTTGACAAATCCAGCCTCTGTTGCCTCCTTGACAAACTTGGCATCGAGATCAGCGTCACCTGTTACAAATGGTACATTCATAAGTGAACGGTCTTCTTTTACAACAGTTCCCTTGAAAAGCTCTGAACTATCAAGGAAATCGTAGAGGATCTTAGCCTTCTTCTCATTGTGGATCTTCATTGCATCAAGTCCGCCCATCTCCTTAACCCACTTGAATACCTTGCCACAGATATAGATACCGTAGCATGGAGGTGTGTTGTAGAGTGAATCAGCATCTGCCTGAGTCTTGTACTTGAGCATGGTTGGTGTAAATGGCATTACATCATCTCTGATGAGATCCTCACGGATGATGGCTACTACCACACCGGCAGGACCAACATTCTTCTGTACTCCGAAGTAGATCATGCCATAATCCTCAACATTCACAGGCTGTGAGAGAATGTCTGATGACATATCTGCCACAAGGATCTTACCCTTTGTGTTAGGCAATGTGTGATATGTTGTTCCATATATAGTATTGTTATGACAAATGTATACATAATCAGCATCGTCATCGATTGGAAGATCTGAACAATCTGGGATATATGAGAAAGTCTTGTCAGCTGATGATGCAACTGCAACTGCCTTTCCATATTTCTTTGCTTCTTCGTATGCTTTCTTTGCCCACTGACCAGTGATGATGTAATCTGCTACACCATTCTTCATGAGATTCATTGGAATTGCTGCGAACTGCTGTGAAGCTCCTCCCTGAAGGAAAAGCACCTTGTAGTTGTCAGGTATATTCATGAGATCTCTGAGATCCTTCTCTGCCTCTTTGATGATATTGTCAAAGGCTTTAGATCGATGGCTCATCTCCATTACGCTCATGCCTGTTCCCTTGTAATCAAGCATTTCTTCTGCTGCCTCTTTTAATACCACCTCAGGAAGAACTGAAGGGCCTGCTGAAAAGTTGTACACTCTTGCCATTTTTGTTATCTCTCCTTCTTTGATTTTGTGACGATAATTTTGCCTTAAGCTGAATGCACTTGCGATTGGCTGTATATGACATTCTTCGGAGCGCTCCCGCTCGTCTCCTCCTGCAGCGGTACTAAGGTGCTGCTTACGCACCACCTAAGAACCGGCGGAGGAGAATGTCCTTCGAACGGCATATACAGCCAATCGCAAGCAATTTATTCTTTCTAACAAAATTATCTGGTTGTGACTTAATTAAATGTGTGCGAGATACTTTACTTAACAAAAATGTCCTTCGTTCCCATTTATATTTATATGAAAATTCTGACTTATCTTTGTTCTTTTGGTATATCCCGCTTGCGATTAACAAGTTATTCTTACTAAAATCTTATATTATCAAGTAATTTAACTTTATTATCGCTTATATCCCTGTACTATAGCACTCTTTTCGCCTGTCGGCAAGTGGGGATTATATATAAAGGCACCATATTTATGTATGTATCCACACAAATATGGTGTCTTTTCATCTTGTGTCGGCGTATATATTACATATCGTCTTCTGAGAAACAGGTGTCGATGGCTGCACCAGGTGCTACCATTGGCCATACCTTGTCATCTCCTGCTATTGTTACATCTATTACTACCGGTCTGCCTGCTGTAAGTGCTGTCTTCATCGCTGCCTCAAACTCATCAAGAGTGTTGGCTCTGATTCCCATTGCACCAAGTCCCTCTGCGACTTTGACGAAATCTACTGAATCGTCAAGCACCGTGTTGGAATATCTGTGGTCATAGAACAGTGTCTGCCACTGTCTTACCATTCCGAGCACATGATTGTTCAAGACTACCTGAATGATAGGAACGTTGTATCTTGCTGCTGTTGCTATCTCGTTCAGGTTCATTCTGAAACATCCATCACCGGCTATGTTGATGACAACCTTATCAGGTCTGCCGTACTTTGCTCCGATCGCAGCACCAACACCGTAACCCATGGTTCCAAGGCCACCTGATGACAGGAATGTTCTTGGCTCCTTGAAGGTATAGTTTTGGGCAGCCCACATCTGATGCTGTCCAACATCCGTCGTGATGATTGCATCGCCATTTGTCAGCTCATATATCTTCTTAATCGCTGCAGGACCGTTCAATGTGTCAAAGCTGTACACATCTGGGTTCTGCTTCTTGAGGTCTTCGATCTCAGACATCCACGTCTTGTTCGACTGTGTTGCAAGCTTGCCGTTGAGTATCTCCAGAACTTCCTTTGCATCGCCGACTATGCTGGCATTTGTAGGGATGTTCTTATCTATCTCGGCTGCATCTATATCTATATGTATGATCTTCGCATTTGGCGCAAACTTGGATGCATTTCCGATAACTCGGTCTGAGAATCTGGCTCCCACAACGATCACGAGATCTGCCCTTGACAAACCGAGGTTGGACACCTTGGTTCCGTGCATACCGATCATGCCTGTGTATCTCTCACTTCTTCCGTCAAATGCACCCTTACCCATAAGCGTATCGCACACAGGTGCATCCACCTTATCTGCAAATTCTGCAAGTTCTGCTGACGCGCCAGAGATAATGCATCCGCCACCTGCCATGATAAATGGTCTTCTTGAAACCTTGATCATCTCAATGACCTTGTTCACATCCTCCTCGCGGATGGTGTCTGTCTTTCTCTCAATAACCTCTGGTGTCTCAGGTGTATACTCTGTCTCCGCTGCAGTTACATCCTTTGTTATATCCACAAGTACAGGTCCTGGTCTGCCGCTCTTTGCGATCTTGAATGCACGTCTGATAGTTGGCGCAAGATCATCTATGTGCTTTACAATAAAGCTGTGCTTGGTGATCGGCATAACAACACCTGCAATGTCTATCTCCTGAAAGCTGTCCTTACCGAGCATGTTCACACCTACATTTGCTGTGATAGCTACAACAGGAATTGAATCCATGTATGCTGTGGCTATACCTGTTACGAGATTAGTGGCACCCGGACCTGATGTGGCCATACACACTCCAACCTTGCCTGTAGCTCTGGCATATCCATCTGCTGCATGGGCAGCGCCCTGCTCATGTGATGTGAGCACATGGTTGATCTCATCCTGGTGCTTGTAGAGGGCATCATATACGTTGAGGATAGTTCCTCCCGGATAACCGAACACGGTGTCAACGCCCTGTTCTTTAAGGCACTCTATAACAATTTCAGAACCTGATATCTTTGACATTATTATCTTCTCCTTCTTTTCTCTCATATCGTAGAAATAATTGTGAAACATGTAGATCATGAACTTCTGAGATGTTTTAGTCTACATAATTGAATTTCACAATCATCATCTAGTTCTTTGGCACCTCAAGCACAGCACCTCTGTTACCTGATGTAACCATTGCTGCGTATCTTGCAAGATAGCCCGTTGTAACCTTTGGCTCTCTTGGTGTCCATGCAGCCTTTCTCTTTGCAAGCTCCTCGTCTGACACATCAAGCTTGATGCTGAGGTTGTTGATATCGATCTCGATCATATCGCCTTCCTCAACAAGTGCGATAGGTCCGCCCACAGCAGCCTCAGGTGATACATGTCCGATGGATGCTCCACGGCTTGCTCCTGAGAATCTTCCGTCTGTGATAAGAGCTACTGATGAGCCAAGTCCCATACCTGCTATTGCTGATGTAGGATTGAGCATCTCTCTCATACCAGGGCCTCCCTTTGGTCCCTCGTATCTGATGACTACTACGTCACCCTCTACGATCTTACCACCCTTGATAGCTGCGATCGCGTCCTCCTCACAGTCAAATACCCTTGCAGGCCCCTTGTGAGCCAGCATCTCAGGCACAACTGCTGAACGCTTTACTACAGAGCCGTCCGGTGCAAGGTTACCCTTGAGTACAGCCAGACCACCTGTAACTGAATATGGATTGTCCATAGGTCTGATGACCTCTGGATTCTTATTAACACTGCCTGCAACAGCCTCTCCTATTGTCTTACCTGTAACTGTCATGCAGTCCTTGTTGATGAGACCCGCATCAGCAAGCTGCTTGATAACCGCATACACACCGCCGGCCTCATTGAGATCCTCCATGTATGTGTGACCTGCTGGAGCAAGGTGGCACAGATTTGGTGTCTTCGCGCTGATCTCATTTGCAAATGAGATATCGAAGTCGAAGCCGATTTCATGTGCGATGGCTGGAAGGTGGAGCATGGAGTTGGTTGAACATCCAAGTGCCATATCAACTGTAAGAGCGTTGATGATGGACTCCTTTGTGATGATATCTCTAGGCTTGATGCCCTTTCTGTACATATCCATGACCGCCATACCTGCATGCTTTGCAAGCTTAAGTCTCTCTGAATAAACGGCTGGAATAGTTCCGTTTCCTGGAAGTCCCATTCCAAGAGCCTCTGTAAGACAGTTCATTGAGTTTGCTGTGTACATACCTGAACATGATCCGCATGTAGGACATGTCTTGCACTCATACTCGTATACATCTTCCTCTGTCATAGTTCCGGCTGCATATGAGCCAACAGCCTCAAACATACTTGAAAGACTTGTCTTATTTCCCTTTACGTGTCCGGCGAGCATAGGACCGCCAGATACAAATACTGTTGGAACATTTACTCTGGCTGCAGCCATGAGAAGTCCGGGAACGTTCTTGTCACAGTTAGGGATCATAACCAGTGCGTCAAACTGATGAGCTATAGCCATAGCCTCTGTCGAGTCTGCGATCAGATCTCTTGTAACCAGTGAATACTTCATTCCGATATGTCCCATTGCTATACCGTCACATACAGCGATTGCTGGGAACATAACAGGTGTACCACCTGCCATGGCAACTCCCATCTTTACTGCCTGTGCTATCTTATCCAGGTTCATGTGACCTGGAACTATCTCATTGTATGAACATACGATACCTACTAAAGGTCTCTCCATCTCTTCCTTTGTCATGCCCAGTGCGTTGAACAGAGATCTGTGTGGCGCCTGCTGCATTCCAACCCTAACATTATCACTCTTCATCTTTTTTCCTTTCCCATCACGCGAGTGGATTCTAGTACCGGCGGACTCAAATGTCCGCTTGTGATATATCTGAAACACACTCCGCTTTTCTGTATATCATTGAACCACTCGCTGTGAATGTCAAATTTATTTATAATTTCCTACATTTTATATATACATCATCTTCAATATACCACCGCGGAGTGCTCTCTCTCGTATGTCCGCTTGTGGTATATCTTGTTGGTCGTTAGATTCTCTCGCAGATAAGATCACCCATCTCGGAACAGCTTACGAGCTGTGTTCCCTCTGAGTGGATATCTATGGTTCTGTAACCGTCCTTGAGCACCTGCTTTACAGCGTTCTCCACCGCATCTGCCTCCTTGTCAAGGTCAAATGTGTATCTGAGCATCATGGCTGCTGACAGGATGGTTGCTATTGGATTTGCCTTGTTCTGTCCTGCTATGTCAGGTGCTGATCCGCCTGATGGCTCGTACATACCAAACTTTGTCTCGTTAAGTGATGCCGATGAAAGCATTCCGATAGACCCCGAGATCATGGACGCCTCGTCTGAGAGGATATCTCCGAACATATTCTCTGTGAGGACCACGTCGAACTGTGCCGGATCCTTTACAAGCTGCATTGCACAGTTGTCTACGAGCATGTGCTCAAGCTCAACCTCAGGGTAATCCTTTGCCACTTCCTCAACGACCTTTCTCCAAAGTCTCGAAGAATCAAGAACATTTGCCTTGTCAACGGATGTGACTTTCTTTCTTCTCTTCATAGCTATGTCAAATGCCTTAATTGCAATTCTTCTGATCTCGTTCTCATTGTATGTGAGGGTATCAACGGCCGTCATGACTCCGTCAACCTCCTCTGTGTGTCTCTCGCCAAAGTAGAGACCACCGGTGAGCTCTCTCATCATCATCATGTCAAATCCGCGCTCTGCGATCTCAGCCTTGAGTGGGCAAGCCTCCTTCAGCTCATCATAAAGATTTGCAGGACGAAGGTTTGCGAAGAGGCCAAGCTCTTTTCTGATCTTTAACAGTCCTGCCTCCGGGCGGAGATTTGGAGGGAGCTTATACCATGGTGATGTGGATGTATTTCCTCCTATCGAACCGAGAAGAACAGCATCCTTTGACTTTGCAACTGCCACTGCCTCGTCTGTGAGCGGCACACCAGTTGCATCTATTGAACATCCACCCATGAGAATCTGCTCATAGTCAAATGTATGTCCGAACTTCTCTCCGACTGTATTAAGGACCTTCATAGCCTCTGTGACTACCTCAGGGCCGATACCATCGCCTTTTATTACGGCTAAATTACACTGCATTTTCTTATTCCTTCTTTCGATTATTAATTCTTGCTATTTATGTAGTTGATGAGTCCCTCACTCTTGATGATCTCCTGCATGAACGGAGGGAATGCCTGTCCTTTGAACTCTGTTCCCTGGGTTCTGTCATAGATCATACCGCTGTCAAAATCGATCTCCACATCGTCGCCTGCCTGGATAGCCTCAGCTGCCTCAGGGCACTCGATGATAGGAAGTCCGATATTGATGGCATTCCTATAGAAGATTCTGGCAAATGTCTCTGCGATGACACAGCTTATTCCTGAAGCCTTGATGGCTATAGGTGCGTGCTCTCTTGAAGATCCACAGCCGAAGTTCTTTCTTGCCACAATGATGTCGCCCGGTTTTACGCGCTTAACGAAATCCTTATCTATATCTTCCATACAGCTCTTTGCAAGCTCTGCAGGGTCTGATGAATTCAGATATCTTGCAGGGATGATTACATCTGTATCTACGTTGTCACCATATTTGTGTACTGTTCCATGTGCTTTCATAGTCTATCTCCTTTATCTCTATAGAAATTTGCTAAATCATGCAAGCCTGACCTTTTGGGTGCTTTAGCATGCTTAGCAAACTTCTTCATATTCTATGTTTTTTATTACAAACCAAGTTCGTCAGGGCTGCTGATCTTACCTGTGATCGCTGATGCAGCTGCTACAGCCGGGCTGGCAAGATATACCTCTGAGTCAACGTGACCCATACGTCCTACGAAGTTACGGTTTGTTGTTGATACAGCTCTCTCTCCTGCTGCCATGACACCCATATGTCCTCCGAGACATGGTCCGCATGTAGGAGTTGAAACCACTGCTCCAGCCTTGACAAATATAGTCATAAGACCTTCCTCAATACACTGAAGGTAGATATCCTGTGTTCCAGGAATGACGATGACTCTGACACCGTCGGCAACCTTTCTTCCCTTGATGATATCGGCTGCTATTCTCATATCTGAGATACGTCCATTTGTACATGAACCGATGACTACCTGATCGATCTTGATATCGCCAACCTCATCGATAGTCTTTGTGTTCTCTGGGAGATGTGGGAAAGCAACTGTCGGCTTAAGCTGTGACAGGTCGATGGTATACTCTGCATCATATACAGCGTCCTCGTCTGCCTCATACTTTGTATATGACTTTGTGCTGTGCTCCTTCATGTACTCCTCTGTAAGCTCATCTACAGGGAAGATACCGTTCTTGGCACCAGCCTCGATGGCCATGTTTGCAATTGTAAATCTGTCATCCATAGTAAGGTTCTTGATACCCTCGCCAACGAACTCCATAGACTTGTAAAGTGCTCCGTCGACGCCGATCATACCGATGATGTGAAGGATGACATCCTTACCGCTGATCCACTTTGCCTTCTCTCCAACGATGTTGAACTTGATGGCTGATGGAACCTTGAACCAAGCCTTGCCTGTCACCATTCCTGCTGCCATATCTGTACTTCCGACACCTGTTGAGAATGCTCCGAGTGCTCCGTATGTACATGTATGTGAGTCTGCACCGATACATGTCTCTCCTGCTACGATAAGTCCTTTCTCTGGAAGGAGCGCATGCTCGATACCCATTGCTCCGACGTCAAAATAATTCTCAATCTCATTTGCCGCCGAGAACTGTCTTACACACTTACAGTGCTCTGCGCTCTTGATATCCTTGTTTGGTGTGAAGTGATCCATGACAAGTGCTATCTTCTTCTTGTCAAATACTTCCTTCTTGTTGAACTTCTCCATCTCGTGAATTGCAACCGGTGTTGTTACATCGTTTCCTAATACTAAATCCAAATCTGCCTCGATAAGCTGTCCTGCTTCAACTGCTGGCAGTCCTGCATGAGCAGCTAATATCTTCTGAGTCATGGTCATACCCATATTTATAGTCCTCCTATCATTTGTTTCTAAATACAA
>OLSQ01001040.1_pt1 | contig 24289 bp, 28 predicted proteins | sample 1672561 | NCBI WGS metagenome assembly OLSQ01 (sample SAMEA3136699, study PRJEB25190) | human gut metagenome | biome: human gut; feature: human-associated habitat; material: faeces | place: Austria | collected 2013
CCGATCTAAAATTCAAAATTATGTCCAAATTGCAATACGAGTATTTGCAAAAATGTGTATAATGGACGATGGCTCGTTTAAGTCATATCATAAATTTGATGAATATATTATAGAATTGTCAACCGCGTTGCCATCTTCTATAGATAAGCATAGATTTATTCAGGAATTAGTAGACGAAGGGTTGTTACTTTCATTCTTTGATACACAAAGTTCAACAGCTATTTTACATTTTAATTATGAACTAGTAGGAGGTTATCTAATAGCTGATACATTACTTAATAATGGGAATTATGACCTTGAGGAAATATATTATAGTAATATAGTCAGAGAACCTTTCGCCATATTGTTCCCACTCCATACTGGGAAAGAATTATTTACATTAAAATCAGACAAATTGTCATCGTATGATCTAAACGAATGGTTTATAGAAAGTTTACCGTCAAAACTAGTTCTATCATCTAATGCAATTGATTATATCAAAAAGGTAGCCTCTAATAACGCAAAAGAAATCTTTTCTTTATTACCTCATATTGTTTTTCATAATATAAATGAAGCATTTGTTAACTTCAATATTTGGATGTTGTCGCTTTCTATAGTTGATCGAGATTCATTATGGACTATCACAATTAGTAACGAGCGAAAAAATGGAGCGTACTATAGATTTGCGGAACGATTTTTTAATATGTCTGATGAAAGAATTATGGCTCTCACGGACTACCAGAATTACCAAATTACGAGTGTTTTAATATGGATGCTATCTTTAACATATCGCCCTGCGAGAGATCTCGCAACTAAGGGATTAGTTAAATTTTTTAGACATCACATATTATATATAAAAGAAGTTCTAAATGTTTTTGATAAAGTAAATGATCCATACATCAGACAACGTATATATGCATCAATACTAGGTGCTGTCCTTTTATCAAGAGACTCTGACGAAAAAGAACAAATCGCAATAGAGGTTTATCTGAGGATTTTTGATAATGGAAAGGAGGTGCCTGCTGATATATTGCTTAGAGATTATGCAAGAAATATTATTGAATATATCTCCCAGACTCATAAATTAGAGAATGTCAAGTTAGATATAATCACTCCTCCATATAAATCATATTTTTCTTTGGAAGCATGTCCTCTCTCAAAGGATATACTTGCAAAATATCAGCCACTGAAAAAAGATGGTAGATATTCTGATATAGAGCGTGCTAAATACTTTATTTTATGGTCTATGAGAACTGAACGCAGTTCTATGGGAATGTATGGAGATTTTGGTCGCTATACTTTTGGATCTGCAGTTAGATATTGGGATATAAATGCTGAACTTGCAAGTAATTATGCTATATCATTAATATTTGAAAAATATTGTTATGATGCAAGAAAATTTGCGCAATTTGATGTTCGGATAGGAACAGGACGTGGACGTGAACACATTATTGAAAGAATTGGGAAAAAATATCAATGGATTGCTTTTTATGAGACTTTAGCTCTAATAGCGGATAATATTGCTCCAATTCAGGACTCATACTGGGGGCATTTCACTTATTATGGGACGTGGAATCCATATATTAGAGATATTGATCCGACATCTGACTTTTTGAATAAAGATAGTGATTACGAAAAACAAAAAAACAGCCCTAGGCTAAATTGGATTCCTAAAGATCATATCTCTTTTAAAATTGAAGAAAGAGATAATTGGCTTACATCCAATGAAGGAATGGAATTTGAAAACTTTTTTAAGCGAATTCAAATATCTGATAACAATGGAGAGATTTGGATTGCACTTTATACATCGAAAACCCATTACGAAACTTATGAAACACTAGAGAAATCTATTGAATCACGTTGCGAATTTTGGATATATGCTCAAGCATACAATGTCTCAAATGAATATGCAAATAAAGTAAAAGATTACATTACAAAACATGGAGGGTATGGACGAAATCTTCCAGAATCACGTAATCCCCAATATGAATTATTTTATAAAGATTATTACAAAACTATTGCATATAAGGAATTTACAGCGAATAAAATGCAGGATTACAATGACATTTTTGGCCGATTTTTCTCTGAAGAATTAGTTTTCGATATAAATAATCCTGCAATAGAATTTGCCTATATGCAAGTTTCACCTAATGAAAACAGGAGTTGCTATAGATTAAGTAACACAATATTTACCAACTTGAATTTGTATGATGGTACGCAAGAAGGAGAGTATGTAGACTCCGATGGCAATCTTATTGCAATGGATATAAGTGTTAATTATAACCATTCAAGTTTACTCCTCATTAAAAAGTCTTCTCTTAAAGATTATTTACTTGCAAACAATCGACAAATAATTTGGCCTATCTTAGCAGAGAAAAGTATTGCTCATACGATTGGTGATCAATTCGGTGGCTTTATCTCTTGGGATGGAAAAACATGGAATGGCCTTCTGCAGCATTATGATAGCCATGGTAGAATAATATTTACTAAAAAATATTAGATTAATTACTATACTTCTATCACTGCGGAATCGTTGAAGTCGGTATTTTCGCCATAGAAGACGTAGCCGAGGGGATTGCTGACAAGGTTGGTGTTACCAATCATTAGGTCAGTACAGTGGTGAGAATGACCATATATCCATGCTAAGATACGGCTGTCGGCAATGAAATTGCCGAGTTACGTGGCGTATGCGGCATTCAGTACATTCCCTTTATGTCTATTCTTCGATGGCTGCGAATGTTGGGAGATGGTGCGTGACAACTATTATCTTTTCGGCATCACTCTCTATTACAGTTTTTTTTTGATAAATACGAAATTTCTCTCATACTCATCGTTGATGTTCTGTGAGATTAGCCGATGCCTGTTATACAGAAGATCTCAGAAGTTTCGGCTTCGAGGTGAACAATGAGAGTTTTGAAAAGCACTCTTGGTTCTTCCGTAATGCTCTCGTCCACTCGCAGTATGAGATTTCCCCAAAGGCATTCACCGTACATTTGAGCCATTGGAGAGGTTTATGAATTTCGCCGTTTTCGGTATTCCTGCCGACCTCCGCAACCGTACTTTGCACATACGTTGGGATGTAACTAAACCTCAAAGCGAAGTCGCTAAACGTCAAAATGACGTTTGGGGAACGTCATTATCCGCACTCCTTTCGCTGAAAGAAATGGCTGTGATACGACAGATTCAGGACAATCCAAACCTATCTATTACAGCCATAGCATCCAACACCCGCCTCTCCAAAAGTACAATCGACCGCATAATCCGCGCACTCAAAGGGAAAGGATTGCTGACCCGCATCGGTGCCAAAAATAACGCCACTTGGTTAATTAATTATGGACATTAATCTTGGCTTGTCCTGACAAAATGGTAGATGAATAATTCTGAAAAGACTCCTGCCTACAAGTAACTATGTCGGTATAGTAACTCCGGATTTAGGTCATAGGTCTGAGAGATGAGTTATTATGGTCTGAATTTATTGAGTACTCAACATATCATATAATAAATATTTTTACTATCTTTGCAGCATCATAAGATATATTGAGCATGGCGAAGAACACTATGGGGACTAAGTTGCCCCGGAAGCTGGAGCAGAAAATGGCTCTTATGGGTGAGCAGATTAAGCTTGCCCGGCTGCGTCGTAACCTTTCTATTGCGCAGGTTGCTGAACGTGCAACCTGTTCGCCTCTCACTGTGAACCGCATTGAGAAAGGCTCGCCTACGGTCTCAATAGGCATCTATGCCCGTGTTCTTTATGCCCTGCAACTTGATGACGATCTTCTTTTGATTGCCAAAGAAGATACTCTCGGCAGAACACTACAAGATCTGAATCTGAAACATCGCCAGCGTGCATCTAAAAAGGAATAAGCCATGAAGAAACTATTTGTGTACGCTGACTTTGATTGGCTCGATACGCCTCAGTTGATTGGCGAGCTTTCTTATGACACAGTGCGCGGTAGCGAGACTTACGGATTTTCGTATGATAAAGAATGGCTTGCCAGATATGGCGATGTTTTCCTCAGCGAGGATTTGCAGAATTATACCGGCATCCAATACACCCGACCGGAACAAGATATTTTCGCTTGTTTCTCCGATGCTCTTCCCGACCGCTGGGGCCGCACATTGCTAAATCGACGGGAGCAAATTGCAGCTACCGATGAGAAGAGGGCCGTACGCAGACTGACTTCTTTCGATTACCTAATGGGGATTGACGACGCTTCGCGTATGGGCGGATTCCAGTTTGCCGAATATCCCGGAGGAAAATTCATCAACTGTGAGGAAAGCCTTCGTGTGCCACCATTGGCAAATGTCAGAGAACTGATGCATGCCGCTCATGAAATTGAACTGAGCGAGGAAAAGCATCTGTTGCCATCGAAAAAATGGCTGGCACAACTGTTGCATCCTGGAACGTCCTTGGGTGGTGCCAGACCAAAGGCATCTGTCATTGATGAGGACGGCAGCCTGACAGTTGCTAAATTCCCATCGCGCAAAGACGATTATGATGTCGCCCAATGGGAACATTTCTGTCATGTAATGGGGCGCAAGGCCAGGCTGAATGTTGCCGATACACGGACAATCGACGGCGAAGATTATCACATTCTTCTCTCAAAACGATTTGACAGAAACTGCGACGGCAAACGAATACATTTCGCTTCCGCGTTAACGCTCCTTGGACTCACCGACGGCGACAACGCTTCAACCGGCTACGGCTACCCCGACATCATCGATTTCATCGTTCAGCACGGGAGCAATGTCGAGCAAAACTTGGAGGAACTGTTTCGCCGCGTGGCATTCTACATCATTGTAGGTAACTCCGACGACCACTTCCGCAATCATGGCTTTCTTCTGACTCGCAAAGGCTGGGGACTTTCCCCGGCATACGACATCAACCCGACACTTGCCGACAACCAGAGCTTGCTTATCAATCGCTCCACAAGCGAATCCAACCTCAATATTCTACTGACATCCGCCGGAGAATATATGCTTTCAGCTGACAAAGCCAAGAGCATTATCAACGAAGTAAAATCTGCCATGAAATCTTGGCGCACAGAAGCCCGCAGACTCGGACTACCCCAGCGCGACATCGATATGTTCGCACCAAGATTCGATAAATGGATTGAATAGCCAACTCTTTAATTATGAAAGTTTGGAGTTCTTTCATCGTGTTTGTTATAAAGTCGTTCTTAATAAAATCGCGCCAAAGACCGAGAAATAAAGCAATAAATCACGCCAATCTGTCGTGATATATCGGCTCAAATCAAGTAATAAAATGGCAAAAATCGGCTCAATATGAGAGAAATTCTCGTGGATTTAGCTTCAATTTGAGCCGATAATCATGATAAAAATCCCTCTCTGAATAATTCTGAGGTAAACATATCGAAAAATTAAAAAATCAATGGATTTGTACGCGCATCTGTATGGTGCAAAAGTTAAAGTTGCTATATTCCTTTGATAATCGGAGTATTATCGCTATCTTTGCATTGAGTCACTGTTGTCGGTTTGGCAAATGCGGCTTGTAAGAATTTAAGTAACAGACGGTTAACTACTTACAAACGTGAAAAAATTCACATCACTTGTACGGATTAGATTTATACCTACCTGTATGCCAGCAAATTAACCGCTTCTGCATCGGTTGTGAAGAGAATTTCAATATAAGCGACTGGAAGAGCAATTCATACGAAAGCAAATCCGGGAAAAAGCACCTCGGATTTGTAATTGGACATCTCAGCAGTGAATTAAACACTCATGGAGGAAGAATCGGAGACTTAACCCTTCATGAATACGACCCAATACGCGAAATCATAGGATATTCTCAACATGGTTCATCTCTCCCCTCTATAGACGACACTTCCAATTTTGTCCTGGACTTTGACCTTGACTGTTTTACCACGACCTGTATGGATAAGAGATTTGCATGGCCAGAGGATGTTTTCCGAAAGGAGTATTATGGAGAAAGTGCGTCCAGTTTTTTTGTATCAGCTTATCCAAAAGTCAAAGTTCATAACTATATGTCGTGAACCATCCTATTGTGGGGGTATAGGTGAGGCAAATAAGATCTTGGGATACCTTGACCATTATTTGTTCGGAGGTTGCCTTGGAACACAAGCAATAATCTGATAGATACAGCATACACAAACAAAATCTTAATATCTTAACAAAAGGAATAACAAGCTCCAGACAGGGCGAGTCTGTGATAAGCCGACAACGAAGGAAGGCGGATTATCACTGTCTCGACCCGTGGAGTGCTGAACCAAGCGGAAGTGGCCGGACGGTCGTAGAAGTCCTTATCCGGCAACAGCGAAAAAGAACACGGAGGAACGGCAATAAGTCTCAGAGGTGGCATCAGCGAAGCCGTTCCCATTACTCGGAGGCGCTGCCGGTTCTCGGTGTTCCGCAGTTGCCTTAGGCGCGATGCGGTCGAAAGGTGTCAGTGCCTGCACCGTCACCTTTTGACGGCATAACCGCAGCCAACAATGCAGACCGCCCAGCCTCTTGCCGCTTTAGCATGAATATCCCCCATAGGGTATAATCTACATTGCTGAAAAATATTTTATACCCATAATGGTATAGTCTGATTAAAATTTACTATCTTTGCACCCAAAAGGGTATATCACATGACTCAGTTAGCTAAATACGTTAAGGAGATGCGTAAGCAGTTCGGGCTTACGCAGGTTGACTTGTCCCAGAAATCCGGAGTAGGTCTGCGCTTCGTGCGCGAACTTGAACAAGGAAAAACAACCCTTCGCCTTGACAAGGTGAATCAAGTTCTGGCAATGTTCGGAGCCGAAATGACTCCGGCTAAAATCACTGAGGTATGAAACAGGCAAAGATATTTCTGAATAATGCGCTCGCCGGAATTCTGACCGAGGATGACTTGGGTTATGAATTTCGCTATGATTCCGATTATCTCAAATCGGATGATGTCGTTGCGGTGAGTCTGACTTTGCCTCTGACAGATAAGCCATACCGCGACAATGTGCTTTTTCCTTTCTTTGATGGCCTCATTCCCGAAGGCTGGCTCCTCGACATAGCGGAACAGAGTTGGAAAATTTCAGCCCGCGACAGATTCTCATTACTGCTCGCCTGCTGCAAAGATTGCATCGGCAACGTCAGTGTAATCCCTATCGAAAGAAAGGAGGACAGCAATGAATAAATGTCTTTACTGCTACAGGCCCTTGGCAGATGGCGAGGTTGATTACCACAAGGCTTGTGCCCGCAAAATATTTGAGTCGACGACGGTGCCGGCGTTGCCCTATACCCGTGCCAACATCAAGGAGCTGGCAAGGGAGATAGTGACGGCAAGCACGACTGTAACCGGTGTGCAGGCAAAGCTATCGCTCGACATCTCACGCGGTCATGCCGGAGAACCTCAGCGGTTCACTATCGTAGGGCTGTGGGGACGGTTTATACTGAAACCGCAGACGGACCGATTCGCCAATCTGCCGGAGAATGAAGACCTGACAATGCACATGGCGGAGGCTGCCGGAATAAAGACCGTGCCACATTCGCTGATACGGTTTGCTGATGGCGAATTATGCTACATCACCCGTCGCGTTGACCGCACAAAAAAAGGCGCGAAGATTGCTATGGAGGATATGTGTCAGCTCTCGGAACGACTTACCGAGGACAAATACAAAGGCTCATACGAGCGTATCGCCAAATTGATTCGCCAGTATTCATCCGCCCCTTTGCTTGATGTCGTCAACTTCTGGGAAGTTGTACTGTTCTCATGGCTGACAGGAAACGCCGACATGCACCTGAAGAACTTCTCCCTCTTCCGTCCCGCCGATAATTATATGCTGACCCCGGCATACGACCTGCTGTCAACCGCTCTGGCGATGCCTGAGGATGACGAGGAACTGGCTTTGACTTTGAATGGCAAAAAGAAACGGATAAAGCGGGAAGATTTCGAGAAAGCAATGCGAGACAGCGGCATGGATGAAAAAGCCATAGCTAACCTTTTCGCCCGTTTCTCCAAAGCCATCCCCAAATGGCATGAACTGATAAATGCCTCTTTCCTTCCGCCAGATTTACAGGAAGCCTATCATGACAAGATAGATACAATGGCAAAGAGAATTTCAATATCAGAGTAACCGATATGGGAATCAAGAACAATAAGAAAGTAATTATCACAGGCAAAAAAATCTGTATGGTTGCCGGGATACTGGCCGGAATCTGCGGAATATATTGGCTGGTCAAGGCTCTATTTTATGATGACACCAATCTTCCTGCGTTACTGGCAAGCATTGCCATGGCTCTGTTTCTCACCCTTTACGCTCAGAAGCATTAGATATGAGCCATTATTGTTGGAAGTGCGGTCAGTATCTCGCTAACGAAAAATTTTCAGGCAAAGGTCATGCACAGTATATCTGCAAGAAGTGTATGGCCGAGGAACGCGCCCATCGCCGTCAGATTCTGAAAGAGAAACGCGAACGCGGAGATATTCCAGAATTGAAATTGAAGCCGGTCTCTCCGGAAATCATCTATTATGTTGACCGGGAGATTATTCCCCGCTACGCCTCCTTTGACAAGGCGCATCAGGAGAACCATGTTCGCATGGTGATTGAACAGAGTCTGAAACTCGCCGAGCATGAGCCAACAATGAACACCGACATGGTTTATGTCATAGCGGCATTTCATGATCTCGGTCTCGTCAACGGTCGGGAGAATCATCATCGAGACTCCCGAATAATTCTTGAAGCTGATGAGTTTGTCAAGGCTCATTTCACTGCTGAGCAGATTCAGATAATGGGTGAAGCCGTAGAGGATCATCGTGCTTCCAACAGCCAGAAACCGCGTAGCGAATACGGCTTGATTGTAACCGAAGCTGACCGCTTCATCGAACCCGAAACGATAATCCGGCGCACCATCCAGTATGGACTGGCAAATTATCCGCTACTCGACAGAGCCGGACATTATCAAAGGACAATCGAACACCTCAACGAGAAATACGGACCGAAGGGTTATCTGAAAGTCTGGATTCCATGGAGCGACAATGCCAAGAACTTGAAAAAGCTCCATGCCCTGCTGACCGACAAGTCCCGGCTCGATGAGATTTTCAACTGCATCTTCGATGAGGAAACAAGTCCTGCGAAATAGGCATCACTGAGTATAATTGACCCTCCTTTCAGAGTCGATTACACTTGCCTGCGGACTGATTGACGACATCCTCGGAAGCATCTTCTCTACATTCTGCGCGAGAATGTAAAAATTATCAGTCCATCTTTAGCTAATTATCAGATTTTGAGTAACTTTATAACCTAAAAGTAACTCGATTTGCAACTTCAATCCGGCTTACTTTTCGCGGTACAAATCGGTAGAGCTGAAAATTTACAGTTACTTGAAATTAAATTTCCGTATTTTAACTGTTTATCTCACGAAAAATCATTAACTTTGCACTTGTACAAGATGTACGAAAAAGAGGTCATTTCCGAAGGATAAAGTCAGCCGAGAGGTCCCAAATCCTCAAAAATCAGAAATGGGAAATCGTATATAAGCACTTCAAAGACTTCTGCAATGGCAGATGCCTGATGAAAGATGTGACCATCGGACTGTGCAACGACTTCCGCACCTACATTCTCAAAATCCGTGTCAAGCAATCCGGCAATATCATATCACGCAACTCTGCCGCCGGATACTGGTCAACTTTCCGCGTCCTGCTGAAACTGGCATATAAGTAAGGCTGGCTCCGCGAAAATGTCAACGACTATCTTGACCGCATCGACCGGGAGGGGCCGAAAATAAACTACCTCGAAATAGAGGAGGTAAAACGCCTCGCCGCCACTCCCTGCAAAGTGGATGTGCTCAAACGAGCATCTCTCTTCGCCTGCATGACCGGTCTCCGCATCAGCGATATTCTGCAGCTCCGTTGGGAGAATATCGAACTGTCACCCGACGGCGGCTACTGTATGCGTATCCGTACTCAGAAGACCAAGACTCAAGCAACATTACCGTTGAGTGATGAAGCTCTGTCGTATTGCGGAGAACCTGGCCGCGGCATGGTGTTCAAGGGACTGAGCCGAGCACATACACGCGAACCATTCAAGAAATGGCTCAAAGATGCCGGTATTAAGAAGAAAATAACCTTTCACGGGCTCCGCCACACATACGCTACATTGCTGATAACCAACGGCACTGACATCTATACCGTCAGCAAGATGCTTACGCATAAAAACGTGTCCACGACTCAGATTTACGCCGAGGTCGTGAATCAGAAGAAACGCGATGCCGCCAACTCCATATCTTTGAAATAAAAAAAAGACATACAAATCAGCCACTCTCGCTTTGGAAGTGGCTGATTTATAAATTTAATCGAATATAGATGGATAATATTTAGACCTAATTGACTTTCTCCATCAGTTCGTGACATATAGCATAAGGATTCCTTACAAGTTGGTGCTCCATGCAGAAATGGCGATACTGTCCGACAACTACGCCGGGATTCATCCTGCGTCTGCGGGCAACACTCTTTAATATTGGAGCGGCTCCAAACGGGTTCTGAATATTTCCAAAAACGTCATACAGGTCTTCCCCTTGCCAAATTGATTCTGTTGCATAAGAATTGGCTTGGCTCTCTCTCTCATCTTTGTTGTGGGAGCTTCTGCCTGGCTCAACATCCACGAAATCATCACTACTGTCCTGTGTCAAGTGCAATTCGATATGTCCAAGTTCGTGCATCAGAGTGAACGCAAAGTTGTCTATTCTGTCCATGCGTCCGGTCATTACAATGGTCGGATTATCACCCATCCAGAAAGAATAACCGTCAACGGGTACCTTGTCAAGTTTTGACTCCCTAATAAACTTAATGCCGTATTGGTTGCATAACTGCTCTGTACGGGCATATGTATCGGAGTTTTCATATAGAACTTGATTAAGCTGCCTTTTGAGATGATGGATGTTCTCTCTGTTAAAGGTGGCTTCCAGTTTCTGATTATTGCTTTTGTGTCTTACAATTACGAGCCATGTCATTAGATTGACCGGGGCGGTAGTGACTTTATCAGACTTTTTGAAGCACTCCTGTCTTTGAAATCCCGATGCTTTTTGCCGAAACTCATCCAAAGTGGAAACTCCAAGAGCGTCAAAAACCATAGCGATGTTTTGGCCTATATCGTCAGTGAAGCCAAGTCTCTTCTTTACAGTCGTCAATTTAAGCATGGATTTCATAACACCCCAAGTCATTATGTCCGAACGTCGCTTCTCCAATTCGGATTGTCTGCGCATTTTATCCAAATCGTAGGCGCATTGCATACGCATCCAGTCTTCTGCTTTAAGCGAACCGGGAAGTGCCGCTTCCAACAAAAGGGCGATTTCGCTGTTAATGTCGCGGTCGCCTTTTATTATGCCGTTAATTACAGCCGGAGTTTTCCCAATAGCGACAGCGAGTTCCCTTTGCGACAGGTCATGCTCGCTCAACTCGCCGAGTAGGACAGTTCCGGGGTGTGGAGAGAGGCATTCCGGTTTTATATCAGATTTATGTGCCATCGTCTATATATGGTCAAAGATATATTTTCGGCAAAGGTAATAACAATTTTTGAAAACTGCAAATGCCTATGTGTTATCAACTATGATTATATATTTCTTAAAATAATTTCACAAAAGGCTTGACAAGCCCAAAATAATGTATTAACTTTGCGGAACAAAAAAATTGAAATACATGGACACAAGCTAAAAAAATAAAAGGCAAGAGCGGCACCGGTGCGACCAATGCCACTCTTCTGGATGCGCGATGACATATTTCGTTGAGAACTTCCACATTGCACAACGGAATGCGTCTTCTAAATCTACAAAGATAGTCTTTGTTCGCCTTAAATACAAATCGGTCGCGCTTTATTAACAATTTTAACTTTTAACAACTTCATAACAACAGCTTTTATGAACGAATTAGAAGAAAACGCGTCATTGTTTGACCAGGAAGAACTTGCAGCGGTTGAAGTTCTCCCTCCTCAGCCGACCGAGGATCAGGATGTCATCCTTGTAGAAGGCTTCAGAGAACTCAAAGAACCCCAACAACGTAAGATGAGGATGCTCAACAAGCATCTTCTATTGAAACACACTCCAACCGAAGGGCTGTTTCAACTGCCGAAAGTGCTTCCGTATAGAGGAGAGATTCCCGATGTATTCATACCTTACACCGCAAAGGTATGCTATAACTCGGAATACAAAGGTGTCTATTGTCATATAGATGACAGCGGATTCAACTCCACATGGACACGCCCAATTCCGGCGTTGAAAAAGGTTCGAAGATACATGGTGGCGATTGCTCCCGACAATACCTTATGGGTTGACGGAAGTGTTTGCGAGAATGTAGAACAGTTGCGTAGGTCGAGAACCATTCAGAGATTCTGGCAGAATAATGGTGTCGGTACCATTCAAACCGCCTCATGGGGTAATGCTGACAGTATCCGTACCTATGCGTTCGACGGTCTTGCTGAAGATAGTTGGACTGCCATCGGCCATCAACGGGTCGGCAACAAATGCGAACAACGGTTGTTCCGTTATGGTGTCTCGACACTTGTCGAGAAGAAAATGCCTTGCGGTCTAATCGTGTTCGGCGCTCCGTTGGACTTCGACCCCGGCGTCCCAGTGATATACAAACCGAGTTTCATTTCAAAACTAAGAAAATTATGAAAAAACAGGAATATAACCCTTGGGATTATCTGGAGGATACCCCGGAGGAATTTGATGCGGCTATAAAGAATGCCGTGTCTGACAAAGAACGTGAGTTCTTTGAGAAGTTGAGATATAAAATTCTGCATGAAACTGCGTTCAGCAACGATGTCCTCATGCATGAAAAAGACAACGAAGACGGTTTATTCATTCTCAGAGTCGGCACTGACGACATCATGATTGGCCGTAATATGGAAAAGTCTAGAGAAACGACATCCCCTGTTGAAATATCCGGACTTTTCGCCGCGCTTGATGAAGACATTAATGAATATGTGGGACGCCACGTAACCCTTCTGGAGTGGTTAAGAGAGCGTGACTACAGCGGAATCCGTTACGACGCAAATAACGACTACAGATAAGATGGGACTTCAACGTGAATATATTGAGAGTGGTGGCTTCTCCACCTATCTCTATTATCAGGATGGCGAAACAATTGTCACCTCAAACGGTGTTGAGGGAAAAGTTGTAGCGAAAATAGAGGGTACGGCTTATGACGGGTTGCCCATTTTCTCAAATACCAGTGAAGTATATCTCAAGCGTGACAAGAATGGAGAAATCGTACAGGCCCGTATCTATAAGGATAGAAAGCCTGTCTGTGACTTTGACTGGGATCATCCGCATAAGAACAAAAAAGGCGGTGAATCATTTGAAAAAGGAGTCGTTCATGTCCAGGAGTTCAAGCAGAAGCCGGATGGCACATGGTATCGTGACAGCAGACATGCCCGATACATGTCTCCGGATGAAATGAAAAGATACGGAGAACTCATCAAGAAGGCCAACCCGAATGCGAAGCTGCGCCCTTGAAATGTCATAAACATTTAATTCTTATCGCCTATGAAACATTAATACTCAATCTCAGTCGTCGCCTGTTGACGCCCGAAATTTTGGCATGTTAAAGGCGGTGGAGCATCGCCCTCCATCGCCTTTGTCACGAATCTGACTATGGTTACTTGTTTCGTTTGACAAGCCACTTTTCAAATTTGAGACCATGCTCTCAGCCGGTTGGAGCAAAGAAGCGTGATGCCGCCAACTCCATATCTTTGAAATAAAAAATAATTAGCATAAAAGCTAATTATATCAGAAATTTGTTATATCTTTGTAGACGAATTATGAGCAAGAAAGTCAAAATCGAGCCTGTGAGGTCTTCCGAATCGGCAAGCCTCTACACCATTATCTTTGAGGATGGTGATATGTCGGAGTTTGCAAAATTCCTTAACCGCTTCAAGGACAATGGCAAACTCCAGCGTGACTATCAGCTGATTCTGTATGCCCTTCAAAAGATTCTGGAAAACGGAGTGCAGGAACGATATTTCCGTCCAGAGGGGAAATATGCAGACAGAGTATGCGCACTCCCGATTGATTCGGGCAAACTGAGATTATATTGCCTGAGAATTTCGGATAAAATATTGATTCTCGGCAATGGAGGAATTAAGCAAACAAAGACATACAATGAGAATCAGGAACTCAATGGTTATGTCTTGGATCTTCAGAAATTTGATGCGCTATTAAAAGCGGCTGAGAAAGAAGGATCCATCATTGTCGAGGAAACAGTCCTGAATGGAATAACCGATAAAACATTTGAGTTATGAAAACGACTGCCCAACTATTTGATGAATGTCTTGCCACCGTTCAGAACGATGTCAAGATGGAACTTGATATGTCGTTTGCCCTTGCCGATAAGATTGACATGATTCTTCGGGAAAAGAATATCAGTCAGAAGCAGTTGGCAAAAAAGATGGGCAAGACCGAAGCAGAAGTTTCTCGGTGGCTTGGAGGTACACACAATTTCACTTTACGGACGATTGCAAAGATTTCAGACGCACTTGGTGTAAAACTCCTGACAATCTAAGTATTCTTAATTCATAAAGACTTCAATAACCATGTCTATAAATCCATATAACTTTTATTAGCATTCCTGTGCCTTATTCTTGCTCATATCTGATATTAAATTTGCAACATGAAGAATGAAAAGGTAAAACTTACATTAGAGGAGGGCCGTATTGTCGATGCTCAGGCTCCGCTGATTGTATCGGCAAGCCGTGCCACCGACATTCCGGCATTCTACAGTGATTGGTTTTTCAATCGCCTAAATAAGGGATATGTAAGATGGCGTAATCCCTATAATGGCAAGGATTCATATGTATCTTTTGCCAATACCAAATTTATAGTTTTCTGGTCGAAGAATCCGGAGCCGTTACTGCCATTATTGCAGACACTCAAACAAAAAGGCATTGGATGTTATATCCAATATACACTTAACGACTATGAGGCCGAGGGATTAGAACCGGGTGTGCCACCCCTGCCCGGACGAATTGAAACATTCAAAAGGCTGGTTGATGAATTGGGCTTAGGATCAGTCGTCTGGCGATTCGACCCTTTGATTTTGACAGATAACATTTCAAAGGAAGATTTGTTACATAAAATCGACAATGTGGCATACAGATTACGCGGTTATGTAGAGAAACTGGTGTTTAGTTTTGCTGATATATCGTCGTATCGTAAGGTTGGGCACAATCTTAATGCGGCAGGTATTAACTACCGCGAATGGACTGAGGTTGAAATGGTTGATTTTTCGAGCAAGCTTGCAGATATGAACCTCGGTCTTGAACTTGCGACCTGTGCAGAAAAAGTTGACCTACCAGAATTTGGAATCAGTCATAACCGCTGTATCGACTCTGAACTAATATGTCGATTATCTCCTGAAATAGAACCTCTGATGCGCAAAATCAAAACAGACAAAGGCCAGCGCACACTTTGCGGTTGTATTACATCTAAGGACATCGGTGCTTACAACACCTGCCCCCATGGATGCGCATACTGTTACGCCAACACGTCCCCATTCTCCGCCCGTCAAAATTACCTTATGTATCAACATAACCCCGACAACGATTCAATTCTATGAAAAACAAACCAGCGCTTCATTATATCCCACGAATCAATGCCTCCCGATTATCGTTTGACGATATTCTGGAGTCAGTAAAATAAATTATGGGCACTAATCTTGACTAATTTTGACAAAGACGGTAGGATGGATAACCTTGAAATAACTCCTGCCTACAAGTAACTTTGTCGGTGTAGTAACACAAAATAATGATTATGGAAAAATTTGGAGGCACAAGGTATAACTCTCGATGGGATGGATTGACATGGTTCATCTTGGGACTTGTTGCCGTGTGCTGCGTTGTTCCTTGTTTCTTGGATGACGGAATCTGGCAGACGATAATCTGTCTTGTGATGTTGGCGTTTGTTTTGGTGACATTTCTCAGTATATATTACTGGATTGATGGTTATAAACTCGTTGTGTATTCTTTCTTCATTCCGACAGTCCATCCAATTGATAAGATTAAGGAAATAAAGCCAACAAAAAGTGTACTATCATCTCCGGCAACCTCCCTGACTCACCGCCTGGCAATCACTTTTACCGATCGAAAGATTCTCAAAAGTTCTATTCCACTTATCATATCGCCTGCGCGTCAGGAAGAGTTTATCCGACAACTACTTTCCATCAATCCCGAAATCAAGCATTGAGCTTAGGTGAATTGGGTCAAAAGTAGTAGGTATCCACCTCCCAACATATCATATAATGAACCAAAAACCGGGCTTGATGGAGGTTATGAAATTTTACCACCCGATTCTCCGAAGATAAAAGAGATTGAAGAGTATAATCGAAAACTCCGTCCGGCTTTGTATGCAGAACTTGATAAAACGAGGAATAATAGAAATTTAAGATGAAAGCATTGACATATTCTGCTCCGGGGCGGTTTGAGCTGATTGAGAAACCGAAGCCGGAGATTTTGGACCCGAAGGATGCCGTGGTGAGGGTTACTCTTTCGAGCATCTGCTCGTCGGACCTTCATATTCTTCATGGGGCTGTGCCTCAGGCTGAGGTCGGCATTACTGTAGGACATGAGATGGTTGGTGTAGTTGAGGCGGTCGGTTCGGAAGTCACTAAGGTCAAGCCGGGCGACAGAGTCGCGGTGAATGTCGAGACGTTCTGCGGCGAGTGCTTTTACTGCGACCGTGGTTACGTTAACAACTGCACCTTCGGCGGATGGATGCTTGGCTGCCGCATCGACGGTGGTCAGGCGGAATATGTCCGCGTGCCGTATGCCGACAATGGTCTGACTCCGATTCCCGAGAACGTTAGCGATGAACAGGCTCTGTTTGTCGGCGACATTCTCGCTACCGGTTATTGGGCTGCCAAAATTTCTGAGATTTCCGAGGACGATACGGTACTGATTATCGGCGCCGGACCGACAGGGTTATGCACCCTTGAATGTGTGCAGCTATATCATCCCCGAAAGATAGTCGTTTGCGAGGCTGATGAGAACCGCCGCGAATTTGTGCTGCAACATTATCCGAATGTCTATGTTGTCGAGCCGATGGGATGCCTTGAAGTCCTTAACAAGTTCACCGAGGATCGTGGGGCCGACCGTGTGATTGAGGTTGCAGGCGGCGAGGATACTTTTAAACTTGCATGGTGTTGCGCCCGACCGAATGCCATCGTCACGATTGTCGCTCTCTACGAAAAGGAACAGATATTACCATTGCCCTGGATGTACGGCAAGAATCTGACGTTCAAGACTGGCGGCGTGGATGCCTGCGACTGCGACAAAATCATGCAGCTCATTTCCGAAGGCAAGATCGACACCACCCATCTGATAACACACCGCTACCCACTCAGCCGCGTTCAGGAAGCCTACGATCTGTTCGCCAACCGCGCCGACAAAGTCATCAAGACCGCCATCTATCCCGATTGAAGACATAATAGGAACCTAAAGGCAGCCCTTTATGCAGAACTCGACCGGATTAGGAACAATAAGCGACTCCAAGAGAAACAGATGAATCCACAAAATCATGTCATAATAATCAACGGTGTTGATAAGACGTATCAAGTTGAGTCAATTCAACCTGATGATCATAAGTATGTAAAGGCAATCTGCAATTTATCGTCTATAGCCTTGGGTCAATTGGCCTTAGGCGGTGTATCCGGCGGCACACATATTTTCGGATAGTTGCGGATGATGGCTATGGCGCGCTGGACACGGGGCTCGTAGCTGAACAGATCTTTGCGGCAGCTCAGATAGTCCGGCGACTGCGGATATTTCAGTAGCCGCTGAAGCATTTCAATCTTGGCCTCGCACATCGCCCTGCGGATAATAGCCGCATCCTTGGCTGTCTTGCCGTGTAGCCTGTGCATATGATAAGCCATCCGAGGATTTCCGAAAAAGTCTACACCCTTTATCACATGGCTGACAAACACCTCTTTCCCCAATAGGTACTGAAGATCCGATGCATTGTATATCTTTCGCTTACCTAGATACAAGCGTTCACGCGAGACCGTATCATTAGCTGTGATCCCGTATTGCGCGATAGCGCAGTGTATAAACCGTTCGTAGGTCGATACCCCTGTTTTCATGAATATTCCGTCGAACTCGCGATAATCCTTGGTCGGCCTCAAACGGGTGAACTTCATCACCGTCATTTCCGTGATGTCATATTCTCCGCCCCACGGCATCGATCTGACGATTTCTATCAGCCTTGAATCGGACACCGTATATGGATTGAATATCAGACGCCTGCGGCTCAGAATAGCGTCAAGCCGCATCTGGCCGTATCTTATATCATTCTTAGGCGGAATATATGCCATCTCTATTTAGCTAGCTATATGAACACAATTATAAAATTACCGGAATGCAGCGCGATCGGAATTTCATGCCATGTACACAAGGGCCATATTCTACGCTTCCGCCTGTGTCTGCATGAATCCGGCCAGATATTTTACACAATTTTCCAGATGCACAAATACTTTTTCGAATTTTATATTGTCATTCCCGAAATCGGCAAGCGAGTCTCCGTCGCCTCTCTGCGAATAATGTTCATACTGCGAGAAATACTTATAATAGGCATACAGACACCCCGCACAGCCCGCCACATTCTTATCGCCGGAAAGCATATTCTTCATATAACGGATGTCGCCGTCCGAGCGCTTGCATCCCTCGTAGACATCTTTAAACTCCCTGGCGCGCCAGATATATCTCTCGTTGAGCGGCGTGATGCCGTCATTTTTCTCATTTAAATCTAATTCTTCAAGATAAGTATCTTCTATCGCCATGGTATACATATGCTCCGCCATTACATCATCGAAAGGCAACGTCTGTTTATCACGATACACCTCATACTCCTCGAAGAGAGCATTCACATAATTCCGGTTACACAATGCGTTGAGCTTCTCACATGCCTCATCATCATTAGCCGCGATGTATAGTGCAACGATCCCGTCCATAAGGCAGTTTCGGATTACGAGCCCGACCGGCAGTTTCAGAAAAACCGAATCAGGATGCCTCACCGACTCCGACGAAAGGACATTCACGCCACGCAGATTTCGCAACATTCTATAAACCAAGCAAGACACACTCGTCGCCCTGGTACTCTTCCCTGAACTGACTGCAAACAGATCCCTTCTATCGGCGATATACTTACACAGCCTTGCTGATGCCTTTAAAATACTAATCCAGTCCGTCTTGTCGTGTTCCATTCCTTCTGAAAAATGATTGATATTTGGTCGTAATGAATCCGCAGTATCCGCATCCTTATCAACCCCCATTGCAAATCCGGCAATAGGCACAGCCGTCCTCTGCATCCGCACCATGGATTACTCTCTACGGCTTGAAGAACTCATCTGCCAAAGCGTCGATATCAGCTTCTGCGAGATTGCCTCCGAATGGTATGGTGCGGCATGGGTCAAAAAGTTCCCGGAGCATTCTCAGGCGCGTGATCGTGCTCTGCGTAGCAGCCCCGTCAGTCGCGTCCGCGGATGCATCATCCGGTGCTTCGCACTCGTATTTCTCCAGCATCCGGCCGATCGTATCCGCCAGCATGCCTCTGCGCAGCAGCGCGAACAGACTTCGTACTTCCCGGCGTTCCTGCTCCTTGAGTTCCTCGAGCCGCCGCCGTAGTTCCTCCTCTCGCCGCCGCTCCTCTTCCGCACGCTTTCTTCTTATTTCCTCCTGCCGCCGGCGTTCCCGCCATTCCAGCTCATTATGCACAAGATACAGCGTCTTCTGTACTACAAGATCCAGTTTGCTCTCGAGAGACGCATGTGGAGTATCCTCCACGCTTATTTCCGAATAACGCCCCCCGAGAGCGAAGCGCAGGACTCCCGACGGCACCGTCTTGTACGTCAGCCCCCAGTTCCGTTCATTCTCGGGAATTTCAACACGTTTGTTGCGTTCAGCTATTCTGACCGGTACCGTGACATCGCCGAATACGACAGCCGTCGTACCCTCCTCGTACTTCATCTTTCCGCCGAGTGCTTCGAAAATACTTATAACGGTGTCAAACAGTCTCAACGCCCTGTCATACCGCTCAGGATCCGTCATCACATTCAGATGCGTCTTCAATCTGCGGTAATCCGGATGGCGCTCCCGCTCGCTCCAGCTTAAGCGCTCCAGCCGCATGTATGCCTTCGTCATCAGCACGATCTCCCGGCGCGTCCTCAGGCATTCAGGCACAGGAAAAGCACTGACCACGGCATCCACATTCTCCGACCATTCCTCATACGGTTTGCCAAAATCTATGACAAACTTGCCCGCTCCCACCTGGCGGAGCACCTGCTCGCGTTTGCGCGCCTTCTCCTTCTTCTCCAGTTCCCGGTCCAGAATCTCCGAATAGACATTCACCTGTTGCGTTACCTTCCGTTGCCGAGGCTCCTTCACAACCGGCTCGAGTGGAATGTCGGGGTTATTGTCCGGATCGGGCAGAGCCGTCTTCTCAACTTCCTCTTTCCACGCCAGCCGCTGCCAATAATTCGACGTCGGCGTCGGTATGTTGTATTTCTTACATATACCCGTAAGTTCGGCGTAGGGGAGCTTAAGCTTCGCCGCCGTCTTCGTCTTGGTTATCGACCAGATCATCTCATATAGCTCACGCCGGGTAATCGTTTTCATAATCTTCTTCGACGGGTGGTATAATTACTGATTTCCTCATCAAATGTTGCGACACGACTTTTCCTGATCCATTCCAGAAGCTCTTTCTCGAAAAAATATATTTTGCCATGTCGTTCATAGTACGGGATTTGCCTCTCCCTTACCATCTTGTTCACAGCCCGCTCGGTGACAGACAAAAATTCCGCCGCCTCCTTTACCGTGACAGGCTTCGTACCTGCGGCTCCGATTCCCAGATTCCGCCACAGTTCCTCTACCTTCGATCTTATCTGTGCCACGTCATCAAGGATACATCCTACCGCCACCGGTAAATCACTCATACTCACCGGCTCGGCGTGCCGCTCATCACCGGTATCTCTCATCCCGTTCACTTGTGGTTGCTCCATATCTTAATTCCTGCATTGATTTTCGCAAAGATAAAGATTTTCTCGGAACATTCTTCCCTAATAATCAATTTTTTATTCAATACCATGCGCACTGCGCCCCGCTTTTGGCGCCCGCTGCTCCACCCCGTCATCCGCACACGCGCCGTTTATTGTTCCATACATCACCTGCGTCTCGTCGATTATACTTACCTTTGCCAAAGAAAATTTGTAAGGATACGAAAATTATGGACGCTTATTACAAACCGATATCCGGATCGCTGGTATTCCGCAAGGCATGTGAGTCCGACATACCGGCAGCCGCCGACATACTGAAAAAGGCTGCCCGCCGCATGCTGGCCGAAGGCAAGCGACAGTGGAACGAGAACTATCCTAACGAAACACATGTCAAATCCGACCTCGCCGACGGCATCGGATACGTGCTGGTCAGTGATGCAAAAGTCATTGGATATGCGGCCGTCGTGTTTACCGGCGAACCCGCCTACGAAGCGCTCGAAGGCAAGTGGCTCGCCGACCTACCCTACGTCGTAGTCCACCGCATTGCCGTCAGTCAGGATGTAAAAGGCAAAGGATACGGCCTCCTGCTTCTGCAGACCATCGCGGATTACGCCCGCTCGCTCGGCATAGGCAGTTTCCGGATCGACACCAACTTCGACAACTCTGCCATGCTCGGACTTCTCGACAGACTCGGCTTCACCTACTGCGGCGACGTTGAATATCAACAAGGCTCACGCATGGCCTTCGAAAAACTGCTCTGACAGCACTTTCAGGCAGGTGTCCGCACCATCGCCTTCTTGAAACATATGCGCACACATTTACCGCATTCGATACAAAGATCATGGTCTATGACCGGATACCCTTCCGCATTCTGCGATATGGCGCCTACCGGGCAGACCTTAATTAGCGGACATACGTGATTGTGAGGGCAGAGATTTTTATCGACTTTAATCATGGCTCCTGTATTTTTTTGCAAATTTAAGGCAGCCGGAGTGTTTTACAAAACAGATTTTATCTATCTTTGCATCGAAAAAAACGAACAGACATGACACTCCAGCAACTTGAATACATAGTGGCTGTCGACAATCACCGCCACTTCGCACGCGCCGCCGACGCTTGCGGAGTCACACAGTCGACTCTTTCATCACTCATTCAGAAACTTGAGGCTGAACTCGACGTCACCGTATTCGACCGCAAGGCTCACCCCGTCCGCCCCACCCCCACCGGAGCCGAAATCATCGCACGTGCCCGTCAGCTGCTGGTCAACGCCGCCAAGCTGCGCGAACTCGTAGCTGCACGCAAAGGCGAGTCAGTCGGCGACCTCAGCTTAGGCATCACCTCCACCATCGCCCCATATCTCATCCCCGGCATGTTTCGCTACATGACCGCCGCTCATCCCGACATCCGGATGCGCGTCGAGGAAGGCCGCCTGCCCGCAATCATCTCACAGCTCGAACGCGGCGAGCTCGACGTTGCCGTCACGGCCACACCCGTCGGCCATAAGGACCTCCTTGAAATCCCTGTCTACACCGAGCAGCTGATGGCATACGTCTCGCCCGGTGAACCGATGTACACCCTCCCGGAACTCCCCACAGCAGCGCTGCCTGTCCAAAGCGTGTGGATGCTCCGCGAAGGCTATTGTCCCGGACGCGGCATTTTCCCCTTCTGCGAATGCCGCGCCGACCGCCGCACCGTCTACGAGGCCGGCAGTGTCGAGACTCTGATACGGATTGTCGACGAAAACGGCGGCTACGCCATAATCCCCGAGCTCCAGCTCCCACTGCTCGACGACCGGCAGCGGAAAAACGTCCGGAGACTCTACGAACCACGCCCCGCCCGCGAGATCGCACTTGTCGTACACCGCTACTTTGTCCGCGAAAGACTGCTCAACATCCTTGCCGATGCCATCAAGGCCGTCATTCCCGACGAAATGATCTGCGACCGGCTCAAAAAATACCCGATAGTTCTATAAAATCGATACACATATCGGTTTTATCGTTTGTATCAATATAAAACATTCCATAACTTTGCCACAGAAAAATCAAAGTTAGCCTGGAACATGACTCATAAAAAATTCTTCAGACACTTTCCGCAAAAAAGCTATCCACTCTACTGGATCATCATAATCTACCTTACCCTTGGCTTCTTCTATCCCGTCATAGGACTGCTCGCACTCATCTGCATGATTGCCCCCGTCACGTTCGCAGTCAGAAAAGGCCGCTGGTGGTGCGGCAACGCATGCCCGCGCGGCAACCTCTACGACCGCATTCTCTCCCGCTACTCACCACATCGGCCCATTCCCGCCTTCGTACGCACACGAGCCTTCCGCACCTTCATGGTCCTGTTCATCTTCACCGTATTCGGCATTCAGATGTATCATGCCTGGGGCGACTGGAACGCCGCCGGACGCGTCTTCTGGAACATCATCTTTGTCACCACAGTCGTAGGCGTCACCCTGTCATTCATCTACGCTCCGCGCACATGGTGCTCCTTTTGTCCTATGGGCACACTCTCATCATGGGTCACACCACGCGCCGGCCACCTGCCATCCGGCTACCGCCGCGTCATCGTCGGCGAACGCTGCACCACCCGGTGCCGCCTCTGCTCCGCCGTATGCCCCATGCAGCTCAAGCCCTACGAAAGCCGCAATGCCGCCCAAGGCCTCCTGCACCCCGACTGCATCAAATGCGGGCGATGCACCGCCGGATGTCCCCTCAAAGTCCCCGAGCTGCGATCCTGACCCCCATCAACCTCCCGACCGCATATTTGCCCGTATGCGGATTTATCACTAAATTTGCATCAGCAACGCCTTGGAAGGAGACGCCGGGATATACCTGCAGCCCTCGGACAGGCACCCACAGATATGAACTGGATCATATTGATTGCAGCCGGACTGATGGAAGTCGGCTTCACATTCTGCCTCGGCAAGACAAAGACAGCCACCGGCCACGAACTCATTTACTGGTGGATCGGCTTTCTCCTCTCCCTCGCCTTAAGCATGTTCCTGATGGCAAAAGCCGCCGAACGTCTTCCCGTCGGCACCGTCTACCCCGTATGGACAGGAATTGGAGCCGTCGGCGCAGTCATCGTAGGCATCGCATTCTTCGGCGAAGCAGCCACCTTCTGGCGCCTCTTCTTCTGCACCACCCTCATCCTCTCCATCCTCGGCCTCCGCTTCCTAAGCTGATCCCCCAAAAAAGCCAGACAAGCTACACAAGCTACATAAATCACATAAGCTATATAAGAGCTACTAGAGGCGCTATAAGAGCTATATAAGCTATATAAGCTATATAAGCTATATAAGCTATATAAGCTATATAA
>OLSQ01001041.1_pt1 | contig 24289 bp, 20 predicted proteins | sample 1672561 | NCBI WGS metagenome assembly OLSQ01 (sample SAMEA3136699, study PRJEB25190) | human gut metagenome | biome: human gut; feature: human-associated habitat; material: faeces | place: Austria | collected 2013
AGAAAACATCGGGACTTTGGTACACAACTGATTCCATATCCGCCTCGGAACGACCGACAAATAAAACGCAATGCCCGTCATGTCGCACACATGACGGGCATTTTATATTCCAATAACGGCAATCAGTGGGATACAGAATCCGAGAACACGTTAATCACCACCACGCCGGCAATAATCAAAGCCAGCCCCAACACGGCCGGCCAGTCAAGATGCTGTTTGAACACCGTGAAACCGATGACGGCTATCAGCACGATTCCCACGCCCGACCAAATGGCGTATGCAATGCCCACCGGAATGTGTTTCAGCACCAAGCTAAGGCAATAAAAAGCCGCCGCATACCCGGCTACCGTCACCACCGAAGGCCAAAACTTCGTAAACTGCTCGCTTTGTTTCAGAAAAGAAGTCGCCACTGTTTCAAAAACAATAGCCATCAACAATACCAAATAACTCTTCAGCATATCCCTCTCTTTTTAGAATGAAACTACAAAGATAGGTTTTTTAAAAAAAAAGAGCAAATAAGATGAAAACGAGTACCGTGCCAGAAGACTTTCCGATAATTCCTCCTCCGTTTTATTGCAGATGAATAAAAAATCCGCTACTTTTGTTTTTTAAAGTATCATAGTATCAATATATCATCTTAACAAAAGAACAGATTATGGCAGATTCAAAGACTATCCTTGACGAAGCGCAGGAGAAAATGGACATGGCGGTAATGTATCTGGACGAAGCCTTGGCGCACATCCGTGCGGGAAAGGCTGATATCCGTTTGCTCGACGGCATCCGTGTGGATTCCTACGGTTCCATGGTACCCATCAATAATGTGGCAGCCGTCAACACGCCCGATGCCCGCAGCATCGCCATCAAGCCGTGGGACAAAAACATGTTCCGCGTCATCGAAAAAGCGATTATAGATTCCGAATTGGGCATCATGCCGGAAAACAACGGTGAAATTATCCGTATCGGTATCCCGCCCTTGACCGAGGAACGCCGCAAACAACTGGCCAAACAATGTAAGGCCGAATGCGAAACGGCAAAGGTCAGCGTACGCAATGCACGCCGCGACGCCATCGACGCCCTGAAAAAAGCCGTGAAAGACGGTATGGCCGAAGACGAACAAAAGAACTCGGAAGCCAAACTGCAAAAGGTGCACGACAAGTATATCAAACAAATCGATGACTTGTACGCGGCCAAAGACAAAGAAATCATGACCGTCTGATGCGAGGGATCGTCATCCGTAATACAGGAAGCTGGTACGTCGTCCGCACGGACGACGGCCAGCTTGTCGATTCTAAAATCAAAGGCAACTTCCGCCTGAAAGGCATACGCAGCACCAACCCGGTGGCCGTAGGCGATTTTGTTCAGATTACCGTTAATGCGGAGGGGACGGCTTTCATCACGGAGATAGAAGACCGTAAGAACTACATCATCCGGAAAGCTTCCAACCTGTCCAAACAAAGCCACATCATCGCAGCCAACGTAGACCAGGCTTTTTTAATCGTGACCGTCAGCCATCCGGAGACTTCCACCACCTTCATCGACCGTTTCCTGGCTTCGGCCGAAGCGTACCGCGTCCCGGTATCGCTCGTTTTCAACAAGACCGACTGTTACGATGCCGACAACCTCCGCTACATGGAAGGCATGATGCACCTATACACCACCATCGGCTATCCCTGCCATGCCTGTTCGGCCTTGCAGTCTACCGGCATCGGCGCGCTGCGCGAAAGCTTGGAAAAACGCACCACCCTGTTCTCCGGCCATTCCGGCGTAGGGAAATCTACCCTACTGAACAAACTGATACCCGACCTGAACCTGCGGACTGCAGAAATTTCAGCCGCACACGACACGGGCATGCACACCACGACATTCAGCGAGATGTTCAGCTTGCCGGGCGGCGGTTACGTCATCGACACCCCGGGCATCAAAGGATTCGGCACATTCGACTTCGAGAAAGAAGAAGTGGCACACTACTTCCGCGAAATTTTCCAGATTTCGGCAGACTGCAAATACAACAATTGCACGCACACCCATGAGCCGGGCTGCGCCGTACGCCGCGCCGTAGAGGAACACCTCATCAGCGAAAGCCGCTATGCCTCTTACCTGAACATGCTGGAAGACCGGCATGAAAGCAAATACCGGCAAGGTTATTAACATTTCAACTACTCCCCATGAAAATCATTACCATCATCATCCTGTTTCTGTTCTGCACCCTTCTGTTGGCCGCAGAACTGTTCATCCTGCCGGGCACAGGCGTGGCCGGCATCGCCGCAATCTGTTGTCTGGTGGGTGCCAATTACTTCACCTTCGTCTGGTTCGGGCTTACCACAGGACTTTGGTTATCCGCCGCGTCACTCGTAGCCTGCATCCTCGTAGGCTATTGGATGCTACGTTCCAAGACACTGGAAAAATATTCGTTGCACAAGTCCATCGACTCCACCGCCGCCACACAGGATCAACTTTCCGTACAGCCCGGCGACGAAGGAGTAGCCGTCACCCGCCTGGCCCTCATCGGCAATGCAGACATCGGAGGCCGGTTGGTGGAAGTCAAATCTGCCGACGGTTTTCTGGACGAAGGTACTCCCGTAATAGTAGTTCGCGTAGAGGACGCCCAAATCACAGTCAAAAAGAAATAAACATATTATTCACCCTTTAATTTTCTGATATCATGTTATTAGATCCAGTTGTTTTTCCGGTATTCATTGCCATTGTCGCCATCGTTATCCTGGCGATATTTTTCCATTTCGTACCGTTCTTCCTTTGGCTTTCCGCCAAAGTCTCCGGCGTACACATCTCGCTCATCCAGCTATTCCTGATGCGCATCCGTAACGTGCCGCCCGGCGTCATTGTGCCAAGCCTCATCGAAGCCCATAAGGCCGGTCTGAAGAACATCACCCGCGACAATCTGGAAGCCCACTACATGACGGGCGGACATGTGCAACGCGTGGTACATGCCTTGGTTTCGGCATCGAAAGCCAACATCGACCTGCCTTTTGAAAAGGCCACGGCCATAGACCTGGCCGGCCGCGACGTGTTCGAGGCCGTGCAGACTTCCGTCAATCCGAAGGTAATCGACACGCCACCCGTGGCCGCCGTAGCCAAAAACGGTATCCAGTTGATAGCGAAAGCCCGTGTCACCGTACGCGCCAACATCCACCAACTGGTGGGAGGTGCAGGCGAGGACACCATCCTGGCCCGTGTAGGCGAAGGTATCGTTTCTTCCATCGGATCGGCCGAAAACCACGAGCAAGTTCTGGAAAATCCGGACTCCATCTCCAAATTGGTACTCAAAAAGGGTCTGGATGCCGGTACGGCTTTTGAAATCCTGTCCATCGACATTGCCGACATCGACGTAGGTAAGAACATCGGTGCCACCCTGCAAATCGACCAAGCCAACGCCGACAAAAACATCGCGCAGGCCAAGGCCGAGGAACGCCGTGCCATGGCTATCGCCGCCGAACAGGAAATGAAAGCCAAGGCGCAGGAAGCCCGTGCCGAAGTCATTCAGGCCGAAGCCGAAGTGCCCAAAGCTTTGGCACAAGCCTTGCGCGACGGTCACATGGGTTTCATGGACTACTACAAACTGGAAAACCTGAAAGGCGACACAGCCATGCGTGAGAACATCGGCAATCTGACGAAAGACGGAATGAAAGATATTCTGAAGTAAACCGGGCATCATTTTCCCGATCACCCCATAAACCTCTTTCTTATCCCCTAAAAAGGAGGAAAGAGGTTTATTCTTTACCCACGTTCAAACGGCAGGCTCGCCCGGGCAGGCCAAAAGTAAGGAAATCACATAACAACACTCCGAAATACACCGCTCACATTTTCAATACGTTATGATGGCTGAAAAAATCTCCTGAGATTGGTAAATCAATCTCAGGAGAACTTTTTTTCGTTTGGCTGAGAATGAATTTTCAATCTCAGCCAAACGATTTGGCGGATTGCGGTGTATATTCTTTTCATGGCATTCCTATTAATACAATCTCACTTCAGTATTAACCTTAATGCAGCATAACCTTCCGCACATAAACCTTTCCTTGTATTTCAACACGAACCAAGTATAATCCGACTGGCAGTTTATTACAATAGTGGATACCATCCCGTACGCAGCCACTTTCAACAACCCGGCCATCCATACCTATCACCCTAAACCTTGCCTCTTCAGGAGCATAAATACAAATGCAATGTTCCGCAGGATGGGCCGACACTGACAGGTTCGGGGATAAAACCGTTCCGGTAATTCCATCTTCCTCATCATCTTCCCATTCGGCCGATGCTTCTTTGTCTTCTTCCTCCATCACCGTATTTACATTAGACCAGATTCCTATTTCGGATATATTGCAAGCAGCCGACCAATTATATACAGCCAAGTACCTGTACTTTCCCACAGGCCCTACGGTATAGCAACCTTCCGCACCGTCCTCGGTCAGCCAGGTATTCTCTAAAATGGGAATCCCGTCATAAATGTTTCCATTAGTACGCAAGACATCCTTCGCCTCCGATTGGTTCCATTCTCCTTTGAATCCCCCTTCAGCGGTATTACCTAAAACCTTCATTTGTTCTCTCGTATCTTGCGTCACACCGTCATTATAACAAGAAAGCCGGTTTATCTCCAAGCCGCCCTCCCCGAAATCGTATACCAAAAAATACTGGTGCCTCAGTCTTATTGGTGTATCCTTAATACCATCGGAGGCCGCTATCAAAGCCGCCTCCGATTCATTGGTCTTGTCATTCCCATTCGCATCATATACATTCACTGCCACAGCCTTCTCATTTATATCCACCGGTTTCAGTTCCGACTTCTCCAAAGGCACAATACGAAGTTCTTTTAAATCTAATGTATGCCCCTTTCCTTGCATATACACTCTTAATACGGCGGCCCCACACCTGACGGTCACGGTTCCCAACAGCTTTTCCGTCCAACCATTGGAAGGCTGTAGTTCCTTTCCCTTTTTTTCTCCTCCGTCAACGGCTACAAACAGTTTTATTCCGGCTGACGAACTCCGGTAAGTGGCGTACACATTATACCGTTTTTCCACATTTGAGTCCATATTGTCATCCGGTGCCGGGAATACCATGGTATAACTCATCCATTCTCCGTGTTCCATGTCCGTCACATAAACCTCGTCCCCCTCTTTTCCTATTTCTACCGTGCCATCCGTCCGGTAAACCGACGACCGCTCCTTTCCGACATTATGATACGTGTGCATCTCTCCATCTCCTGTATAAAAATCATAGTCGACAGCTTTTATCACACACGGAACCGTAGGCATCCCCGACACCCGAACTCCGTCCTTCCATGTCCCGGCGTCACCGGCCATCCAATCCGTACGTTTCTTCGTCAACGTCCCCCAACCGGCCCATTCATAATACCAATTAGGTGCTACGCCCCAATTTTCATGCCCATAATCCGCCATCATCTTGTCATAAACCCGCTGTAGCCAAACATAATCGTCTACAGATACGCCTGCCCTAACCCGGTAATGTTCCAACGCTTGCGTCTTCCATCCACCCGGTCCAAACACTTTACCCCGATCGGCAGATGCCATGCTTTTGGCTTCCCAACGCTTGGAACGGCTTACTGCTTGGTAAAATTTACCGTTCTCAAAAGTGCACTCCTCCTCATTGGCCGTGTAAGCCGTAGGTTCCCATGGTTGCATTTGGTCGGGAAAAGACATTATCCCCGAAAGGTTGTATCGGATGTTGAATTCAATTCCTTTTAGAATCCTGTTATCCAACCAACCATATAAAGAGTCCCCTTGATTCCAAGCCATTTCCGCGATTGCAGTATAATTTCCGATACCTCCCATCGTATGTCCTTGGTCACGACAAGACTCCTGACACTGTCCGTTACGATAAATATAATAACGCAGTGCCTCATCGGAATGGTATTCTTCCCCGGAAGCAGGCCATGTCACATTATAATCCCGTTTAAACTCATCCTCGCTAATCAGATTACCCTGTATCGGAGGTCCGGCCTGATAAGGCAAATCGTCCTTACGCCCGGGCAAGCAAGCCAGATAACGATAACCTCTGTCATACATCGTATCATTATCCAAATAAATCCCCATAGCCATCAAGCCACGGGCTGCGAACAATCCTTGATTGCCGAAACGTCCCGGGTCGAACTTATAAATATTCCAATAAAAAGACACTCCATTCTTATTGTCATCCGATGACTTATAGGAATCTGCCGAGACTTTAGTACTGTAAAACGGATAAACCAGCATTTTCTTGAAGGCTTCTTGATCTTCCGGACGCCATCCTTCATAAGCACGCAACAACTCGGCCGCCTCTATCAACATGTATATCTTGCCGTTGTCGAGAGGTGCCGTCCCACGGCTACTGGCATTCACCAAACGATTATACCGGTTCAACCTTTTCACGGCATCATCTGCATAAGCCTTGTTACCCGTAATATGGTAAAGCAATGCCATATCATGTGCCCTGCGTCCGTCGGCTCCAATGGTTCCATTGAATTTGCCCTCTTTAATTTGTGTGATATCTGCATAATTACCATCACCGATTTGTGAGTAGCCGTCTTTCAACATGTGCTGAAACGTGGTATAAAACGGCTCCTGCCGGGCCTCTACCATCGCTTTCATCCTATCCAGGTCTGCCTGTGTGTAAGTGATACCCGGATGGACAAAAGTCCTTTTCTGTGCCTGGCCTTGCAAAAAGACGAGAATCCCTAAAGCAAATGCCACTTTCCTCCATACTTTCCCCTTCTTCATTATTCCCAACTTGTTTATCATGGCTTCCATATATTACATTACCATTTACCCTTATATGATTGTATACGAACGAAGCGGCATATACGCGTAAGCCCGTCTGCGTTTTAACACTATTTATGACGATACACCCGTTATAACGCTTCTCCCTTATACTTTTTGTATTGCCGCGTCTCCTCCCGATTAATTTCCCGCAAATGTATGGCCGCACCTCCACGGGGTCTCAAACGGAATTTCAATACCTGCGAAGCATTGACCCGTTTGTATACGCATTTTACATGGGTCCGGGTTTTTACCTCTTCTCCGCCATCCGTATATATTTGAGCCAGATATGTCTTCCCCTCTTCCAAGAAAGAAAGGGGAACATCTTCCTCCGCCCCGTCATTATTGGTCAAAAGCCCTACAAACCATTCCTTCTCCTTACGCCGGGCCATGACTATCCCCTTACCCGGATGTCCGGAAAGCACCTTGGAATCATCAAATATCGTAGGCAGGTTCTCAAACCATTCTATTTCCGGTTCTCCTCGATAAGCCGAAGGTTTATCGTACCAGAAAAGGGTCTGCAACGGACTGTAAAATACCAGCGAAGCCGCCAACTGATGAGCATGTGTATTCTTCAAACGCTCGTCATAATAACAGATGGTGTAGTCTGCCGCCCCGTTTATCATACGCGTAAAAGGCAGAATGGTGTTGTGCGTTGCATCCGGGAATTCCTCGTTTCCCAAAATCCCTTCCTGAGTCAACAAGTTCGGATAAGTCCGGCTAAATCCGGAAGGCCGGAACTCATCGTGGATGTTCATCAAAAGATGGCTCTCCGCAGCCAAACGTACCAAATCATGCAACCAAGTAGCCCAACGGTGACTTGCATACTGTACAAAACCCGACTTTACCCCTACTATCCCCCATTCATGCAAGATAGGAAATAATTCACGCGCTTGTTTCATCAATGCATGCTGGTTGACATACAACCAGACTCCTACTCCTTTTCCTTTCGCATACTCAACGATACGCGGCATATCCAATGTCTTCACGACCTTTGTGGCATCTCCGTCATGCGATCCACAAGGCATATACCATTTCCAATCGAAAAGCATATAGGGTATGTGATGATTGGCGCAAAAATCCACTGTTTCTATGGCTCCTTCCGTAGTCATTGTCACTTCACGCATGATCTTTCCCGGCTTCACCCATTGCGCCGCATCGACAATCTGACATGCAGGATTCAAATTTTGTATGATATCATTATGTTCCAACAAATCTCCCGGACGGTCAGCCGCCATAATGACTTTCCACGGTGTGGCACAATAGGTCACCACATCCACAGGACTATACATGACAGAAACCAACGTATTAGCCTTCTTTTCCGAAGCCACAAATTTAGTCAGACACCAATCATCCACATCCGCATCAACCAAAGCTACCCACTTTCCTCCCGGCAATTCCACGGTCAAAGCCCGTTCCACCGGATGTTTGATGCTGCTTATGGGCAGATATTCAAACTTAGCTTGCGCCCATTGCTCAGTCCAGGCCATAGAGAATGAAGGAAAAGTATATTCCGTTAAATCTGCCGTTACCTTATGAAAAATAGCTTTGGGATGTTCCGGAAGAAAGTAACGGAAAGCAATACCTTCATCGTATGCCCGTACCTCCATATTCAGTCGGTAATCCGAACCATCCTTTTTGGAAAGGTACATCGTGGCCGATCTATAATGGTCACGTACTACGCTACGCTCTCCGTACAGTGGATTCCAGATTTCATCGTGAAGAGGATGATATGTCACAGAATCAACGTCCATATTATCCATCCAACATCCAGGCTGTTCCAAATCACGCACTCCAAGTGACATTTCCCAGACACGATTGTCCATATCAAGTCCTGCACGAGACGTTTCTATCACAGGAGCCCCCCGATAATCCACACGATAACACAATTCATTCGTCCCCGAAGCCGTTCGACGTACCTCAAAAGAAACATAATGAGACCCATCGGGAGAAAACAGCTCCATTTTCGGTTCACTCTCAGCCCATAATGCCGATACGCCCCCAAACATGAGCACCAACACTTTTACTTTTTTCATTAGTTTCATTTTAATCTTATTAATATCTTCCATGTAAATTATCCAATTATCCACTTCTCCACCCTTGACTATACGCCACCTCTGGCAAGAAGACAATATTACTCTTATAATTAAATACGTTTCAGTGATGTTTATTACGCATTCAAACATCCATAATATAACACAAAATATATTAAATCACAGTATTGACAACATAGCAGGCATTATTGGGCATTTTCTCAAATCCCATCCGATAATACCGTAAAAAAACAGAGCGTAACAAATATACGTTCAAGCTATCTGCTACACTCTCCAATATAAGAATAAGGAAAAAACCTCCTCCCTCTACTTTTCCCGCTACTTAGCTTCTTGTCCCCGCCGCTTCATCTCGCGATCCGACCATTTCTGCAGGCGTTTGTATTCCTTTTTGGTCAACCGCATGAAAGAACCATGCTGCGGTGCCTCCACCCCTTCTATGGTGACAGGGGAATGGAAATTCTGCATACGTTCGTCGGCCTGACAGATACGATACTGCCGGGGTTTCGTGGAATATTGGATATAGGCCACCCGCCAAGTGCTGTCTCCTATCAGTTGGAAAGCCGAGCATCCTTCGCATTTCCGATTGCCCTCGAAACGCACATAGTCCGTTTCGCTCTTAATCCGGTAAGGTCCCGTCAGTTTGTCGGCCACGGCAGCAAAGATTCCCGGCGTTCCGCCTTCCTTTTTTATCAGCATGTGATACTTGCCATCGGCCGAGATATAGTTGATGTCCGCGTCAATCGTAGCATAGCCCCAGTCGAACATCAAGCGGGGCTTGGTCAGTGTCGTAAACGAATGGTCGGCATAAGAATAATACATGCGGTCATACTTTTCTTCCTCCGGATTCCACAAAGAATAGTAAATCATATATCCGCCTTTCGTCCCGTCCGGCCATACGTAGGCAGGATCCCAAAAAATCTGCGGAGCCCAAACCCGTTTTATCCCGGTATAGTCACGATACACATCCGGAGAATCCGGATCGGAAAAGACGGAGGGGCCCTTACGAAAATCGAAAGCCACGGATTCCCAATGTATCAAGTCGTCACTGCGAAGCAAGTCTATGCCATGGTTGAACCAAGAACGGCTCTTCCGGTTGCTCATATCCGTCGTCACCATCACGTACCCTTTGCCGTCGTACGTCCTGCAAATATAAGCATCGCGCGCCCCTCCCTCTATGGGGGAAAGCTTCTCTACATCGTACACGGGCCCTCCTCCCAACAGGTCTTCGTAATGCAAACCGTCCCGACTCAGGGCGTATGCCGTCCATTCTCCACGGCCGCTCATGTGACAGTATAAATAACCGTAATCTCCCTTTTGAAGATTTTGCGCTGCAAGCGGGGCGCATGCCATCCAGACCGCACAACCCCATGCCCACCATTTGTTTCTCATGTTTCTTTCTGTTTTTGAAGATTAAAAAAAACCGCTGCACAGAATCACTTCTCCGCAGCGGCAAAAAACGGTGACACTATAAACCTATATACCATAAAAACGCCACCGTTATTCTTTTATCTGTATGAAAGATTATTTCTTACAGACGTTCCAAGGTTTGATTTGCTTGAAGAAATCGTTGCCTTTGTTGTCCACCAGGATAAATGCAGGGAAGTCTTCCACTTCAATTTTCCAGATGGCTTCCATCCCCAACTCAGGGTATTCCACGCACTCGATGCTCTTGATGTTGTTCTGCGCAAGGATGGCCGCCGGACCACCGATAGAACCGAGGTAGAAGCCGCCGTGCTTCTTGCAGGCGTCTGTCACGGCCTGGGTGCGGTTGCCCTTGGCGATCATCACCAGCGAGCCGCCGTTTTCCTGGAAGAGGTCAACGTAGGGGTCCATACGCTGAGCCGTGGTCGGGCCCATGGAGCCGCAGGCGTAGCCTTCCGGCGTCTTGGCGGGACCTGCGTAGAGGATCGGGTGATCCTTGACATACTGCGGCAGCCCCTTGCCGGCTTCAATGAGTTCCTTCATGCGGGCGTGAGCGATGTCGCGGGCTACGATGATGGTACCCTTGAGGTTGACGCGGGTAGAGACGGGATACTTGGTGAGCTCGGCACGCACGGCGTCGATGCCCTTGTCCAGGTCTATCTCGATGCCCTTGGCGCCTTCGCCGGGGCGACGATACTCTTCGGGGATGAGGTCAGAGGGGTTGGTGTCCATCTTCTCGAGCCAGATACCGTCACGGTTGATCTTGGCCTTGATGTTGCGGTCGGCCGAGCAGCTTACGCCCATACCGATGGGGCAGCTTGCGCCGTGGCGGGGCAGACGTATCACGCGGATGTCGTGGGCCAGAGCCTTGCCGCCGAACTGTGCGCCGAGTCCAATCTTGTGGGCCTCGTCGAGGAGTTTCTGCTCGAGGTCGATGTCGCGGAAAGCGCGGCCGGTCTCGTCGCCTGTGGTAGGCAGCGCGTCATAATACTTGATACTGGCGAGCTTGACGGTGAGCAGGTTCTTCTCTGCCGATGTGCCGCCGATGACAAAGGCGATGTGGTAGGGAGGACATGCGGCTGTGCCCAGACTCTTCATCTTCTCTACGAGGAAGGGCAGGAGAGTGCCCTCGTTCTGGATGGTAGCCTTGGTCATGGGGTAGAAGTAGGTCTTATTGGCCGAGCCACCGCCCTTGGCCACCATCACGAAGCGGTATTCCTCGCCCTCGACAGCCTCGATGTCTATCTGGGCAGGGAGGTTGCAACGTGTGTTGACCTCGTCATACATGTTGAGCGGGGCGTTCTGCGAGTAGCGCAGATTGTCCTCGGTGAAAGTGTTGTAGACACCGCGGCTCAGCGCCTCTTCGTCCTCAAAGCCAGTCCATACCTGCTGACCCTTCTCGCCGTGGATGATGGCGGTGCCGGTATCCTGGCAGAAGGGCAGGATGCCCTTGACAGCAGTCTCGGCATTGCGCAGGAACTGCAGCGCTACATACTTGTCGTTCTCCGACGACTCGGGGTCGCGCAGGATGGCAGCCACCTGCTCGTTGTGCTCACGGCGGAGGGTGAACTCTACGTCGTGGAAAGCCTGCTGAGCCAACAGCGTGAGCGCTTCCTTGCTTACTTTCAGTATTTCTTTGCCTTCAAATTCGCCGGTGCTTACACCCTCGGTGCTGAGCAGGCGATACTCCGTTGTGTCCGGGCCAAGCTGGAACATGGGAGCATACTTAAAATCTGGAGTTGCCATGTTGTTTTGTTTATAATGTGTTATTGTCGTTGTCGTTGTAATTCAGTGCCCCGCAGAGATGACCGTTGTCGCAGTGGGAGTCATACCTGTTGGGCATGACAAAGTTAGCAATAATTTCTGACACAATGCCACTTTACCGGATATTTCTTGCATAATCGTCGAAGAAATGCTCTGCCGGATTACCCCAAACGGTCATTAGACCGTCAGGGGTGTTGCGATTAGCCGCAGGCGTTACCTGCAGCAGGACATAATATAGGATGATATAAACACAAAAAGCCATGGCGGCTGTTGTCGGCTCAGTCGTTACTGGTCGGGATTCTCTACATATCCCTGGTACTTCTTGTCCAGGTCGGCCATGATGGTCTGGTATGCCTCGTCCATCGTCTTGCGCTCATACTCCAGCCCTTTGCCTTGGGGATAGATGGGGGCATGGATGGTGAGCTTGAGCTGATGCCAATCGACGAAGCGCCCGTCGCGCATACGGGGCAGCACGTCGAACGAGCCGTTGATGGTAAGCGGCACTACGGGCAACTGGAGCTCGTCGGCGAGCATGAAGGCACCGCGGCGGAATACCCCCATGTGTCCGGTAAATGAGCGGGCTCCCTCGGGAAATACCACCAGCGACATGCCCTCGCGCAACGTGTCGCGCGCATGGTCATAGGTCTCGCGTATCTTGCTGGGCCCACGCTTGTCTACAAAGATGTGATGGGCATAGTGGCACGCGGCGCCCACCAGAGGCACATTGCGCAGGCTGCGCTTCATCATCCACTTGAAGTTGCGGTTCAGGAAACCGTAGATGAGGAAGATGTCAAACGCTCCCTGATGATTGCTTACGAATACATAGGACTCGTCCTTCCGCAGATGCTCGCGCCCCTCGACCTTGACGGGTAGGAGGAGGATAAAGGTGGTGAGACGCGACCACCACTTGCCGGGATAGTAGCCCCAGAAGTGGCCGTTGCCCAGTCGGCAGCCTATCATGGTGGTGAGCGAAGTGACGATGCTGGCTACCAGGAATATGGGTAGTGCGACGATGAGCTGATAGAGTCGATACAGATACTTCATTGCTTTTATGATTTGTTCGTTGTCAGTGTAATGATGGTTATCTCTGGATTTACATGATAGCGCATGGGTACCACGCCGCCCAGTCCGGCATTGACATAGAGCCAGCGCTGTCCCTTGCGGTAGAGCCCCAGGTCGTGGCGCTGTCGCAGCTGGGTGAAGCGCAGCCCGAAGAGTTCTATCTGTCCGCCGTGGGTGTGTCCGCTCAGGGTGACTTGGGCGGTAGAGTGGGGCAGTATGGTGCGGGTCCACGACGACGGGTCGTGCTCGAGCATCAGGGTAAACGCCCCGGCAGGTATTCCGCGCATGGTCTTGCCCACGTCGCCTCGCGAGGGGAAGGGCGGCTCGCCGTCGTTCTCCATGCCGGCGATGAAGATAGAGTCGCTGCCACGCCTTATGACGCAGTTGTCGTTGAGCAGCAGATGCCACCCCAGTCCGCGCTCCATCTGGCAGAGCCGCTGTTCGGCGCGGATGCGCTCCTCGTCGGTGCCGCCGAGATAGGTGGCATAGTCGTGGTTGCCCAGTACCGAGTAGACTCCCAGCGGAGCCTTGAGGCGTGCGAGCATGGGCATCACGGGCTCCAGCTCGGCGGGCTTCACGTTCTGTATGTCGCCTGTGAAGCAGATGAGGTCGGGGTGCTGGGCGAGCGTGCTGTCGACGGCACGGCTCAGTATCTGGGCGCGGCGGCCGGTATAGGTGCCCACATGGGCGTCGGAGAGATGTGCCACGCGCAGTCCGTCAAACTCTTTCGGCAGATTGTCTACCGCCAGCGTCACGTGCTTCACCTCTATATCGGCGAAACCTATGGTATAGCCATAGACAAAGGCGTAGACCATATACCCCGCAAGCCCCATCCCCACGAGGCGGCCCCAGTTGCGGCGGCTGTGGGCGAGGCGGCATATCGCCAGACCTATGGCCGAGCAGAGCACATAGACCAACTTGGGCACTACCCATACCCCGAGCAGGGCGATGTAGAGCCGTGCCCAGTAGATGTCGTCGGGCACAAAGCTGGGCGACACTGCCAGTATGCTGCTGAAGACTATCATCAGCGCCGAAGGTGCCAGCCACAGCAGCCGCTCTGCCCACGAGTAGACGGGGCGGCGCAGACGGTGCAGCCAGAGATATACATCGGGCAGGATGATGATCAGTAGCAGGGGGATGAACACACGGGCTATCATTGTCGTATCATGTTGGATTCTAAAAACTTGCGCATCAGCGTGATGGGGATGCCGCGTCGGTGGGCGTAGTCGGCGAGCTGGTCGTCGCCTATCTTGCCCAGGTCGAAGTAGCGTGCCTCGGGGTGGCTTATCATGAGTCCCGACACGCTGGCATGAGGCGTCATCATGCCGCTCTCGGTGAGGCGTATGCCTATATCGGTGAAGTGCAGCAGCCGGTCGAGCACAAAGTTGAGGCTGGTATCGGGCATTGAGGGGTAGCCTATGGCGGGTCGTATGCCCTGATAGTCGCAAGCCAGCATGCGGGCGGGGTCTTCGGGCTCGTCGGGCTGGTAGCCCCAGAGCCGTGTGCGCACCTCGTAGTGCAGCCGTTCGGCGGCAGCCTCTGCCAGTCTGTCGGCAAGGGTCTGTCTCAGCATCTGCTGGTAGATGTCGCCGTGGCAGTCGGTCTCCATGCCGCTGTCTACGGTGGTGGCAAAGACGCCTATGCGGTCGGGCTCGCCATAGCCTGCAGGCCGCACAAAGTCAGAGAGACACAGCGTGTAGTCGCATCCTTTGGCGGGATGTTGCTGGCGCAGCAGGGGGATGCGCTCTCCGCTGTCGAGCACGATGTCGTCGCCGTCGCCCCAGGCAGGGTATAGCCCTATGATGGCGCGGGCCTTGAAGCGGTCATCGGTCTGGCGGAGCGTGTCGAGAGCCTCGGCTTTCATGCGCTGGCGCTCGCACTCGGGCTTGCCGTTGAGGCTCCAGGCGTGGTAGAAGTAGACCCAGTTGATGTAGGGCTCGAGCTGGCTGAAACTGTAGGTGACGACGGTCTTCATCTGAACGCTATCTCTTCGCCCCGACTGTCGGTGCAGAAGTGTCCACGGTCGTAGATGGTGCGGCCGTTGCACAGGGTGGTACGCACCCGCCAGTCGAAACTGTCGCCCATGAGCGGGCTCCATTTACACTTGCTCTGTATGATGTCTTCGGTGACCGTCCAGCGCTGGTGGGGTTCCACGATGGCGATGTCGGCCTTGTAGCCACGACGCAGAAATCCGCGGTCGCGCACGCCGAAGAGTCGGGCGGGGTTGTGGCACATCAGTTCCACCATGCGCTCCACCGTGAGCACTTCCTGGTCGGTGAGTCCCAGCATGGCGGGCAGCGAAAACTGCACCATGGGCATGCCTGAAGCGGCACGGGCGCAGCCTCCTTGCTTGTCGGCCAGCAGGTGGGGAGCGTGGTCGGTGCCGAGGGTGTAGATGCGGCCGTCGGTGAGGCCACGGCGCAGGGCATCGCGGTCGTGGGCGGTCTTCACGGCGGGGTTGCACTTGATGAGTGCGCCCCGCTGCGCATAGTCGCTGTCGCTGAAGAGCAGATGGGCTGCCACGGCTTCGGCGGTGATGTGGTCGTCGGCGCCGAAGAGTTCCAGTTCGCGGGCTGTGGTGATGTGGGCCACATGCAGACGGGTGTGATGGCGGCGTGCCAGGCTTACTGCCTTGTGCGTAGACTGCCAGCAGGCTTCCTCGCTGCGTATGGTGGGGTGGTACTGGATGTCGGGGTCGTCGCCGTAGAGGGCTTTGGCGCGTGCCATGTTGGCATTGATGATGGCAGAGTCTTCGCAGTGGGTCATCAGGGGCAGACCGCGCTCGGCGCAGGCGGCGAAGATGGCGTCGAGGGCGCTGTCGCCGTCTACCAGCATGTTGCCAGTCGAGGCACCCATAAACAGCTTGATGCCGGGTATGCGGTGGGCGTCGACATGGCCGATGAACGACAGGTTGGAGGCTGTGGCTCCGGGGAAGAAACTGTAGTTGACATGGCTCTCGTGCGCCGCGCGCTCAAACTTGTCGTTGAGGGCTTCGAGGGTGGTGGTCTGGGGCACGGTGTTGGGCATGTCCATCACCGATGTCACGCCACCCCAGGCAGCGGCTCGGGTCTCGCTCTCGATGTCGGCTTTCTGGGTGAGTCCCGGCTCGCGCATGTGGACGTGCTCGTCTATCACGCCGGGCATAACGAGACACCCCGTGGCGTCTATCTCTTCCGAATAGAGGCCACGGGGTGTACTGCTGTCTTCGTTAATTTCGGTTATCCTGTCGTTGTCGATGACCAGACTTCCGAGGAAGCTCCTGCCTTCGTTGACGATGGTACCTCCATAAATGATTGTAGACATATAGAGTTCATTGTTTATTTGCTTGCGCTAGGCTGGGCCATCTGGTTGGGTGTGGGCGCAGCCTCTACGGGCTGGGCGGGCGCCTGTTCCTGTGCAGGCACATCCTTCATGCCAGTCATAATCTGCTGGTTCTCGAGTGCCTTGGCGTAGTAGTCCTTGACGTATGGGTCGTTCTTGAAATTGTCGGTAGCCTTGCTCATGATGTCCTCTATCCAGGGGTCGAGCATGGGGTAGGTGTTGTTGATGGTAGCCATGAAGAACACGCCGGGACCGAGCACGTTGTCAAAATTCTCGGTGACAAAGCTGGTAACCAGCTGGTCTTCTTCTTGCGACAGCTTCTGGGCGGTGGCCTCGAGCTGCTGGTTCACCACGTTCATGTCGTTGCCGTTCATGATGGCCTGGTCGTGCTGGTGGATGAGGTCGGCCTGCTGGCTCTTGAGCTGGTTGAACTTGTTGAAGAACTGGAACAGCTTGTCGTTGAGCGGAGTGCCGCTTACCACCTGCTGGGTGTTGTCTATCTTGACCACGATGTCGCCGGCTTCGAGCACTACGGGCATCACGCTCTCGTCTTCCATGAATATGGTGGCCATGCGCACGGTGTCTACAGTGCCGGTAAACGAGAATTTGCCGTGAACGACGTCACACGAGTCGAGGTTCTTCATCTCATTGTTTACCAATACCTTCAAATATAGTTTGCGACCATCCAAGGTGGAAATATTGGACGTGCCTTGGATGTCGAACGACTTTGCACAAGATGTCAGCGTCAACAGGGCGATAAAGTAAAATACTACTTTCTTCATATATAGCTTTTAGTTCTGTGTTGTTGTGCCAGCGGTGACGACCGAGCTTTCGCTCGCCAGTATCAGCCTCCGGCTTGTTAGCACAAAGGTAATATCTAATATCGAAGTTATGAACTTTTTTAATGCTTATTTATAGATTAGCGCCTACTTTTAAGTATTTTTTGTTTTCTTGAGTTCGCTGTCGAGGCGATGTGTAGTGTAAACCTCAAGGATGGCGGCGATAAGCAGCAGCACTACCCACTTGTTGTATACATATTCTATATAGGTGTAGTACCCCGCGCTCATGTTGCTGTCGAAGAGCGACACCAGAACATGATACACGGTGTCTACCATGAGCATGCCCGAAAGAATGAAGAATATGTCGGCAATGCTCTGTATGCGCTTGAGCCGCTTGATGGTCGGGTCGTTGCCCTCGTAGGTCTGCATCATCTGCATGGTGGCAAACATGCACGCGCCGAAGAGGAATATCCAACACATCACCTGCTGCCAGAGCAGGAAGCAGTAACAGCCGGCGCCCACCACCATGAGCAGACCGCCTGAGAGATAGATGGCATTCTGCCACTTATTCATTGTTTTCATCATTGTCATTTGTCGTTTGGTCATCGCTGAGCACAAAGATGTCCTCGTCATCGGTCTTCATGAAATAACGCTCGCGAGCTACCTTCTCGATGGCTTTGGGATTGCGCGTCAGCTCTTGCAGCTTCTTCGTGTCGTGTTCGTTCTGGGCATTATACCGCTCTATCTCGTCCTTGAGGTCGCCTATCTGCAGCTCATACTGGATGCGCTTGCGGAAGCTGTTGTTGCCTACCACACCCACCATGATTGTACCCAGTACGATTACGATGAGATACTTGTAATGACCGAGCAGATTGCCTATATTACCTTTACGAAAAAACATATTTATATGTATTACACGTGCAAAAATACTAAATATCATCGAAACTTTCGACATTTTTAGTTACTTTTGCAATAGAGATGCCAATATTCGTCGACCAGACGATGGGCGTCGCTATCATTGCAACATTAAAATATATCCCTATAAGTATGGAAGAATACATTGTATCCGCCCGCAAGTACCGCCCGATGAGCTTCGACTCGGTGGTGGGACAGTCGGCGCTTACCACTACGCTCAAGAATGCGGTGAAGAGCGGCAAACTCGCTCACGCATACCTCTTCTGCGGTCCGAGAGGAGTGGGAAAGACCACCTGCGCGCGTATCTTCGCCAAGGCCATCAACTGCATGCACCCCACTGCCGAGGGAGAGGCGTGCAACGAGTGTGAGAGCTGTCAGGCGTTCAACGAGCAGCGCTCCTACAACATCTTTGAGCTCGATGCCGCCAGCAACAACTCGGTAGAAAACATCAAGGCGCTCATGGAGCAGACACGCATCGCCCCCCAGCTCGGCCGCTACAAGGTCTTCATCATCGACGAGGTACACATGCTCTCTACGGCTGCCTTCAACGCCTTCCTCAAGACGCTCGAGGAACCGCCAGCCCACGTCATCTTCATCCTCGCCACCACCGAGAAGCACAAGATACTGCCCACCATCATCAGCCGTTGCCAGATTTATGACTTCGACCGCATGACTGTGCCCGGCATCGTAAACCACCTCAAGATGGTGGCAGAGCGCGAAGGCATCAAGGCAGAGCCCGAGGCGCTGCACATGATAGCCGAGAAGGCCGACGGCGGTATGCGCGACGCGCTGTCAATCTTTGACCAGGCGGCGAGCTTCAGCCAGGGCGACATCACCTACAAGAAGGTGCTCGAAGACCTCAACATCCTCGACAGCGAATACTACTTCAAGGTCATCGACCAGGCACTCGAGAACAAGGCCTCCGACATCATGGTGCTGTTCAACCAGGTGCTCTCCAAGGGCTTCGACGCAGGCAGATTTGTCAACGGACTTGCCACCCATGTGCGCAACGTGCTCATGGCGCGCGATGCCGAGACCATAGCCCTGCTCGAAGTGAGCGAACAGCAGCAACAGCGCTACAAAGAGCAGGCACAGCGTTGCTCTGTACCGTTCCTGTACAAGGCGCTGCGCATCCTCAACCAGTGTGACGTCAACTACAGGCAGAGTTCCAACAAGCGCCTGTTGGCTGAAATCACCCTGATAGAGGTGGCACAAATCACCCAGCCCGACGATGCCGCCGGCGTGGGGCCTGGCCCCAAGCGATTGAAATCCCTGTTCAGACTTATCACAGCGTCTCAGCCTAAAGCGGCAGCACAGGTGGCCGTGGCTGAGCCCCCTGTCCGCCGCCCGCAGAAGGAGGTGCAGACAGTAGAGGCTGTGGCTCCTTCTGAAGCGCCCAAGACCCCATCCCGGGCGGCGCAACCTATGGTTAATCCCCTTCTGGGCATGTCGTCGCTCTCGTTCAGCTCGATACTGAAAAGCGAGGAGAAAGTGGCACAGATCGAGGACGACGCCTTCAAGACCGACGCCGACAGCGCACAGCCCGAGGGGAAGCCCTTCGACGACGCACAGCTCGGACTGGAGTGGCGTGGCATGTGCAACCGTATGCCCAAGAAGTATGTCGCGCTGGCGCAGCGTATGAAGAACATCGACCCCGTCATCACCGACTATCCCCTTGTCGAAGCGGTGGCAGACAATACCTTCCTGGCCAACGAAATCATCGAAATCAAGCCGCGTATAGAGAAGACGCTGCAAATTGCGTTGGGTTGCCCCGACCTCAAGCTCAGCGTGCGCGTGGCAGAGGCGAAGGAGGTAAAGCGTATGCCTACCCGCCGCGAGATGCTCGACCATCTGCGTGCCAACCATCACGCTGTAGGCAAACTCATCGACAATCTGCAGCTCCTTCTCACATAACTGTGTCGGCGCATTAGGGCAGGGAAGCGCAGTAGCCCATACCCTCAGCCTACAGCCGACAAGCACAGTCATCGCAAAGGGACAAAAGCAAACACCAGCAGTTGCTTTTGTCCCTTTCTTCGTGTCCGCAGCGCCCAAGCCCCTCCCCTTGACACCCACCGTTGCCACATTCTCCGCAAGTCGCCAACCCCTCGTCGCCTGTCATCACTCCCTCGCCGAAAGCACCAACCTCCTTCGCCACCCACCATCACTTCCTTCGCCACCCGCCATCACTCCCTTCGCCATCTGCCATCACTCCCTTCGCATCGTCCGGCCATTCGCCCGCCATCCACGAGCAACGAGTGAGGGCGCCCACCATCATCTGCTCTCTGTTGGCGTGGCAAGACATCCCTCTGCCCATGCAAGAAAAGCGAACGGCGCGGCATGATATCAGAAATTCAAGGTTTGCAATGCACAAATCAGCCCATGCAATACTCATTTCGTACCTTGAAACGTAAAAAAACGCGATGGCGCGGCAGAATATGACCGTCGCGGCGACTGTGGCGACATCGCCCGTTCTGTTCGTCGGGTTCATCATGCCTACGCCCGGTGTTTATACCTTATCTAATATATACGCGCGCACGCGTGCGATAGTTTCACCCATGACAGAGGGCGTCGCAATGAAATTTTTTTTAACGCTAATTCCTTGGAAAATAAGCAAAATGACAGCCGAGATAGTCGCCAACCTTGATTTTTTTGGCACCGGCATATAAAAAAATGGCAGAAATAATTGCGCAATTGCTAAAAAAGGTTTAACTTTGCATCGAAATAAAGACGATACATACAACCTAAACAACATAACCTGATGATAACAGACCCTCAAGCATGAGTTTGTGAACAGAACAAAGCATACTATGGTGCAGGTGCGTCGTCCGCGACGCGCCCAAGCCAGAGGGGACACTCTCAGGGCGGTATTAAACCAATTGCGACCCAACAGGGAAACAACTAACATAGATATTGAGTGAAAATTCTCATATTGTTTAATTTTATAACTTACAAAAAACCTATGGACAGAATGCAATCTAATTTGCTAAGATTGTTTTTCTCATCGGCATTGTGCCTTGGTAACGTTTCTGCATTTGTAGTAGGAGCGCCCAGTGAGAAAGCTCCCTTCAACAAGGTGGAGCAGGCTAATGAGAAGACAGTCGGAGGACAGGTACTCGATGAAAATGGCGAACCTGTCATTGGTGCAACCGTAACGGTAAAAGGAACAAAAACCGCAGTAGTCACTGACATCGACGGTAAGTTCTCTTTCAAAGTTCCCGCCGGAAGTACCTTGGTAGTAACCTATCTGGGCTATGCCGACAAGGAAGTGGCTGCCACAGGTACAGGTATGACCATCAACATGGCTCAGGACGAGAAGACTCTCGATGAAGTAGTCGTTACCGCTCTGGGTATCAAGCGCTCGGAGAAGGCGCTTAGCTACAATGTACAGCAGTTGGGCAACGAAGACCTGACCACTGTAAAGAGCACCAACTTCATGAACTCTCTCGCCGGTAAGGTGGCTGGTGTCAACATCAACGCCTCTTCTGCCGGTATGGGTGGTGCCACACGTGTCGTAATGCGTGGTCCCAAGTCTATCAACCAGAGCAACTCTGCTCTCTACGTAGTAGACGGTGTGCCAATCAACAACCGCAACAACGGTACTGCTGAGGGTATCTATGCTAGCCAGCCTGGTGGTGAAGGTATCGCCGATATCAACCCCGAGGACATCGAGAGCATCAGCGTGCTCAGTGGTCCTGCTGCTGCCGCTCTTTACGGTTCGGCTGCCGCTCAGGGTGTGATCATGATCACAACCAAGAAAGGTAAGGAAGGCCGCGTGTCTGTTGTTGTAAGCAACAGTACCCAGTTCTCAGACGTATTCAAGATGCCCGAGTTCCAGAACGAGTATGCCAACCGTCCCGGTGAGGTTCGCTCTTGGGGTGAGAAGGGTGGTTCTGAGTTTACAGGTTTCGATCCTGAAAACTTCTTCAACACCGGTACCAACATTCAGAACAACGTGTCTCTGACAGTAGGTAACGGCAAGAACCAGACTTACGCATCGGTAGGTACTACCAATGCCAACGGTATCATGCCCAACAACAGCTATGACCGTTACAACTTCACATTCCGCAACTCTACCAGCTTCCTGAACGACAAGTTGACTCTCGACTTCAACCTCAACTATGTGAAGCAGAGCGACATGAACCTCATGGCTCAGGGTCAGTACTTCAACCCGCTGGTAGCGCTCTACCTCTTCCCACGTGGCGAGAGCTTTGACGCTATCCGTACCTTTGAAGTCTTTGACCAGTCTCGTGGTATCTATGTTCAGAACTGGAACTTCGGTGACGCTCTGTCTATGCAGAACCCCTACTGGATTGCCAATCGCATGAACCGTACTACCAAGAAGCATCGCTATATGATCAACAGCAGCTTGAAGTACCAGATTTTCGACTGGTTGGACGTAGTGGGCCGTATCCGCTTCGACCGTGCCACCAGCAAGTCTGAGGACAAGCGCTATGCTTCTACCATCAACCTCTTCGCTCACTCTGACTATGGTTTCTACGCCTATTCTAACGCTGTAGACCAGAGCGTTTATGGTGACGTGATGTTCAACGTAAACAAGAGCTTTGACAAGTTCTCTATCGGCGCCAACGTCGGTGGTTCGTTCTCTCGCACACAGTTTGACAATAATGGATTCCAGGGTGGTCTGCGTGCTCCTTCCAATATCTTCAGCCCCAACGCCATTGACTATGCCAATGCGACCAACGACAACCGTCCTATCTATGCTTTCAACAAGCATAACATCAACTCGGTATTCGCCAACGTCGAACTGGGATGGCGCAGCATGGTTTACCTGACTCTGACAGGCCGTAACGACTGGGATTCTGCCCTTGCAGGCACCAAGAACGAGTCGTTCTTCTATCCTTCAGTAGGTACTTCTGCCATCATCTCTCAGATGGTGAAGCTCCCCGAGTTTATCGACTACCTGAAGGTACGTGGCTCTTGGGCATCTGTAGGTTCGGCTATCAGCCCCAACATCACTTCTCAGTGGCGTTACAACTTCAAGCCCAACACTCAGACCTATGAGACTGTAACTTATAAGTTCCCCAAGACATTCTATCCTGAGCGTACCAACTCATGGGAAGCCGGTCTTACCGCACGCTTCTTCAACAACGCTCTGACTCTGGATATGACATTCTATCAGTCTAACACCCGCAAGCAGACCTTCCTCCGTCCTATCACAGTATCTGAGGGTTATGATCACGAGTATGTACAGACCGGTAACGTACGCAACCGCGGTCTTGAGCTTTCTATCGGTTACAACCACCAGTTTGGCAAACTCTCTTGGAGCAGCTCTCTTACCTACAGTATGAACCGCAACAAGATTGTCGACCTGCTCGCCGATCCAGAGGTGACCATCAGCACAACCGGTCTTAACGGCGTGGGTGTAATCCTGAAGAAGGGTGGTACCATGGGTGACGTGTACAGCTATACCGACTTTGCTCGTGACAGAGAAGGCAATATCGCTCTCGACGCCAGCGGCAACGTAATCCGCAAGACTCTCTCTAATCCCAAGTATCTGGGTAGCGTATTGCCCAAGGGCAACATCGGTTTCTCTAACGAATTCTCTTGGAAGGGTATCAACCTCGGCTTCCTCCTTACTGCCCGTCTCGGTGGTATCGTAATGAGCCAGACCCAGGCCATCATGGACTACTACGGTGTGTCAAAGACTTCTGCCGCAGCCCGCGAGAATGGAGGTATCCCTGTCAATACAGGTCTCGTACCTGCTGAAAAGTACTATGCTGTAGTAGGTGGTGACAACCCCATCTGGTCTGAATATACCTACAGTGCTACTAACGTACGTCTGCAGGAAGCCCACATCAGTTACGATGTTCCCAAGAAGTGGCTTGCTGGCCTCGACCTCTCTCTCGGTCTTACAGCCAACAACCTCTGGATGATTTACTGCAAGGCTCCTTTCGATCCCGAAAGTGTAGCTTCTACCGATAACTTTTATCAGGGAATAGACTATTTCATGATGCCGAGATTAAGAAGCTTCGGTGTGAGTCTTAAATTTACATTATAATTAAATTAACAAACAGATGAAAATGATACTAAATAATAGATATTTCGGCAAAAGTCTGCTTCTGGTTTCTGCTTGTTCTTTGTGGATGTTGGGAGCTTGTACGGGAGATTTCATGGAGACGAATACCGATCCCAATGCTGTAACGGAAGAAGAGTTGGGGTATGACAACTTGGGTACGGGATC
>OLSQ01001046.1_pt1 | contig 24186 bp, 20 predicted proteins | sample 1672561 | NCBI WGS metagenome assembly OLSQ01 (sample SAMEA3136699, study PRJEB25190) | human gut metagenome | biome: human gut; feature: human-associated habitat; material: faeces | place: Austria | collected 2013
GTCTGTATATCGAGTCAGCGCAGCACGCTGCCATCGACCAGGCATTATCGGACGCCGGTTTTGGCGTACAGTTTTCTGCTGCCGCTCCTACAGCGAGCGCAGAGAAAGCGGCCGAAACCGTCAAAGAGCAGCCGACAGTAGCGGAAACCGCCACGGCGGAGCAAGTTTCCACAGAAGTGCCGGTTACGGTTGCCGAAGCGGCGACAGAGGTAATCAACGAGCCTGTGCAGGAACCCCCTGTTGTTCAGGAAACCGTTGCAGAAGCTCCGGCCGCAGAGGTCATGGAATCTGCGGCTCCTGCTATGGAAGATGCTGAGGGCGAAGAAATTGAGGAAGAAACCGCCGATACCGATACGGCAGCGCCGACTTATTCCTCGGATATGCCGGTCGATGAGATCTGCTCTATGATGACCTACGAAGAGGCCGGCAATGTGATCGTGCCTCTCGGCACCTGCAAGGGCTGGGCGATGTCGCAAGTGGCTGACCGCCGCCCTGCGAGCCTGAAATGGTACATCAACGGCTATTCCGGCAATGATAACATTCTTCGTGCGGCAGCTACGATCATGCAGGCGTCTTTGGATGAAATGCAGAGAGCAAGCTGACATTCACCGATATTTCTTTAGAAAGGAGGCTTGTTCATGAGCCAGCCGCATGATTTTCCGTTCGACATAACGGATGTGGCGGAACTGCTTCACTTGCGGATACGGCGGCCGAGCCCGCAAGGGCTTTATGTGGATTGTCCCATCTGTAATGACAAGCGAGGGAAAATGCACATCAACACGCAGACCGATACCTGGCGGTGCAATTACTGCGATGAAAGCGGCGGTATGCTGGCTTTATATGCAAAGGTGCATAGCATCAGCACGAGTACTGCCTATCGGGAGATCAGCGATGCGCTGCTCAACGGAGTAAACCTTTCGGATCATGCGGTCAAGTACCCGGATAAGCCGAAGGAAACGCCGGTCGAAGCTGCGCCTGCTGCCGACATTGCCGTGCGCAATAAGACCTATACCGCACTTCTTGCTATGCTGACGCTATCCAAGGAGCACCGTGCGCATCTGCAAACGGTCAGAGGCTTGCCGGACGAACAGATCGAGAGGTTGGGCTACAAGACCATGCCTCCCTTTTATATGTGCCGTTCATTGGCAAACCGGCTTCTGCAAAACGGGCATCAGCTGGATGGCGTGCCGGGATTTTATCAAAAGGACGGTCAGTGGACGATTGCCAGCTCCAGCTTTACCGCCGGCATTATGATCCCTGCACGGACAAGGCAAGGGCTTATCAGCGGCTTTCAGATCCGTTTGGATGTGCCGCTGAAGAATGAGGATGATCCGCCGGAAAAGGACGGGGCCAAATACATCTGGTTTTCGTCTGCCGGTAAGCCGAAAGGCACCTCCTCCGGAAGCCCTGCGCATTTTGTCGGTGATCCGAATGCAGGCGTGGTCTATGTGACGGAAGGACTTTTGAAATCCGACATTGCCCATTATCTGATGAACCGTTCCTTTGCCGCTACGGCCGGCGTCAACAATATGGCGCAGCTGGAGTTTCTGCTGAAAGAACTGGCGGAGAACGGTACGCATACGATTATTGAATCGGAGGATATGGACAAATATCGGAATGAAGCAGCCTGCAAGGGCGCCTTGAAGCTGCACGAATTGGCAAGGAAATACGGCATGGTGTGCCGTGGACTCAACTGGAATCCGAATTACAAGGGCGTGGACGACTGGCAGCTTGCCTTAAAGCGAAACGCCTACGCAAAGGAGGATAGCAGGAAGAATTTCAGGCAAAGATTTATGTACGGTCTTTGTGACTTTGAAGTGATCGACGATGATATTGCACAGTGGCACGAAAGCACTGAATGTGCGTGTGAGCTGCACGAATATCTCGGGCTGACGGAGGAAGAGTATTCTTTGTTTGTCAGAAGCTCCGACGAGCTTGAAAATCGGTTGCTGTCGCAAAGGCAGGAGCAACGGTTTCGGATATACCAGTTGGAGGTTAGTCTTTACAAGGTCATTCCCTTTGCCTTCGGCGGAATAAAGGAACTGCAAAAAGCAGGTCACGAATACCCGCCGGCGTCGCAGTACATGCTGATACATGACGGTATGCTGCATTGTGAGGAAACGGCGAGTGATACAGGGCGGCTCACACACATTGCCGAGCTTTTCGGTGATGCTTTGCCAAAGGATTACCGAGGCAGGAGCGTCGCCCTATCCGATGTGATAGAACTGTATGACGACACGGGACGGCGTTATTTCTACCGTGACACAGACGGTTTTTGTCCGGTGAAGTTTTCTCCGATGCTCGCAAAGAAATAGGAACAGCCGGAAACGGCTATATGTCAAGAATGGGATACAGCGTGGGTAAAACTGCGCTGTGTCCCTATTTTTATAGGAGGAACATTTTATGAGTGTTGATACCAACAATACGGAATTGAAAAAAGGCGCTGATCTGGCGACTATCGCAGATCAAAGAGATGATCAACGGCAGCAGGCGGAAGCCGAGGCTGCACAGGAAGTGCTTCAGCGAATGCAGGATACTGCAGCCGAGGACGAAAAGCGCCGTGCTCACGAGGAGGCCGAAGCCAAGCGCAAAGCCGAATGGGAGCAAAAACAGCGCGAAAAAGCCGAAGCTGAACAGGCTGCCTGGGAAAACGCCGTAGCTATGGGTGATGATGAGGTCATGATAGCTTCGATGAAGCGTGTCGGTGATGACGCCGAGCGACTGACCCGCCGCAATATGAAGCAATGCGTGACCGAGCATATTCAGACTAAGTGCCTCAGCGAACCGGAATTTGCCCGGCAGGTCATGCACCCCCGCAAGAATATGATCCGTTGTTTCCGTTACATTACCCGCAAAGCCAAGGAGTTTGCCGAGCAGGAAATGAAGGACAACGACGAAAAGCCGATCGCAGGCGGTTATGGCTGTGATGTGCCAGATGATATGTGCTATCTCTGGGCCGAAGAATACTTTATGGATATGGACGCAGAGGAAGATAAGGAAAAGGAGGAAAAATTCGTTCCGAAGCCTTATTCCGGAAAGCCGGCCCCGAGATCCAAAAAGAAGGCCGACAAGAAAAAGCCGACTCCCCTAAAGGAGCCGCCGGCAGAGGATCACCCGAACGATAGCACGCAGATGAATTTGTTTGAGGTGGGCGCATGATGAATAAAAGAGTCTTGCGCAAATTTGCAATACCGAGCAACAGTCCTAACCCGAAAAACGGCATTTTCTGTGCCGATCAGGTGAAGTATGTGGTGCGCACGGCGATCAAAAATATCGACCATCAGCGCACGCTGGTACTGTATATCTACGCAAAGGAAAGTGTGCTGGCCGGAAATCATACCCCTCGCTGGACAATGTTTCAGCAGAAAGGCGGCTATATCACCTTATGCACCGATGATAAAGGCACACGCTGGCAGCAGTCTATGTTTGAGAACCTCGGAAAGGATTACTTTTTCAGGGACAAATGCTCTTTCTATTCCCAGGCCGACGAGAGACGGGTCACGAGATATTGTCAGTCCGAAAAGCAAAAAGGATTTGAAAGCCTCTGCCTGCTTCAGTTGGATTTATTGCGGAAAAAGCAAAGGGAAAATGAACTGAAAAAGCAGCGCAGGATCATCGAGCGGATGAAACCGGTAGGCGCATTACCCAGGGACATCAAAGGCTTTATGCACAGAGAGACCCTGCCGCATTATATCTTCTATGATTATGCCAAGGGAAAAGCGCCGAAAAACGCATACTGTACTGCCTGCAAGCATAATGTATCGGTCGCTGAAGCCAAGCACAACGGCGAAGGCATTTGCCCACACTGCAAGAGGAAAATCACCTTTAAGAGCCGTGGGCGCCGCGGATATATAGTTGACCGTTCTACTGCACAGGTTATTCAGCGGCTGGGTAGCAACGAAATGATCATTCGTTTCGTAAAAGCCTACCGCCGTTATCCGAAAAGCGACACGCCGGAGTTTCATGTTTATGAAAACGCACGGTTGTTTCTTCAATGGGACGGCAGCAAGATCATAGCCAGTGAAAGCTACTATTACGGTTATTCCCGGGATCGCATTACACCGTGGCATCCGGGCGACAGGCCGGTATTCAGCCGGTGGTACTACAATTTTGAGGCAGACTGCTGCGGCTATCTCTATCATCGGAATCTGGACAGTGAGCTGAAAGGAACGCCGTGGCAGTATTCCGCACTGAAGGAATATTATGTAGGAGATCCCACGCCTTTGTATGCCGGACAGTATCTGCAGAAGTATTTACGCTATCCTATGCTGGAGTATTTGGTAAAGCTGAAGCTCTATCGTCTCGCAACCTATGTTGCTTACGGCGATACGGGCGGGGCTCGTTTCTATGACGACAGCGTGCTCAACAGCAAGGGCAAAACCGTAACAGAGGTTTTGGGCGTCGGCAAAAAATATATACCGCTTTTGCAGACGATCGACCCCGGGCCGGACCAGCTTACGATGATCAAAGCATTTCTGCGGGATAATATCCGACCGGATCTGGAACTGATGAAATGGTGCAGCAAAAACGACATCGGAGAGGAAGCGTATATTACGGTTCCCTTGCGCTATATGACGCCCCATAAGCTGATGCGGTATGCTACGGAACAGTTTACCACACACCGAAAGACCTCTTATTACGCCCCCGGTTATTATTCCATGCGTGAGATGATGTCCGACTATAAGGATTACCTTTGTATGTGCGAACTATTGGAGCACGATATGAAAAGCAGCTTTGTCCTGTTTCCGAATGATTTGAAGGCGGAGCATGACCGGGTAAATGATATGTCCCGAAATGATGTGTCGCAGGCGTATGATCGGAGAATTGCCAAAATGTTTGAGGGATTGCAGCACCGTTACGGATACACCCAAATGGGGTTTGTTGTTATTCCTCCGCATTCCGCAAAAGAGATCACACAGGAGGGCGATAAACTGCACCACTGTGTCGGACGCTATGTGAAAGATGTGGTAAAAAACAATACCACGATCCTTTTCATCCGTAAAGCGTCCGCACCGAAAAAGCCGTATTGTACGGTAGAGGTGAAGCATGGGGATGTCATTCAGGCAAGGATCCAGAACAACGTTGTCCCGCCGCCCAAGGTGAAGAGATTTATCGAAAGCTGGAAAGAAAATGTGCTATACGCACCTGCTCTTGAACGGGCAGCATAACGAGAAAGGATGATATAGAATGAAAGAAAGATTGATACGGCAGCGTGAACTGACCGCCCGGCTCAATACATACCGGGACGAGTATTACAACCAAAATGCTCCGTCAGTATCGGACACTGTATATGACCGGCTCTTTGATGAGCTGACTGAACTGGAGAAAGAAACCGGCGTAGTGATGTCCAATTCGCCGACGCAGACCGTGGGCTACCCCGTTGTGTCGAGGCTGCCGCAGGCAAAGCACGATATTCCGCTGTTATCACTGGATAAAACAAAGCTGATAAGCGAGCTGCTTGCATTTCAGGACGGCCGCACAGTGGATTTCTCACTGAAGCTGGACGGACTGACGACCGAGATCATTTATGAGGGCGGCCTTCTGCAACGGCTCTCTACCCGGGGCGACGGCGACATCGGTGAGGATATTACCCACAACGCCGAAGCCATCGAAGGAATACCGGTGCAGATCCCGTACAAGGAAAGACTGGTCGTTGCCGGTGAGAGTTTTATTCACTGTAGCGACTTTGAACGGCTGCGCCAAAAGCTGGTTGACAGTACGGGAAAGCCGTACCGAAACAGCCGCAATCTTGCCGCTGGCTCCGTCCGTGCTTACAATTCTGCGGTATGCGCCAAGCGGTGCGTCCACTTTTTGCCCTTTGCGGTCATAGAGGGACTGCCGGAGATCGAGGCCGAGACGGACAGCAAACGCATGAAGCTGGCAAAGCTCACTGAATTTGGCTTCGGCAGAGTGCGCTCTCTTCAGTTCACAACGGCAAATAACGATATGATGGATCTGCACATTAAGGTACTGCGGGACAAAGCGGCCGAGGAAGATCTGCCGATCGACGGACTGGTCATGACCTATGACTCCATTTCCTACTCCCGCACCTGCGGACGGACAGGGCACCATTTCAAGGATGGTCTTGCCTTTAAGTTTGAAGACGAGCTCTTTGAAACAAGGCTCGACCACATTGAGTGGACGCCGACCCGTTCCGGTGAGATCTCTCCGGTAGCTGTTTTTGACACGGTAGAGATCGACGGATGCGAGGTGTCCCGTGCAACGCTGCACAACCTCTCTTTTATTGAGGGGCTTGAGTTGATGCCGGGCAACCGCATTCTGGTGAGTAAGCGGAACATGATCATCCCTCAGGTCGAAGAAAACCTTGACCGTGGAGATTTTTCAATGGAAGTGCTGGTTCCGTCTCTCTGCCCATGCTGTGGGTATCAGACGATGATCCATACTACACAGAAGCGGATCGACGGTGAGCTGAAGCTGACGAAAACACTATTCTGCCACAATCCGAATTGTGCAGCGCAGAATCTGAGGAAATTCGTTCACTTCGTCGGAAAGAAAGCGATGGACATTGATGGACTGTCAGAGGCGACGCTGGAGCAATTCATTGCCCGTGGCTGGCTTCAGGATTTTACGGATATTTACCGGCTGGATAATCACCGGGACGAGATCATCCGTATGGACGGTTTCGGAGAAAGGTCCTGGCAGCGGCTATGGGATGCGATCCAAAAGAGCCGCAATACCACATTTGAGCACTATCTTATCGCAATGGATATTCCGATGATCGGCAACACAGCCAGTGCTGCGCTCGGTCGATGCTTCGATCAGAGTCTCCGTGCCTTTGAGGTAGCGGTCGATTCCGGCTATGATTTTACGCAGCTTCCCGATTTCGGAGAAACGCTGCATAACAACATTCACGAATGGTTTTCAGTTGAAGAAAACCGCATTTTATGGAAGGAATTAAAGCCTATGGTAAACATTGAAAAGAAAGAAACCGCTATGTCCGTCGTACAGGACAACCCCTTTGTGGGGAAAACGCTCGTGGTTACGGGCAAGGTCGAGCCGTACACCCGTGACGGCATCAATGCGAAGATATATTCTTTGGGTGCGAAAGCCGGAAGCTCCGTATCCAAGAATACCGACTACCTGATCTGCGGCGAAAATGCCGGCAGTAAGCTCGTCAAGGCGCAAGCGCTCGGCGTTGCCGTACTGTCGCCGGCAGAGTTTTTCCGTATGATCGGAGAGTAAATAATCAATAGAATGACGGGCGGAGAGGAAGTTTTTCTTCTCCGCCCTTGTCGGATCGGAGGAAATGCTATGGCAAAGAAATATAGGGTCACCATAACCGAAGCGCTGAAACGAACGGTCGTTGTGACGGCAGAAAGCAAAGAGGCCGCTGAGCAGATCGTCGGCGACGAATGGTACAGCGGCAAGCATATTCTGACTGCCGATGATTTTACCGGTGTTGAATTTGAAGCAAATACTATTTAGGAAAGGACTGAAACGAATGGAAGAATTAAAAAAGGCCTTTTACGAGGTCATGTATAAGTATGAAAAATCCTTTGGCGAAACCGGCGTTATGACAAATCTGAACTTATGGGCACAAGAAAAAGCAGGATTGCTCGAATTGCTGCGCCGCCATCCGAATTGGGATGAGGACGCAAAGGCAATCGTGTTTTCCTTTGATGAGGGGCGCGGTATTCAGCGTGATGTCGTGGACGAGATCGCTTTTACTATGGAGGATCTTGCCGCCGAGCAGATCAATGAAGAACAGCGTTTGGAGGATTTCCGCATTGCTCTGCGTGCCGCTGTCAACGAGTACAGCAGCACGCTGTCCGAGCAAACGCTGGAGATCGTCCGGAACCGTGGCGGTATAAAATGCGCTGAGGGACAGAAAACCAGCCGGATCATCGGCAAGCTGTGCCGCAGTTTCGGTGTGGACGGGCATGAGCGTTATAACGCGGTATTTGCCCAGCTTTCCGATTCTCTGAATCCTCTGCAAATGCTCAAAACGGCGCTGTTATCTCTGCACCCGTGTGATTTTCTTGAAATGTCCAACAAGGACAACACCTGGACTTCCTGCCACAATCTCGAAAGCGGCAGCTATCAGGCCGGAGCGCTGTCCTATATGACTGACGATGTGAGCATGATCTTCTTCACGGTTGACCCGGAAGTGAAAGACCATTATTACCGTGCGCCGAGACGGTCACGGCAGATGTTTTTCTACAAGGATCAAACGCTGTTTCAATCAAGGCTCTATCCGAGCGATTTGTCGGAGCAAATGGATCTGTACCGCAGTATCGTACAGAAAGCGATTGCGACCTGCCTCGGTGTGCCAAATCGTTGGGTGCTGAAAAAGAAGCGTGAGGATGTGAACGAGTGCTGCACCAGCGGCGAAGGCAGCCGTCAATATCCCGACTATAATTACTACGGGAATCTGTCGATGCTAAAAACCGCTGCCGCACCCAGTCATTTCGTCATTGGAGGCCCATCACTCTGTGTTTGCTGCGGCCAAGCGTACCATTCGGGTCACTTGAAATGCCGATGCGAGGATACCGTTGTCTGCAAGGATTGCGGCAATACTGTTCCCAAGCAAAATGCAAGATATATTGAAGGAGTCTATCACTGCCATGCGTGCCTGCATATCTGCGGCTCGTGCGGTGAGATGATCCACGGAACAATGTATCCGGCATACGACCGCAGAGGCCGGTTGGTAGAGATATGCGAAGCCTGCTACCGGGCATCGCTTGAGCCGTGTGCGGCCTGCAGCGTTTGCAGCATCTGCCGCATCATCGGCAATGCGTTCTGCCACAGGACTTCGGTCACAGCTGCGGAAGGCGGTGCGAGATGATTCGATTTGATGATATTCTCCGTATGCGGCAAAAGGAACTGAAGCATTATCTGGCCGGTCACCTGAAGAAACTTGGCTATGAGACAGTCAAAAAGAAAGGCTTCCTCTATGCCGAGGGCACAGTGCCGGTGCTGTTGGTCGCCCATTTGGACACCGTACATAATGAGCTGCCGCATATCATCTGCCGATCCGAAGACGGGCGCTATATCATGTCCCCGCAAGGGATCGGCGGCGACGACCGGTGCGGCGTATATATGATCTTACAGATCATTAGCGAAGTACGCTGCCATGTGCTGTTCTGCGAGGATGAGGAAACCGGCGGACAGGGCGCCAAAGCGTTTGAACGGAGCGGGATCCAGATCGATGTGAATTACATTGTAGAGGTGGACCGCCGTGGGAACAACGACGCTGTGTTTTACAACTGCGACAACCCGAAGTTTTCTGAGTTTGTCTGCTCCTTCGGTTTCCGTGAGGCAATGGGCTCCTTCAGCGACATTTCCGTTGTTGCGCCATATCTCAAAACAGCAGCGGTAAATATTAGTGCCGGTTACTACAATGAGCACCGATTGCACGAAGTGATCGACTGGTCTGCCATGCAGAACAATGTCGAGCGCATCAAGCAGATGGTGCAGACGGAAACCGGCAAGTATCCTTACAGAAAGCGAAAGCTATATGCCGGCTCCTATTTCGGGCAGCAGACGCTGTTCGACATAGAGCCTGCCGGCAGAGATAAGGAAAAGCTGCTGATGGAGCTGCCGGAAGGAACGCGGCTTATGATGAACGGGTGCGAGGTCACACCTTCTTTTCCGTATCTTATGGATAACGAAGGCAATGTGTACGCCGGCATTCAGGAGCTTGACGCTGCAGTTTTATCGGAAAATTCCATTGCCTGCGACGAGAATGGGGAGCTTCTCTCCTTTTCGGTGTTTGACGCCAAGCGGATGAAAGTTCTCTCTATGGAGTCGGCAATGGAACAGTTAGGAATGGATATTGGGTGGTAGGCTCCTCTGCTCACCCAAGCATTAGAAAGGAGTTGCCATGAGAAAGATCACCGTTCTCGACTTTTGCAGTCGGATCGGAATTGCCAGCGATGAGATACCAGTCGTTGTAAAGGCCGGGATCAATATAGTAGGTCGCTACCGCAGTTTATATAAACTGACGGCACAGGCTATGCCCGACTTGCTGGAGGCTAAGGTGCAATCTGTAACCTCGACACGAGAAGAAGTCATCCTTCAAATTACTTTCAAGGACTTCAGCACGAAACGACCATAATCGTATATGAGCGAATAGCACCTCACGGGATTTTTCCCCGTGAGGTGCTTTGTCTTATCACTATTTTTTACTTGCGGGACTATTTTGCCCCTTTGCGGAAATCTGTTGAAATAACACGCATTAAAGTCGTAATTAAAGAGTATAAACCAAAAACAAAGGAGATTTTACCATGCTAATCAGTATCGACCACGGGAATAAACAAATCTTATCCTAATGAAAATATAATCCTAATGATTCAGTTAGATAGCACAGAACAATCAATGCTTTCAACACGAATCATCAGGATTAATTATTTATCTTAAACCACACATTTTTGCCAGAACCTCATCAGAATCTTTATCCCATAGAGGTTTTTCGTCAGAAATTTGTGTAGGGACTTTTTCAATAGCCTTCCGCACCATTTCTACTGATGGAATTGCATATATTCTTGTGGTTTCCAAATGGGAGTGTCCTAAAAATCTTGAAACGATAGATAAATCGACTCCATCCCGATACAGTCCGGTAGCCCTTGTTCTTCGAAACATATGTGGATGAACCGAATCAGGAATGTTTGGATAGTCTTTCCTAATCACATTTGCATATTTTTTCAGAAAACGTTCAACATTTGCCTCAGACATTTTTCCAATTACGCCTTTTATTGAAGTATAAAACAACAAATCGGTTGTAGGGCTGTTTGGGGAATGATACAGCGAAATATACCGCCGCAAATGTTCACGTGTCATATCGGTTAATGCAATTATGCGTTCCTTTTGTCCCTTGCCAATTACATGAATATAGGGAGCATTGGTATCTACACTTAAATCTTGCTTTCTTAAACTAAGGATTTCATCAATTCTTGCCGCACTATCATATAAAAGAATCATAATGGTTTTATCCCGAATACCCATTTTTGAATTATCAGGCGCTTCAATTAACCTTTTTAATGCTTCTTCATCAAGAATAGGTTTCTCTTTTTGAGGATTTCTACAAGATTTAATTCTGCTAATAGAAATTGCTATCGATTGTAACGAAGTATCTTTTTCTGCGGCAAACCACAGATAACTTTTTAAAGCCGCCAGTCTTTGATTTATGGTCCCTGGTTTATTGCCTTTATCAGAAAGATAATTCATAAAATCTAAAATTAAATCTCTTGTACAATGCGGGAATTCAAAAGAATTCATTCTTATTTTCCTTTCATCTCTCAAATAATGTCTGAAAACGGTAAGTGCATCACGATAAGATTCTATTGTTGCGATACTTCTCGCTAATTGTGTCCGCATATATACTTCTAAAAATTCATATGTGAATGAAAAAAACAGGTTTTTATCAGATTTCCTCATAACGGGCCACCTCCGGAATTATGTTTTTTGATTGTTTGTCTTTTTGTCTAATGATTAGATTTGATGATGCTGCGAGATGATAATAATAGTGCGTTTCTTCTATTGTTTTATGTCCTAAATACCGGCACAAGTAAGGAAGCATTTGGGACAATTCCTTACCCTCAAGAATCCAACTATTGATTCGATTTACAACGAAAGTATGTCGTAAAGAATGTACCGTTGGATAATGAATATCATTTTTCTCACAAGATGTTAAATCCCAAAAATAATGAAATCGTCTTGTCATATTGGATTTACATATAGATTTTTCGGGAGTTTTTGCCGGGAAAAACCAAATTCTATGTTTCAAACTTTTTCTAACAAGATTATCATAGTTGCTACACATTTTTCTTAATTCATCATGCATATACACAATCCGATCCTTGTGTCCTTTTGAGTCATATATTGATATTTTACCCGTATCGAGATTTACATCTTCGAATTTAAGTTTGCAAACTTCCTGTAAGCGCATACCGCAACAATAATAAAGACGAAACATAATACTGTATCCGGCTGCCATCCGATCGCAAGAGCGATAATCCGGAACGTATCCATCAACCGCCTTAAAAAACTCTGCCAATTCTTCATCAGTCAAAATATACGGTTGTTGCCGACACTTTGACGGGGTTTTCCGTATTACATACGCTTCTTTACCTAAAGAAAGCATATATTTAGCAAATTGCCGAAAACACGATACGGCATTTAAACTTGTGTTCGAAAACCATTTCATTGTCAATTCTTGACTTAGTATCGGTTCCTCAATTCCAATACTTGTACAAAATCGGTCAAACCGATATAGTTCTCGTTTTTCATAAAGATAATTGTATCCTGCCGCTTGCTTTTGCAGTATAAAATTTTCAATGTATGGTGCAAACGGACTACTCAATTCGATTGGATCCGCAGTTCCTGAAAACTGCTCTGTTGGTGGAATATATGTTTTGTATCCCACAGAATCCAAATATTGCCCAAGATGACGGACGTATGTAAGATATTGACTTTGCTGCCGATGTTTTCGATTTATGTTATGCTGTTTCCACTGTACTACTAATTCTTCAGTTAATACCTTACCTGAGTAGTTAATCTCCACACAAAAGCGGTCAAAATGTCCAAGCAATACCTCTCCGTGTATGTATTTTTTGCCGAGAGAACGTTTGTACAGGATAAGTTCATGAATCGCCGGGGCAAGCGTACTTGTAAAATCATTCATGCTCATAGCTTGAACACCCCTCTATACTGGATTTTATTACAATTCATTGCACATAAACACAGATTTTTATCATCAGTAGAGAGATATGAACTCACATTATGAATACTGCTATGCCCCAAGGCAGTTGCAATAATATCTACTGAATTGCCTGCGATAAGCATTTTTGAAGCAAAGGTTCTTCTTGTAATGTGAAATCCTTTTGGCATTTCAATATATTCATCCGAAAAAATATGTTTTAAGCTTCTTATCGTCGTGCTTTTGGATTTTATGCCCTCATACGGCGGTTTGTGACTTAGGAAAATTTGCTCGCTTTTGCTATTGTTAGGTCTGCCTTTGGTGATATATTGATATAAAGAGTTTCCTACATCTGTAGGAAGCGGCAGTGTAACAAAAACTCCGGTCTTTTCCTGCTCAAACGATACAGTGCAATCCTTCCACGAAACATCTGTAAGTTTGAGTTTGCAAATATCTCCCCCTCGTATACCCATTCTTAGCCCTAACAGAACAATAGCAATATCCCTTAATTCCATTGCAGTCGAGGCTTTAATTCGATAATTATTAATAATATTCAATTGTTTTTCGCTAAGTATTTCAACAACCGATGTAAGCGGAGCATAATGATACAATAATGCTATCGGCAACGAAGGGGATACCAATTTTTCTTCTGAAAGATATTCAAAAAAGAGACGTAATTGAGATACATATAAATTTCTTACTCTAACTTTTAAATGGGTTAACCCTATGCTCCAGTTTTTGAGATCCATAGCCTCAATTTCGGAAATATCTTCAATTCCCTTGACGTTTACGTAATCGAAGAAACTGTATAGAGTTGCTCTAATCGTTCTTTCGGTTGACGCCTTGCAATTATTACTCTTTTTGCGAAATGTAATATACTGCTCACACAAGTGATTTTGCCACTCCTGAATATTATACTTGGTGCTCATATTCATCCCTCCAATCATAAATATATTTTTTCTCTTTTGCATGACGGATTTTGCAAAAAAATAATAGAGCCATTTCTGATTCCTCCTTTATCAGTTTGTGGCTCTATTATAATGCATTATAAGTATTCAAAAATATAATCCTGATTTTAAATCAGGAAAACTCGTGCTTTTGCGTAATTATTTCAATATAGTTAGGATTATATTTTCATTAGGATAACATATTCCCGTACCCGTGGTCAATGCCGATGATTTTCGTGCTGTGGATCGTTTTCATAATAAGTCCTTTCCTGCGCATAGCGCATTTCAAAATATTTCGGATAACTCTTTTTCGGGCGGTTATCCATTGATCCCGTTTTGCCGTAAGATTTCTGTGTACAGTTCCTTTTCAGCCGGTAATACCGCTTTCAAAAAATAGTTGCAGTAAATACCGTACCGAGAAATGAGCTGCACGCATTTCGCTTTTTCGCCGTCGTCCAGCAGCAGACAGTTTTCCTTATAGCAATTACAGCAAGTCTTGTGCACAAGGGTTTTGATTTTTGCCCGTTGACTTGGCGTAATTCTGAATACCATAGACTAAACCTCCTTTTCGTTTTACGGGCAGCAAAAAGCCGCCGAGTGTGATCTCGACGGCTCGATGACTGCCTCCTGTATATTGAATGAGGGAAATGTCTGAAAAGGGTATGTTTATAGCAACACTGTAAAAATGCTGTCCGCAACATCGGGAAAAAGCCTTGAATATCAGGCGCTTTTCTGCTACAATTATATAGAACAAATGTTTCTGTTTGACGATTCGGAGAAAAAATATCTTGGCTTTTTATCGCCGCAAGACCGGTTTATGGGACACTTGGCTTGATAGAATATAGAAGGAGGCAGGGCGTATGAGCGATGGACTTGGCTTTCTTACTGCCGTTTACCGGGACGGTCGTGTACATATAGGCGGCAAAAGCTACCCAGCAGGAACCTTTGCGGCGCAGCTTTTGAATCAGTATTATAAAGATGACACGGCGGCGAGGATCGCCGTGTTCCGGCAAAGTAACTGGAATGTGCAGGAGCAGCTATGCGCCGGGTATCTGAACGAAACAGATTTTATTAAAGCTGGGAAGGAGATCCTTACGATCCTGCAAACCCTGCCGAAGCTCAAGCCATTTTCCTCCTTGGACATTGCAGCGGAGAAGCAGCGAATTGCAGAGCTATTCACGGAAGGCAACGCTGCTGCCCTTTCCGACTATCTGCGGCGCAGGGCAGCAATAGCGCAATTCGATGATGTGTTCTCTCCCGGATATGATAAAGCACTGTTCAAAAGTGGTGAAACGATGTGCGCAACCGTTTTAATTACTCTCCGCTTTTATGATGCTATCCCGGAGGACATGTGCAAGGCGTTTGAACTGCTTAAGCGGTTTGTATCTCGTGTAGACGAAGCCGACCGATTTGACGAATACCACCTGCTGCCCATTGCAACGGAGATATTCGGGATGAATTCATTTCCCTTGCACACGGAATATATTGCTCTCCCGAAACGGCGGAACAGTCGCATCCTTGTCACTGCCCGAAGAATGACCTTTGAGAGCTATTACAGCTTTGTGCTGACGGATTTCTTTGAAGGGCTGCACCACGGGCACTATCCAAGGCAGTGCGAGATTTGCAAGCAGTATTTCCTGATGCAAAACGCACGGCGGCAGAAATACTGTATCTATGGCACGGCACCGGAGTTGTACCACGGTGAAAAGATCAGCTGCCGCCGGTACGCTATTATTCAGGGCAAAGCGGAGCGGGCAAAGGATAACCCGCTGAAGGCCGCCTATGACCGCCGCTGCTCGGCGATACGCTCCGAAAAGAGCCGGGGAACGATCTCTGCCGAGTTTGCACAAGTAGCGCAGGAGCTGGCAAAACGCCGCTTGGAACAGGCAGAGGAGGACGATGCCTACGCCAAAACAAATTACTTTACCGACTTGGAGCGTACCAAGCTGTACGCCGACACGGACAATAGAATGAAATGATGGGAGGTGTATCCGGTGTCCAAAGAACAGAATGAAGTCTTAGAGCAACAGTGGTATCTTTTGGAGCGCCGGATGTACCGCCTTGACCCTGCGCCGCCGAAGCTGCCAGCCCAGGAATACATCGTCCGCTATCTCACCGAAAAAGAGGAAAAGTATCTGTCTTGGTATCTGCACGATCAGGAACCTGCGCTTAATAAACTGGCGCAGACCGCCTGTGAGCGATACGCTATGACGGAGCATTTTGCGGACATCAAGCAGGCGGCGGTATGCGGTATCTTGGTCGCCCTTCAAATGTACGACCCGGCTGTTGGCGCACCGTTTGCCGCTTTTCAAAAGCGGTATATACAGGACGGTATTGATGATTATATCCGCACGGCGCAAAGCGGTGTTATCACCATGACGGCAGATACTTATCCCGTCCTGCGGCGCATTATGGCGATTTACCATCTAAACGGCGATGATTGCAGTGACAGCTGCATCCAGCGAATTGCCGATGAAACCGGAATGGGCGAAAAGAGCGTCTGCAAGTATATTACGATAGGCACGCTGAATGAACGCCGAGTAGATTTTTACCGGCAGTACGATGAGGACGGCGAGGAAACGGCGGAAGACATTTCGGTGGACACCACCTCTCAGCCAGACAAGATGTATTTCCGGGCGTTGCTATACGACGCACTGCACGAGGCTTACGAGAACCTGACCTACCGGGAGCAACGCACGGTTGCCAAGCATTTGGGCGTCTGTGATACCTGCTGGTCGGTCAGGAAAGCGGTGCTGATAAACGGTGAAATTGAGTACAGGCCCATAAAACCCATGACCTTTGAAGAAATCTCCCACTCTGCCAGCCGCAAGTCCGATAAGGCCTCCGAGCGGACATACAATAACGCTTTAGAGAAAATGAGAAAAACGCTGCTTTCCTATCTTGAACTGTGGGAATAAATCAAACCATATAAACGCAAAAAGCCCCGATGAGTACAGAGAAAATCTGAACTCATCGGGGCTGGCTTTCTGTCCGCACATTCGTTTTTCGTCACCGCATTTTCTACAATAATCGGTGACAATTTTTGTTTTCATACTTTTCGAGTAGAATATCAGAAAAACTCGGAGGTAAATATGATGAAAGGACTAAGAATTACAACCAAAGATATTGCCGGATTCAGAGAGCATCTGATTTTGGAGGAAAGGAGTGTGGCAACCATTCAAAAATACATTCGGGATATCAAGGCATTTGCGAAGTACACAGAAGGAGCGGTCACAAAGGAAACCGTCATTGCTTACAAGAAACACTTGCAGGAGCATTACGCCGTGCGGAGCGTTAATTCCATGCTGGCCAGCATCAACAGTCTGTTTGTGTTTCTTGGCTGGCACGATCTGAAGGTAAAAGCCCTGAAGCTGCAGCAGCAGGTCTACTGTCCCGAAGAAAAGGAACTGACCAAAGCTGAATACACCCGGCTTTGCAAAGTGGCGCAGCGTAGGCACAACGAACGGCTGAACCTCATCTTGCAGACCATCTGCGGCACCGGCATCCGAGTCAGCGAACTGCAATTCATCACCGTGGAAGCGTCCAAATGCGGCGAGACAGTGGTGCGCTGCAAGGGCAAGACACGGGCGGTGTTTATCGTGCGGGAGCTGCGGCAAAAACTGCTCCGCTACGCAGCGGAGCAAGGGATCAAAAGCGGGATGATTTTCGTGACCCGCACGGGCAAACCCATCAATCGGACAAATATCTGGCGGGAGATGAAATCTCTGTGTCAGGAGGCGGGCGTCAACCCGGAGAAGGTGTTTCCGCATAATCTGCGCCACCTGTTCGCAAGGGTGTTTTACGGAATTGAAAAGGACATTGCCAAGCTTGCAGATATTCTCGGCCACTCAAGTATTAACACCACACGAATCTACATCATTTCCACCGGCATAGAGCACCGCCGCCGGATGGAAACTATGCACCTGATCCTATGAAAAAAGCCGCCGAAAGCGGCGGTAAATACATAATCGGTATTATGTTGTAGCTCTGCATGAGAATAGTCGAAAACGACCTATTCATATAGATAAAGTGTATATCATTTTCCAATAAAAAGCAAGTGTTTTAACGAGAAAAGTATGATTAGTGAGAGAATTGTCAATTTTCATACAATACAAATAAGCCTTTTCAAACAAAAATGAAAAGGCTTGGCTTCCTATACGCTTTTTTCAAATTTGACGCCTCGCAGTATGAATGCGGGTGTCTATTTTTATCTTGCTTTACAACATAATACCGATTATGTTGCACTCGAATTAATTAGGAGGAGGGTGTTCAATGGCGCCGATTGCTTCCGTTATCAAATACGAAGGTGATAATAGCACCTTTATTTGGAAGCACCCCTGTGAGGACTTCAACACAGCGTCTCAGCTGATTGTCCACGAGTCACAGGAAGCAGTTCTCTTTCTGAATGGACAAGCACTTGACTTGTTTGGGCCGGGACAGCACACGCTGGAAACAGAGAATATCCCCATTCTGCGTCATCTGATCAACATTCCGACAGGCGGCGTGAGCGCATTTCATTGCGAGGTCTATTTCATCAATAAAACCGAGCAAATGGCAATTCGCTGGGGAACGGACAGCAAAGTTCAGTATGTAGAGCCTACATACAAATTTCCGCTGTCCATCGGCGCAAGTGGTGAAATGTCTCTCTGCGTAGATGATTCTCGTAAGCTGCTGGTCAAATTGGTCGGTACAGAGCGTATACTCGATCGCCAGCAACTGACTACCTATTTCCGTAGCATCCTGATGGCAAAGGTAAAAACCTACATTGCGCAGACAATGCGGGCTAATGCCATAAACATTTTTGAAATCGACGAGAGCCTTGAGACATTTTCGGCAGATATTCAGCAGAGGCTGATTCCTGATTTTCTGGACTACGGCGTGCAGCTCAAGCGATTCTATGTCACTACGGTGGTTAAACCGGACGGCGATCCGCAGTATGAAAAGTTCAAGGAACTACATTTCCGCCAGTATGCCGATATAGCCGAGGCAAAGCTGAAACAACAGACCGACGTGATCCACGCACAAACCGAAGCGCAGAAGGTCGTCATCGATTCTCAGGCGCAGGCAACCAAGCGGATGCAGGAAGGCTACACCTATCAGCAGGAGCGCGGATTTGATGTGGCGCAGGATGCCGCCAAAAATGAAGGCGCAGGCCAGTTTTCCAATATGGGCATCGGACTGGGAATGATGGCTGGTGTTGGTGGTACAGTAGGCGGCATGGTTGGTGGAGCCGTATCTGACGCATTTGCTGGAGTAACGATGCAACCGCAAACGGCGGCAAACCGGTTCTGCGACCAATGCGGAGCTGAGCTGACACCCGGTGCAGCATTCTGCGATGAGTGCGGTGCGCCGCAGGCAGCTCCCGATATCTGTGCAAAATGCGGCTTTAAGTTCACAAAGCCCGGTAAGTTCTGTCCCAAGTGCGGCGCAAAGAGGGAGGGCTGACGATGAAAAAGAATATTTCAAAGGGCTATTTCATTCTTGGCATCCTGTTCATCTTGGTCAGCGTAATTGCGTTTGCTGTTCCCGCAGCAAAAACAGCAGCATTTTGGATTTCTTACGGATTTGCCGTGATTGCATTTGCCGCCCAGCTCATCATTTGGAAAGCGGCTCTTGGTCGCAGCGAATCCTTGAAAAGCAAGTTCCTTGGTTTCCCTGTCGTTCATATTGGCATTGTTTATCTTATAGTTCAGGTCATTGCTCTCGCCGTATTTCTGTTTATTCCCACACTTCCGATTTGGAGTGCAGTCGTTGGCTGTGCAGTGGTTGCAGGCGTATCCGCCGTCTGTATGATCACCTCCGATGTTGGGCGCAGCGAAATTGAGCGTGTATCTGCAAAGGTGAAGGAAAAGACTTTCTATATCAAGCAACTGCAAGCGGATGTAGAACTACTGGCCGGCGCTGAAACAGATACCGCAACAAGATTAGCATTGGCGCAGTTGGCAGAGAAAATCCGTTATTCCGATCCAATGAGCAATGAGCAGATTGCCGATATTGAAAACCGGATCGCAGCAAAAATCGCTGAACTGAAGTCCTCTACAGATAAAACGGGAATTATTAACGAGCTCAATTTGCTTTTGGACGAGCGAAATAAAAAATGTAAATTATTGAGGTGAGGGGACGAAGCAAGGAGGCGGAAATAGTGGCGAGAGTTCGTGATATGCAGGGCGTTCCTGCACAGCTGGAGTACTTGAAATCAGACGGAAAGCGAAGGCATCCCTCGTATTGCATTTTCCATGAGGGAACAGGAAAAAACCGAATATGTACCAATCCGCAGTGTGAAGTATACTACAAAAATTGCAGCTCAGCAAAAAACTGTAATTACTATGAGGAGAAAGAGCGATGAAACAGCTAACTTGTGAAATGTGCGGAAGCACCGAGTTGGTGAAGAAGGACGGTGTGTTTGTCTGTCAATCTTGCGGGACAAAGTATTCCGTCGAGGAAGCCAAGAAAATGATGATTGAAGGCCCTGTTGATGTTCAGGGCACAGTGAAGGTGGACACTTCAGATAAAGTAAAGAATCTATATAAAATGGCCAGGCGCGCAAAGGATGATAATAACGCTGAATTGGCCGCAAAATACTATGAAATGATTACGTTTGAAAATCCTGATGATTGGGAATCTTTATTCTATTTTAAGTACTTCAAAACGAAAGACACTAATTTGCGAGATATGGATAATTCAGTGATTCGTCTTTCCAATTCTCTGGATAGTATATTTGCTTTGATTTGCAATGGTGAAAAGGCCGCAGATGAGAAATGGGATATCGCAAAAGAGATAATCGCGAGGATCGACTCTCTTTGTGACTCCTTTCTCTATTGGGCAAAATCTCATTATAGAAAGTTTTCAAGCGTAAGCGGCTCCATTTCGGAACTCGATGACCGAGCGTTTGCTATTGCTGAACTTCAAAGAAAAATGGCAGACCTTTTGGAAAAGTATTTTTCTGAAAAATCGGAACAAATAGTGGCATCCTATTTGAAATCATATGTTCAGAACTATTTGTTGCTCGATACTGTTGATCGAGTATTTGTTAATTTAACAACTCTGATTATCTCCAAAAAGCCCGGAAATACGGGCATTTCACGGGATATAAGAACTGAATTTACTACCGATTTACTACTTTCGGATTGAGCTTTGACACGCTTCTTCCTCCCGTGAAGCCCACCGCCCAAATAGTGACACATCGAAAATTGAATACGACACCGCAGACAGCGGCGTTCTCTTTTCCCCTTTGGGGAGATCAGGACGCCGCTTTTTTTGCGCCCAAAACCAGAAAGGAGGCGACCGCCTATGTACTTTACTTCCGGCAGCGACCGGGCCTTTGAACAGCTCATGCAGACGAGGCCGGGCGCAGATCATTTTGACAACGGCGAGGCCGGAGCGCCGGAGGACTGCGGCACCTGCCGTTTCTACCGCCCGCACTGGAAGTACCAGTTTTGTGTGTATGAGGAATGTCCCTACCAGCCGGGCAAGCTCACCGCCCTTGACGGTGCGGTGAAATTTCAAGTGAAAGGAGTGGACGACGAGATGGCAGTTTTTCGAGTGGAGAAAAACCGGGGCTACACGGTGATGTCCAACCACCACCTGCGGAACAAGGACTTGTCCCTGAAAGCCAAGGGCCTGCTGTCGCAAATGCTGTCCTTGCCGGAGGATTGGGACTTTACGCTGAAAGGCTTGTCCCTTATCAACCGGGAGCAGATCGACGCGATCCGGGCGGCTGTCCGGGAGCTGGAACAGGCGGGCTATATCGTGCGTTCCCGTGAGCGTGACAGCCAAGGCCGCCTGCGCGGGGCGGATTACATCATTTACGAACAGCCCCAGCCTGTGCCGGATTCACCTACATTGGAAAATCCAACATTGGATAATCCAACGCAGGAAACCCCTACGCAGGAAAAACCAACGCAATTAAATAAAGATAGATCAAGTAAAGAGAAATCAATGACAGATGGATCAAATACCGATTCCATTCCTATCCTTTCCCCTCCCTCTCCTTTGGGGGAAGAAGCGGCTGCGCCGCCGGAACGGAAAGGAACGGGAGCGAAATCACAGAGCGCCGTAGAGATTTATCGGGAGATCATCAAGGACAACATCGAGTATGAACACCTTTGCCAGTACGCCAAGGGGATTGACCGGGATATGCTGGACGAGATTGTGGACTTGCTGGTGGAAACCGTATGCAGCGCCCGAAAGACCATCCGCATTGCCGGGGACGATTACCCCGCCGAGCTGGTGAAATCCAAGCTGATGAAGCTGAACAGTTCTCACATTGAGTTTGTCTTTGACTGTATCAGCAAAAACACCACGGAAATACGGAACATCAAAAAATACCTGCTGGCGGTTCTGTTCAACGCCCCAAGCACCATCAACGGCTATTACACGGCGCTGGTGGCCCATGACATGAACACAGGCAAAATCTGAAAGGAGGCCGACCCTATGAAACAGGGTGCTTTGATTTTTGACGAGCAGACAGACCGCTACGACATCCGCTTTGACCTTGCGGACTATTACGGCGGCCTGCACTGCGGAGAAACTTTTGATGTGATGGTGGGCGGCAGATGGAGGCCGACCCGCATTGAGATGGCCGAGAACTGGTATCTGGTGGGAATCCATGCCGACGACCTCTCCGGCCTGCGGGTGCGGATTTAAGCCATCCGCCTGCCTGCTGACTTTCCAAAGGAGGGATAGCAGTTGCAGGAAGAAGTAGACCAGAAAACCATAGCGTTAGCGGTTAAGACGGGCAAGCTCACCGCCCAAGTGCTGCAAGCGGCCATCCGAAAATATCTGGCCGCCCGGCAGAAAGGGACGGGCAAGGCCCATCACGGCCAGCAGAGCTTACGGCAGCTCAAAAAGGACGGTTCCGCCCTGTCCAACATTGAGATCACCGACGCCAACATCGGCCTGTTTAAGCCCTGCGCCAAGAAATACGACATTGATTTTACCCTGCGGAAAGACCGCACTACCCATCCGCCCCGGTATATCGTGATCTTCAAATCCAAGCAGGCGGACAATCTGGAACAGGCGTTTAAGGAGTTTACGGCCAAGAAGCTCAAACAGCAGGAACGCCCCTCCATCCGAAAGACCCTTGCCGTCCTGAAAGAAAAGGCAGCGGCCAGAAGCAGCCAGCAGGCCAAGGAGAAAATCAAGGAAAGGGGGCTGTCACGATGAAGCCGGAAATGAAAAAACTGATAATCGCCAACCTGCCCTACCTGCTGTTTGTTTACCTGTTCGGCAAGCTGGGACAGACCTACCGGCTGGCGGCTGGGGCGGACTTGTCGGAAAAGCTATTGCACCTTGCGGACGGCTTTTCCATTGCCTTTGAAAGCGCCGCCCCCAGCTTCCACCTGTTCGATCTGGCGGTGGGCGTGGCCGGTGCGGTGGCACTGCGGCTGATGGTGTACTGCAAAAGCAAGAACGCCAAGAAATACCGCCGGGGCGTCGAGTACGGCAGCGCCCGTTGGGGCGGCCCCAAAGATATAGCCCCGTACATCGACCCGGTGTTTGACAACAACATCCTCCTGACCCAGACGGAACGCCTCACCATGAACAACCGGCCCAAAGACCCCAAGACCGCCCGGAACAAAAATGTGCTGGTGATCGGCGGTTCCGGCAGCGGCAAGACCCGGTTCTTTGTGAAGCCCAACCTTATGCAGTGCGTGTCCAAAGACTACCCAACCTCATTCGTGATTACTGACCCGAAAGGAAGTCTGATTGGCGAGGTGGGCCAGCTCCTTGTGCGGTGCGGCTACCGGGTAAAAGTGCTGAATACCATTAACTTTTCCAAGAGTATGCGCTACAACCCGTTTCGCTACATCCATTCGGAAAAGGACATTTTGAAGCTGGTAAACACGCTGATCTGCAACACCAAGGGCGAGGGCGAAAAAAGCGCCGAGGATTTTTGGATCAAATCGGAACGCCTGCTGTATTCGGCCCTCATTGGCTATATCTGGTACGAAGCGCCGGACGATGAAATGAATTTCACCACGCTGCTTGAAATGATAAATGCCAGTGAAGCCCGCGAGGACGACCCGGAATTTCAATCCCCGGTAGACCAGATGTTTGAACGGCTGGAAGAAAAAGACCCGGAACATTTTGCGGTGCGCCAGTACCGTAAATTCCTGCTGTCGGCAGGCAAGACCCGCAGCTCCATCTTGATAAGCTGCGGAGCCAGATTAGCGCCTTTTGACATCAGGGAGGTGCGGAAGCTGATGGAGGACGACGAACTGGAACTTGATACCATCGGGGATAAAAAAACGGCCCTGTTCCTGATTATGTCGGACACGGACACGACCTTTAATTTCATTCTGGCAATGGTGCAAAGCCAGCTTATCAACCTTTTGTGCGACCGGGCCGACGACAAATACGGCGGGCGGCTGCCCGTCCATGTGCGGCTGATTCTGGACGAGTTCGCCAACATCGGCCAGATTCCAAACTTTGACAAGCTGATCGCCACCATCCGAAGCCGGGAAATCTCGGCTTCTATTATTTTGCAGAGCCAGTCGCAGCTAAAGGCCATTTACAAGGACGCGGCGGAAATCATTTCCGACAACTGCGACTGTACGCTTTTCCTTAGTGGGCGGGGCA
>OLSQ01001053.1_pt1 | contig 24142 bp, 34 predicted proteins | sample 1672561 | NCBI WGS metagenome assembly OLSQ01 (sample SAMEA3136699, study PRJEB25190) | human gut metagenome | biome: human gut; feature: human-associated habitat; material: faeces | place: Austria | collected 2013
TTGTGGTATCGACAGTGAGTTCACCCGCGGGACCCGTATAGGTCGAGTGCTGCGCAGTGGTACCACGATACTGTTGAATTGGGCCGGGAACAAGTCTTGCCATAACGATTAACTCCTTCTAGTCCATTGTACCAAGGTCCTTCGGAAAGAACGCGCCTTCGTCAGACCCTGCGACAATTACGTTGTTTGCGTCCGCAGAAACAACAACCTGTTTTTCAACGAACAGCTTATTGTCGTAACCAAGCTCGACACGGTTGTCGGCCTGCAACGACACATAATCCGCCGCCACGCCATACAGGTAGCCATCCTCATTGAAGGCCAAGCCACTCTTGGAAAGTACTCGTACACTCACAACGTGGTCTACGATGCGGATGCCCTCTCCAGCGGTGTACGCTTCCACCTTTACATGCAGCTTCCCATCCTCTCCAACACGGATACTGTTATCAGCGTCACCAGAGATGAGGTCCTTGATGGTGAGATAAGCCCCACCGTCGCTGCCGGGGTGGATAATGTTGCCTTCATCGGCAGAAATCATAGGGCCAAGCATATCCCGTGTCAACAGGACTTTACCATCGACTGCGGAAATGCCAATCAAGTTGACTGCCTCGTTGGACAACACATCGTTGCCGTCGAGATACAGTCGTTTGTCGTTACCGTAACGCAGGTAGTTCCCTTCCTGTACTGACAGTACATCAGGATACTCCGGCACTGTTACAACGAGTTTACCATCCAGTCCCACGGACAGCAGATTGTTCTCCGAGGAACTTACCATATCCTCTGCCATAACCACGAGGCCAAGGTCATCCGTCTTCAACAGATTCTGGCCTACAGTGGATACAGGGATATAGGCCACCTCAATAAGCGAACCGTCCGGTGCAACGATATGTTGCTTACGGTTCGCGGTGGCCGTCACAGGTTTGAAAAAAGTCGGCATCGCTTGCCTCCTATGGCGAAGTTTTAGCGGCATTGCTGTGACGCTCACCGCCCTGTATATATCGAATCTCTATAAATCTGTCGTTGGCTTGCTCTAACTTGTTGTCATACTGCCCTATCACAACCAGCAAATCTTCGACAGTATAGGGTGGCCCCTCAGTAACAGGATGGGGTATCGGTGTAAGCAGGTACTCAGGTATCCGCTGCGTATCAATCCGGCTTACTGTCAGAGAAGGCGCGCAACCCACGGACAAGCTCATCAGGAACAACCACAGACAACACACTACGCACCTCGTCACTATGCGAGGCCAATGTCTTGAGCCTACTCTCAAAGCGACGTAGCTGCACTTGCCGTTCATTGTCCTTACTCTCTAGTCTCTTGGTCGCATCCTCTACACGCGCCGACCTTTCCATCTCCGCTTTCAACGCAGTATTCGTCTCATTCAGCGCATTTGTCAACTCCTCATTTCTTTTGTGAAGGCTTACAAGCTCCCTGTAGCCAAGGTAACAGACCAGCACAAGGGCTAGGACGAAACCGACTCCCACAAAGCTCACCAGAGCTTTTATTTTTTGTGCGTACATCCGTTACACCCTTTGCACTTATCGCACTCTTCACGGAAAGGACAGTTGTCGTAGTGCTTCTGCCTCTGTTCCTTTGAGAGTCCCTTACGTGCCCTGTCTATATCCTCCGGGTCCATCAGGTCTATGATGCTGAATCCTAAACGCTTACGTGCAATGGTATCAAGGGCCTTGACACCAAACATACAGACAAACATGGTTATGCCAAGCTGTACGCTGTAGGGTACAGCGTCGTGCGTTATGAGAGGGAGGATGAGTGACGTGGCCACCGCAAGGATAGCAGTCATGGTGCTGCTTATGATGTACTGTATGAAGATGGCTACTTTATCATGCTCTTTGTAGCTATTACGCACACGACCCCAGCCGAACATCATGGCCATAAAAATAGCTACTGCAAAGAGAGGCCCCAAGTCTTTGAACAGTCGTATGAACTCATTAGAGTTTTGTTCCATAGACACTACTAATACTCCTCAAAGTCACACTCTTCTAATAGTGTGTAAGTAAAGGTTTTACCATAGCGCGATGCACTCTCTGTAAGAAGGTTTATAAAAACGTTGTAGTCCTCCGCTCCTGTGCCAACTTGACATCCCTCAGACCAGTTGTCAACCTGCACCGAGTCGTGTGTGGTCGAGGACCAGTGAATGTTTATGCCGAACAGGCCCGTGTCAGGATTGTCATAGTCCAATGTACGATCACCGTTCTTATCTCTATACACTGTGACCGGTCCGGTCTGCACAAGAGCCTTCTGTCTGCCCTTATGAAGGCCGAGGCTGAACGCACCACGGTATTGTCCGGGCTTCAACACGGCACGACCCTTCACACCCGGATTCTCCATAGGGCCTTTGCCGGGGTCGGTGGTGCAGGGTATGTAATCCACATGCCACTCATCACTTACTTTATAAGCAAGAATAAGCGTATCGTCAAATTTGTTGGTTACTGTAAGACTATCCCTAATGCCAATAACATTGACATTGTAGTCCCCCCGCTCAAAAAATGCGTACCCTTTTCTCGCCATGACACGGCGGATGTCGTCAAGACTCGGCATGAACATTCTGCTACTCCTTCTATTCGAGTTTCCCCACCACGACCCACAGACACAATAGAACGTAAAATAAGGTAATGCAATCGGCATCTTGACAAGTACAGCGGGGAAGCTTACGTTCCCGGCGTGGGCTTGCGAAAAACACGCCGTTGCGGGGTAATGAGAACCCACGCGTCCCCGCTCTCAACAGCCAGAGGGCGGGGACACTTTTACCCAGCGCGCCGTAAAGCCTCGCCCTTCAGGGCGGGGATATAAGGCGCACCTTAACTGGAATTTTTGCCTTTTCGTTTGTGCTGCGATAGACTGGAACCTATGGAAATATTGCAAGCCTACAAGTTTCAACTCCGCCCCAAAACCGGGCAGGAAAGCCTCATGCGACGCTTTGCCGGATGTTGCCGTTTTGTTTGGAACAAGGCGCTTGCATTGGAAAAGGAAACCTATGAAAACGAAGGGAAGCGTCTGGGCTTTTCCTTGCTCTGCAAGTTCCTTCGGGATTGGAAGAAGGAAAACGCTACTTCTTTTCTTTCTGAAGCCCATTCTCAAATTCTGCAGCAAGTCTTGAAAGACCTCGATAGAGCCTACAAAAACTTCTTTGAGAAGCGTGCCGGGTTCCCACGTTTCAAGAAGAAAGGTCTTCACGATGCCTTTCGCTATCCGCAGGGCTTCAAGCTGGACGAAAGCAACAGCCGCATATTCCTTCCCAAAATCGGGTGGATACGCTACCGCAACAGCCGCAAAATAGAGGGAACGCCGAAACAGGTGACAGTCTCTCTTTCCGCTGGAAAGTGGTACGTCTCCATTCAGACGGAACGTGAAGTTCCAGAACCTGTGCATCCTTCGCAAAGTGTTGTCGGCGTAGATATGGGAGTTGCGCGTTTTGCAACGCTCTCCGATGGTTCTTGCATCAAACCGCTGCACAGTTTCAGAAAGCATGAAAAGAAGCTGGCAAAGCTGCAACGAAAGTTGGCAAAACGAGTGAAGTTTTCCGCCAACTGGCGGAAGCTTAAAGCCAGAATCCAGCGCCTGCACCGCAAAATAGCCAACGTGCGCAATGACTTTCTGCACAAGACAACCACGATAATCAGCAAAAACCACGCTCTTGTTGTGATTGAAGATTTGAAGGTGCGGAATATGTCGCGTTCGGCCTCCGGTACGCTTGACCATCCGGGGAAAAATGTGCGTGTAAAAGCGGGATTGAACAAGTCCATACTGGATCAGGGGTGGTTCGAGTTTCGGCGGCAGCTTGCGTATAAATTGGCATGGCTTGGAGGAAAACTGCTTGTTGTTCCTCCGCAATATACGAGTCAGACATGCAGCCATTGCGGCTGTGTGGACAAGAGTAACAGAGTATCCCAGGCAAAATTCAAGTGTACCGCCTGCGGATTTGAATGCAACGCCGATCACAACGCGGCGTTGAACATTCTGGCGGCCGGGCAGGCCGTGTCAGCCTGTGGAGCGGGAAGGGCTCAAGCGCCCGCGGCGAAGCAGGAACCCGCCTGTGGCGCGGCTCGTTAGAGCCGCTACCGATAGGAATCCCCCGACTTCAGGCGGGGGAGGATGTCAATTGCACATATACTAAAAATAGGACTTGAAAAAAAATCGGAAGTCCACAAGTGAATGGTCAGCCGAGCCGGAGATGAAGGCCCCCCGGTGGGACCGGAACAGAGAGGTCCGGGCCGGGCGAAAAAATAATATGGGGGGTGCTTGAGTTGAGGGTGGGGCTTGTGGGACGAATGACCCCCGGCGGGGGGAGAGGGATGGACTAGAAGGGTTCAGCACGGTGTTAGTAGCGTCGCGGGTGACGCACCAGTGTAGATACATTGTACTAGGTATATAATGTATCGAAATTTTTAGAAAATTTTGTGAGCGCAGCTATATATGGGGACTACGGGCGCGTCACTCGCGTGGTCCATTTGGGGGGCGGGGCCGCTCCGCTCGCGCCGCTTCTCCAATCATTCCAACTACTTACAACTAGTCCGGCCTGCCCTGCTTGACGCGACGCGCTCCGCTTGTTCAATCATTCCGCTAGCTTACACACCTACTATACACTGTATTACTATAATATTACAGTGTACTGTACACAAAGCAGACGACAATACATTGCGCGATAACATATTACATTGCACGATACACAAAGCGCGTCGCGTTACATTGCAAGCCGCGTGCGCTACACTGTAGTACACACAAGGCGCGTTTCGCGTTATGTAATACACTATATCACTTTACGACTTATAGACTGTACATTGTATCGCATGTAACGCGGCGGAACGATTGGGAGTTTCCGACTATGATACAAGTTGATACAAGTGTATTATGTAATGATTCAAGGGGTTTGCATGTAAGTGTGAAAGGGTCAAGTGTATCAAGTTGTTAAGAGTCGGAAAAGGGCAATGTATTTACAGATATTTTGACAAAGGGATGCAGTGTAGATAGGACAGGCGCGGAGTTAGGAATTGCAAGGACTTGCGGACTATATATATTATTTTATGTATTAAGAAAAATATAAATATAGTAGGTTTTTGTCTCTGTATTACACTTGTTTAGCGTTTGTGTGTACTACTGCAAGAGCAAATTGGAAACAGCCTCGACGCTTTTTTCGCCCTTTTTTGTACATTGTAAATACACACAATGCCGCGTTACATTATTTGCTTATGTACATTTTTACCCTGTTTTTGCCTGTCGTTTCCGACTTTCTTGCACTCAAACCTCTAAAACAGGTTTTTATTCAACCATTCCAAACCTTTATGTAGTTTCCGACTATTTTGCAAAAATACATGCATCGCTCTTACCCCTTGGAATAATTGGATTTAGTTTCCGACTGACGGCAAGCTTGCCCTTGCAGTCCTGCAAGTTGAACTTGCATTTCAATTAGCGTTACATTGCGCGTCACTTGTTACACTATTCTACTCGCTACACTGTACATAAAAAGTACAGTATACCCTATCGTGCTACAGTGTACCATATACAAGCCGCCTTACTTGCTACACTGTCTCAACGCCGCTCATATCCTATATATAATGTACTGACCTAAATACAAATCTTTGTACATTGCATTCAATCCGGTACAATAAACTGTACACAAGAAAATCCCTAGTCCTTTCAATAACTTGACACTGTACCGACAACTAACCCGCGCCGCAATCCCTGTTCCCGTCCTCAATCCTGTACAAAACGTTGAACGTATCGTCTCCCAAGTGCTAGTGTACCTTTCCGACTTAAACCCGCGATTTTCCTACTTATTCCCGTTCCCGCCAGTGTTGGCACGCCGTTTGCTATACGTAGGGCAAGAGCGGCAATGTGTCGCATATCATAAAATCTAAAGTCGTAAACGCTTGACACATTGAAAGCGCAAGCGTTTACGACTGGAAACAAAACGGAGGAAAGGTATGTTATCTGTATATTATGAGCCGGGAACCGTTAACGACATGCGCGACATTGCCGTGCGTCGGTTCTCCCGTCAACATGAGATAGGCAACAGAATGTTAGACACCTATACTATGGTTGACTTTGACAAGCACGGTTATGTTGTGGTGCGCGCCATAAACAGCGACGGCACCACGTATAGAGAACAGGAATATTCCTACGCTGAACTTTTAGCAGGGGAGGTTATGTAATATGCGTAAAATTTCGTATGAATCGGCTCTGGCGTTTGCTCACCGTTCTAACTACAGAAAGGACAATACGGAAGTGACTGTTAATGAACACGACCGCGTTACTTATATGCGGCTTCACGGGAATGTCATAGCCTCTATCGTGGGTGCCCATGTTCGCGTTACGTTGGCTGGCTACGGTACGCCGACGACAAGGGAGCGCGTCAACGGTTTGTTGACCGTCCTTGCCGATGAATTTAATTGGCCGCATCGCTGCGGATTTATGCAGGAAAAGGGAAAGCAAGTCTTTGTTGTACATTCTCACGACGGTGAGGTTATTTATCGTGAGGTAGTATATACAAGTGACGCCGTGGAGTTTGACATAGACAACGGCTTTTATCGCGTAGTTTGTTAGCTTGTGTACTGGACGGGGTAAAAAACTATCCTGTTCAGTGACAAGGTAACAAATTAGGGTAGTTATCGACAAGCAAGATTATATTGTTGGAGGTAGTAAGATGAATGAATACGCTCGTGTAGTATGGACGGCGGAAGACGCGAAGCAGGTAGCGCAAGAATGCGGCTACTGTCTTACCGACAAACAAGCAGAGGAGTTCCTTTCCTGTAATGAACGCCGATTGCAAGACAGGCTTGTGGAACTTGGCTATGAAGTGTTGCAATCCTTGTTTGATATGGAGGACAAAGACGACTACAAGCCTATCTTAAATCCTGATACCGACGTTCTTTGTGCCGTAGACGGGGCGCATGGTCAGTATGCGCCGCAAACTTTTGCGCGACTCTATGGCGAACAGTCTACTATGAGCACCGACGACAAGCAGATACTGCTTACCGGGCCTGAACATGAGTATTATTGGGAGACGTGGGACACTGTACTTGACAACGTGACAGTGACATGCAATGATGTTACGTACAATATCTATCCCGGCGAGAGCGGAGACGTGTTTCTTGTCCGGGCGGATAGGGAACTTCCCTACGATTTTACACTGTAATGCGCTGTTCCGGGCGCAAGATGAATCCCATTTGTTCCCGGTCAACAATCGTTTCAACGCAACGGAGCGGGCAATTCGTCGCCTGCAACGCTTGCGCCGGGAGTGTCCGATAGCGCCGGGCGTGGAGTATGCCCTTGCGCTGGATGAGGAAATAAGCCGGATTGTCAACGCTTGCTAGTGCTTTCAAGGTAGCGCGTCACTCCCTTTAACGCGCTATCAATCAAAGCTCTAGAAAGGTTTATGGGAGACGACAACTAACTTTAGGGAGTAAGTCCTATGTTCGCGCCTTTTCGTAAGCACAAGTCATGCCAGAGCTTGCCTTGCGCTACCACGTACCATGTCCGGTTATCCGGTAAGGTCTGGCACATTGACAGGGTATGCCGTGGGGATATGCGCGCCGCGCCGTTTGTATTTGTCCAGTGTATTGACAAGGCTACAGATAATACACTTGTGTCCGGTAGACTGGACAAGTTGAGCGATACCGGGAAAAGTTTAGTGTACCAGAAAATTTTTACAGTGTAATGCTTGACAAGCTACACTGAAACGGTTAGTGTATAGTCTGAGTTGAGACAGGCGAGAACCGTTATTCTGAATGTGTACTTGAACGTATATATAAGGAGAATTGATTATGTCGCGCACTATTGAGAAGACTTATAAGTATGATGAACTTTCCGATGAGGCAAAATGGGAGGCGCGTGAATGGTTCATGCGGGGTTATCCTGAATATGATTGGTGGTATAGCACATATGAGACTATCGACACGCTTGCCCGTGTTATAGGTATCGCCTGCGATAAGGACAAGTCTAGTCCGGCTTTCTTTTTTGACCTTGACAGGGGAAGTTATTTCTCTTTCTCTGGCATGTACAGCTATGACAAGGGATGGAAGCAAGAGGCCGTGCGGGTGTTTGGCGACGTGTTTAACCTTGACCGTAAGGACGACATTGCTTGCCTCATACGTGAGTATGCTACCTTTTGCAATGAGGTACAGCGGCCTAACTTCTATGGTGTGCAAGCCCGCATAAGTGTTTCACATTATGGCGGCGGGCGGGTAGGCGTGAATGTGGACGTTGGAGGAGACGTGAGCGACGCCTTGCAAGCCAGTGTCGAAACGTTTATTGGTTCTTTCTGTGAGACGGCCTTGTCGCTCTTGCAAGCGGAGTATGACTATCTTTTGTCCGAGGAAAACGTGGAAGAGAACATTCGCGCGAATGAATATGAATTCACGGAAGACGGCAAGCCCGCATAAGTGTTTGATAGTAGCGGCGTAGTGATACGCCGTTACCAATCAAACACTAACGGAGGTATGGATATGCGTAAGCTGTTCAACGCGGATAACTCGCCGCGTTATATCAGAGTATGGGACAACGGAGGCGCGACGTTGGATAGGTACACTATCCAATTTACACGGGCTAACTGTTTCAAATTCACTGGACGCGCATACTTTATGGGAAGTAGTGCTGAACCAAGGGGCATGAGTTATTGTAATGACGTGGACGCGGCAACGTTCTCTATGCCTGATATAGAGAAGTCCAGTTTTGACAAGTTGCCCGCCGCTGTTCAGCGTGTTGTGGTGATTGAGTATGTCCAGTGTTGGAACGCTACCCTTTCGGAAATACCGGACGTTTGGAGGTAGTATCATGTTTGAAGCTTATATTGAAGTGTATCAGGGTGGAGAACCGGATAGAATTCAAACCATTGAAATTGAATCCGGCGACACGTTTGACGATGTTACGGAACGTATCTACAACGCATGGCCTAACTGTTGTCCTGTCCACGTCAAGCGCGTGTACCTTGTGCTTGACGACAATGACGAATACGCCTTGCCTTGCGACAACATTTTTATGCGTCCGCTCAATGAAGCAAGCGCCGCTATTACCACGGCGGCAGAGTTCCTTGAGACTGCGGAGCTTTTGCAAGAGCATGACGAACGCGCCTATATCAACTTCTGTTATTGGAGTGGTGGCGTCATGTGCAAGCGTGAGTTTCAGGATAAGAACGGAGGCATAGTTCCGCCGCCTGCGGAATATGCGGAAGAATATTTGTCAGATTGCTTTGACGTTCCCGAAAGTATCCGCCCATACGTGGGCTTTCAGCGGCTTGGAGAGGATATTTATATGGAATTGGAAATGACGGAAGAGGACAATCACACTGGCGAACAATGGTTTATCAACTAGTAACACGGTGTGCCTGTCTCACTATGGGACAGGCACACAAGAGAGGGTACCAATATGCTTATGACTTTGTATCTGTATAAAGACCATGAGACTAGTGCTTTGTCCACAGTAAGCACCACGGGAGACGTTGACGCATATCTGTTGCACGACCTTTCGCGTGCCATGATAAAGCGTTCCCGGTATCAGGCGGAACGTTTGTCCATATCGCTTGAAGGGCCTAAAGGTAAAGTCATATTGAAAGCGTATGGCGGTAAGCAGATTCCCTTTCAACATGTTGCCGATTGCGTTCATTACACTACAAGGGGTATGTAATGATTACTCGCGTTGACTATATGGCAAATGCCAGTTTATTACATCGCGCATATCATGCGCAGTTTGTACGTCCTTGGATGAAGCAGGCCATACTTGACACCATAGGACTGGACGTGCTCTTGTCCAGTACCGATAAGCATCTTAATGATATACCATTGGACAAATGGGACAGTCTTGTGTCATATGAGGTGAATGGAGAGGCATTTGTGCAAGGCCGTAAGGTATGGACACGGGAGACAGTATGGTATAACAAGCCCGGATGGATAGAAGTATCTAATGCCTTGCATGGTGCGGGAGACGGTTTTTCCCTTGGTACAGGCGTGTGCATTCTCAAGGAAGCGGCACGACAGATTATTGAGGCCGCGAAGTAATGGCATACTTAGCTATTGTTCTGGTGTGCCTTGTGATTATCAGTGTGGGGAGCAAGTAATGAGACGTGCAAGCAATGTCTTTTGTGTAGCTATCGCGTGTGCCGCTATGGGATACGGCGCGTATATGTATGACCTCAATAATAAACTTGAGGCGGATAACATTGAACTGGCATACGCCAATGAGAATTTGGCTAAAGCCTTGGCTACCAATGCACAAGAACCTAGTGCTATCATCGGTATCCGTAACAATAACCCGATGAATGTCAAAGGTACGGGATGGGTTGGGCAGTGTGGACAGGATGAACATGGACATGCTATCTTTGTTCATCATGCGTATGGCTTGCGTGCTGGTGCGCGTGTCCTCAAGACATATTATTACAAGCATGGCCTCAAGACGATAGATGCTATCATTGACAGGTATTGCACGGGCAATAAGGCAGAGTATAAAAAATTTCTAGCACATCGTCTTGGCGTTGGTGTTACAGAAGAGATTGACATACGCCAGCATTATGCTAAACTGTTACAAGCAATGGTGCATTTCGAGACAGGCGAACAGCCGTATCCCGACCACGATTATGCACTCATTGACGTGTGGCGGGACACAAGCAACGAGTGAGGTTCATCATGGCATGGCACAGATACAAGGCATATGACTGTATGAATGGAGAAGAAGTCCTGAAAGGTGAAGGGACAATCCGGGTTATCACGGCACGCACTGTAGCCGATGCAATGCGACGTAAGATAGGATTGCGATTTGCACAAGGTACTGTCCGGTTGATAGCCCGTAGCACATTCATATGGGATATGTGTGACAGGATAGATGAACGGATTTATGCGCGGCTTATCATAGACGAAAAGCCTATGGAAGATAAGCGTTCAAAATTCAACGGATGAAGGAGGGCTTATGCTCGGACTGTACTTCCAGATTACTACGGGCGACCACGCGCCGCGTAATGTGATTATTACATTGACGCCAGAGCAAGAGATAACGCTTGCGCTCAAGCCGGAGGACAAGATAGCAATCAGTCTGCTTGATAACGTGTTCGTATCCGGTCAACCGACGCCGCCCGCGTCCGTAAGTAAAGCTCCTGTGAAGCCGGAGAACGGCGCGGAGGCGCTTGCCCACGTCATAAGCCGCCCGCCCCGATATGACGCAACACAAGCCGAACAGAAGCTCATCGTTAATGTGAATCCAAACTTGTACGGATTTCAAGGGAAAAACTTTGCGCGGCTTCGGGTGATTCTCGCGGAGCTTGGTGTTACGACTGTGGCAGACTTGAGCGCCCTGTCCAAACTGGAGCTTGCCGGAACGTCCGGTATCGGGCCAAACATGTTGGCTTTCATTGAGTACCTGCTTGCGGATTATGGCTTGACGCTGGCACCGGATAAGGTATAGACGTAAACTTACAAGGGAGGTTTGACAATCTGTAACAAAGGGTGTAGGTATGGCAAAGCGTTTCGTGAATTACAAGCTCAAGCGTCTTTGGTACAAGCTTCTGTATCTGCAAGGCCACTGCAAAGATGTCCGTAAAACTGCGGACGCATATAATGGAGAGATGACGAGAGACGACGAGCGGGACATAACGCGATTTGTGTCACAATGTATGGACACAGTGTTGACCGACTTGGAGAAGTTGAAAGCCTTAGTTCAGGCAACAGACGAAAAACCACGAGGGTAGCGTAATGAGAGACGTAGTGTTGTGTGAAGGTTCACTTGGTGTGGTAATACCGTTCAATTGCGACAAGTGCGGAGGACTTATTGAACAGCGGGAACATGTGCTTGTTCGCGTATTTGATGACAACAGCGTTGAGCGGTTGTGCGAACGGTGTTATAAGAAGCGTGCCAGTAAGCGTATTAACGAATACATGGAGGCATTGCAGCATAGAGAGTATGAATCTTTGAATGACATCAAGGTGGCTGTATTTGACGCCTTGTGCACTTTGTTCCCCGGTGAAAGTACGGATGTGCTGGACGAGAAAGCTATGGGTATATCTACGACTATCGCCTGCAAGATTGGTAGCAACCCTTTGCGTGATTTTATTGCGCACATGCGTCAGATGGAGGCCGATGGGGATGTTGTTGTTCTTTCCCCGGATAATCCTGAACAGATGAATGAAGTACTCAAGCGTATATTTGGCGAAGAATAATAACATCTAACCGGGGGGCTACGGCCCCTCAACACAAGGAGCTTACGATGATTGAGACTTTGATTGCTTTGCAGCACACGGCGGAAGCGCGGAACATGTGTATCACTGGCATTGCTGTTGACCCTGAAATCTTTCCCAAACTGCAAGAAGAGTTCGCGGAGCTTGCTAATAAGCCTGTGAACGAACAGCCCATGTCCTTGGCGGGTATGAATATCACGCCGTATTACCCGGAGACGGCGCGGCTGCAAGCCCGGATGCAGCAACTCAACATGATACACCAGTTTGGCGCGTACCTGCGTGACAACGGCGTGGGTGTGAACCGTATCGAGGGTGAACTCACGCCGGAGGAATACAACAAAATGGTATATGCTTTTCTCGGTATCAGCTATGACGCTCTGGTAAAGGAGCAGGAGAGCATCAAGGCGCGTAAGGGTAATGCCGGAGAAATCCCGCAGCAGCCGATGGAGGTGCAGGCATGAAGAAGGTAAGCCCGGCGTCTGTCGCTGGCTTACAGGCGCAGCTTGTCGAAAAAAGGACTGTGTACGAGAGAGCAAAGGAGTCCTATGATGCGATGCGGCAAGACCTTGCGACACTCGCCAGCCCTTATGAGGTTGAGGATGTGCTTGTCTATCGGCGTCCTAAGTCCGGGACAAAGCATACGGGAGTAGTCGAGCTTGTGAGAGCGCCGCAGTATAACAAGAACGCTGGTCTTTATGAACTTGGCGTGCGGCTCTACACTCGCAGCGGTGGCCCCGGAAAAATGCTTGAGTACATCACGGGCGAGGATGTGCTTGAGGTATGCCAAGAGGTGGGCAATGGCAGTCATTGATTACATCAAGCCGCTTGAGCATCACACGTCTGGTCTGCCGCCGCTGGTTATGTTCCATTTGCGGCAACTCAACCCCGGCTCAGACCGTAAGTTTATTGACTTGACGCAAGAGGCATACGAGAAGATTCTGCGGTTTATTGAGCAAGGACTGCATGGAGATGTTCCCGTAAACAGTGAAGAGAAGGCGGCGGAAGCCGTGTCCCATCTGATACTGGACGCCGCCTTTGTGCATGACAGACTGTGTGCCGCTGGTGTAGTTGTTGGAGCCTTTCCCTACGACTATCTTGCGGAAAAGTTGCTTCCGAAAAAGAAAGACGAGGATGCCGATGCGTAATCCGAATGCACTTGAGGTTTATCAGCAGATGGCCTTGCGGTTTGTCCTGAATCTTGACGACATGGACATCGACCCGGTTGCCTATCTTGCGCTGGTTATGTCTGGCGAGGCCGGAGAGGTGTGTGGCAAAGTGAAACGTATTTACCGGGACCACGAGAGCAAGCTCACGCCGGAGACAGGCCACGATATTGCACACGAGCTTGGCGATGTTCTCTGGTATATCGCGGTCTTGGCTGACAAGCTCGGCTATAGCCTCGACGAGATTGCGGCGATGAACATCGAGAAGCTGGAGAACCGAGCGGCCAAAGGCACATTGCACGGCGAAGGCGACAACAGATAAATTTTTTACAAAAAGGGTTGACAGTCTGTACGGACTGCGTTACTTGTAAGTCAACACGGTGCGACAAGCCCGCATCCAAGGGTAGCACACATAACCAGAAGGAGTCTTATCATGGCTGACTATCGTGAAATGGCTGTTGAGTTCATGAACAAGCAGGCGGGCGTTCGCCCCATGTCCCCGGCGGAATTTGCGCAGGGTGTGAAGGAAGCGGAAGAACAGTTCCGGGCTATGTATGAGCCGGAAGACACCACGTCCACCGAGCCGCAGTACGCCTGCGACCCCAAGACCGCCATCAAGGACCGCACCATTACTTGCGTGGTGTGCGGCAAGCAGTTCAAGATTATTACCAAGCAGCACCTCCTCGCCCACGGCATGACGCCGGAGAGTTACTGCGAGTTCGCCGGGTACAAGAAGGGCACGCCTCTGCTGGCGAAGCAGTTGCAGCGTGAGCGCCGCAGCAAGATGAAGGAATTGCGTCTGTGGGAACGTGACGGCTCCGGTGCGCAGCGCAACAAGGCCAAGGCTGCGGAAGCCGCCAAGGCCAAGGCTGCGGAAGCCGCCAAGCCCGAAGCGAAGCCCGCCTCCGCTCCCAAGGCTGCGGAAGCCGCCAAGCCCGAAGCGAAGCCCGCCTCCGCTCCCAAGCCTGCGGCGAAGCCCGCTGTCAAGCCTACCCCGGCCCCCGCTGTTGAAGTGAAGTAAGGAGCGGAACTATGGAAGCGCGTATCGCACAGCTTGAAGCAACGGTCAACGCACTGGTGACGCAGTTTCTTCCGCCTGTGACGCAGCGTCTCGCCGCTCTTGAGAAAGAGGTTGCGGAGCTTCGCGCCAGCCAGAGTGCTGACGCAGGCTCCGAACCTCGGAAGCGTCAGGCTCTCAACTATGAGACGTACCTCATGATTCAGAGCCTCGTGCAGCAGGGCATTCCTGATAAGGAGATTGCCGCACGCACGAATGTCCCTTACACCACAGTGCGTGTGTACACCAAGCTTGAACCCAAGCGGGTGGACGAACTGCGGTTGAAGAAAGAAGCGGCGGACGCGAAGGCGGCGAAGAAGGCTGCCAAGGAAGCCTCTAAGAAGGTTTCTCAGGCCCCGAAAGACGCAACCCCGACCCAAACGTCAGACCCCGCTGCCGATGCCGCTGTGGGCGGCGTGGTGACGGGGCAGATTACCCCGGCCAACGAGCTTGAAGCCAACTATCTGGCGGCACAGGCGGCGCATGTGAACGGCGAGACCGGAGAGGTTCTTGATGCGGAGTACACTCCGGTGCAGGAACCGCAGGGATACATCGTTGAATGTCCCATCTCGCCGGGCGAGTTTGGTCTCGCTGGATGGTTCGAGTGGACAATGGAACTGAAAGGCTACGCCGACACGCAGCAGGCTGCGGACGGCTACCCCTTGTACCCGCCTGTCACTCGTGACACGATGGTCAAGGTGCAGTACATGAACGAGACCAACAGTCCGAACATGCTTGCCAAGGATGTTGAATGGACTACCAGCGGCGGCGTCGCACGTTGGAAACTGGCCCGTGCATAGTTTTGTAGGTGGCCTCACACTGTGGGGCTACCACTCAAAACTGTGAGGACTTTATGAGAAAGATATGGCTGTGTTCTTTACTCGTATCTATGGCCCTGCCTGCGCAAGCTGAAACCATTATCATTGAACGGGAGAGTCCGAGTCTCACGGAGATGTTCGTGGCTCCCATGTACACTGACCCGGCTGCCGGGTACCAACCATTGCCTATCCCGCCCGGTCCTATGGGGTACAGTCCTTACTATACGCCGCAACCGCGTACACAGAAGGAGATAGAGTGGTGGCAGCACATGGACGAGGCCATGTTTCGTCCATACTGGAAGGACACACCGCAGCCGCAGTCTCAACAGCCGCAGGTTGTGCAACCTAAAGCTCCGGGCATAAGCGGCACGGCGTTCTTTGTAAGTCCTAATCTTATCGTTACAGCATACCATCTTTTCGCCAAGGGTGGCAAGCCTACAGTGTACATAGACGGACAGCCGACCCGTGCGGAACTGGTTGTGTACGATGCCGCGCATGACATCGCTGTCGTGCGTGTCCCTCCTCAGCAGAAACTTTGTCTGCCCATAGCTAATGATTATGCTACATTGGGCGAACCTGTCATAGCCGTGGGCTATCCCCTGTCCAAGCAGGGCGCTACACTGCGTACCACAGGCGGCACTGTGACATCCACTCGTGGTGATGGAGCATATGATTGGCAATATAAGCTGAATGTCCCTGTCGAGTTGGGCAACAGTGGTGGGCCTTTGCTGGATAACTGTGGTAATGTGGTTGGTGTCATGACGACGCATGACCAGACTGGAGCATCCTATGCAACGAAGTCTGTTGTTCTTGGACAGTTGCTTGACAAGGTGATAGACTACCAGCCCTCATATGCCGTAGCTGCTAACAGCACAGAGGATATGATTCGGCTTGTACAGGATGCTGTAATTTATATCTTGGTGGAGTAGCCATGCGTTGTGTATATCTGGACTATGAAAGTTTCTATGACAAAGATTACACGCTACACAAGATGTCCATTGAGGAATACGTGCGCGACCCTCGGTTTGAGGCGCATCTCCTCGGTGTAGCGATTGATGATGGTCCCGTTCAGATGGTTCCGGTGCATCTCATACCGCAGGCGCTCAAGGTGCTCAGGCTGGATGACCCGGACTGCTTCATGTTCGCACAGAACTGTCGCTTTGACGGCTTCATCACTACGGAGCGTTACGGTGTACGTATAGCGAACCCGCTTTGCACCCGGTCAATGTCCAGATGGACGGGACTCAGCCGCCTCACTCGTGAGAGTCTTGAGGCACAGTGCGAGTTCCTTGGCACTGGAGTAAAGGGTACGTTTATCCACGCCATGCAGGGCAGGCACATCTCGGAGTTGGGACAGGAGGAACTGCAAGAGTACACGCATTACTGTATGCAGGATGTGGAACAACTGCGTGCCAATGTAAAGAAGATGCTCCCGTTCATGACGCCGGACTCGCTCCGCTTTATCATGATGACCTTGCGTATGTACCTCAACCCTGCGTTTGTGTTGAATGCTCCCATGCTTGAGGATTACTATGCCAAACTGTCCGCAGCATACGCGGAGTCGCAGGCCAAGCTCCAGCATATGTTCCGGTTTGATACGCAGGAGGCATTTCTCAAGGCGCTCCGCAGTAAGGCACAGTTCTGTAAGATGCTCGAGTCCATTGGTGGTACAGTACCGTATAAGCTCAGTGAGAAGAAGACGGACACCAAGCGTAAGCAGCTTGAGGCTCGTCTTGCTGAACTGAATGCTGTCATTGAGGGTTATAACCACGGCACGGTGGAGTACGAGAAAGCCATAGAGGAACGTAAGACTGTGCAGGGTATGCTTGATGCACAGGAATACATTGTCATGGAGCCTGCCCTCGCCAAGAAAGACATCGAGTTCATGGAACTCATGGCGAGTGACAACCCGGACATAGCGGCACTCGCCACAGCACGGGCTGAAAATAATTCCTCGCTTGCAATGTCCCGCTGTGAGACGTTCATGCGTATCGCACAGCGTGGCCTTCTCCCTGTCCCGTTGGAAGCGTATCAGGCTCATACCGGACGGTACGCCGCAGGGACAAGCGAGGGGGTGAAGTCGGACGGTGTGAACTTGCAGAACCTTGCCAAACGTACTGGAGACAAGACACTTCGCAAGTGCATCCAAGCACCGCATGGCTACCGTGTCGTGGCGTGTGACTCGTCTCAGATTGAAGCCCGTGTGCTGGCGTGGCTGGCTGGACAGACAGACCTTCTGCATGACTTCAAGACTGGTGCTGACCCGTATTGTCGCATGGCATCCGTGGCTTACAGTGAGCCGTATGAAACGATACACTATTACACCAAGGGTGCCGGGGCGCATGACCCCAACGCTGACCCGGAGCTTCTGAAAAAGTACAAGTCTTACCGCAACGTGGGCAAAACGATGGTGTTGCAGCTTGGGTATTACAGTGGTGGCGACAAGCTGGCGCTGTATCTCTTGCAGCAAGGCATCCAGTTGAAAGTCACCAAAGAGGAACACGGTAAAGAGTGCAAGCGTCTGGTATCTGTGTATCGTACTCATAACGCTGCTATCAGACAGTTCTGGAACACATGCGACGAAGTGATACTTGCACTTCTCAGCGGCCACTCCGGTTACTTCGGTGGTCCCAAGGGTACCACATTCTTCTATGACGGCAGCCATAAAGTCTTTGGCCGGACGGTACCCGGTGTGATGCTGCCGGATGGTTACTGGCTCCTGTATCCTGAGCTGCGTGTTGAGGCGCATGAGAAGACCGGGAAGCCTGTGTATAAGTACAGCATCATTGATAAGGGCAAGCGTATCACCAAGCAGTTACACTCCGGTGTGCTGTGCAACAATATCACACAGGGTCTGGCGTTTGGCATCATGCGGTTTCAGGCGCTGCACATAGACATCTACTATCCCATACGTATCAACATCCATGACTCGTGGGGTATTCTGGTACACGAGACGCAGGTTGAAATTGCGCTTGACTACATGATGAAGTGTATGCGATACTTGCCTCCGTGGGCAGAGGGGTTGCCCATCGACTGTGAAGGGGAGACGGGTATAGACTTTACAATCGTGTAACATTAGGAGGCTATGGTGGGTAGTATCACGGAGAAACAGAAGGAGTTTATCGTACCAAACTGGAGTTACCCTCGTCCGGGTGTGACACAGACGCCACAGGGAATGGAGCTTGAGGGTGACTGGTATGACATCCGTGTAATGGATGACCAGTCCGTGAGCGTATTTCGTATCAATGATAATAAAACTATCTGTAAGGACGTAAACTATGGAACTCGTGGTTTCACCGACGCTCTTGAAAACTTACGCTACCTGCCCGCGCAAGGCACAGGCCATGTACGTCACCAAAGAAGTGAAGTACGTCCAGAATCCGGCGGCGAAGCGTGGCGACACACTGCATACGCTCATGGAATCCGCCGCCAACAATGGATGGGACTCCATTCAGTGGCCGGAGTATCCGAACATGCAGCACGCCAAGGGGTTTATTGACACCATCTGGCGGCTCAAAGCTTCTGGATGGTTTGTACAAGCCGAACTCCAGACGGCGATTGATGAGTCATGGAATAAGACTGACTGGTTCGACAAAGCTCCCAAGAGCTTTATGCGCAGCAAGATTGACATCTGTGCAACGAACCCGTTGTACGACTACGCCATCGTCATCGACTGGAAGACCGGAAAGAAGTACGAGCTTGATACGATTCAGTTGACGATGAATGCCATGTGTCTGAAACCTATCACCGGGCTGTCCAAGTACAAGATGATGTTCGCATACATCGACAGCGGCGAAGTGGTAGACCATTCCTGTGAGCTTGCACCTGTCCTGTTCAACCAGTACATAAGCATGGATATGAACACTATGTCCACTGTGCCGGAGGCTATGCGGGATGTGTACGACAAGCTGTATCAACTGGACTGTAGCCTGCGTGACGATAATTGGCCTGTGGTAAAGAACAAGTTCTGCCACTGGTGTGGAGTCGAGTCCTGTCCTAACAAAAAGTAAGGAGTGTGTTGTGCCTCTGCCGAAACCCAAGAAGGATGAAACGAAGGCCGACTTCGTAGCCCGGTTTATGAAATCGGATGCGGCTGCGGAGTTCAAGACACAGGAACAACGGCTGGCGGTAGCGTATGATACGTATCGCAAGGCCAAGAAAAAGAGGAGGCAGAAGTAATGGTAGGACGTGAATACGAAGAACGCTTTGGTGCGTTCTGCACGGAAGAAGACGGCAAGATGGTTCGCATGGAAATATATGTCCATGACCCTAGCAACCGGGCGATTCAGTGGATGGCATTCGCGCTGGAAGTCCTGCGGCATATTGAGGAATACACCGTGCCGCAGTATGGTGACTTCCCGCACGACCAAATGACCACGGCTAAAGAGTCCGACATCCTGCATGACATTCAGCGGTACATCAACCGTTTCGAGCGTAACGCCAGAGGCGACGAGGAACAACGCCGGGACCTGTTCAAGATGGCGCACTACGCCTGCATTCTTGAGTTCAAGAAGCAGCAGTTCAGCAAACGTGATACCCCTTCCGCCCTTGATGTGGTGGAGAGCGCCTTCGGCAGCAACTCCTCTCCTGTGCATATGCCGCCTTACGTCAAGCCGGAGGTAATGTCGGAGACCCACAGTAATAGCGTGGACGAGCCGTGTCCACTGTGTCGTGGTGTTGGCTATATCGGCGGGCAGCCCTGTCCGGCGTGTGGTGAGGACGAATAGCCATGAGCTACACTACACCAGAGGGCAAGGTAAAGAAACAAGGCCGGGACATTTGCCGCAAGCTTGGGCTGTACTCCTTTCCTGTCAATCAGGGCGGCTTCGGTGTCAACGGCATTCCAGACGACATGGTGAATGCGTGGGGGTTGTTCCTCCAGATTGAATACAAGCATCACATGCGGTGGGATAAGCGCAATAAGGCGGCGTTCGCCACACTGCCCACGATGAAACAGATTATCCAGATGGAGAACAGCCGGAAGGGTGGCGGCATCACATGGGTGGTAGATGACATGAATATCGACCGCCTTGAATGTAGCCTTTTGATACTGCAAAACAGTGTGTCATGTGTGGACGGGTGCAAACTGACTGTTGATGAAATACAACACATTGGTCAGAAATTACCCGTGAGTTGGAACTGGACGTTTGAAGAATATACAGCATATCAAGAGGGGAAGGGTGTGTTGTATTACGATACCCCGAAAACACCCATCCCTGTACTGGTAGGTTACAAATGAGAATTGGCGTAAAGGACTACAACAAGATGGTTGAAGCTGTGTCGGAAAATCTGGCGCAACATATTGTGCTGGACCTTGAGACGATGGGAGTTAGCAGCAACTCGGCCATCATCGCCATCGGCGCTGTGGGCATGGACAAAGACTATGATGTGAACTCCTACTTCTACACGCCCGTGTCCCTCCAGTCTTGTGTGGATATGGGCCTTGTCATAGACGGGCCTACTGTCGCGTGGTGGCTAGGACAGAGCGAAGAAGCACGTAATGGACTGGACCTCAACGGCGGGCATTCCATTTATAATGCCTTGGGTGCGTTTATTGAATGGATGGGCAGAGTTACAGACTCATACAATGCGTATGTGTGGGGGAACGGCAGCGACTTTGACAACGTGATTATCACTAACGCTTTCAAAAAGGCTAAGTTTAGAGAGCCGTGGAAGCCGTGGTTGAATCAGTCTATGCGTACTGTGCATCTCATCAATGAACAGATGGGACTAGGCATCACCCGGCCTGAGCCTACGATAAAGCATCACGCCCTGTTTGATGCTGAGGCTGAGGCCAGATATATCGGCGGCATTCTGTATAAGCTGGAACAGCTTGCTGGAGTGAGTGTATAACAATGGACGCCATGAATGACTTGCTGGTAGTACCCGGTTCCGGTGTTATTATTGATAAGGCACACAACAACTACATCTTGAATATCAAATCACAGCGTGTGCTGGACAGTATAACCAAGGCCGTACCATTCGTCTTCACGAAGCCTTACAAGGATGGCACACTGGTTGTGCTCCCAGTCCATGATGACTCGCTCACGTTGCTGCGCAATCTCAATTTGCCGACCAACGGAATGGAGCCTTTGTACTGGCAGTATCAGACGCCGCTCATTGAGGGCGAGTTCAAGACGATGGCGCATCAGGTTACTTCCGCTGCATTCATGGCGTCCCACAAGCGTTGCTTCAACACCTCGACCATGCGAACGGGGAAGACCGGAAGCATCGTGATGTGTACCGACTACCTCCAGTCGGTGAAGGGCGTCCCCGGTGCGGTGCTTATCATTGCAACTGTGTCCAACCTGACTGGTGTATGGAAGCATACCATAGATACAACACTTCCTAACAGACGTGCCGTTGTTGTGCATGGCGGTGTCGGTAAAGAGGACAGGCTCCGCAAGCTGCGCATTCCGGCTGATTACTACATCATAAATTTTGACGGCGTGAAGATGGTAAAGGATGAGCTTATCCGCATGAAGGAGCAAGGGCTTATCAACATTGTTGTTGTGGACGAGCTAACACACTATGGGAATATCAAGTCCGGGCGCTTTCTTGCCGCCGATGAAGTCATAAACGGGAAGAAACCTATGCCGTATGCTTATGGTGTAACAGGTTCGCCCGGTGAGAATCCCATTCCCATCTTTGGATTCGTCAAACTCATCAACCCAAGCAAGCTCCCTTGCCAGCGTCTCAGCACATGGCAGGAGTTGACACAGTTCCGGTACGGGCGGGAGACGTGGCAGTGGCGGAATAAAGCGGACTGCGCGCAGACCATTTACAATACGATGCAGCCCAACATCCGGTTCGACAAAAAAGACATCATGGACCTCCCGCCTGTGGTGCGACAAGTACGAGACTGTGAACTGTCGAAAGAACAGATGGCAGCGTACAAGAAGATGCGTGATGAAATGGTGACACTTACAGAGAAAGGTGAAGTCATAGAGGCCGTGCATAAAGCCAGTTTGTCGCAGAAGCTTTTCCAGATTGCGTTGGGTACCGCCATCGGAGCCGACAGGAAAACGCTGGTGCAACTGGACAACACACCCCGCTTACACACCATACTGGAGGTCATCAAGGAGTCCACATCTAAGGTAGTTATCTTCTGTCCATACACCGGAGCCATCGACAGACTGGCCCGTCAGCTTAGAGACAGAAGTTACACTGTCGAGGTGGTGGATGGGCGCGTCACGGGTAAGCGCCGGGAAGAGATTTTCCATGCGTTCCAGAACTACACGGACCCGAAGATTATCATCTGCCACCCGCGTACCACGGCGTTCGGCGTGGAACTGGCGGCGGCAGATACCATGATATTCACCGGACCTCCACTGAATGGCGACTTCATCTACGAACAGGCGCTTGAAAGACTGTCCAGTCTGAAACAAAAGAGCAAGCAGGTTTCCATTGTACAGATTGTCGCCACTGAGGAAGAGAGGAAATTCTTTCAGGGACTTGATGCTGGCGTGAAATCAAGCGAACTGGTAAACGACCTCTTTGCCTCGATGACCCGGCCCAAAAAATAATTACATAAATGCTTGACAACCGTGTCTGAGTTGTAATATAGGTAGGGCAACAGGAGGTAAGGCAATGAACATGCCCGCAGCATTTGACATCAACAAGGTAGTGGAAGAGTGGAGAGCGTACCGTAAGCAGCGGCTCGAACTGGATAGTCTCTCGAAGAAGATAAAGGAGGGGCCGGAAGCTCAGTTGCGTGGGCAGATTCTTATGTGGCTTGACAGCCATCAACTGCCCGGAGCCAAGACTCAGTTCGGCACGGTGAGCATCACCAACAAGCCCCACTTGGAAATCGAGAACACGGAAGCCATGCTGCGGTACATGTTCCAGAACATGGCCAAGTGTCTTCAAGAGAACCGTCCTCTTTCCGACGCTCTTATTCTGCAAAAGACCCCGCTCAAGAGCGGCATCACCGACTTGGTGCGCAGACAACTCGGGCTGTCGGAGAATGACGAGGTGACGGATGAGCAATTCAACTCCGTCGCACAGTCTTTTGGCGTCAAGCGAGTGTCCGACAAGGACATTTCTTTCTCGCAAAACTAATAACACAGGAGTTTTCATCATGTCGCAAGTCAACAACATGCCTGCGGTTATCCCGTCCGCAATGCAGAACCTCATCATGACGCCGCCTGCGGAACTCATGGCGCAACTGGCTGGCAACTTCCAAGGAGCCTACGAAGACTTTGGCGGGATGTTCCGCAGCATCTCTTTCAAGGGCTTCCAGTTCACGCTGCGTGAATCCGGCAGTTCCACTGTACACCCGTTCCAGTACCTCCCGGTTGTCATCCTCGGCATGGCCCCGGACAACCACTGCGTGTGGTACGCGAAGGCTTACGGTACGCAGACGGAAGGCGAGAAGCCGGACGCTGTGTGGTGGGAAAAGAGCGGCGCTCCGGCGAACGTGCCTGCGACGGCGCTGGTCAAGACTGCCGATGGGCGTAACCAGTATCAGATTCAGCGCCGCCTGTGCGTGGCCCTGCTTCGCCAGAACCCGTCTGACGGCAGCATGTTCATCGACCTTGAGAATCCTTTCGTCATGGATGTGGGTTCCATGTCTATCTTTGGCCCGGACATGCCGGAACAGTGGGCGTTCTCTTTGGCGGGTTTGGTGCGCTTCTGCACGCGCAGCCGTGTGATGCCGCTGCACTTCGTCACCAACGTCATCTTCGACCGTACACAGTCCGTGCCGTCCGTTCGCTTTGTCCCGGCCAACCAGAACGGTCAGCTTATCTTCCTTGACGCGAACTCGCTGGCCGAAGTATACCGCGTTGCATCCTCCGCTACCGTGGTCGACATGCTCAAGGTCCGACTCCAGCCCGACCCGAACGCCGTGGCTCAAGCCTCTCAGCAGGCTCCTCAGCCCGCTCCGGCCCCTCAGCCTGCCGCTGCCCCGCAGCAGGCGGCTCCCGCGC
>OLSQ01001058.1_pt1 | contig 24000 bp, 24 predicted proteins | sample 1672561 | NCBI WGS metagenome assembly OLSQ01 (sample SAMEA3136699, study PRJEB25190) | human gut metagenome | biome: human gut; feature: human-associated habitat; material: faeces | place: Austria | collected 2013
TGCTCAAGTTTCTGAACCGCATTTTCCGTTCGCGGACGTTGAGGTGGCTCTTTTCGTGGGGCGTGCATCCCGACTGGGCGCTGCGCTTCGGCCATTGGTGGAGCGGCAGGTCGCGCAAGGGGCACGGCGAGGAGGCGGCCCGCGGGGCGTCGCTGACCGAACCCTACACGGGGTCTTCCGAGCCGCACACCGAGCCGCTGGTCGAGTATGCCCGCGAGTATTCCCGGACGCATGCGGTCGATCTCTTCGTTTTCGGACACATGCACTTCCCGCGCGACTGCCGCGAAGGGCGGCTGCACGTGGTGAACCTCGGCTGCTGGGCCGAAAATCCCTCCTACGCCGTGCTGGACGCGGCGGGGGAGCTGACGCTGAAAATGCCGGGCAAGACCTCGGTTTAGCGATAAAACGATTAAATGACGATTCTGTGAAACAATACCTCGATCTGTTGCGCCGGATCAAGACGGAAGGCGTCGTGCGGGGCGACCGCACGGGAACCGGGACCAAGGGGGTCTTCGGCCACCAGATGCGTTTCGACCTGTCGGAGGGCTTTCCGCTGCTGACGACCAAAAAGGTGTTCCTCAAGGGGGTGATCCACGAACTGCTGTGGTTCCTGCGGGGCGACACCAACATCAAGTATCTGGTGGACAACGGCGTCCATATCTGGGACAACGACGCCTACCGCCATTACAACGAACTGTGCGTGCGCCACGGGGTGCTGCCCGTCGGCCGGGAGACGTTCCTCGCCTCGGCGGGCGTCGAGTCGCCGATCGAAGGCTACCGCTTCGGCGACCTGAACCATGTCTACGGCTACCAGTGGCGTTCGTGGCCCCGGCCCGACGGGGGCGTCGTCGACCAGATCGCGCAGGCCGCCGGGCTGATCCGCACCAATCCCGAATCGCGGCGCATCGTGGTCTCGGCGTGGAACGTCGCCGAGATCGACGCGATGGCCCTGCCGCCGTGCCATGTGCTGTTCCAGTTCTACGTGGCCGGGGGGCGTCTCTCGTGCCAGCTGTACCAGCGCAGCGCCGACACGTTCCTCGGCGTGCCGTTCAACATCGCCTCCTACGCCCTGCTGACCTGCATGATGGCGCAGGTGTGCGGCTTGCAGCCCGGCGAGTTCATCCATACGCTGGGCGACACGCACCTCTACCTGAACCATCTGGAGCAGGTCGACGAGCAGCTTTCGCGCGAGCCGCGTCCGCTGCCGAAACTGCGGCTGAACCCCGCCGTGAAGTCGGTCTTCGACTTCCGTTACGAAGATTTCACGCTCGAAGGCTACGACCCGTGGCCCGCGATCAAGGCCCCGATGTCGTTTTAAACCCGCAGCAGATGAATATCCTGATTCCGACCGTTTCGCCCGAAAGCGTCGAGGCCCTTGTTTTCGATCTGGGAGGCGTCCTGCTCGACGTGCAGCTGCAACGCACGCTCCGGGCTTTCGAGGCGCTGGACATCCGCGGACTGGGAGCCGCCGAGGTCATCGACGGGAACAGGGCGTGTTTCCGCGACCTCGAACTGGGACTTATCACGCAGGAGGAGTTCGCGGAGGCTGTGCGGCGGACGTTTCCCGCCGTCGCCGCCATCCCCGACGAGCAGCTGCTGGAGGCGTGGAACGCCATGCTGATGCCGTTCGACGTGCAGCGCGTGGAGTTGCTCCGGGAACTGGGGAAGCGTTGCCCGGTCTACCTGTTGAGCAACACCAACCTGCCCCACCGCATCCGCTTCCGGGAGTCGTTCCGCGAGCGTTTCGGCGGGAGCTTCGACGAACTGTTCGTGCGGTGTTTCTACTCCGACGAACTGCATCTGCGCAAACCCGACCCGGAAATTTACCGGAGCGTCGCCCGGCAGATCGGGACCCCGCCCGGAAAACTGCTCTTCATCGACGACAACGCCGCCAACGTCTCCGCGGCCCGCGGCGAGGGATGGCAGGCCTGTCACCTGACGGGCGGAATAACCGTAACAGACCTTTTCGAATTATGATAAGTTTGATCGTAGCCGTCGCCGAAAACGGCGTTATCGGCGACAGGAACGCCCTGCTGTGGCACATTTCCGAGGACCTCCGGCATTTCAAGGCCGTGACGACGGGCCATCCGGTCGTCATGGGCCGCAAAACCTGGGAGTCGCTCGGGCGTCCGCTTCCCAACCGGACGAACGTCGTCATCACGCGTCAGAATATCGAGATTCCCGGCTGCACGGTGGCCCATTCGCTCGAAGAGGCCGTCGCGCTGTTTCCCGCGGACGAGGAGGTGTTCGTCATCGGCGGGGCGCAGATCTACGCCGCGGCGCTGCCGCTGGCCCGGAAGTTCTACCTCACACGGGTCTTCCGCGCCTACGAGGGCGACACGCGTTTCCCGGCGTGGGACGAGCGCGAATGGCGGCTGGTGTCGTCGGAGTCGTTCTCCGGCGGGAAAGATTACCCCTGGCCGTTTGCCTTCGAGCTTTACGAACGGCGCTAAATTACGCATTTATACCACCGCCCGTCCGCCCCGGATTCCCTACCTTTGCAGTGCAAAGGTTTTTTTTGTATATTAGGTATGGGGAAGTATTTCGATATGCTCATGGAGGATGTGCGGATGAAGGAGGGTCTTCACTCGTGCATGAACTGCGGGGTCTGTACGGGCGTCTGCCCGGCGGCCGAGTTCTATAACTACGACCCCCGTCAGATCGTCTCCATCGTGCAGACGCGCGACGACGAGGCCATCGAGCGGCTTTTGAAGAGCGACACCATCTGGTACTGCGGCGAGTGCATGTCGTGCCGTCCGCGCTGTCCGCGGGGCAATACGCCGGGCTATGTGATCCAGGCGCTGCGCACGCTGTCGCAGAAACTGGGCTTCTTCGTCGAGAGCGAGAAGGGCCGCCAGCAGCTGGCCCTGAAACGCATCATCGGCGAGAACATCCTCCGCACGGGCTACTGCATCGTCCCGCGGCTGGTGAAACCCGACCTGCATCCCGAGCAGGGGACCGTCTGGAAATGGATCTACGACAACGACCGGGAGATTTACGGCCAGTTCACGCCCGTCTACATGCGCCACGGCGCCGGGGCCTTGCGCCGTCTGGACGAGGAGTCGCTCGCCGAGATCAACGAGATATTCAAGGTCAGCGGCGGCAGCGAGATGTTCGACACCATCGAGCGGCATTCCGACCGCAAGGCCCGCGAAATGGGCTACGAGGAGGGCGCCGACCAGCAGTACATGATGGATGTCTTCCTTTCGAACAGCAACGAACATTATTGACGATGACGATGAAGCGAAAGAGTTGGCAGGACTACCAGAAGGAGATCGCCGACGACCACTATTATTACGCGCGCAGCTGCATCCGGCAGAATTTCTTCCCGGGCAGCGAGAAGCTGTTTATCGACATGCTGCGCAACGACCTGGGCAAGGACCTCTCGGACGACCCCAAGCACTCGTCGTGCACGGGGATCGGCTACCATTCGGACATCGTGCCGCTGGAGACGATTATGACCGTCGTGGCGCGGCAGTTCGCGCTGATGGGCGAGGCGGGGTATGAGAACCTCGTGACTTCGTGCATCACCTCGTTCGGCGTTTACACGGAGATTCTGGCCACGTGGCACGAGTTCCCCGAGACGGAGGAGAAGACGCGCGAGAATCTCTGGAAGGCGACCCGGCGCGAGTTCAAGAAGCCCGCGAGCCTGGCCCACACGTCGGATGTCGTGTTCCATTTCCGCGAAGAGATCGCCGCGCGGGCCAAAAAACGGCTCGTCAACGCCGCGACGGGCGAACCGCTGAAGGTCGTCGAGCACATCGGCTGCCACTACGCCAAGATATTTCCGAAATCCGGGATCGGAGGATCGGAGTTCCCCTATGTGCTGGCCGGCATGGTCGAGTCGTGGGGTGGCGAGTGCGTCGACTATCCCGAACGCCGCCATTGCTGCGGATTCGGGTTCCGCAACTACCTCGTGCAGGCCAACCGCGGCTATTCGATCGCCAACTCGCACAAGAAACTGGAGAGCATGGCGCCCTACAAGCCCGATTTCATCGTGGCCAACTGTCCGGGCTGCGCGATGTTCCTCGACAAGTGGCAGTACGCCATCGCCGAGATGGAGGGCACGACCTACGGCCAGAACGGCCACGGAATCCCGGTGCTGACCTACGAGGAGATGGCCGGGCTGGTGCTGGGCTACGACCCCTGGGAGCTGGGCATGCAGATGCACCAGGTCGACGTGGAACCCCTGCTGGACAAGATGGGCGTCGAGTACGATCCCGCGGCCAAGTATCTGGGCCGCAACGGGAAATATATCGGAAAACCCGAGTCGGCGGTGGTCAACTGCTGCCCGACGGATACGATTTACGACATCAGAGAATAATGAAAAAACGAGTTATCATTATAGGCGGCGGCGTTGCGGGCATGCAGACGGCCCTGCGTCTGGCGGAACAGGGCGTCAGCCCGGTCATCATCGAGAAAGAGGCCGAACTGGGCGGCAAGCTCCGGGGCTGGCACGTGCTGTTTCCGTCGTTCACCCCGGCGCAGGAGGTGCTGACCGAGTTGCGCCGCAGGGTCAACGAGAGCGGCATCGAGGTGATGACCTCCACGGAGGTCGCGGGCTTCACGAAGGAGAGCGTCACGCTCGCCGACGGGCGGACGCTGCCGTGCGATTCGGTGGTCGTGGCCAGCGGCTTCACGCTCTTCGACGCCTCGATCAAGGAGGAGTACGGCTACGGCATCTACGACAACGTCTTCACGACGGCCGACATCGAGCGCATGTTGAACGAGGGGCGCGTGGCCAAGGCCGACGGATCGCGCCCCAGGCGCATCGCCTTCCTGCACTGCGTGGGTTCGCGCGACGAGAAGGTCTGCCAGCAGCACTGCTCGAAGGTGTGCTGCATCACGGGCGTCAAGCAGGCCATGGAGATGAAACAGCTCTTCCCCGAGGCCGACGTTTTCAATTTTTACATGGACATCCGCATGTTCGGTCCCGGTTACGAGGAGATGTACCGCGAGGCGCAGCAGAGATACAACATCCACTTCCTGCGCGGACGCATTTCGGAGGCCAGCCCGACGATCGACGGACGGGTGCAGATCAAGGCCGAGGACACGCTGACGGGCCGCCCCCTGCGCATGAGCGTCGACATGCTGGTGCTGATCGTGGGCATGCGGGCCAACGACGACAACGAAGCGTTTGCCGCAGGCGCCGGGCTGAACCGCGCTCCGAGCGGCTTTCTGGCTCCGCGCGACATGTTTCTCGGCAATGTGAAGAGCAATGTCGACGGCATTTTCTACGCCGGGACCATTACGGCGCCCAAGAACATCGGCGAGTCGTTGAACGAGGGCATCGCCGCAGCCGACGCCGCGGCCAAATACGTGGAGGCATAGCAATGGCGGCGATCAATTTCGGATACACCATTTCGAAGCCCCGGGCCATCGACATCGACCGCAACAACCTGCGCAAGAGCGACGAGATCCTGCGCGAGATGCCCGAGTTGCAGACCTGCATCGGCTGCGGGGCCTGCACGGCGGTCTGCACGGCGGGCAACCTCACGGAGTTCAATTTCCGCAAGGTCCACACGCTGGTGCGCCGCGGCGAATACCAGGGGGCCTACGAGGAGATGAACAAGTGCATGCTGTGCGGCAAATGCCGGCTGGTGTGCCCGCGCGGCATCAATACGCGCGGCGTGGTGATGCTTATCAAACGTAAACTGGGGGATTTCTGACGATGACTTTCTACGCGCCATTCTGTCTGCCGTTCATCATCGGCGCTGCGGTGATGTTCGCCGTCCTGGCCTGGAAGTGGGGGACGTGGCTCTACCGCCTGCCCCGCGCCGACAAGAAACGGATTCTGTTCGGACTGCCGACGCGCCGCACCTTCGGGGCGGCGTGGGAGGTGGTGAGCGAGTCGCTGCTCCACCGCCGCATCTTCCGGGTCAACCCCCTGCTGGGGTACATGCACATGTCGCTGGCTTTCGGCTGGTTCCTGCTGATCGCCGTGGGGTGGGCCGAGACGATCGCCTATCTGGGCTTCCGCTACGTGCCGTTGCAGGGACACGTCTTTTTCAAGTATTTCGCCACGGGGCTGGAGCATAAGCCGTTCTTCGATTTCACGATGGACCTCCTGCTGCTGTTCGTCCTCTCGGGCGTGGCGCTGGCCTGGGGCAAGCGTCTCTATTCCCGGGCGATGGGCATGCGGCGCACGACGAAGCACGTCCCGGGCGACCGGGTGGCCTTGTCGGCGCTGTGGTTCGTGTTCCCGGCGCGTCTGGTGGCCGAAAGCGCCACGTGCGCGCTTTACGGCGGCGGGGGATTCCTCACCGGGAGCCTCGGGGAGTGGATGTCCGGGCATATCGGCGTGATGCCGCTGATGAATCTCGAAACCGCGGCGTGGTGGTTCTATTCCTCGTGCCTCGGCGTGTTCTTCGTGGCGCTGCCGTTCTCGCGTTACATGCATATTTTCACGGAGATACCCCTCATCTTCCTGCGCCGTTACAACCTGCGCTCGGGCGAAAAGGAGTCTTCCTACGATAATTTCCAGGTCGAGGCCTGCTCGCGCTGCGGCATCTGCATCGACCCCTGCCAGTTGCAGAGCGTGCTGGGCGTCGACGACGTGCAGTCGGTCTACTTCCTGCGCGACCGCCGTTACAACATGCTGCGCCTCCAGACGGCCGACAACTGCCTGATGTGCGGCCGCTGTGCCGAGAAATGCCCCGTCGGCATTGATCTCAACACGCTCCGCGTCAACTCGCGCGACAAGATGCACAACGTGCCCGACGAACGCCGCTACGGCTATTTCAAGGGTCTCGACCGCTCCGAAGGTGCGGGCAAGGTGGGCTATTTTGCGGGCTGCATGACCCTGCTGACGCCGCGCACGATGTCGGCGATGTCGGCGATCTTCGAGGCCGCGGGCGAGGAGGTCTGGTGGGCCGACCGCGAAGGCGGCGTCTGCTGCGGCCGGCCGCTCAAACTGGCCGGCGAGACCGATTCGGCGCGCAAGATGATGAAATACAATGCCGACCTGTTCCGTAAGCACGGCATCACGACGCTCGTCACGTCGTGCCCGATCTGCCTCAAGGTCTTCCGCGAGGATTACGACCTGCCGGGTATCGAGATCCTGCACCATTCGGAATATATCCTGCGGCTGATTCGTGCGGGCCGCCTTTCGCTGGAGCATGGCGCGATGCGCTTCACCTACCACGACCCCTGCGAACTGGGGCGCGGCAGCGGCATCTACGACGAGCCGCGTGCGGTGATCGAAGCCGTGGGCGAATTGCTCGAACCCGCCTCGACGCGCGAGAACGCCCTCTGCTGCGGCTCTTCGGTGGCCAATACGGCCATCTCCGACGGCCAGCAGGTGCAGATCGCCCGGTCGGTCGCCGCGCAGCTCGACGCCACGGGGGCCGAGGTGATCGTCACCGCCTGCCCGCTCTGCAAAAAGGCCATCGGCCGCGGCACGAGGGGCGAGGTGCGCGACTTGGCGGAGATCGTCGCCGCCGGGCTGAAATAAGACTGAGTTAGGTTAGTGAGTATAAGATGAAAGCAAAGAAAACGATTTTGGATACCATCGGTTCTACGCCGATGGTTCGGATCAATGCGCTGTCGCCCAATCCGAAAGTGAAGATATTCGCCAAACTCGAAGGGTTCAATCCGACGGGCAGCATCAAGGACCGCATTGCGGTCAAGATGATCGAGGAGGCCGAGCGCGAAGGGAGGCTCACGCCGGGCAAAACCATCATCGAACCCACGTCGGGCAATACGGGCATCGGCCTGGCGATCGTGGGAATCGTCAAGGGGTATCCCGTGGAGATCGTCATGTCGGAGGCCGTGTCGATCGAACGGCGCAAGATCATCCGCTCCTACGGCGCCAAGGTGATTCTCACTCCCGCCGAGGAGGGGACCGACGGGGCGATCCGTTATGCGCGCGCGGCCGTAGCGTCGGACCCCGACCGCTATTTCATGCCCGATCAGTTCGCCAACGCCAGCAACTACCTGGCGCACTATCAGTCGACGGCGCTCGAAATCTGGCAGCAGACGGGCGGCGAGATCGACTATCTGGTCTGTGCCCTCGGCACGTCGGGAACGCTCATGGGGCTGTCGCGTTTTTTGAAGGCGATGAAGCGATGCTTGCAAGGGCAAATATCAACAGCCGCTTTGCTGAAAGAATACTTATCGTTCTTGACAGATTTAAGGCAGAAACATTTGAAGAACTTTTTCAGGCTGTAAAGGCATTGCCTTGGTCAGAATTTATAGGCTCAAGCGATACTTTTCCCGTTAAGGGTTACAGTATCAATTCAACCCTTCATTCAGTTCCCGATTGCCAAAAGATAATTAAAAAAGCAGTTGTTGAATCGCTTAAAGAAGATTACGGCATATCTTGGTTTGAAGAAACAGGTCTGGTTCATCAAATTCAATTTTCCATTATGAAAAACGAAGTTACAATAATGCTTGATTCAACAGGCAGGGGGCTTCATAAAAGGGGTTATCGCCCTGAAGCTAATGATGCACCGATTAGGGAAACTCTTGCGGCAGCTCTTTGCTCACTTTCAAGGCTCAGGCATTATCACACTATGTATGACCCTTGCTGCGGCAGCGGTACAATCCTTATTGAAGGGGCAATGATGGCTCATAATATTGCACCGGGTATTAACCGTAATTTTGAATGTGACCGCTGGGGATTTATTCCTGAAAAAGCTTGGATGCAAGAAAGAGAGCGTTGCCACGATATTATTAAAACGGATACTGATTTTGTAGCTTTCGGCAGTGATATTGATTTTCATGCGCTTGAACTTACAATGGCAAATGCAAAAAGAATTAAAGTTGATAAGTTTTTAAGGCTTGATACAAAGGATATTAAAGATTTTAACCCGACTACCGAAAAGGGTACGCTTATTACCAACCCACCATATGGTGAAAGAATGCTTGATATTAAAACGGCGAAAAATATTTATCACATTATGGGTGAAAAATTTGTGGCTAAGCGTGGCTGGAGCTATGGTATAATTTCTCCGGATGAGGAATTTGAGCGCGAATTCGGCAGAAAAGCGGATAAGCGAAGAAAGCTTTATAACGGAATGATAAAATGCCAGTACTATATGTACTTTAAATAAGTTTTGAATTTGGAGTTTAAATATGAATTACAAGGATAAATATAATGAATGGCTCGCTTTTGCAGATGAAAATACAAAAGCCGAACTTGAAAGCATAACAGATGAAAAAGAGATTGAAGACAGGTTTTATAAAGACCTCGCTTTTGGTACAGGCGGTTTAAGAGGTATTATGGGTGCAGGCTCTAACAGAATGAATCGCTACACGGTAGGTAAGGCGACTTTGGGACTTGCCCGTTATTTAAAAAGTAAAAATGACGGTGAAATAAGCGTTGCAATTGCATATGATACTCGTAATAATTCACAATACTTTGCAAAGGTTGCGGCAGGTATATTTGCTTCACAGAATATTAAGGTTAATATTTATAAAATGGTTGTGCCTGTTCCGGTTTTGTCATTTACAACTCATTATTTGAATTGCACAGCCGGTGTTATGATTACAGCATCACATAATCCAAAGGAATATAACGGATATAAGGTTTATGACAGTAAAGGCTGCCAATTTTGCACAGAAGATGCTAAAAACGCAATTGGCTTTATAAACGATATTACCGACTATTCTTCAATTCCTTTTCTTGAAGAAAGTGAGCTTATAAATTACATAGGCGAAAACGAGCTTAACGCTTTTCTTGCAGAGGTTAAAAAGCAATCTCTTTATGAAGAAAAGAGCGATTTGAAAATTGTTTATACTCCGCTTCATGGTACAGGCAATATTCCGGTAAGAAAAATGCTTGAGGGAATGGATGTTACGGTTGTTAAAGAGCAAGAACTTCCTGACGGTAACTTTTCAACTGTTCGTTCACCTAATCCTGAAGAAAAGGACGCACTTACCATTGCAATTGAAAAAGCTAAAGAAATCGGTGCTGATCTTGTTTTAGGTACTGACCCTGACTGTGACAGAGTAGGCATTGCTGTTAAAGACGGTGATGATTATAAGCTTTTTACCGGTAACCAAACAGGTGCGCTTCTTGTAAAATTTGTTTTAACTATGAAAAAAGATACTTTAAATAAAAAATCAACTTTGGTTAAAACAATCGTTACATCAGAACTTGGTGCAAATATCGGCAGAAAATTCGGACTTCAGATTGAAGAAACACTCACCGGATTTAAATATATCGGCGATAAAATAAATAAATACGAGCAAACAGGCGAGCAGGAATTTGTTATCGGATATGAGGAGTCGTACGGTTATCTTGTAGGCACTCATGCAAGGGATAAAGACGCTGTTGTTTCATCAATGCTTATTTGCCAAATGGCTTCTTGGTATAAAAATCAAGGCAAAACCCTTGTTGACGGATTAAATGAAATTTATGATGAATACGGATATTTTCTTGATTATCTTGATTCATTTGTATTAAAGGGTAAGGACGGAGCAGAAAAAATTCAAAATCTTATGACTTCGTTTAGAAATAAAGGAACATCCCTTTTTGACGGAATTGAAGAAGTAATTGATTTTTCAACAGGTATTCGTGATTTGCCAAAAGAAAATGTTCTCAAATATATTTGGAAAGACGGTTCGTGGATGGCAGTTCGCCCATCGGGTACAGAGCCTAAAATCAAGGTGTATTACTCAATAGTTGATGCATCAAAGGAAAATGCAGGCAAACGCCTTGAAATAATCAGAAATGAAATTAAAAGTATTATAAACGCATAATATGGGAGCGAAGTATGGAAAAAGTCAAAAATTATGTTGAAACTGTTTTGCAGCCGAAACTTCAAGGCGACGGCGGCTGGGTTGAATATGTCAGCCTTGATAAAGACGAGCTTACTTTAATTTTTAGGGGCGAATGTTCAAAATGCCTTATTTTGAACCGCTGTACCGCTTGGATTGAAGAACAGATAAAAAAAGATTTGAAAAAGAATGTTAAGGTTAATGCAATTCGTAAAAAGCCTTATTTTCAAGATGTTTAAGGAGGTATAGAAATGGCACATATTAAAGTAGTAAGGCGTTCTATGCGTCCTGAAGAGTGGACTGATTTGCGCTTCGGTTGGCTTAAAAGATATATATATTCTTCAAAGTGGGAAATTACCAATCTTATGATTAGGGACGCGCGCCAAATATCCGAAATGGAATTTGAATATTACAGTGATGATTACCGCCCGCTTAATAAGGGCGATATGTATTTCACACCTGACGGAACAGCGTTTATTAAAGCTGATGTTGATATTCCAAAGGAACTTCAGGGAAAAGAACTTTGGTTTTCACTTAAAACAGCTGCCGAAATTTGCGTTAAAATTAACGGAAAGTATGTAGGCGGTGTTGACCCTAACAGAGAAAGAATGCTTCTTTCTCCGTATATTGATGATAAAAAGACGCTTCATTTTGATATGATGGGCTATAACCGTTCAAAGCCTGATGATGAGCGTAACCCCGAATCACTTTCTGTTCGCGGTTGCCGCCAAATATTTGAGGGTGCTTATATCTGCACTGTTAATCATAAGGTGCAAAATCTTGTTTGGGATTTTGAACTCCTTTTGGATATTGCAAAGAGTGAACTTTTTAATGAAGATTATCGCAACTTCCTTAATAAAGAACTTAATAATGCAATGAATTTGATTGATTTTGACAGCGATGAGCTTGACGGAATTGACGAATGCCAAAAGTATCTTGATGATGTTGTTTTTGCAAACGATAATTACAAAGGCAACGGTGATGTAGCACTTATTGCTCATTCGCATCTTGATATTGCATATTATTGGCGAAGAATTCACGCTGTGCAAAAAAATCTTCGTACAGTTCTTATTCAGCTTCGTTTAATGGATAAATATCCTGATTTCAAATATACTCATACCCAACCTTATGTTTACGAAACACTTGAAAAGTATTATCCTGATGTATTTGAAGAGCTTAAGGAAAAAGTTAAAAACGGCCAGTTTGAGCCGGTAGGCGCAATGTATGTTGAGCCTGATTGTAATATTCCTACTGCCGAAAGCCTTGTTCGCCAGTGCCTTTACGGTCAGCAAACATATAAAAGAATGTTTGGCAAAACAGTAAATAATGCTTGGCTTCCGGATGTGTTCGGCAATAGCTGGATTTTACCTCAAATTCTTAAAAAAAGCGGTGTTGATTACTTTGTGTCAAACAAAATGTCAACTTGGAATGATACTAACCGTTTTCCTCATAATAACTTTATTTGGAAAGGTATTGATGGCACGGATGTTTTAGCATGCGTTCCGCCTACTCATTTTATTACCTGGAATATGCCTTCTCAAATTCAGGAAAATTGGGAAGCATATATTGATAAAGATTCAGGCGGCCAAACTATGAATATGTTTGGCTACGGTGACGGCGGTTCAGGCTGTACGGAAGAAATGATTGAGCTTATGCATAGGTTTGATAAGCTTTCAATTATGCCGAAATGTGAGCATATGGGCGGCCAAGAATTCCTTGAAAAAAATCTTAAAAATAATAAGGAATTGCAGACTTGGGACGGTGAACTTTACCTTGAAATGCACAGGGGTACTTTTACTACAAAGTCTGAAATGAAGCGTGCTAACAGAAGGCTTGAATATAAGCTTCGTGATGCAGAAATGCTTTCCGTTTTAAGAGGCGAGGATAATAGACAAGCTATTACATCAGCGTATAAAAAGCTTCTTATAAATCAATTTCACGATATTCTTCCGGGTTCTCATATTCACCCGGTTTATGAAGATGCAATGAAAGATTACAGTGATATTGAAAAGTGCGTTGACGGCATTATCGGCACAGGCACAAAGTATTTTAATACACTTAATTTCACCCGTGATGCGCTTACTTTTGTACCTAATAAAAAAGGTACTTCCACTCGTTACGGTGTTCGCGGAAATTGGATTATTCCTAATATTCCGGCTCTTTCTTCATCATCTCTTCGTGCAACTAAGTTTAATGGCGAATGGCTTAACTGCAATGGCAATAATATAGAAACTCCGTTTTATAAAGCTGTGCTTAATGACGACGGCTCAATCGCTTCTCTTATTGATAAAAAGCAGGATAGGCAGTGGGTTGACGGTGATTTTAATAAACTTAAAATATATACCGACCACCCGGGTAACTATGATGCTTGGGATATTCTTCCTAACTATAAGGATAAGCAAATAGAAATAAATGTTAAGGAAAAGCTTGCCCTTGCCGAACTTGACGGTGAATGTGCAACATTTAAAACTGTTCTTTCAACTGAAAAATCAACTTGGACTATGCTTATCAGATTCTTTAGAAGAAGCTGTGGCATTGAAGTTGAAAATATTGTTGATTGGAATGAAAAGCATAAGCTTGCAAAGGCTGAATTTGATTGCAATGTTCTTACCCGTAAGGCACTTTGCGATACTTCGGCAGGCTTTATAGAAAGGGATACACATAAAAACACTACTTGGCAGCAGGCAAGATTTGAAACCTGCCATCATAAGTGGGCTGACCTTTCTGAAACAGACGGCGGTATTGCAATTATCAATGACGGTAAATACGGTATCGGTTTTGATGAAAATACAATGTCGCTTTCACTTCTTCGTGCAACTATTCGCCCTGATGTAACATCTGATATGGGGCAGCATAATTTCTGCTATATGATTTATCCTCATAATAAAAATGCTGTTGACGCCAATATCAATAAAATTGCATTTCAGTTTAACGAACAGCTTGTAAAAGCTGATGTTCAGTACAGCGGTGATACATTTGAACCTCTTTATTTGCAGGCTATGAAGCAAAGCGAAGACGGTTCAATGACGGTTATTCGCTTAAGCGAGCAAGACGGCAAGCGCGGTAAGATTAAACTTTCAAAGCCGGTTAAGCTTCTTGATATGCTCGAAAATGAAATTGGCAAAACAGATGTGATAGAATATAAACCTTTTGAAATTATTACATTAGGTGTTTAAAATGACAACTGCTCAAATAATTACAATCGTTGCTGTTGTTTTAATACTCGGAATAATTATATTTCCGCTTGTTAATCGCCGGCAATTCAGAAATCTTGAACCTGACCAGCAAATCAGACTTATTATGAAAGAAGCTAAAGGTCTTGTATATTTCAAAAATGTATCAAATGGAAGTACAGGTGTTCTCTTTTATGTGAAAAATAAAAGGAAAATACTTGCACTGCCTTGGGTACTTGACGGTGGAAATATGCTTTGTACAAAGGAAAACCCTTTTTCAAATTGGGATTATCCGGAAGAAAAGCAACCTATTAACGAGGATGAACTCAAACAGCTAAGCGAAGAACTTGAAAAATATAATAAAAAAAGCCCGGTTAAAATAGTATTTAAGTAAAAGTAACGAGCCTATGGTTTTAGACCATAGGCTCGTTTATTAGTTTATTGTTTCATATATTCGGTAATATAAATATATGTATAAGGATATTCCGCTTTGAATTTATCGTAAATTTTATTCTTCTCTGCAATGCTTTTCGCATGTTTGTCAAATTCATCAAAATATTCTTTGCCTGTGGCGGCATAAGTTTTGATGTATTCATCACCCGCAATTTTTAAAAATGCATATTGCAGTATTTTTCCCTGCGGTTCGCTGAGCGTGCCGTTTTTGTAAGCGTTAAATGTGTAACGCACGGTGTATTCGCCGTAATCTACTAAATTCATCAAATAAGCGTCTGTTTCAGTGTCAATCAAATTGATATTGCCTATTCTTTTCAGCAAGGTTTCAATAGATTTGTTAATGTCGATTTCCTTATTATTTTCAATCAATGCTTTCATTGCCTGTGCAGCAAGTTCTTGATTTTGCAGTGAGGTATTTGAATTATTTTCAAAATAATAAGTATATACATCATTTGAAAACATTTTCTTTATACTTTTCAGGTAATCTGTACCGTCCTGTGCCGCAGTAAATTTAACAACGCTGTAATCGGAATTATTGTTAAGCTTTAAATCGATTTTTGCGTCACTAATCCAAGCACTTTCATCCTTTACATAGCCGTACCTTGTGGAATAGGTTGCAGTATAAAATCTTAAATAAACACTGATTGTATTTTTGCTTGTGTATTCCTTTTGATAAATATAATGTGCCTCGCTTTTGTATTTATCATAGTCGTAATTTGGTGATATCTGCTTTAAAATTTCATTTGAAAGTGTTTCGTTAAAGCCTTTTGAATTTGGCATAATTGCGTAAATTCTTACACCCTCCTGGTTATATAAGGCCGGCTTGTTATCAAGGTAAATTATACTGCTGTAATTTTTACCTTTAAAGTATTTTACTTCTTTTATGCTGTTTGTTTTCGAAAAGTATTTTTCGTCTGCATCAAGTTTATATGTTGCGTATGTTTTTAAAAATTCTTTGCGCGTATATTCCTTTTCTTCAACTTTGTCACTATATTCAATTTCTTCTGTTTCAATATTTAAGATTAACTTCTTTTTATCAAACTTGATTACTGTATTTCCGCCGTCAATTTGTATGCTCGAAATTGACAGTCCTGTATTTGTTGCGATCACATTACCTAAAATATAATCATCGCTGATTGTATTATTTTGTTTTGCTGATACATTTGAACTTGAATTTATACTTATTTTATCTGTTTGTTTTTTTACATCAATCGGATTAGATGCACACGCACTCAAAATAATAAGGCAAAGCATAACTGCTGCTATACCGATTATTTTTTTAGGCTTTTTAAATTTAAGTACATTTTTAATTCTTGTTTTTGCCTTACTCTCTATAAAACATAGGGGAGTTGATGACGGAAAATTGTTTTTTGCTGCAAATGATAATAGGGCGGACGAATAAATTTTTTTAATGTTTTTATGGCTTTCTATTACTTTTTCATCACAACTCATTTCCATATCATCATTCATCAGTTTGAATGCAATAAAGCAAAACGGATTAAACCAATGTATCGCCAAAAGCAAAAATGCAAATGCTTTTATGATATGGTCTTTTCGCTTTAAATGATATTTTTCGTGTGCAATGATATAATCAATATACTGTTTATCTGTATTTGACGGAATATATATTTTTGGCTTTATTATTCCTAAAATAAATGGTGTGTTGGCTTGGTGCGAAAAATAAATATTCTCTTTAAAGTTATTACCGCTTTTTAGCTTCTGCTTTAGGTTAAAATATCTTGCTGTGCTTATTGCTAAAATAACAACGGTCACACTAATCCATATATATGGCAATATGTCAGACAATGTTAGGGCTTTTGCACTGTTGTTTAAACTGCCTGATGAGCTGATTATTGTGTTAAGTGCAGAAATATTGCCTTCATCAACATAAGTCAGTTTGCCTGATTGTGTGTTTAATACTTCGCTTTTAGCAATGTTAAACGGACTTAGCAGTGATTTGAATGAAAACGGTACACATAGCCTGAATGCAACCACGCTCCATAGCAAATAGCTGTATTTTTTAGGCAGGCGTTTTATTAACATTCTTGCAATTATTACAAGAATTATCACTATTGCCGATGTTATACTCATATTTAACACGGTATAAAACAAATTAGTCATATAATCACCTATTCCTTGAAATCATCAATAAGTTTTTTTAATTCGTTTGCCTCTTTGTCACTGATTTTTTTGCCTGCAAAAAACGATGCTAAAAAGCTTGGCAGCGAACCTGAAAATGATTCTTCCACAATGTGTTTGCTTTCAAATTCCTGCACTTCTTCTTTCTTTACAAGTGAAGTTACTATTGTGTTTTCGTTTTGTGCTAAACCCTTATCACATACTTTTTTTAAAGTTGTATATGTTGTTGATTTTTTCCAATTAAGCCTGCTTGCACATAACTCCACAAGCTTGCCGGAGCGTATTGGCTCGTTTTCCCATATAATGCTCATAAACTTGTAATCACTTTCACATAATTTTAAATTCATTTGTATCACTCCTTTAGTGGTCTATAATCGCCGACCTTCTATGTTTAGTCTATCATAATAGACCAATTTTGTCAAGAAAAAACCGAGCTGTATTTTACAGCTCGGTTTAGTTGTTGAAGTATAGCTATTCTTATTATAATCGCGCTTCCAATCTGTAAATCGGATAGCCTTGCGATGAAAATTTTTGCTCATATTCGGTTTCAATATTTCCCTCAAAATCACTGTTATGCAAATCAAGCGAAATATTTGAAAGTTTAAATCCGCATTTTGAAAAGCTTTCTATTGAATATTCAAAAAAGTGCATATTATCTGTCTTTTGGCAAATTGCACTTCCTTTTTTCAGCATAGGCTTGTATATTTCAAGAAAGCGTGGGTTTGTAAGTCTGTGTGCTTCGTGGCTCTTTTTAGGAAACGGGCAGGAGAAATTAAGATATATTTCTTCAATCGAATTATTTGGAATGTATGACGGTAAATATTCCGCTGTGCCGCAAAGAAACATAATATTATCAAGTTTAAGTTCTCTTGCTTTATCAATTGCCATAATAAGTACATTTCTGTTTCTTTCAACGCAGAGTATGTTTTTATCAGGATTCAATGATGCAAATGTGTTGCCGAATTGCCCTTTGCCGCATCCTATTTCAAGATAAACAGGCTGCTCCTTTTTAAATATTTCTTTAAAATCAAGCAAGTGGTTTTCTTTTATCGCGTCTTGAAAATCAAGAGAGTCATTTTTCATTGTAATAAGGTAATCACTTGAAGCTTCGATTCTCTCGTCAAGATTTTTTTTTCTTTTCATTCTCATAGCTATGTCCCCGTTTCGTTAATGTTCGTCTTCAAGTACAGCGTGTGCGCACTTAACTCCGTCAACAGCCGCAGAAATAATTCCGCCTGCATATCCTGCGCCTTCGCCGCACGGATATACACCCCTGATGTTGCATTGCAATAAATCATCACGCAGTATTCTGACTGAACTTGATGACCTTGTTTCAGGCGCAGTCAATACAGCGTCGTATAAATTAAAACCGTTTAGCTTTTTGTCCATTTCAACTATTGCGCTTTTCATAGTTGCCGATACTTTTTGCGGCAGACATTCATCAAGATTTGTAAGCGTAACACCGGTAGGGCAGGTCGGCTTTACATTTCCAAGCTTTTTTGATTCGATTCCGTTTAAAAAATCGCCCACAAGCTGCGCAGGTGCATTGTAATTACTGCCGGCAATTTCATATGCTTTATGTTCTATTTCCCTTTGGTAGTAAATTCCTGCAAGTGGATGTTCGCTTGGAAAATCTTTTGGCTCAATTCCTACAAGTAATGCCGAGTTTGCATTTTCACCGTCACGGGCAAGGCTGCTCATTCCGTTAACTATTACACATTCTTTTTCGCTTGCTGCGGCAACAACTGTACCGCCCGGGCACATACAAAATGTATACGCACCCCTTTCGTGAAGTCCGTGGCAGGCAAGCTTGTAATCAGCAGCGCCGAGTTTTGGATGATTTGCAAATTTGCCGTATTGAGCTTCGTTAATCAGCTTTTGCGGATGTTCAATTCTTGCACCCACCGAAAATGGCTTTTGCATAATATCAACACCGAGTGAGTAGAGCATTTCTACCGTATCCCTTGCACTGTGGCCTATTGCCATAATTACTGTGTCTGTTTCGAGGTCAAAGCTTTCGCCTTTATGCTCATAGCTTACACCGTGAACAAATTTGTTTGCCACGATAAGCTTTGTAAGCTTACATTCAAGCTTAACTTCACCGCCCAAGCTTTCAATTTTCTTTCGTATATTTTTTACCACTATTTCAAGCCTGTCAGTGCCGATATGCGGCTTTGATGAATATAAAATTTCTTCCGGCGCGCCGGCTTCATAAAGCTCTTCAAGTATCTTTTTTATATATGGGCTTTTTATACCTGTTGTCAGCTTTCCGTCAGAAAAAGTACCTGCGCCGCCCTCGCCGAATTGTACATTTGATTCTTCATTAAGCTTTTTTTCGCTCCAAAATTTTTGAACATCGGCTTTTCTTGCGTCAATGTCTTTCCCGCGTTCAAGAATAATAGGCTTTAAACCCGAAAGTGCAAGTATAAGCCCTGCAAACATTCCTGCCGGCCCGAAGCCGATTACGACCGGTCTGAATTTGCTTACCCTTTTGTTTTCAGGAAGTTCATATACATAAGGCTTTACTATCTGCACTTTGTTCGACTTGCATTTGTTAGCTATTTGTTCTTCATCTAAAGCAATCGTAACATCAAGCGAATATGTGAAATGTACATCGTCTTTTTTTCTTGCGTCGATACTCTTCTTGAAAATAGTATATTTGGTTATATATTTTTCATTTATTTTCAGAATTTTAGAAGCTTTCTTTTTAAGTAAGCTTTCATCTTCATCAAGTGATAATTTAATTTCGTTAATTCTTATCATTTTGTTTCCTCTTTTTTAATATACTGTCGGCAACGCATATTCCACTCCAAAATGCAAAATTGAGATTATAACCGCCGCATTTAAATTGCTTGTCAAGCACTTCACCGCAGGCATATAAGTTTTCAATTTTTACAGATTCGAAATTTCTGAATTCTTTTGTATCGGCACCGCCGCATGTGATTTGTGCAAAATTGTAGCCCTTTGTGCCGGTGATTATCAATTGCCAATTCTTTGCATATTTGCATATTTTTTCTTTATCACCGTTTGCTTGTTTTTCAAGAAGTGACGATATTTTTTCGCCTAATATACCTTCAAGCGAGCCGTATCTGTTTATATGCTCTAAAAGTTCGTTTTCGCTGAAATCACTTGCGAGGTCAATTACAGCGTGGCATTTTTTAGGTTCATCTTTCTCAAAATTCTTGCTTACCGTTTCACTTAAATTCATTGTTACTATTCCCGATAAGCCATAGTCGGTAAATAATATTTCGCCGAAGTCTTGGGCGGCACATTCGCCGTCAAGCAAAATTTTCATATTGCCTTTTACCCGTTGCCCCTTTAATTGCCGCGGGTATTTGCTTGATGATGTTAGCTGAACTAAAGCAGGGGACAGCTTTGTGATTTTGTGGCCTAGACTTTTTAATATATCATATCCGCTTCCGTTTGAACCGAGCGAGCTTTGTGCTTTGCCGCCTGTTGCAACAATAACACTGTCACCGTAATAAATTCCGCAGTCGGTGGAAACGATTAAATCTTTATCAACATTATTAACCGTACATTCACTCACTATTTGCACACCGAGTTTTTCACACTCTTTTATAAGTATGTTTCTGACGGTGGCGGCTTGGTTTGAATACGGATATATTCGCCCCTCATCATCAATTCTTGTTTTAAGCCCTATGTTTTCAAAAAAGTCTATTACATCTTTATAATGCTCTGCGTTTGTATTTGATAAGTTGCATCGTCCGTTTCCGGTGGCAAGTATTTTCTTGCTGGGAGTATCGAGCCTTTCAAGAATTATTACTTCATCTTCAGGGATATTCTGTTTTAATCTTATTGCTGCGGCAAGCCCGCTTGCCCCTGCGCCGATTATAATTTCAGTCATAATATCAGTTGCCTTATCTGTGATTTTGTTATATAATAATATAAATTTTTCATAAATGCAAACTTTTTGTTGAAAATACTTGACTTGGTTTACATTCTGTGATATAGTAGTGCTTACCTCGTAGTAGGTGAAATGCCGACAGGCGTTATTTTTTTGCCTGCTTCGCTTTGCGTGGCGAACGAGGGAGATTATATTATCGAAATACTAATGGAGGTGCTATTTTATGAGAGTTAAAATTACTTTAGCTTGCACTGAATGCAAACAACGCAATTACAACACAATGAAAAACAAGAAAAACACACCTGACAGATTGGAAATGAACAAGTATTGTCCATTCTGTAAGAAACACACTCTCCACAGAGAGACAAAGTGATTGGAGGAAGACCGAATGGCTGAAGAAAAGAAGACTTCACCAAAGGCAGAAAAAAAGGCTGATAAGCCTGCAAAATCAACTAAGTCTAAGGACAAGAAGTCAAAGAAAAATCCTTTTAAATCCATTGCGTCATTCTTCAAAAGTGTTAAGGCAGAGGGCAAGAAGGTTGTTTGGGCACAGGCAAAAGATGTCCTTAAAAACACTGTTATTGTTCTTATTGTAGTTATTATTGTAGGTTTAGCTATCTACGGTGTTGATTCACTTCTTTCTCTTGGAATGAAGGGTATCAAAAATCTTGCGCAGACAACTACAACAACTACATCTGTTTCTCAACAGGGTGAAAGTACAACAGCCGCTACTCTTGATAAAGCAACAACAAAAGCTGCTGAATAATTACTTTGTACTTAATACTTAAAATAATTATTCGGGAGGATTATTGATGGAAGAACCAAAATGGTATGTTGCGCATACATTTTCAGGATATGAAAATAAAGTAGCAAGCAACATCTTAACTGTTGTTGAAAATCGTAACCTTCACGATTTAATTTATGAGGTTGCTATTCCAACCGAAACAGTAAAAGAACTTAAAAGCGATGGCACAGAAAAGGAATATCAAAGAAAATTGATGCCCGGCTATGTCTTCGTAAAAATGATTATGACTGATGACAGCTGGTATGTTGTTCGTAACACAAGAGGTTGCACAGGCTTCGTTGGCCCGGAGGGTGAACCGCAGCCGCTTACAGATGAAGAAGTAAGAAACAACGCTCTTGAAAGAGTCAGTGTTAAAGTTAACTATGAGGTCGGTGACCTTGTTAATGTTGTTGACGGCCCGCTTGAAGGATTTTCAGGCACTGTTGATGAAATTGATGTTGATAACAACAGCGTAAAGGTTACAGTTTCAATGTTCGGCAGAGAAAATCAGGTTGAATTTGAACTTGACCAGCTTGAAAAAGTCGAAGAAGACTAATCATTTATTCACTTTAGTAATTCGCAGTATATCTGCTTATTATCATCGTTTGATTGCACTGTGGCATTTAAGCGATGGTGGGAGAAACCAAAGGTTTCGCCATTTACCACAATATTAGGAGGAAATTATTATGGCACAGAAGGTAGTAGGTTTAATAAAACTTCAGATTCCTGCCGGCAAAGCAACTCCGGCACCACCTGTTGGTCCGGCACTCGGTCAGCACGGTGTAAACATTATGTCATTCACAAAGGAATTCAATGAAAGAACAAAGAATGACGCAGGTCTTATCATTCCTGTTGTAATCACAGTATATGAAGACCGTTCATTTACATTTGTAACAAAGACACCACCTGCAGCAGTTCTTATTAAGAAGGCATGTGGTATTGATAAGGCTTCCGGTGTTCCTAACAAGAACAAGGTAGCAACAATCTCAAAGGCTGATGTACAGAAAATTGCTGAAACAAAGATGCCTGATCTTAACGCAGCAAATCTTGAATCAGCAATGTCTATGATTGCAGGCACTGCACGCAGCATGGGTATAGTAGTAGAAGACTAATTCCCTTGTGGGAGGAAGTATCCGATTTAACCACTGGAGGTAATTTAATTATGAAACACGGAAAGAAATATACAGACGGTTCAAAACTTATTGACCGTGCAAATTTATATGATTCAAAAGAAGCTCTTGACCTTGCAGTTAAGACAGCAACAGCAAAGTTTGATGAAACAGTAGAAGCTCACATTCGTCTCGGTGTTGACTCTCGTCACGCTGACCAGCAGGTTCGTGGCGCTGTTATCCTTCCTAACGGTACAGGTAAGAATGTTAGGGTTGCTGTATTCGCAAAAGGTGACCTTGCTAAAGCTGCTACTGAAGCAGGTGCTGATGTTGTCGGCGATGCTGACCTTGTTCAGAAGATTCAGGGCGGTTGGATGGATTTCGATGTAGCTATCGCATCTCCTGACATGATGGGCTTCGTTGGTCGTTTAGGTAAGGTTCTCGGTCCTCGTGGTCTTATGCCATCACCAAAAGCAGGCACAGTTACTATGGATGTAGCTAAGGCTGTTCAGGATGCTAAGGCTGGTAAGATTGAATACCGTCTTGATAAAACAAACATTATTCACTGCCCAATCGGTAAGGCTTCATTCGGTTCAGATAAGCTTCTTGAAAACTTTAATGCTCTTCTTGATGCTATCATTAAGGCTAAGCCTGCTTCAACAAAGGGACAGTACATTAAGTCAGTAGCAGTTGCTTCAACAATGGGCCCTGGTGTAAAAATCAACCCTAACAAAGTTGGTACAGTTGCAACTGCAGAATAATTTAGGTATTGACAAGGAATAATCCTTGTGTTAAAATACAATAGCTGTTCAGCCAAAGACAGCAGGTGCCGATACGGCGTAAGTTTTCGCCTGCCGAGGAATGGACATTCAAGTAGCATTATGTTATTTTGATGTTTTCGTGCATTCCGAGGTTCTCGGGATGCACTTTTTGTTATAGCTAAACAGCCTTCAAGTCCGTATTTAATACGGCAAATATCAATGGAGGTAAATTAAATGCCAAGTACAGCAGTTCTTGAAAGAAAAAAGCAAATGGTTGCTGACCTTTCAGAAAGAATTAAAAATTCTTGTGCCGGTGTTGTAGTTGATTACAAGGGTATCAATGTTGAAGACGACACAAAGCTTCGTAAAGAACTTCGTGAAGCTGGAGTTGAATACTCAGTAGTTAAAAATACAATTCTTGGTAGAGCAGTTGAGGATGCAGGTCTTGCAGGTCTCGAAAATGTTCTTGAAGGTACAACAGCAATTGCAACATCAGCTGATGATTATGTAGCATCAGCACGCATTCTTCAAAAGTTCGCTGATTCACACGATAACTTCTCTCTTAAGAGCGGTTACCTTGACGGTGAAGTAATCTCAATGGAAAAGCTTGTAGCTCTTGCAAAGCTTCCATCAAGAGAAGTACTTCTTGCTACTGTATGTAGCGTATTCAATGCACCTATCGCAGCTTTTGCTCGTGGAGTACAGGCTATTGTAGATAAGGGCGGCGTTGAAGCTTGTGAAAGCGCAGCTAATGAAGACGCACCTGCAGAAGAAGCAGAAGCTCCTGCAGAAGCACCGGCTGAAGAAACAGCTGAATAATTAAATCAAAACTAATTTAAAATTTATCTTTAATCGGAGGAAAATAAAATGGCATCAGAAAAAGTTACAGCAATTGTTGAAGAGCTTAAAACTCTTACAGTTCTTGAGCTTTCAGAGCTCGTATCAGCAGTAGAAGAAGAATTCGGCGTAAGCGCTGCAGCAGCAGTAGCAGTAG
>OLSQ01001065.1_pt1 | contig 23955 bp, 16 predicted proteins | sample 1672561 | NCBI WGS metagenome assembly OLSQ01 (sample SAMEA3136699, study PRJEB25190) | human gut metagenome | biome: human gut; feature: human-associated habitat; material: faeces | place: Austria | collected 2013
CGGTAAATCCACGTTTCTACATTTCAGCGAAGGTCTCGTTCATATTGTCTACAAAGTTTCAGGTGATCTTTTAATAAGTTTGCACAGATCTTAAGATTGATTTGCAATGATCTTGAACTTTTGTTGCAGTGATCTTAAAAGAGGTAGGCAACGATCTTTAATTTTAGTTGCACCGATCTTGAATGAGTTTTGCAGAGATCCTGATTGCGTTTTACAGAGATCTTGAGTTTGCTTTGAAATGATCTTGAGGTAGATTTCAGCTATTATCACTAAGACAATTAAGGCACTGCATGTATCAGTTAATTACACACAATGCCTGTAATGAATTTGATAAGATTCATTAAACTTAGCTTAAAAGTTGTGCTTTTAAAATTGTTAAGCTCTTATCTTCTAAAATCCCCTTTTATTAAGCATTGTCTTTTACAAAGTCTGTTAAAGCTTTATCTAAAAGCTTCATAGCTTCATCTACAACAGACTTTTTAATGTTTAAAGCAGGAGCCAGTCTTAATACATCGCCATGAGCTGTTAAGGTTAATAACTTATGCTTAAAGCATTCTTTTTGCAGAGCACCTGACTTACCAGAGTATTTCTTGTTTAAAACAAGACCCATAAGTAATCCTTCACCTCTTACATCATCAAAGACATGATGCTTTTCATCAAGTTTCCTGATAGCAGCTTTAATGTACTCAGAGGTTGCTTTTACATTCTCTAAGAACTTCTTATCACTTACTTTATCAAGTACATAGCAACCTACAGAGCAGGCTAAAGCATTACCACCAAAGGTTGAACCATGGGTACCAGGGACAAAATGTTTTGCAAAGTTGTCATAGGTTAAAACAGCACCAATTGGAAGGCCTGAAGCTAAACCTTTAGCTGAGGTTAAAATATCAGGTTTTACAGGTGTCTGCTCATAAGCATACAGAGTACCTGATCTTGCGACACCGGTTTGAACCTCATCAAAGATTAAAGCAGCATGGAACTTATCGCACAGTTCACGTACTTTTACTAAGAAAGCATCATCTGCTTTAATAATACCGCCCTCACCCTGAATTGGTTCTAAGATCACAGCACAGGTCTTATCTGAGATGGTCTTTTCAAAGGTTGCAATATCATTGTATGGAATATGGGTAATAGCAGCAGGCTTTGGACCGAAACCATCTGAATAACTCTCCTGACCGCCTACGGTTACAGAGAAGAAGGTTCTGCCATGGAAGCTGTTTACAAATGAGATGATCTCATTCTTCTCTGCGCCATAGTCATCAAAAGCAACACGACGAGCTAATTTTAAAGCTGTCTCATTAGCTTCAGCACCTGAGTTTACAAAGAAGACCTTGTCATAACCTGTAAGTGAGGTTAACTTCTTAGCTAATGACAGTGTGTACTCGTTGCAGAAGATATTACTTACATGAATTAAGTTCTTGCTGGTCTTTTTAATTACCTTCTGAACTCCATCTGGAGTATGACCTAAACAGTTAACAGCAATACCTGAGGTTAAATCAACGTACTTGTTACCTTCATTATCAAAAACATATGAACCATGAGCCTTCTTAATAACCATGTTCATTGGGGTGTAACAAGGGAACATTACCTCGTCAAAAGTTTTTCTGGTGATTTTCATATTAGTTGTGATCCTTTACATTATAGATATATGCCACTTCATCGCACTTTTCACGCTTTGGACAGTTTTCGCAGTCTTTTAAAATCTTCTCAGGCAGAGCTTCAATAACTGTTTTCTGGAAGCCTACTTTTGAGAAGAATTCAGGGCTTCTTGTGAGCACAAATACTCTTTGAATGAACATCTTTGATGCTCTCTTTAAGAGGTAGTTTACAATCGCCCTGCCCTGTCCCTGTCGCTGAATTACAGGTGATACACCTAATGAGCGTATTTCAGCTAAACCTGAGTCATAAACATATAAACAGGCACAGCCTACAACCTTCTCATCCTTGACGCAGACAGCAAATGTCTGAATACCACGGATAATGTCATTTCTCTTACGAGGAAGATTCTGTCCCTGCTTTGCCCAGTACTCAATCATATCCATAAGAGAGTCAACATCAGCTAAGGTTGCCTGTCTTACGGTGAAGTTTGCTTTTTCCTGTTTTAAGAACACCTGATTTACAGTAACTAATGCTTCATTAACCTTAGTCAGATCCTCTTTTGACATTAACTTCTTGTCATAAAGATCAACAACCTTGTCATAAAGCTCTTCTAATGTGTTCTGTTTGATTTCATCTAATAATACAAATGATGATGAATTCTGATTTATAGGTGGCATATAGATGTGTCTCCACGATTTTATGTATATCGACTTTGCCTAAAAAATATATAAATGCCTGTTAATATTTTTACTATGCTTTAAAGCCCGCAGTACATATTAAGATTTCTTATTTTTAAATCTGACAATGTTTGTTAATAAAAGTTTGTTTATAAAAGTTATTTTCTAAAACATTGTCTTTTATGTACTGCAAATGCTATTAGACATTGAATACTGTGCCAAGCCGAGACCGGGAGATTAGATTTTTCGCAAGATTTGGATCTTTGAATGAGGCAATGTATACAGGCTTCTTGATAAGCTTGGTTGCATCAATTGCACTCTTTACTTTAACTGTCATGCCACCTGAGATAGTGCCATCAGCAATTAAAGCATTAACTTTATTCTCATCAAGCTCATCAATGAGCTTGCCTTCTTTATCAAGGACACCTGGTACATCTGAAATGTAATACAGTGGAGCATTTAATACTCTTGCAATAGCAAGTGCTGCATCATCTGCATTTACATTGTACAGATCACCGTTATCATCGTGTGCTAAAGATGCGATGATTGGTGTATATCCGTTTTCAAGAAGTAAAGTAAGGTACTTCTTATCATTAGGTTCAACGGCACCTACCATGCCTAAATCCTTTGATAACTGTCTTACAGTGATGGTCTTACCATCACTTGCTAACATACCTAAAGCATTCAGACCGTTTTTAATAGCTAATGCCTGTAAACCTTTGTTGCACATACCAGCTAATGCTGCGCTGATGTATGGCATCTGTTCACGAGGACTTACTCTTAAACCGTTCTTCTTTTTAACCTCAAGATTTAAAGCTTTAAACAAAGCATCAACCTCAACGCCACCTCCATGAACAACTACTAATTTCTGTCCACGGCAGGCAGTGAAAAGTTTAGACAGTTCTTCTACACCGCCTAATGCTTTGCCACTTAACTTTACAACTACTGCGTTATCTAACATATGAGGTACAAACTATTCCTAAAATAGCCTTAAATTGTGATTCCGCCTGAATATGCAGGACGTAGTTTGATTATACATACGCTTTAATTTAATTTTCAAGAAAAGATTGGATTGAGTTGAAAATCACTGATTTGGTGCTAAGAAATGGTAGGTGGCTATAGCGTGGTATTGGGATTGGCTATTGAGATATGTATATGAAATTGGTTATTGAGATCTCTACTGAAAATAAGCCACTAAAATTAGGTATCAAAACTGCTACCAAAATTCGTTATTAGGAGACTTTACTGAAAGCACTCCATAAGAATTATGGTATCGAGCTTGGTTTGAAATTGGTTATTGAATTTTAATTCAATAGAAGAAATTGCTATTGGTTATTAAGCGGTAACTGTAAGAGTCTTTAATTTCTTTTGGGCTATTGAGGAGCTCTTTGCAAGTGTATGTAATTAATTTTGACTATTGAGTTTTAACTTATCCTTGTAGAGTACATTTTGAGAGATGTTTATGAACTTAGCTACGCTGTTAGCTTAGATTGTTCTCAACAAAGTTTATAAACAGCTCTTTAAACTCTTTTTCCATACCTTTGAAATTATGATCTGCCCCTTCTACTATCTTAAGGTTGATTGTTGATTGAGATTTAACGTTGTCAAGTAAAGGTAAAAATCTGTAGGTAGGATCATTTGATCCGAATACAAAGTTAAAGGTAGCATCTTTCTTTGCTTCAAGTGATTTCTTTACCTTTGGTAGTGAAATTGTAAAAGGTGGATTTATAAGTAGTAGCTTTTGAAGATCGTAAATGTCAGGAGATTGCTCAATAGCAGCTACAGCTCCTGATGAAACACCTGCAAATAAAACTTGATAATGGTTATTCAATGCAGTGAAGACTGACTGAAATTCTGCTTTAAGATCGATCACAGAAAAGAGCTTATTTGAAGATACAGCTACAGTAAGGCCATATTTTTCATTTATAGTTCTAGCTATATCTAGGTACTTATTGTTATAGCCATAATAGGTACTGCCACTACCTCCCTTTATAAAGAGCATGGTGGTAGAACCTTTTACTATGGCTATTTGGTTGTTGAGGATCAGATCTAAGTCTGATGAAAATATCATGGTAGAAACTCTATTTCAACAAAAAGTTGATATTGAATATTTCTATTCATTTTCACATATAATCTAATTAGTCTCTATCATCTTTGCAAGGAGCAATAACATTGATAAGAAATTTTTTATTTTTGATGCATGTTAATTTACAATTGCAAATACTCATACTATTTTCCTTGATCAATTAGATCTGTTACTCAGAGAAAAATGAAATTTACAAAAATTGAAATACAGAATTTTAGAAATTTTGAAGATGTGTCAGTGGATCTTGACAATAAAAATATCTTTTTTGGAATGAACGATATTGGGAAAACCAATCTTCTTCAAGCAATCAAATTTCTTTTTGATAAAAATACGAGAAAATTTGGGCTTTTGGAAACTGATTATTATCAGTTAGACACATCCAAAATGATAACTATAACTGTAACAATTGCCTTACAAATTGATCAAAGTACGGACTTAGATGAAGATTCAAAGAAAATTTTGGCTGTCTTTGGTCAATATTTGAGATCAGAAGATAGGAACATTAAATTTAAATTAGAGTCAGAATATGATCAAAATGAAAATGAATCTCAAATTTCTCTTTATTGTTCTGGAGACAGTTCTGATTTTGCACATATTGATATAAATAGCATTTACACATCAGCAATAGATCGTGTTTTTAATGTCGTTTATATAGATTCATATATAGATATAAAAAGATTGTTTAATAAAAACATGAAAAGCCTTTTAAATTCATCAGACAATCTTGAAGATGAATTATCAAAAATACAAGAAATAAAACAAGATGTAAGTGAAATAAATAAAAAGATACAGAATTTACCAAAAGTCAAAGAGTTTTCTCAAAAGATAACTACTGAATTTATGTCTTTTAATAACAATAAAGAAGAAGTTTCTTTAAAATCTGAATTGCTATTAAATAACATTTACTCAAACTTAGTTCCGTATTTAAAAGAATCTGATAACGACGGACTGTACCCAACTTCAGGTGAAGGAAGAAAAAAATTACTGGGATACTCTTTATACAAGGCAATTTCAGACATTCAGAAAGAACAAAAGATTAATATTTTTTTGTTAGAAGAACCAGAAACTAATCTTCACAGAGCTTTACAGTTATCTTTGTCTTCAATTCTATATAATAATGTACCTTTCAAATATCTTTTTTTGACAACTCACTCACCTCTCATGTTGAGCGAAATGGACAATGTTAATCTTGTAAGAATATTTAGAAATGGAAAAAAAATTAATTCAAAAAGTTGCCTTTATAAGGTGAACAGTATCTTTAATGAAAAACGGAAATATTTGAATAAAACACTAGCTGAATCAATTTTTTCAAAAATAGTTTTCCTTGTGGAAGGACCTTCAGAATACGAATTGTTTACTCACGTTCTATCATTGATAAAACCAAATTTTGAATTAGATGGAATTTACATACTACCAGTAAATGGTGTTGCTTTTAACGGATACAAACAGGTATATAGCGCTTTAAATATTCCTTTCATTATAAAAACTGATAATGATTTAAAAAAGGCTAAAACAGAAGGTAATTCTGACGAATATATAGCACTAGGATTTAGTAGAATAAATTCTCTCATTGAAAAAGACACATTAACAGAAAAGTTTGCTATTCCAGATCCTTCATATTCCCTCGTCGAAGAAAAAAGAAACTTGTATGAACAAAATAAAGACAAATTAGAAAAAATTCAAAAAGAAAATCATATATTTTTATCGAGATGTAGTTTGGAAGAAGATCTCGAGGAAACAGGCATTTTAAAAGAACTTTTAGTTGATAAAAAAACTCCAGTTAAATATCTTAAGGAAAGCAAACTGTACCATATGGTCGAATTGATTTCTAACCGCAAATTTGACAAAAATATAGCTAACACAATCTACAACCATCCTAATTTTATTTGTCTACGTGATTTATTAAACTATGGAAATAACTGATATTTTACCAAAACAACAAAAAGCAGCTGTAGATTCTGTTTTAAATGGAAATAACGTAATTATCAAGGCAGGGGCTGGAACAGGAAAGACATACACTTTAGTTTCTGCAATAGAACAAGATTTAAGTCATAACAACGGCTATCAGTATATCGCAGCAATTACATACACAGTAAAAGCAACAAAAGAAATAAAAAGTAGAATAAAAAAAGCAAGACTAGACTGTGAAAAATTGGAGATTTGCACAAATTATGACTTTATAAAAAAAGAAATAATTTTTCCATTTTTTAAAGATACTTATTCTGATAATTACCCTGAATCTATTATTTCAGACTATAGCAGAAAGATATCATCTTTTGAGCAAGGAATAGAATTGATAAAAGGAGAAGGAATTATAGGAGAATATAATAAAGACATAAAGAAAAGTTATCATTATGAATTAGCATTAAGTATAATTCAAAAATCATTAGCTTGCCAAAGGTATATAAAAGCAAAATATAGGAGAATATACATAGATGAATACCAAGATGTAAGTAAAGAAGCACATGATTTTTACGAATATTTGCTGAAAAATTTAAACATAATGTTATTTATAGTAGGAGATACAAAACAGACAATCTTTGGTTTTGCAGGAGCTAACAAGGACTATTTTGACAAATTTTGGGAAAACGATTCTTCAATGTTCACAAAATTTGAATTAACACACAACAGAAGATGTTCTGATGGAATTCAGAATTACGCAAACTTGCTATTTGACGAAACTTTAGATCTAATAACCCCCAGTAAATCTTCAAATAATGATGTAATTTGCATTATTACAAATTCCAATAAAAATTGGGCTCAAATTATTACACCTTACATAAGGGACGAATCAAGTTTAGCTTTATTTAGATTAAAAAAAATTGATTGTATTAATTCTTCCTTAGAATTCAAAAAAGAAACAGGAATCTCTCTTGTATACATTCCTAGCAATCCTATTTCGCAATTTAGTTCAATCTTTTACAACTATTTCTTTTCTATCGGACGGTTAGTATTTGATAACAAATACAATGAATTTTGTTTTTATTCTGATAATCTAGCAAATATTGTGAAACTAAATATAAACATAACAGCGATAAAATATTTCATTGAACAGATTAAGTCAAATGTTAACAGAAAAAACGAAGAAAGGTCTGTTAACGAAATATTTAAATTCGGAAAATATTTAGGATATTTTTCAAATGATCTGAAATATGATGATGTAAAAAATATTTTACATAGATTATTCTGCGAACTCATCAATCCAGATAATAAATATGTATTTTTAGAAGAAAAACAAAACAAAGTCTGCCAAACAATACATACGGCCAAAGGACTTGCTTACGATCATGTAATAATCTTTGCATCTGACTTTGATGAAGACAAGAAAGAAATTCACTACGTTTCAGCTACTAGAGCTAGAAAAAAGTTATTTATAATTTTTAATCCAAACTCTGATAAAAATTACATAAAATTAATGAAAAGCAGGTTAAAAAAAACAAAATTTAAATCTCGTGATCTAATATCAGCTCAATATGTTACGAAGATCTGAGCAAAAAAACTTCCACGATAGTGTTTTTTGACATATCAATAGTTTTAATTTCTAAGACTCTTGATGTATTTTTTCCTAAAAGAAAGGAATATTTTCCGTTTATTTTTTGAATTTTCACTAAACGGATATAACAAAATAACTTTATCTATACAATTACTACTCATTGAAAAAGAATTCATTTGATATATATCTGACATTGAGCATTAAATTTTAGGAATATTTTTCGAGCTAATGTAACTTATTGAATTTCGATCACTTTTTACATTTGCGATTATTGATTAAGATTATTATATAAAACAATAAGATAATCTTAATTTTGAGACACAAGGATCACTTCAGCATACTTGAATTTGTTAATTGTGAACCACGGATCACGCAAACTATAATTTGCTTGAGAATGTCTTTTTAGTACTGTAAAAAGGAGCCATCAGAACAAAGGTAAAAGACGATGGCAGTTGAATTTGAAAACAGCGAAGAGCTTTTCAGTACACAGATAGGCAATATAGGACTTACAGCCGCAGCATTTGATTACTTTGGATTGGATGAGGTAATAGAACTTTGTGCAGGTAAGACAGGATCACACGTTAAAGTAAAGCAGAGTGAAGTTGTAAAACTGATGTGCTGTCAGGTACTGAATGTTCCATATCAGTCACTGTACGGAACAGAAGAGTTCTATCAGGAAAAGCCTATACAGGGACTTACAGGAAACAGCACAATCAGCTCACACGTTTTAAACCGTGATGTACTTTCAAGAGCGTTAGATGCTATAGCAGAATACGGTCCAGAAAGACTGTTTTTAAAATGTGCAAAAGCAGTGTCATCAAAACTAGGGCTAAAGCCTGACACAGTTCACTTAGATTCAACGAGCTTTCATTATGAGGGTAGAACCAGAGCTGAAGAAGGATGTAATCTGGTACTTGACCCAGGTACAGCAGAGATCCACATTCTGAACTCAATCAGATAAATGAACTGATGGTATGTGATGAGCTGAGCAGACTGCCTTTATTTGCAACCTGTGTCAGTGGTCATACAAGTGACAAGACAAGTTTCAGAAACATCATTATCGATTACTGGAAACTTATAAAACAGCAGTTTAGTGAGTTGCGTTACCTTGTAGGTGACAGTGCACTGTGCACAAGTGAAACAGCCATGACAGCTGCCAGAAACGGAATTTATTTTGTCAGCAGAATACCTGATAAAAGCGGTGAGGCGGTCTCCTGTTTTGAGAAACTCAAGGCATCACCTGAGTCACTTGTACCTGTAGACAAAGACACTCCTGATGGTCCTAAGGCCATGTGGTGTGGTGAAGGGGTTATAGGAAAGCAGAAAGTCAGAAAACTCTTAGTACAGAATGAACTGCTTACAGGAAGAAAGACTGAGACTGTAAACAAGAAGGCTGAAAAAGAACTTGAATCAGTTCTTAAGGCTTTAAAAAAGTTTGAGATACATCCCTGCAAGTGTATGGCTGATGCTGAAAAACAGGTAACAGAACTGACTTCAAAGTTAAAACTGGTTTCTGTAAGAGAAATTACCTATGAAGAGGTCAAAGGGTATAAAAGTAAAGGTCTCCCTAAGAAGGATGAAGAGAAAGTTACAGTAAGTGTCATTGTAAGAGCAAATGCTCAGATTGACACAGAGGCTGTAAAAGATACAGTGGAAAAGGCAACCTATTATGTTCTCTGTACCAATGATACAGAGCGTAAATGGACCATGAGTGATTTACTTTCCACCTATAAGAAACAGTCTGTGGTTGAAAGAAACTGGAAATACTTAAAGGACAGAAAAATCCTGGTGGGAGCTCTGTTTCTTGAAAGTCCTTCCCGTATCAATGCGCTGATGTGGCTAATGACACTTGCACTGCTTATCTTTTCTGCAACAGAATATCTGATGCGTAAAAAGATGGCTGAGAACAAACTTTCAATTCCATCTCCTGACCACAGGACTGAACTTACAAGACCTAGTATGATGAGAGTTTACCAGTACCTTAGTAACTCCAGCATTTGTCTGACGTACATACATGGTAGTGAGTTTGTAAAATTAACGGGAGTGCCCAAAGATATGCAGAAGATTTTGCTGTCTATGGGCGAGGAATGGTGCAGATATTATGTAAGTTCGACTTACAAAGCTTTTATCTGCACTGAGTTTTAAAAAACATGACAGTAAAGATCGGGGAAGAATAATCCTAAAATTTACTGCGCAATGTCAGTTTGATCTTTATGGAATCATGTTCAGCAAGTCAGCATTGGGCAAGACTATTTGAAAGTTTTGGATTTACGGTAAAGCTCATTGCTGCACAGCATGTAAAGGCATTTCTCAGAAACAGGAGAGTCAAGAATGATGAGAGAGATGCAGAGGCTATCTATAAATGTGGCATACAGCCTGATACCAAGTTCGTAAGAATTAAAACAGTTGAAGAGCAGACAGTTGCATTACTGCATACTTTAAGAAAAGCTGCAGTTTCACAGAGAGTTGAACTTAGCAACAGAATTAGAGGTATCCTTGCTGAATTCGGAATTGTAGTAGCCAGAGGTAGAGGCAGTTTTAATTCAGAAATAGAAGCTTTGTTTAATGAATGCGAAAAGATACATGATGTTAATTTAAGAGTAGCTATAAGCTCTCTGTTTGAGGATTACCATCGCCTGGAACAAAGGGGAAAAGAACTGTCAGAAAAGATTGAGGCTCTTAATAAAGATAATGAGCTTGTTAAGATAGCTTTAACCTGTCCTGGAGTAGGTTCTCTTACAGCCAGTGCCATTGTAGCTGAGGTTGGTGATGCATCGCAGTTTAGAAATGGTCGTGAAATGGCTGCATGGAACGGTGTTGTTCCAAGTCAGCATTCTACAGGAGGTCGTTCTACCTTAGGTGGCATAACCAAGACAGGGAACAGATATCTCAGAACTCTGTTAGCACAATGTGCCTGTGCGGTTATACAGAATGCATCAAGGCATCTTGAACAAGGAAAGGATACACACCTTGACAGATTTGCTCTGAGGCTAAAACTAAATGGCAAACCAGCAAAGAAGATCATGATTGCTATTGCCAACAAGATAATCAGAATATTATGGGCAATGCTAACTCAAAGGAAAACATTTGAAAACAAAGCAAATGAGATATCAGATACATCTGCTGAGCTTAAGCTTGCTTAAAAAGATTTGTTATAAGAACTCTTAGGAGAAATAGCAAAAAAGTTCCCACCAGGGAAATGCACAGAGAAAGATAAATTTGGCATAACAGGTAAAACCGGACTGTACCAAACCTGACGCGGTTAAAGGCAATAAATGCCGAGAAGTTAATTAAGGAATACAGTCGCAAACACCATAGAGGTCAGAGTAGGCATACTCAACAAGAGACCGGATATATAGCTGCATTTACTACGTTATGAAAAGTTATCAAAATCTCTTGCAAGTTTAAGTGGGTCCATATATAAAGAACATCCTGTAAGGCTTCGCTTCAGGATCTGATTAACTGTTATGACAACAAATGATCTATCAATTTATGTGAAATTGATCGTCTCTATTTGGTTGCCGTAAAAAAAATTGAAGGAGAAGTCTAATTAATCATGTATACAAAAGAAAAACTACAAGAACTTATTCTGAAATATAAGCAGTACAAAAAAGATAAAAAGTCCGAAAACTTAAGCGAAGAAGAAACAAGAAGTTGGATCAATCAATTTTTAGCAATATTTGAATGGGATGTTCTAAATACTAAGCAGATTAAGCAAGAAAAAATTGTTAATGAGTATCAGAAATCTAAGCTCACAGAAATAGACTCAATTCATACGAAGCCAGACTATTCCCTTGTAAATGGCAATGCTGTAAAGGCATACTTGGATGCAAAAAAAATAGATGTAGATATTTTTAAAAGTAAAGAAGCGGCATTTCAGGTACGATCTTATGGATGGTCGGCTGATTTACCATGTTCTTTTCTAACAAATTTTGAACAGTTTGTTATATTTGATACAAGATTCGCACCTAACAAGAAAGATCCTGCAAATACAGGAGCAATTCAAATACCTATCGATAGGTACGTAGAAGAAAGTGACACTCTTGAAAGACATCTTAACAGAATTGCTGTATATCGTAATAATCTGAAAAAAATATATGATACTACAAAACTAGATGGCTCTAAGACGGTCGATGAGCTATTTAATAAACTGCTGACGGAATTCAGAATCAAGTTGGCTAATAATATGTATCAGAACAATATAACATCCTTAAATGAAGAAGAATTGAATTATTATGTTCAAATTATACTTGATAGAATCGTTTTTATTCGAGTTTGTGAATCAAAAGGCATAGAAAAGGAAGGATTACTTTTAACATTTCTGAAACAAGGGTTCTGGAAGAAATTTAAGGAGAGTTGTTATGCAGAATTTTATAATCATTACGATGGAGCAATGTTTGAGAAAGATGTAAACAAAAAGTTTCCAGAAATTGTATTGGATGATGATGTATTTGAAGAATTTGTAAAGCAGTTATATTACCCCTATCCATATATATTTAATGCTATTCCAACAAAGGTGATAGCCAAAGTCTATGAAGATTTCTTGGCATACTCTCTATGTGTGAAGAACAACAAAATCATACCATGTCTTAAGGAAGAATATGTAAAGACAAATGGAGCAATACCTACACATGAATTTATCTCAGATGCAATATGCAAAGAAGTGCTATCAAATATAACAATAAATTCTGAGTATGATATTTTTAATATTAGAATTCTGGATCCTTGCTGTGGATCTGGCGTATTTCTTGTATCTGCTTATGAATATTTGTCGAACGAATTACGTAAAATTTCAACATCTACGAATAAGTGGTGTTTTGTAGATGGAAAGGATAAGTACCTTACTGTTACGGCAAAACAGGAAATAATGAAACAATGCTTATACGGAATTGATTGTGATCCGACTGCTTCTGAAGTTACGAAAATGTCTCTTGCGTTAAAGGTTGTTGATGATATAAGCAAAGTCTTTTTAACTGAAACTGGAATTTTTGGAAAAAAGATACTTAGTGACATTCATAAAAATATTGTTACAGGAAATACGCTTGTTGATGTAGATATCCAATGCCCTCCTAGAGAGCTGAAGTATATTCGCCCGCTAGATATAAAAGGGATTGTTTTCAGAAGTGTATTCGAAGAAAAAGGAGGCTTTGACTTCGTATTAGGAAACCCACCCTATGTTGAAACCAAATACTTTAAGGCTGCATCAAGTAAAATTCATGATTATTTGCATGATAAATATTCAACATTTGAAGGTAAAGTGGACTTGTCCGTTCTATTTATCGAAAGGACTATGGATTTGTTAAACAATAACGGATCTTTAGGAATGATAATTCAAAGGCGGTGGTTTAAAACAAAATATGGATCAGAAGCACGCAGTTTTATTACAAAAGGTGCACACTTACATAAACTACTGGATATTGAAACAAATTCACTTTTTAAGGGACGAATCACCTATGTTTCAGTTATGATTTTGTCTAAACACAGAAATGATATTGTTGACTATGACATAATTAATGGAGATGTAAATGATGTTCAATTGTATTTTGAGTCTCCAACACCCCCTCAAAAAATAGATTACACGTATTTTTCTAACTCCATTTGGGCTCCAGAGTTAAAAGTGATATTTGAGATAAAAAATAAATATGCTAAAAAATTAGGAACTGTTGGAGATAACCCTGATTTGTCTGTATGCGACGGAATCCAGGCACTTTGGAAAAAGTTATACGATATAACTGATTATTCTGAAAGCAACGGGATTATAACAGGAAAAAATGGTTTCGGTGAAACTGTTAGCATTGAAAAAAATATGGTAAAACCGATAATATACAACCGTGAGTTTAAACCATTGAAAGTTCTTACTCCTGACGCTTATAGAGTTTTTCCTTATGAAGGAAAGGAACACAAAACAAAAATCAGTATAACAAAGATTAAAAATAATTATCCTTTAGCTTATAAGTATTTGACAAATAATAAGAAGAGAATAAAAGGAAAAGTCAAATGCAATTCTGGTAATTTTTGGCACACATACACTCGCGAGCACAACCATGATTCATATGAGCGCCCCAAAATTATTATTCCTATGACAACAAAAGAGACCTATGCCACATTTGAAAGTAAACAAAGTTTATACATGGATAATTCAAATGTTTGGTTTGTCAATCATAAGAATAATGATGAAGTAATTATGAAGGCTCTTACCATGATTATTAATTCCAATATTTTTTCAGTTTTTGCCAAGTGTGGAGCAAATCAGGCAAGTAATGGCTATTACAAATTTAATAAACAGTTTATAGAACCAGTACCGTTGCCTAATAAGAAGTTAAAGAATACTAATAAAAGCGTAAAAGATTTAGCTTCATTGTATGATGAGTTGAAAGAGTTACTTAAGGAATACGGAAAAGCAATAGCGAATGATAAACTTATGTACAAAGGAGTTATGGCCTCGAAGTGGAAGATAGTTGATGAATTGTGCTATAAGTTATATGGCATAGATAAAGAAGATAAGGCTATCATAGAAAACGTGGGAAGAACAGAAAGCCGTATTCCTGGAGGCAATGAAGATTGAAAAAATGTATTTCTAGAATAAAAAAAAAGTTTCCAAAAGCTAGTGTGGGGACGATAGAAAGGGCTTTTATTGATTCATATGGAAAACAGAATAAGCTTTCTTTTCAATATACATTTGAAATTAAGAAATTTCTGAGTATAAAAGACTATTATGAAATTTCCGACTTTATTTCCGATAACTTTTCTTTGAGTGGGTTGGATGAACTTGTAGTTGCTTTTGAATGCTTAGTTACTGAAGATGACAAAAAGAATAAAGGTGTTGTCTATACTCCTCCAGAGATAAGACGATATATAGCGGAGGAAATAATTATTACAAAACATGTTCCTCGCATTATCGATCCAGCTTGCGGATGCGGGGCCTTTTTGGTATCAGCGTCGCAAATTATTTACAAAAAATATAAATTATCTTATAAGGATATATATAATAAATATATATGGGGATGTGATATTGATTCACATAGTATAGACAAATGTAAAATTCTACTGGAACTGCTTTGTTTTCAGAATGAAGGAAAGGTTTATAAATGCAAGTTCAATTTTATTGAAGGAAATGCCTTGGAATTATTATCGCAAGAAGTGTTTTGCGGAAAGTATGATGTAGTTATTGGAAATCCACCATATGTTAGATCAAAAAATATAGAAAAAAACATCAAGAAGACGTTTGAAAAATGGGATGTAGTATCGGGTAATGTTGATTTATATATACCTTTTTATCAGTTAGGAATTGAATTACTAAACAAAAATGGAACGCTGGGATATATCTCACCTAATACATATTTGCAGAGTGTTAATGGGCGGGCATTGAGAAATTATGTAAAAAATACAAAATGTGATCTCAAGATAATTAATTTTAAAGAGACTCAGAAGTTTGCAGATGCAACACATTATACATGCATCACTTTTATATTTGGTTATAAAAGAAATAACAAGATTGAATATGCTGTTTGTGAAGAAAATTTAAAGAATTGTCAGTTCACAACGTATGATATATCACAGAATCCGGATAATATGGAATGGAGATTCTGTAATCGAGAGATTGATCAAATGGTATATCAGATTGAGCATCAACCAGACAAACTTGACAATTACAATATTCGAAACGGCTTAGCCACTTTGTGCAACGATCTATTCATTTTTGAAGTGATAAAGGAGACGAAACATTATTACATCAGAATTTACGAAGGACAAGAATATAAAATTGAAAAAGATATTTGTATAAGTATAGCTAAGCCTAATATCATGCGATGTGAAACAGATTTAATTCAAAAAGGAGAAAAGGCAATCTATCCTTATATTGATGGAAAAATCATTCCAGAAACAGTTTTTGAAAAGAAATATCCTTATGCATATCTTTTCTTGGCTAAGTACAAGAATAAGCTATTAGGCCGTGATAAAGGAAAGGTTGATGACTATCAAGCCTGGTATGCATACGGAAGAACACAAGGCATGAACAACCAAGGTACAAAGCTACTTATTCCATATATGGCAGATCGAGGTGTTGCTATATTGTCACAAGATTATGATTTGCTTTTTTATTGTGGATATGCTGTTTTTTCTGAGGATGTCAATATACTTAAAATTTTAAAAATATTTATCGAATCAGATGTCTTTTGGTTTTATATAAAAATGACAAGCAAACCCTATTCAAAAGGATACATGGCTTTGGCAAAGAACTACATAAAGAATTTTGGAATACCATCTTTGTCAAAAATAGAAGCAAAGCAATTGGTTCAAAGCAAAAGTGAAGCTCGTGAAATATTAATTGCTAAGCTGTATAACTTGGATTACAAGTTGATATGCCAATATATTGAAAAATCACCACATATTAGATAACTAAGAGTTGTCTTCTGAACGAGTTATTGAATTTTACGGTATAAGATGCCCAATTTTGTCTTTCTTTAAAACTCATAAAAATTGGCAAAGTTAAATAGAAAGAAGCAAATTCATAGATTGCTTATATCTGATTACAACTCATGAAGTTCAACAGACGCCACGTAGCTTATTTGCAATACACAAAATAAAATTGGCTTCATTAGTTAATTTCAGTTAGAGAATCATTACACAACACATAGGTATCTTTAGCATTCATAAAAGGACTAAAAATTAAAACTCTCATTCACACTGTATTAAATTTTTGCTATTCCAAATTCTTATGATTTCATCTAACTTTGCTTTTATAAACGAAAATTCTGTGCTTAAATCAAGATTATCAACAGATATATCGTTACCACTCATCTTGAACTTAGCTTTTGGCTGAAGTTCATGATCTGTTTTGGCATATAGGAGCAATCCAGATACTTCTCTATCAGAGCTTGCATAAGTTTTGTTTTTTACATATGTAAAAATCTGATACAAGTTTCCTGAATGAATAGAAAACTTATCAAATCTTTTTTGCAGAGATTGAGAATAAAACTTTGCGTCAATGATCAGAACTTTTCTACTTGTTTTACTTGTCAAAGTGATATCACTTTTCATTGATGGTAACAAAGAAAGATCATCAGATTCAACTTCAGCCCACTTAATTTGGCTATCATCTGCTGATAATTCATTCGAATAATGTCTTCTGTAATATTCAAGAATAAACTTTTCATAAAGATGACTCAATTCTCTTTCATCTATGTAATCTTCAAGAGATTTACCATCTTTAGAATTACTCTGTATTTTTGAATTAACAAGAAGATTACAGATGTAAATAATCAGCCTATAAGTAGCTGAATTTCTGTCGTACTGCTGTTTCCAGTTTATCCTATGAGGATTAAGTTCTGAGACATTTTCAAAAAACTTCAAAAGATGTCTTATTTTGCTTTTTCTGTCTTTTCTAATTACTGACTTTAACAGAAGAATCAATGTTGTCTTAATAATTCTATTGAAATAGCAATCCTCATTATATTCATCATGAGAACAGATTAACTTTTTCCTTTGTAGGCTACCTTCTTTAAAAGATTCTGCTAAAAGGATCTTTCCCCTTACAGAAGAAATTTCCTCTTCGATAAGAAGATAGCCTCTTTTCAATCCCTGTTTCAGTTGTTTTGATACTGCCAAGATAAGAATTTCAGCAAACAAGTCCTCAGCACTATCAAAATCCTCTTTTTCAAGATTTGAATAATTGTGGTCTTTCAATGCAGAAAAAGCATAGGCTAATAAATAGTACAAATTTTTAATAGGAATATGACTATTCATTACTACCTAATACCTTCAGTAATTTATCTACTTCGTTTTTTACTTTTTTAGCATCATCAAACCAGTATTCTTGTAATAAGGGTTTGATCTCATATTTAACTATAGACTCTAACTTTGTATCTATATCAACATTACAAGAATCATCATTATTAGTTTCTTCATCAAGGCCACAGAAGAAACTATGTCCAATACAAAAGCCTGAGCCTAAAGAAGTATCTTCTTCAATTTTTTCATTGATCGCTTTAATTGCCCCAATTAGAGCTGTAAATTTTTTGCTGTTCAAAGCTCTTTCATATTCTTTAAAATTTTCATTTTCAAAGGCTGGTTTTAGCTCAAAAAATCCAAAACGTCTTCTTAAAGCAAAGTCCATTAATGCTAAAGATCTATCTGCTGTATTCATCATTCCAATAATATATAGATTACTTGGAATGCTAAATTCTTCTACACCCTTTTTTGGATCTCTATAAAGGAGTTGTACACTTGGTTGATTATTCTTTAGAGGATCAGCCCTTTTATCTGCTTCAATAAGCATAAACAACTCACCAAAGATTTTGCTTAAATTTCCTCTGTTAATTTCGTCGATAATGAAGAAGTATCTATTTTCACTATCTTCTTCAGCTTTTTTACAGAAATCATAAAAAGGACCGTTTTTTATTTCAAATCCTTTGTCTGTTGGTCTGTAGCCACGAACAAAATCTTCATATGAATAACTCTGATGAAATTGAACCATCTTTACAAGAGAAGGATCTTTTCTTTTTATAATTGAATAAGCAAGACGTTTTGCGGCAAATGTTTTACCAACTCCAGGAGCGCCTTGAAGGATAATGTTCTTTTTATGTTCCAATAGAGATACAAGTGAGTTGTAATCTTCCTCACTCATATAAACCTCTCTTAAAAAGTCCTTCTTTGTGTAATCCGGCTGAACAAAAGTCTCACATTGATCTGAGTCAATATTAAATTGTTCTTCATAGTATTTTGTAGTTTCTGGGTATGGAGTTATATCTGTTAGAGTCTTTAGTGCACATTTATCATTAACAGAAATAACATGTTCTTTTTTATCATGGGTCCAATTTACTTTATGTATATGACGATATTCTTTTCGATTGGGATCGTATTCGTAAGAAGAAGTAACCACACCACGACCTATAATTGTATCTACTCCTTTTTTTGCATAGACTATGTCGCCAACCTTGATATCGTGGCAGAACTGCCATGTAGCTAAACCATCATTCATGTAAGAATAGTTCGGTTTTCCATTTATTTCTCTCATTTTTGCTTTTATGGATTCTTTTGTAGGATATTGAGTCAAATTGCCAAGATTATCCCATCCTATTGCCATTATTCCTTTAGCATAAAACTCATCCCACATTGAAGCATCTTTTCCTGGAGCAAAGTACCAATACCTTATATTTTTTACACCACTGTCGGCAAAAGCATCAGAATCATTTGTAAATAAAATTTCTTTTTCAAAACAATCCTTGCATTTATTTATAAAGATACCCTTTATATTTGATTTTTCATCATAATCAAAACAACCTTTGTTGATAAGTCTAATATTTTCGGCATAAGCTTGTTTATGAGCTTTTTCTTCAGGATCCAATTTTGAGTATTTTTTTCCTGTTGTTTTGCTTTTTTCTTCTTTATATGCAGGAAATATATCAAGTAATCTGTTTATAAAATCATTTGGAGCTACATATTCAATTCTTTCTTCGAAAAATGAAGAGATAGTGTCAATAATCATTTCTTTTGCTGTTTTTCTAATTTTGTCAATCATTTGTTGTTCCTGCATTCTTATATATTACTTTCTTACTTGAGGATGGCTTTTTTTAAGAGACCTTTTCATAGAAAGTGCTAATTGTGTTTTTTAATTCACGAAATTTTGCACAATTTATCTATTTTTTTTAATCTTATCAATTTTATAAAAGCATCATTCCAGATCCTGGTATATGTTAAATTTTTAGAGACATTATTATCGCTTTTGGAATAGCTTCAAAAAGTTATGCGTGTATACCTTATGGTACATTGTTTTTACTCAATAATCTCTGAGTGAATTTTGGATCTTGAGCATAATCATAAAATTTATTTTTACTTCTATAAAATCAGATCTCTAAAAAATTAGCACGATCAATCTGTGATCTTAATCTGTGATCTTAATCTGTAATCTAAAAACCGCTTATATTTAGAAAGTTTGCCCTCTTTATTTTGATGTAAAATTCCTCTAGCTACTTTAAAAGAGGCTTGCTTATAGAGTTAGGTTTGGTAATAATTTGAGTAGTAAGATCTTAGTAGCATCTTACTGTTAGTCTACTTACCTATTTGACTATTTACATATACGAAATGACTTTAGACATTCTTATTTTCTAGTCAAGATTAGCTTACTCTGATAAGATCGAGCCTTTGTGCTTTTAAAGCAGTTATAAGATGCTGTATGAATACAGCTACTCTACAACCTTACCTAAAAGACAACTTTATGAATAACACAGACAATACTATTGAAACTCCCCTTGTGCTCAATAAAAAGAAGATGCTGATCTTAGCAGTTCAGCATATGTTTGCTATGTTCGGTGCTACTATCTTAGTACCAATCTTAGTTATGGGCTTTTTTAAAGATGCTACAGGTGAAGAATTAACCTCTGGTCTTACAGTTTCTGTTACTTTATTCTGCGCAGGTGCCGGTACTTTAATCTTCCACCTGTGCACTAAGTTACAGGTTCCTGCCTTTTTAGGATCATCATTTGCTTTCTTAGGTGGTTTCTATACTATTGCAAACTTTAACACTGGCATGTATGCAACCATGAGTGTTAATGATAAAGCAGCCTATGCCTGTGGTGGTGTGGTTGTCGCAGGTTTAGTTTATCTTGTGATGGCAGCTATTATTAAATTAGTAGGTATTGCCAAAGTCATGAGATACCTTCCACCTGTAGTTACAGGACCTATGATTGTTTGTATTGGTCTGTCATTAGCTCCTGTTGCTATTTCAAATTCTGCTGTTAACTGGCCATTAGCCTTAGCTGCAATTCTAACCGTTATCGTATTTAATATTTGGGGACGAGGCATGTTAAAGCTCATCCCAATTTTAATGGGCGTGGTATTACTCTACATCGTAGCTTTAATCTTGGATATAGCAGGATTTACTAATACGGATGGCTCAGCAATTATTAACTATGCCTCAATATCTAGTGCTTCATGGGTAGGTCTGCCACCATTCCAGATGTGCAAGTTTGATTTAACCGCTATCTTAGTAATGGCTCCAATTGCAGCTGCTACCATGATGGAGCACATCGGTGATATGTCAGCAATCTCTGCTACTGTTGGTAAGAACTTTATTGCAAAGCCCGGTCTTAACAGAACCTTATTAGGTGATGGTTTAGCTACAGCCTTTGCAGGCTTCATCGGTGGTCCTGCTAATACTACCTATGGTGAGAACATCGGTGTTTTAGCAATGTCTAAAGTTTATGAGCCTAAGGTTGTAAGAATGGCAGCATTACTAGCTATTATCTTATCTGTAGTACCTAAGTTCTCAGCTATCATTTCAACCATGCCAACAGCTATCATCGGAGGTATTTCCTTTATTCTTTACGGTATGATTTCAGCTATTGGTGTAAGAAACATTGTTGAGAATAAAGTTGATCTCTCAAAGTCACGTAATCTAATTATTGCAGCTGTGATCTTCGTGTCAGGCTTAGGCTTTAAAGACGGTTTAACCTTCTCTGTTTTTGGTACTTCTGTAACCTTAACCTCACTTGCTATTGCTGCAATTGCAGGTATTGTTTTAAATGCAGTATTACCTGGTAACAAATACGTTTTCGATGAGAACGTCATTGAAAACGAGATCCACCACAAGGCTTAGCCTTGTAAGTTAAAAGAACAGACAGTGTCTGTTCTTTTATTGAATGTTATTTTTACTGATGTTACTTTGGTAGAAAGTTATTTTTATTGAGAGTTATCTTGTCAGAAGATCACTTTTATAGAAAGCTACTTTTAGATAACTGACTTTTAAAACAGTTTTCTTTACAGATAAAGGCATAGATAAATTTTAAAATTTAGTAGATTGAAAAAAGGATAAATAGAATGGATTTTACAAAACAACCTAACATTACAATCTTCAAGCACCCTCTTATCAAGCACAAGATCTCTTTATTAAGAGATAAAGAGGCTTCTACTAACAAGTTCCGTACTTTAATTGAAGAAATCGCTATGCTAGAAGCTTATGAAGCTTTAAGCGATTTACCTTTAAAAGAAGTTGAAGTTGAGACTCCTCTTGAGAAGTGCAAGACTCCAATGTTAGATGGTTTAAAGCTTGCTATTATCCCTGTTCTAAGAGCAGGTTTAGGTATGGTCCCAGGTCTTGATGCTTTAGTACCTTCAGCTAGAATCGGTCACATTGGTATGTACCGTGATGAGGTAACTCACAAACCAGTTCCTTACTACTGCAAGTTACCACAGAACCTTGAAGAGAGAACCTGTGTGATCTTAGATCCTATGTTAGCAACTGGTGGTTCAGCTGTTGATGCTGTAGATATGATTAAAGAAAAAGGCGGCAAAAAGATTAAGTTCTTATGCATCATTGCAGCTCCTGAAGGTTTAGAGAAACTCGCTACAGCTCACCCTGATGTTCAGATCTACGTAGGTCAGTTAGACAGAGAGTTAAATAAAGATGCCTACATCTGCCCAGGTCTTGGTGATGCTGGTGACAGAATCTTTGGTACCAAGTAAGACTCACTCGTGTAAGAGTTAATTCTAAGATTTGATTTGGCTACCTTATATATAGCTTGATATGGCTTAATCTTACGAGATTTAATTAACTCTAAAGATTTAAGTAGACTCTAAAGATTAGGTAAAAATCTGAGAGTGAAATAAATTCCGTGTAACCCCAATTAAGTCTGATATCATTTTACGACTTAATTGGAGTTTTAAATGGCAAAAATCAAACGTAACCCAGCAGCAACTTTTAAGCAGCTACATCCAATAAGAAGTAAGAATACACTACAGACAATGCTTTGTAAGCTAGATCTTTAGTATAATTGCTGTTATCAGGTAAAGTTGATGTCGTTCTTGAATTTGTTTGACGTTTTCAATGGCTTGACGTATTCAATGTTTAGCCCTACTACAAAATTATGAATTTGCTTGTCTTATCATTTAGATGTTTACCGTAACTCAATAAAAAAGAACTTGCTCTTTATTGATGGTAATATCTTACATTAAGCCATGCAGAATACTGTTTTCAGATCCTTTAAGTTTCATTCACATTTCTCAACATTAAAAGATTTAACAATATTGTTTTCTGTAATTATATTATTGACTTTAAAATTTTTAACATAACCTAATTCTTTTTCAAAATCTTTTAAATCGTTTATCGTAAAATCATCTAATTTAATGGGCAATTTTAAATTGCGTTCGTGTCTAAGCGTTTTCACACAAATGTGCAATATATATTTATCTTTAACAATATTCGTTTTTTGTGTATCTTCATCCAACACATATTCAAAGTTAAAATCCGCGTCTTTGAAATAATACTTGTCAAGCCATGACGTGTTTTGCACTTTTTCAAGAAATTCATTTTTATTGCTGTAAATGCGGGTAAAAGGATCTCCACTTTCTTCAGCATGAACCACAATGCGGTAGTTTAAATCAGTATTAAACGCTTTAACAAAATCAATTATTGAAATCATAAGATATCTCCTAAAGTTCTCTTCGACGTAACTTATAAATTAATTGGTGCAACTTCAATAATAATGTAAGGACATACACGTCATAAGGTTGTAATCTCCAATTGTTTTAAGCAAAACAGGACATCTTGGAGATGGCTTTTTTAGTCTAAAAAGCGCACTGATCCGTTTTTCAATTTTCATCAGTTTAACTGCTAGACAATGCATGCTTATATGAACTTTCATAAGAAAACACTATTGCTGTGTTAGTTGCATAAGATACATTCCTATTGTAGATATGAGGACTATTAGCAACTGCTTTAACCATAGGTTTCTCCAAATTAAATGTTTTTTGCCGTGTTCTGCCTTTAGTAATCTTCTACTGATTGTTTAACATCTTATAATTAAGTTGCTTTTCTATTAGCTCAGCCTGTCTGCAAGCGTAGCTTAACTTTTGAGAACACGATTTTTGGTAATAATAATGAGCTTTTTGCTCATCTTTTCTTACATGAATACCCTGCTGGTAGTAAAACGCAAGATTTGCACAGGCAGTTCTGCCTTTGATAGCACAGGCTCTGTTACATGCTGCAATATCACCGTTTTCGCATTGTTTTACAAAACTTTCTCTTGTAAAACAAAGTGCAAAGCTAAGCACTGTTATGAACGAGACCATGTCAAGTAAATTTTTTAATAATTGCAAATAATATT
>OLSQ01001067.1_pt1 | contig 23932 bp, 19 predicted proteins | sample 1672561 | NCBI WGS metagenome assembly OLSQ01 (sample SAMEA3136699, study PRJEB25190) | human gut metagenome | biome: human gut; feature: human-associated habitat; material: faeces | place: Austria | collected 2013
TGATTGAGCAGGAGGGGGATGAGACCTGCCTGACACGATTGATGGATGCCGTTACGGTTACCGCAGAGTATAAATATTTTAATATTATTGAGCCATAGGCTTTTTATGTTGGAAACCGGATATGTCTGCATCAGCAGGCATGTTCGTTCCGGCTGTGTTTAAGGGATTTGGAATAGATAAAATAACAGGAATATGGAGGATATAGAAACATGGTAGTGATAAACTCGCTGCCATGTTTTTGTTTTGCCATGCATATGAGAAAAAGATCCGGTGGATTTTTTCTAAGTAGAGCACTTAGCAAGACCAAGGTAGAGGTTAGTGTGAACCAGTCCGGAACACTTAACGAGAGCAAGCCAAAGGAGCAGCACGAGTTTAGTGGGGGACAAGCAGAAAATACTTACAACAAATATAGAGATTCTGCACAAGTTATGGTATACTTATAAGCAGCGAATGTGAAATTATACAAACAATAGTTACTGTGATTTTTTTATCAGGAGGGTAATTATGGAGCAAAGACTGGAACCATTGTTTACCCCGTGGAAGATTGGCAATTGCGAGATTAAGAACCGTATTGTGCTGACTTCTATGGGCGGAACGAACCTATTAGGCTGGATGGAAGTGAACCACTTTGACAAGGATGGAGCGAGGTTCATCATGGAAGTGGCGAAGAACAATTGTGGACTGGTGCTTCCGGGCTGCCAGCCGGTATACAATCCCATGTATGGGAAGTGGCTTTATAAGAATGAAAAGATGTATCAGGATCTGGCAAAGTGGATGCCGGAATTTCACAAGACCGGTGCGAAGCTTTTCGTGCAGCTGACGGCAGGGTTTGGACGATCCTTTACGATCAGCAGCATGATGGAAACGTTGTATACGAATAAGGCACTTCGTGTTCTGGCTAAGCCTGTTATGGATCTTGATAAGATTACGGCAGCACCGAGTCCGTCACCGAACCGCTGGTCCGATAAGGTACCGTCAAGAGAGATGACCGTGGAAGAAATCAAGGAGTTTATCACGGCGTTTGGCAAGACCGCGAAGCTTTTAAAGGATGCGGGAGTGGATGGCGTAGAAATCCATGCAGTACATGAGGGCTATCTGCTCGATCAGTTTACGTTAAAATATGTGAATAAGCGTACCGATGAATATGGTGGATCCTTTGAGAACCGTTACCGGTTCGCTGTGGAAATCGTCAAGGAAATCAAGAAGGTCTGTGGAAAAGACTTCCCGGTATCGTTGCGTTACAGTGTGGAATCGAAGACCAAGGGCTTCCGAGAGGGAGCATTGCCGGGTGAAGAGTATGTGGAAGCCGGACGTGATATGGCAGAGTCGGAGAAGGCGGTTAAATATCTGCAGGATGCCGGATATGACATGCTCAACTGCGACAATGGAACCTACGATGCCTGGTATTGGGCACATCCCCCGATTTATATGCCGGAAAACTGTAACCTTGAGGATGTGGAGCATATCCGTAAGTTCGTGGATATTCCGGTGGTGTGTGCAGGACGTATGGATCCCCGTGTGGCAGCAGATGCGATCCGGGATGGCAGGCTTGACGGTGCCGGGTTTGCCCGTCAGTTCCTGGCAGACCAGGAATGGGTAACGAAGCTGATGAATGGACAGGAGGACAATATCCGTCCCTGTATTCTCTGTCATAACGGATGCTTTAACATGTGTCATTACAAGGGCGTTCCCAATGATCAGGCACTTTCGGATTCCCTGCATCTTGCAAGGTGTGCGGTGAATGCGGAAACGATGCAGTGGGAGAAGCATAAGCTTGTAAAGACCGCAAGTCCGAAGAAGGTACATATTATTGGCGGCGGTATCGGCGGTATGGAGGCAGCCAGAGTGTTAAAGCTGCGCGGACATGAACCGGTAATCCATGAGAAGAAGGGAGAGCTTGGCGGAACCTTTATCGCAGCAAGTGCGGAAAGCTATAAGGGTAAATTACGTGACCTCCTGACCTGGTACAAAAAGCAGATGAAGGATCTGGATATCGAGATTCATTTTAATGAAGAGATCAGGAGCCTTGAGCCGTTTGACGGAAGTCCGGTGATCGTTGCAACCGGTTCGGTTGCGCGTGTCCTTAAGAAGGTTCCGGGACATGAGAAGATGGTGGAAGCCTGTGAGTTTCTGACCGGAACACCGGTGGGTGAAAAGGCAGCCGTTGTCGGCGGTGGACTTACCGGATGTGAAATTGCATATGAACTGGCTTTACAGGGCAAAAAGCCGGTGATCGTGGAAATGAAGGATGACCTGATTGCGCAGACCGGTGTGTGTCTGGCGAACAGCTCCTATTTAAGAGAATGGTTTGCATGGCAGAAGGTGCCGGTTTATCTGGAAACCACCTTACAGTCCGTAGAAGAAGGAAAGATCATATGTAAGGATAAGGAAGGCAGAGAGATCACCATTCCGTGTGACAGTGTTATCAGTTCTGCCGGTTATCTTCCCAATCCGCTTGCCGAAGAGAGCCGGAATGTACATCTGGTCGGTGACTGCAGGCAGGTCGGTAATTTAAGAAGTGTCGTATGGCGGGCCTATGAAGTAGCCATGAAGATTTAAGGAGTGAGGTGATCATTTTGAATTTAACGAAAGAACAACAGGAAATTCTAGATGGAAAGCAGGGAGATATCCTTGCCAGAATTATGAAGACGCTGGTGAGGTACGGGGAATTGTTCGGAGCAGATTCCATGGTGCCGGTAACGAGTCAGTATAACCACCTGGTAACCTCGTTTGGATTAAAGGCACTGGCCCCGGTTTATGAACTGATGGACCGCCTGATTGAATCCGGGAATGTATCGAAGCAGAAGTTTTCGGTAGATCCAAGACCGCTTGATCCCAATGTGCCGAGTTCCTTTTTACAGAATATTGTGTTTAAAAATTTCATGTATTCCAAGCAGGAGGATTATGAGAAGCAGCTTACCAGACTAGGAATCATGGAAAAGGATGCATATACCTGCACCTGCTATATGAAGGAGGTGGGAAATACACCGGCGATGGGCGAGGTGCTGTCCTGGTCGGAATCTTCGGCAGTGGTATATGCCAATTCCGTACTGGGGGCAAGATGTAACCGTAACTCTGGAATTATTGATCTGATGGGTTCGGTTGCGGGCTTTGTGCCGAACTTCGGACTTCTTACCGATGAAGGAAGAAAAGCGACCTGGATTGTCAGGATCGAAACGACGAAAAAGCCGGAGGCACAGCTTCTCGGCTCTGCAATCGGAATGAAGGTTATGGCGGAGGTTCCTTATATCGTAGGATTGGATCAGTGGCTTCCGGGAGGGCTGGATGAGGATGCCAAAACCTATCTGAAGGACTTTGGTGCAGCGACTGCTTCTAACGGAGCCGTAGGACTTTATCATGTGGAGAATATCACACCGGAGGCGGTTCAGTATGGTAAGGATCTGATTACAGAGAATGCGAAGGTTTATGTTGTGGATGATGCGGAGCTTGACCGGGTATACCGCAGTTACCCGGTTATCTGGAAAAAGAAGGATGCGGCTCCGAAGCTCTGCTTTATGGGATGTCCGCATATGAGTCTGAACCAGCTGATTGACTGGACAAAGAAGATCGAAGAAAGCCTTAAGAAATACGGAAAGACAAGGGTCTGCATTCCGACCGTATTTACGGCAGCTCCGGCGGTGCTTAAGAAGTTTGAAGAAACCCCTTATGCAGCGACGTTGAAGCAGGCGGGAGTTATTACTTCCTATATTTGTCCGCTGATGTATATGAACAATCCGCTCAGTGAAAAGATGCCGGTCATTACTTCCAGCAACAAGCTTAGAACCTACACCAGTGCGAGATATTATACCGATGCGGAAATTCTGGAGCAGATCACAAAAGGAGGAACGGCCCGATGAAAGAATTTAAAGGAAGAGTTGTAGCGAACGGAACGACAACAGCAAAGGCACTCGTATCCCACGGAGGCTTAAATACGCTGGCATCCTTCCAGAAGGCATTGCAGTTCGGGGACAAGAAGGCAACCTGTGGAGATCAGAACAATCCGGATCTTTATGGAAAGCAGATGGCAGGCAAGGCCTTGTGTCTGCCGACAACCATCGGATCGACGACGGGAGGACTGGTTCTTTACTGTGCATGCTCCATGAACCGTCAGCCTGCATGTATGCTGTTTTCAGAGCCGATTGACTCACTGGCAGGAGCCGGAGCCATTCTGGCGGATGTGTGGCTTGACAATGTCAGCATGCCGGTTGTAGACAGCCTTGGCGAAGAGTTCCTTTCCTATGTAAAGGATGACATGACCATTACCGTGAAGGACGATGGCGTTGTGGTCGTAGAGTAAAACACATCAGACAGAGGAGAATAAACAGTAAATAACGGAAAATGAATATTCCGGATATTTATTAAAGCAATAGCTATTCATAAAACAGGAAAAGAGGCGGGGTTATGAAATCCATTAAGACAAAAATTATTGTAAGTATTATTGTATGTACCTTACTTTCAGCCATTCCGATTGGATTTATGAGTCTTCGGAATGTGTATCAGACATCAAATCAGGGGGCTGAACAGGAGCTGGCATTGAAGTGCCAGAATGAGCAGGAACAGATTAATGCACAGATTTCGAAAATCGAACAGTCCGTAGATACCTTAAGCAGTATTGCAATGAATAAACTTCATTTTTCGGAGTTTAAGAGCAGTGCAGTCTATGTGAAGCAGTATACGGATTCCATTATGAGTGATGTTGTGAAGTTTGGAGAGCACACCGATGGTGCTATCTGCGTTTATGTGCGGTACAATCCTGATTTTACGGAACCGACTTCCGGTATTTTCCTTACCAGAAACAGCACGGACGAGGAATTCACCAGTTCTGTACCAACGGACTTTACCATGTATGACAAAACGGATGTGGAGCATGTCGGCTGGTATTATGTTCCTGTAGAGAACGGTGCACCGTTGTGGATGGATCCTTATCTCAACGGTAATGTGAATGTTTATATGATTTCTTATGTTGTTCCGCTGTATGTTGACGGGGAATCCGTTGGTATTATCGGAATGGATATTGATTTTTCACAGATTACGGGAATGGTTGAAAAAACAAAGGCATTTTCTACCGGATATTCCTTCCTTTATAAGCCGGATGGCTCCATTATGTACCATCCAGAGATGGAAAACGGCGCGGATCTTGAGCAGCTTGGGATGACGGCAGATGAAAAGGCACGGATGTGTGATGCAGCAAATGAGGGACAGGTAGAGGGCTTTAGCAGTAACGGAACAAAGACCAGTGCGGTATTCTATACGCTGGATAATGGAATGATGGTAGCTCTGTCTGCCCCGGACAGTGAGATTACCTCAGATGCTGTAAGCCTGTCGGCCATGATGATCGGAACCTGTGTGGTATGTCTGCTTATCTGTATCGTACTTGCGGTTATTTTAAGCAGGAGTATTGCTGCTCCGATTACCGGCATCACGAAGGTCATCCGTCAGACAGCGGATCTTGATTTCCAGAAAACAAAATCAGGGGAATCCCTGGTAAAGCGTAAGGATGAAACCGGTGTGATGGCGGGAGCTGTCAGTGATATGAGAAAGGTATTCCGTGAACTGATCGGAGACATTACAGCTGCGGAGACAACCATTCTGACTGGTATGGATAAGCTGGATTCCATCATGCACGCAAACAGTGAAATGGCAGAGGATAATTCCGCAACCACGCAGGAAATGGCAGCCGGCATGCAGGAGACAACAGCAAGTGCATCCATGATTAACGGTAACATTGATGGTATTAAGCAAAATACGGAAGATATAAAGAAGCTTTCAAAGGAAGGACAGGAGACCTCAGTACAGGTGAAGGGCAGAGCTGACCGGCTCCAGAGCACAACCATTTCTTCAAGCAATAAGGCACTGGCAATTTTCGAGGAGATGAAGATAAAAACCAAGGAAGCCATTGAGAAGTCTAAGGCGGTTGACCAGATTAACAATCTGACCGAAAACATTAAACAGATTTCGTCCCAGACCAATCTCCTTGCCCTGAATGCCAATATTGAGGCAGCACGTGCCGGTGAAGCGGGAAAAGGCTTTGCCGTTGTGGCAACAGAGATTGGAAATCTGTCAAATCAGACCTATGCAACGGTGGATGGCATTACGGAAATGGTTACAGAGGTCAACAGTGCCGTTAACAGTATGACCGACTGTATGACGACGATTATGGATTTCCTGGAGAATACGGTAGTGCTTGATTATAATTCCTTCAGGGAGATCGGTAAGGAATATCAGGCGGATGCCAATACCTTTGCGGATGCAATGGGAAGAGTTTACAGTGAGATTACAAAGCTGGATGAGCAGATCAGTGATATTGCAGAGAATGTGACCAATGTCAGTGAAACGATCAGCCAGTCCGCACAGGGTGTCAGCCAGATCGCGGAGAAATCCTCCGATGCTGCTGCAAAGACCACAGAGGGCTATGAGCTGCTTCGTGAAAGCCGTGACAGCATTGCAAAATTAGGAACCATCATTGAACGGTTCCGGTTATAGAAGGTCTGCATAAGGACTGGAAAAGGAGTGGATGAAGAATGGCACATTTAACTATTGATTTTTTCTCAAACTGTCTGCGCAGGACGGTGCAGTTTCAGATGATTATTCCGGGAGATTTCTGCAATACCTGGCAGATTGAGCAGAAGCGTAAAGGGAAACGGATGAAGACCCTTTTTCTTCTGCATGGATATACCGGTGCTGCAGAGAACTGGGTGCCGGATAATTTAAGTACACTTTACAATTTCGCAATCGTGATGCCGAGCGGAGAAAACGGCTTCTGGGTAGATGGTCCGGCTACCGGACATCAGTATGGAGCCTTTATCGGAGAGGAACTGCCGGATTATATCCGTAAGACCTTTGGTCTTGCCATGAATCCGGAAGAGACTTATATCATGGGGCTTTCCATGGGCGGCTTCGGGGCGCTGCATACGGCATTACAGTATCCGGAGACCTTCGGAAAGGTGGCAGCGCTCTCCTCGGCACTCATTATCCATGAGATTGCCCATATGCAGCCGGGAGGATCAAACGAGGTCGCCAATTATGAGTACTATCACGGCTGCTTCGGAGATCTGGACAGGATCGAGATCAGCCGCTATAATCCGGAGGTGCTGGTAGAAGAGATCCTGAATGAACAGCGGAAGATGCCGGATATTTATATGGCGTGTGGAACCGAGGACTTCCTGCTTGAAAAGAACCGTGAGTTTCACAGATTTCTCGATAAGTATGAGGTGCCGCATTGTTATATGGAGTCCAAGGGAGAGCACAATATGGAGTTTTGGACCGAATATGCAAGGATCTTCATCCCGAAGATGTTTGAGGAGCAGGAGGAAAGATGATGTCATTGTGGATTCCAGATATGTTTTGGAGGATTTTATGAATAAGCTTCAGCTTATGTATGCGTGATACGGGTAAGTGCTGTTTATAAAGAAAGTCAGAAAACGAGAGTGTGAAAAAGGCATAATCGTTTTCTGGCTTTTGTTTTATATATGGAATAGTTACGAAGATTTGCATTTACTGTCATGCGGTGGTGGTACATATATTAAAAACTAAGTGTACAAAAATAGAAGGTTGACAACTGTCTACCTATATGCTATTTTATGGGTATACAGATGTCTACCTATAAAATGGAAGGTAAGGATTTCGTACCTTCACAGTTACAATCACAGAATGGCTCAGAGAGGAAGAGAAATAATGATTAAAATATCCGATGCAGAATGGAAAATTATGAATGTGCTGTGGGAAGAACAGCCCAGGACCATGATGCAGATTACGAAAGAGTTGCAGGAAGAAACGGGCTGGACCAAGCATACGGTTATGACATACCTGAAAAGAATGGAGAGCAAGAAAATCATTCATTATGTAGAGGGAGAAAAGGCAAAATTATATTATTCCGACCTGGACCGGAAAGAAGCGGTGATTCAGGAAGAGCAGAATTTCTTAAACCGGGTATTCAAGGGCAACCGGGGACTGATGATGACAACCATGTTAGAGCAGGAGAAACTTACGGATGAGGACATTGATGAACTGATCCGTATATTGGAAAAACGCAAGGGGGAATAACATTGGAAATTGTAAAATGGGGAATTGTAGTGACGGGAATTCTGCTTCTTCGAAAGGCTGCATGGGGACGCATCAGCAGAAGAATGCAGTATGGAATATGGATTGTGACAGTACTGTTGTTCATGGTTCAGCCATTTATCCCGGTGCAAAGCAGTTTTAGTATTGAGAATCTGTTTTCGGAAAGCATAATATTCCGGGAGCAGAACGGAACGAGTATGAACACGGGCATTACTGGCATTGCACCGATCAAGGCAGATTCGGAAGCACAGGACACCGCTCTTATGGGACAAGACAGGGAAGAAACGCAGGTGCCATTGCAGGGGGAACGTACGGAAACAGATACTATTTTGCAATCAACAGCCCCCTTTCTGTATCAATGGATTCATACTTATGGAAGTGCCATCCGCTGGGGTGCATCACTGCTGCTGGGATTGGGAATGCTTTTGTCCAATCTGCGGTTTTACAGATATTGCCGGAGAAAACGAACCTTTTATAAAAGAGATCCGCATACCGGTCTGCAAATATATGTGCTAAAGGAGCTGCCTTCGCCGTTTCTGGCTGGAAACCGGATTTATGTAGATGCCAGGATGGTTCAGGATGAAAAGAAGCTTTCCTATATGATTCTGCATGAATATTGTCATTACCGGAATGGAGATCTGCTATGGGTGTTGTTGAGAAATCTTTGTCTGGTGTTGTATTTTTATAATCCATTTGTATGGGTTGCGGTCAGATACATGAAGCAGGATTGTGAGCTTGCCTGTGATGAAGCAGTACTGCAAATGCTGCAGGAGGAGGCACAGCGTAAGGAGTATGGCTATACGCTGCTTGCGCTGGCGGGAAGACAAAATTACAGGGCTGTGGACTTTACCATTACCACGTCCATGAGTGGCGGCGCGAAGCGGCTGAAGGAAAGAATCGGAATGATTTCCAGTCAGAAAAAGATCAGTGGAATGGTGTCAGTATTGGTTCTACTCATTTTGTTCTGTCTGGCCGGATGTACGTTTACGGACAGAAAAACAGTATCTCAGAATGTTTCGGAAATAAAAAGCGTTCCGGATGACCGGCAGGGCGATAGCATGAATGAGGTGATACCGGGAGTTCCAAACTCAGAGGAGGAAAACCGGGAAAAAGAGGATGAGAAGCAGAGGGTGCAGAATAAAGATGGCAGCGATCAGGTGGATTCTACATATAATGTGGTGAAATGGGCAGATGGATATTTTTATTTCCCGGACGCAGAAGGATTGAAGCGAGTTTCGGAAGAGACTGCCGAGGTAGAGAAACTGGCAGAAGGAAATGTGAAGCTTGGAAATTTTGATGGAGACTTCCTGTACTATATCCGATATCCGGTGGAAAAGGAGAGTCTTACAGGATTGATACGGATGTCGATTAAAAACCGGCAGGAAGAACAGCTTGCAGCATGGTCCGAAGAATTGTGGACATGTCGTAATATTTATGCCTGCGAAGAGGAAATTTATATCGAACTTGCAGATTCCTGTGAAGAATATATGCAAAAGGGAGATCATGTTGAAAAAGTACCGGAAGATCAGCAGACGGTATATCAGATATTAGCAAGGTGCGGTTATTCGAAAGAGGATGTCGCAATGCTTCCTGCAGGGTATACCAATGCAATATTCCAATATCATAAGCTGGTATGCCGGGAGCCTGCACAGAACCGGATTTTTGTATACGATACGGATACGGGAAACCGGGTTAAAGAAATTACAGATGTACAAAGTGATGTGCTGTTAAGTAACCGGGGCGTGGTATATAAGGACCTGGCAGAAAATATTTATTTGCAGAGTTGGAACGGAGAGACTGCAGAATTACTTTATGAAGCCGGGGCTCATGATCAGGAAAGTGTAAATTATGGAACCTATGATGAGGAATTTCTTTATGGTTTTGTGGAAGAGGAAACGCAGTGTACGTTAATTAAACTTTCATGGGAAGGAGGATATGAGAGAAGTAAGACTTTCACCGGCGTGGAAAAGGCAGTGCAGTTGGGATTCAGTGTGAATCATGGAGTTGCAGGCTATTGGCAAAACGGACAGATTATTTTTGAAAAGGTGTGAAGGAAGGAGATCAGCGTATGAAAAGAAGATTTAAAATTTTATGTATTGCAGTATTAGTAATTGTGGCCAGTTCTATGACATGTTTTGCAGCAGAAAAGCAGGAGAAAGACAGAAGCATTCCTGAGCTGATTCAGGTAGATGGAGGAATGCTTCAACTGGTTGATTCATCAGAAAATGGATCAGCAAGAGGAGTGGCGCGATATCAATATCATGTTATTACAGATGGTAGTAATCTTAATGTTAGAAGTGGACCTGGAACTAATTACTCTATTATTGGAAAGTTTAAGAATGGACAGATTATTGATGTATCCTTCATGCAAGATGCAGGCATTGGACCTTGGGTATATGCAGGGGGTGTTGATGCCATAACAGGAAAATATATAAATGGATATATACATGAAGATTACTATGGATAAATAGAGAGATAATGTTTGTTTTGCCATACAGATATATAAAAGTTCACCGTTCTTTAGGATTAGAAGCTAAGGAACGGTGACTTTTTCATTTATTTATTGTATAATGTGCCTCAGAGAAAAAGGGACAATCGAAAGGGAGGTAGTTATGGTCACACGGACTTCAAAGATTTTAATGGTAATTGCAACCGCATTCACATTTTTAGGAGTTGCTTTGGAAATCCTGCTTCATAGTAATCAGGAAAATTTTTTCCCGCTGTTTAGCGCAGGAATTCAGTTGGATGAGCCGGTGGTTCATACCGTGAATCTCTGGTCAACGATTCTGATATTTCTGCTTTATCTGGTAAGCTGCATCGTTTTGATGAGCGCTTCAAAAAGAACCGGCTTTGTCATGAGCATTGTGGCGTTGGTTTTAAATCTGTTGGTTAATGCGGGAGCGAGAGTCGGAGCGGTTGTCATGAACCGCTATATGGGAATGAAAGGTGTGAAATATTTCACGGGAATCACCATACTGGATTCGCTGCATGGCTATGTGGTGGCGCCGATGCTGCTGCTTGCCATCGTATTTTTAGGAATTACGATCGGTACGCTGTCGCAGAACCGGAAAGAGGAAGAAGCCGTAAGAAATAGTTACGATTCAGTTACAGGAATATAGATTGGAGCAGGAAGAAACAGCAATGGAAATAACAGCAAAAGAACTTATGGAAATGAACCCGGAGGAGCTTCTGATTATCGACATCCGGAATGAATATGACCGGAACTACGGACTGATTCCGGGATCTGTCTGGGCCGATGCGCAGGAGCTTGTGTCGAACCCGCCGGAGGATAGGTCAAAGAAGATCATTCTGTATTGTGCGCGGGGAATTATCAGCGTGGATCTGGCACAGGCCTTGTGCGATCAGGGCTACGAAGCTTACAGTCTGCAGGAAGGGTATCTTGGATGGCTGCGCTATGACATGCAGAACCAGCAGGAGGACGAGCTTTGCCGGAAGGTGGAACACAGTCTGCAGAAGAAGTTCCGTACTTCCCTGATGAGTCCGTTTATCAAGGCATTAAAGGATTATGAGCTGGTTAAGGATGGTGACCGGGTGGCGGTCTGTATGTCCGGTGGCAAGGATTCCATGCTGATGGCAAAGCTGTTTCAGGAATTGAAGAAATACAGCAAGGTGGATTTTGAAGTCAAGTATCTGGTTATGGATCCGGGCTATAATAAGGAAAACCGTCAGGTGATTGAGGACAATGCCAGAGCGCTTCAGATCCCCATTACGATTTTTGAAAGTGACATTTTTGATTCGGTATATACCGTGGAGAAGTCCCCCTGCTATCTGTGCGCGAGAATGCGCCGCGGAAATCTTTATGCGTTTGCAAGGGAGCTGGGATGCAACAAAATCGCGCTTGGACATCATTATGACGATGTGATTGAAACGATCTTAATGGGAATGCTGTATGGTGCCCAGATCCAGTCGATGATGCCGAAGCTCCATAGTACGAACTTTGAAGGAATGGAGCTGATCCGTCCGCTGTACTATATCCGTGAGGATGACATCAAGGCATGGCGTGATTATAACGGGCTTCATTTTATCCAGTGTGCCTGCAAATTTACGGATACCTGTACGACCTGCAACAACGGACAGAATCATTCCAAGCGTCAGGAGACGAAGGAGCTGATCCGCAAATTAAAGGAAAACAATCCGGATGTGGAGAAGTGTATTTTCCGAAGTGTGGAAAATGTGCATATTGATACCGTCATTGCTTATAAGGAAAAAGGAGTACGGCATCATTTCCTGGATACATATGATGAAAAGTAACTATTCAGTACAGGTCGAAGCATATGCTGTCAAGACCGTAAGAATATGATTCAGTAATGATGCAAGATAGGAGAACAACCCAGTGAACAAGAACAGAGGAAATTCCGTTGAATAAGAAGACATTAAAGGAAGAAAAATACGAGCATATTACCCATCCGTTTCCACCGTTATATGATGCTGATTCAAAGATCCTGATTCTGGGGAGTCTTCCATCGGTCAAATCCAGAGAGCAGATGTTCTTTTACGGGCATCCGCAGAACCGGTTCTGGAAGGTGATCAGTGCGGTGCTTCATGAGAACGTACCAACCACGATTGAAGAAAAGAAAACACTGCTGTCAGCTCATCATGTTGCCTTGTGGGATACGATTTACAGCTGTGACATTATCGGATCAAGTGACAGCAGCATTAAGAATGTGGTGCCGACCGATCTTCGCACCGTGGTGGAACAGTCGAAGATTCAGCATATTTACTGTAATGGCAGGACGTCGGGAAAGTATTTTGAGAAATATCAGCAGAAAACACTGGGAATGATGGCGGAGGTGCTGCCTTCCACAAGCCCTGCCAATGCAGCATTCGGACTGGAGAAGCTGACTGCGATCTGGTCGGAAGCATTGAAGGATTCACTGGGATGAGAGGAAATGTAAACAGAAATATAGAGATATAAGAGGGTTCGAATATATAAGAGAGCTTGAATATAGCATGGAAAGAGGTGTCCTATGGTACAGATTGATTTAATTACCGGTTTCCTGGGATCCGGTAAAACAACATTCATCAAAGCATATGCGCAGTACCTGATGAAACAGGGACTGAAGATTGGAATTCTGGAGAATGATTTCGGCGCAGTCAATGTGGATATGCTTCTTTTGCAGGAATTATTAGGAGACCAGTGTGATCTGGAAATGGTTTCCGGCGGGTGTGACAGCGACTGTCACAGAAGACGGTTTAAAACGAAGCTGATTGCGATGGGTATGTCCGGGTATGACCGGGTGCTGGTAGAACCGTCCGGAATTTATGATGTGGATGAATTTTTCGATGCACTCCATGAAGAACCGCTCGATCAGTGGTACGAGGTAAAGAATGTGATTGCCATTGTCGATGCCAAGCTAGAAAAGAGGCTGTCAGAGGAGGCAGACTTCATTCTGGCATCAGAGGCGGCAAACGCAGGGAAGATCGTGTTAAGTCATGCGGATCTGGCAACGAAGGAGCAGATTGAAGGAACGATCCGGCATTTGCAGCAGGCTATGGAGAATATCCAGTGCAGCCGGAAGCTCACAGAAGATGAGATCATAGCCGGGAATATGGAAACCCTGACAGATGCACAGTTGCAGGAACTGTCCGGATGCGGATATGTTTCTTCCAGCTATCGCAAAATGGATCTGGAAAATCATCTGGGATTTGATTCCCTATATTTTATGAATGCGCCGGTTACGAAGGAGACGCTTCCTGATAAGGTAAAACAGATCATGCAGGATCCGGGGTGTGGAAAGATCTTCCGCGTGAAGGGCTTTTTGAAGGATGAGACAGGCGCCTGGTATCAGCTCAATGCGTCAAAGGATGCATTCGACTTCCAGCCGATCCCGACAGGACAGGAAGTGATCATTGCGATCGGGGAGAACCTGAAGGAAGGAGCAATTAAGAAAATCCTGTTTGGTGATGTCGATGTGAAAAGCTACTGACTCGGAAAGGAGAACGGGATGACGGATCAGCAGAAACGAATTTACTGGAACCGGAACTGGCAGTTTTTAAAAGGCTTTGAGGAGTCGTATCTTGGACGGCAGGCGATTGGAAAAGTCCAGAAAGCGGAGCAGGTAGAGCTTCCGCATACCGTGCAGGAAGTGCCGCTGCATTATTTTGATGAAAGCCTGTATCAGGGGATTTTCACTTACCGGAAGGTATTCCGGCCGGATGCGGACTGGCAGGGCAAGCGGGTACTGCTTACGATAGAGGCAGCAGGGCACAGTGCATGGGTATACTTAAACGGGGAACTTCTGAACGAGCATCATTGCGGTTACACGGCATTTCAGACCGATCTTTCATCGGCACTCATTTACGGGGAAGAAAATGTGCTGGTGGTGAAGGTGGACAGCACAGAGAGCCAGAATATTCCTCCCTTTGGAAAAGTGATTGATTATATGACCTTTGGCGGTCTTTACCGGGAAGTATATCTGGAAGTGAAGGAGCAGGATTACATTGCCGATGTGTATCCGATGACGATTCCGGTATGGAAAGAAGTGGTCAGTCCGGACAGTACAGGACTGGGAAAGCAGGGTGGAAAGAAAGCGGAACATCTGGAAGAAATCTCTGGTTCCGGTGTGAAATGCAAGGAGGCTTCTTTAGGAAAGAAATGGAAGCTCCAAAGTGAAATTACCTTACAGCTTCACGGAGAAAAAATCACCCTGAATGCCAAAAATCTGCCTGATTTTCAGGAAAAGCTGTCAAAAAAGGGACTGATGATCCGGCAGACGCTACTGTGGACAAAGGAGGAAGAGGCTTCTTCCAGTGCTTATTTACTTGATCGGAATGTGTTGGAGCATACCTTTGAGGAGATCAACGTGTGGGATGTGGAGCATCCGTTCCTGTATACACTGCGTACGGAGCTGTACCGGGACGGTGCGTGTTTGGATTCGGTGGAAACGCGGATCGGGTTCCGGGAAGTGGTTTTTCGCAGGGACGGCTTTTATCTGAATGGAAGGAAGCTGAAACTGCGGGGACTGAACCGGCACCAGAGCTATCCTTATGTGGGATATGCGATGCCGGAATCCATGCAGAAATGGGATGCGGATATTTTGAAAAACGAACTGAAGCTGAATGCGGTGCGTACCTCGCATTATCCGCAGTCACATCATTTCCTTGACCGGTGCGATGAACTGGGGCTTCTGGTGTTCACGGAGATTCCGGGGTGGCAGTACATCGGAGATCAGGAATGGCAGGATCAGGCTGTGCGGAACACAGAAGACATGGTGGTGCAGTACCGGAATCATCCGTCCATTATTTTGTGGGGCGTGCGCATCAACGAATCCGAGGATGACGATGCGTTTTATCAAAGGACGAATGAGGCTGCCCACAGACTGGATCCGATGCGGCAGACCAGTGGAGTGCGTTACCTGCAAAAGAGTTCGCTGCTTGAGGATGTGTATGCGTTCAATGACTTTTCGCATGAGGGAAACAACCGGGGATGCCGGAAGAAAAAGGACGTGACACCGGACGTTTCGAAGGGATATCTGATCAGTGAGTACAATGGGCATATGTTCCCAACGAAAGCCTTTGACTGCGAACAGCACCGGGTAGAGCATCTCCTGCGTCATGCGAATGTTCTGGATGCCTATTATGGGGAAGAGGAGATTGCCGGGGGCTTTGGCTGGTGCATGTTTGATTATAATACCCACAAGGATTTTGGAAGCGGTGACCGGGTCTGCTATCATGGCGTGCTTGACCTGTTCCGGAATCCGAAGCTGGCAGCAGTGCTCTACGCAAGCCAGGGAGAAGAGGATGTGCTGGAAATCACTTCTTCCATGGACATCGGGGAGTATCCGGCGTGCCTTATCCGGGATGTCTATGCCGTGACGAATGCAGACTGTGTGAAACTTTATAAGAACGACCGGTTTGTAAAGGAGTTTCGGGCAGCAGATTCCCCTTACACCCACCTGCCGCATGGGCCGATTGCCATTGATGATTTTATCGGCGAACTTTTGCAGAACGGGGAGAACTTCTCGAAGGGAAAAGCAAAGGATGTGAAGAAGGTTCTGCAGTCCGTGAGTAAGAACGGACTGAATCATCTGCCGCTTGGAACCATCCTTCTTGCGGCAAAATGCATGCTGTTGCGCGGAATGAAAATGGCAGATGCAGTTGAACTTTATAATAAATATATTGGTAATTGGGGCGGAACGGCAACAGAATACCGGTTTGAAGCAATTCGTGACGGTAAGGTCGTGAAAACCGTAAAGAAACGCCCCGTGAACAAGCCGCAGTTACTGGTAGACTGTTCCCATACGATTCTTACAGAAAAAACGACGTATGATGTGGCAGCGATCCGGCTGCGTGCAGTCAGTGAGGAAGGAAGTACGTTAAGTTATTGTAATGAACCCCTGACCCTGACAGTAAAGGGACCGCTTTCGATCATCGGATCTTCGACGATCAGCTTACAGGGCGGTATGGGCGGCACGTATGTGCGCACCTGCGGAATTGCAGGAAGCGCAGAGCTTACCATGGCAGGAAGTCTTTTCGGAGAACATACGGTAAAGTTTGAGGTCGTTTGTGTTGGACGGATGGATGCTGAGAGTTGAAGAATAACAGGCTGTCGGAAAGCAGTTGTACAGGAAACATTTGCAGGTTGGACGCTTGTGAATTGGATGGAAGAGTTTTCGACATGAAAAAGGAGATAGGGGTATGAAGCTGAATGGAAAGGAAAAATTTTCGTATGGATTGGGTGCAGTAGGCAAGGATATGGTATATATGCTTTCTGCAAGCTATGTACTTTATTATTATCAGGATATTCTGGGAGTGAGCGCGGTTGCGATGGGCGTAATCCTGCTTGTTGCGAGGATCTTTGATGCGTTCAATGATCCGTTTATGGGTGTCATCGTGGAAAAGACGAAAACCCGTTGGGGAAAGTTCCGTCCGTGGCTGATGATCGGAACACTTTTAAATGCAGTGATTCTGTTTTTGATGTTTGCAGCGCCGCCCGCGTTGTCCGGCAGCGGACTTGTGGCCTATGCGGCGGTATTTTATATCCTCTGGGGTGTGACCTATACCATGATGGATATTCCGTTCTGGTCCATGATTCCGGCTTTTACCGAAAGCGGTAAGGAAAGAGAGAATCTGACGACACTGGCAAGATCCTGTGCCGGTGTGGGATCCGCACTGATTACCGTAATTACCATGATTGCTGTACCGGCTCTTGGGAAGCTTTTCTTAGGAAATACGGAGGCAGCAGGAGAAGTGGAACGGTGCGGTTTCCAATGGTTTGCATTGATTATTGCGGTATTGTTTGTCATTATGATCGGCATTACCTGCCTGAATATTAAGGAAAAGTCCACCGTGGATCTGAATGCTCCTTCGGTAAAGCAGATGTTCCGGGCACTTGTATCCAACGATCAGGCAATGACGGTGGTGATTACGATTGTGCTCATTAACTGTTCCCTTTACATTACCTCGAATCTGCTGATTTATTTCTTTAAATATGATATCGGAGGAACGAACTGGAATGACAGCTATGTGCTGTTCAATACCTTTGGCGGTGCAATCCAGATTCTTTCCATGATGATTTTTTATCCCCTGCTGCGCAAAGTCATCAGTGCACTAAAGGTCTTTTACGTCAGTGCGGTCATGGCAGTCGGAGGCTATCTGGTACTGCTGGCCATGATGTTTATGGGACTTGCCAATGTATATTTTCTGCTGATTCCGGGCTTCTTCGTGTTCGCAGCGTTCGGAATGCTGACCGTATTAACAACCGTTTTCCTTGCGAATACCGTGGATTACGGAGAGTTGAAAAACTATCGCAGGGATGAGAGCGTCACCTTTTCCATGCAGACCTTCGTGGTAAAGCTGGCAAGTGGCGTGGCTGCCATGATTGCGGCACTGGCATTGAATTTCAGCAACATTCAGCAGGATACCGCTGCGGATGCGGCGCAGCTGGCGGCAGAGAACAGCTACGGCCCTTCGCTTGTGATTCTCCGCATGACCATGACGATTCTGCCGGTTATCGGCCTCCTTGCCGCTACCTGGATTTTTGCGAAAAAGTATATTCTGACGGATGAAAAGCTTGCCGAGATTAACCATACCTTACAGGAAAGACGAAAGGAAGCGGTACAATGATTTATGCGGAAAATGGAAATTTCCTGTTGGAGACAGCACATACGACCTATGCATTCTGTGTGGATCCGGCAGGAAATCTGCAGCATCTTTATTATGGCGAAAAATTAAGCTTGGGTGATTCCTGGCAGAAGGCATTGGAGGCGCTGAAAATGCGGATATTCAATCCCAATGGATGCAGCATTATTCAGGATCCGATGCACCCGGCAGTATCGCTGGATGATGTGTGTCTGGAGGTGTCCGGGCGTGGAAAGGGGGATATGGCGCAGCCCTTTGTGGAGCTTACCTATCCCGATGGCAGCCGGACGAGCGACTTCCGGTTTCAGAATTTTGAAATCATGGAAAAGCAGGCTCCGGAAGGACTTCCGGGTGCCTATGATGAAACGGAAAACGCCCAGTCACTTGTTCTTCATATGGAGGACCGGAATGGGGCAGTCCGGTTAACGCTTGTTTACAGTGTGCTGGAGGACTGCGACTGCATTACCCGGTTTGCGGTTGTGAAAAATGAGGGAAGCGCACCAGTGACTCTGGAGCGGCTGATGAGTACCCAGCTTGACCTGCGTACGCGGGGAAAACAGAAGATTTTAAGCTTTCACGGAGAATGGGCGCGGGAAATGCAGCCCTGTGAAACGATTCTGCAATCCGGCAGCTTCCAGATTGAGTCCACAACCGGATTTTCATCCAATAAGGCCAATCCCTTTTTCATTTGCGGAGAGGCAGACACTCAGGAGGACTATGGTGCCTGTTATGGCTTTAACCTGATCTATTCCGGAAACCATCGGGAAACGATCGAGTGCAATGCCCATGGCAGGGTGCGGATTTTACAGGGAATGCATCCGGATTTCTTTCAAAAGTCATTGGATGAAGGAGAAAGCTTTGCTTCACCGGAGGCAGTGTTTACGTTTTCCAAGGAAGGCTATGGCGGGATCAGCCGGAACATGCACCGCTTTGTAAGGGAGCATATTGTGCGTGGAACGTGGAAGAAGAAGGAGAGGCCGATTCTGATTAATTCGTGGGAGGCCATGTACTTTGATGTAAAAGAGCGGAAGCTTTTAAAGCTTGCCAGGCAGGCGGCAGAGGCTGGAATCGAGCTTTTTGTGCTGGATGACGGATGGTTTGGTGAACGCGAAAATGACCAGAAAGCCTTAGGGGACTGGCAGGATAATCCGGAAAAGCTTCCGGACGGACTTGGCGGATTATCTGCCAAAATTCATGCAATGGGACTGAAATTCGGAATCTGGGTGGAGCCGGAAATGATCAGTGAGAATTCGAAGCTTTACAGGGAGCATCCGGAGTATGCGGTACGGATTCCCGGGAAGGCAGCAGCCGTCGGACGGAACCAGATGCTTTTAGATCTGACGCAGACTAAGGTGCAGGACCGGATTATTGCAGATATGAGCGATGTTTTCCGAAGGGGACAGGTGGATTACGTGAAATGGGATATGAACCGCCACATGTCCGATTATTACAGTCCGGCGCTCTCAAAAGAGGAGCAGGGAGAATTTGCACACCGTTATCTGTTGGGATTGTACCGGGTATTGGGAGAGCTGACGAGCCGCTTTTCGGATGTTTTGTTTGAAGGCTGTGCCTCCGGAGGCAACCGGTTTGACCTAGGGATGCTGTGCTATATGCCGCAGCTCTGGGTGAGTGATTGTACAGACGCCGTTGCACGGGCGAAAATCCAGAATGGCTGCAGCTTTGGATATCCCCAGTCTGTTATGGGAGCGCATGTGTCTTCATGTCCGAATCATCAGACCCTGCGGGTAACGCCGTTATACAGCCGTTTCGCAGTTGCGTGTGGAGGAATCCTCGGATATGAATGCAATCTTTGTGATCTGTCGAAAGAGGAGCTTAAGAAGATCCGGGAAGAGGTTTCTTTTTATAAAAAGTGGCGCAGGGTATTGCAGTTCGGTGAGTTCTATCGTCTGCATGGTCTCTCGCAGGAAGGAGAGCGGGACACCGATGTCATACGGTGGAACTTTGTAGCGCAGGATCGGGAAAAGGCAGTTGGAATTTGGCTGAATGGACTGGCTCATGCGAATGACACGCACCGGTTTTTTAAAACGAAGGGGCTTGACGATACGAAGCAGTATCACTTTTACCATATTCCGCAGAAGGTGGATCTTACCAGAATGGGGGATCTCATCAATACCGCCTCTCCTGTGCACATCCGGCCGAACTCTGTGGTTCATCAGGTCGTGACGCATCTCATAACGATGGAGGGTGAGACGGAAGAGTTTCATGTGCCGGGCGATCTGCTCAATAAGGCAGGAGTAGTACTTTCTCCGAGCTTTGGCGGCACCGGCTTCGAAACCGGCACCGCACTTTTTCAGGACTTTGATGCAAGGATCTACTTAATGGAAGAGGAGTGTATAAAATCATGAATTCCTTCCCATACTAAAGGATATTGATGAACATATCAGGAAAGGAAGTAGAATCATGATTTTAAAGGAAAAAGAACGGGCAGCACTTGAGGATTTACAGACACAGGAAAAAAGCTGTGTGGAGAAGTATGAAAAGTATGCAAATCAGGCGAGGGATCCGGAGTTGAAGTCTCTGTTCCAGACTCTTCAGAAGGAGGAGCAGAAGCATTACGATTCTCTCGGACAGGTACTTGCAGGAACGGTTCCGGAATGTAACTGCAACGACAGCGCAGGACGTGATTACAAACCTAAGGCCACCTATAATGACATGACGAATCCGGAGGATAAGCAGAATGATGCATTCCTTGCAACCGACTGTATCGGTACGGAAAAGCTGGTTTCCGGAGAATACAATACGGATGTCTTTGTATTTGGAGAAAGCGGTGTCCGCAAGCTTCTGGCCGATATTCAGATTGAAGAACAGAATCATGCCGAGATGCTTTATAAGTACAAGATGGCAAACGGAATGAAGTAAAGGACAGAGACCATTGACAATCCGGATGCAGGGAAATAAGGCCGGAACGGAAGGATTCACAGGAAACAGTAGTCTGTGGGTCCTTTTTTAATTGGATTTAAAATAGAATCGTACAATTATAAAGTGTTTTTTTTATATACTTTCCTGTATCGGATAAGTACATTGAAATAAATGGACAGAGATTATACATGTTTGAAAAGAAGGAGGAGAAACCAATGTTATCATCAGCTTTATTAAACAGAACAAGCTTTGGCTTTTCAGCAGAGAATCCGATGGGGGAACGAAATGGAGGAAGCATTGTAAGGTGACGATGGAAAATCGTGGCAGTAAGGAAGAAACACTTTATTATATGATTGAAGGATGGCATGGTGAGCTTGCCGATACGGATCTATATTTCCATGCATCATACCGGCAGGAGCATCCGGTGCAGAAGGGACATGCTTATACGGTCATTGATGGAATTGAAGGAAAGGGTATATTTGCAGGGATCAGCTTTGCTGCAGGTATGAATGGACATAATACCTGCTGGGTAGAGGGTGAACCTAAGATGTATCTGGATGGAGATCAGTATCCGACAATTAACTACACGGGAACGGAAGATTATTTCTGTGGTTCTTATGCGTTTGGAAATGACATTTTATTACATAAGTATCAGACCTTCAGCGGACTATATGCCGGCATGTATGCAATTCTGGGTAATGACAGTCAGGAAATGTATAATGGACAGCAGCGCTTTTTGCTTTATCGCTTTCATGTAAAGGATCCGGTTTATTTTCATACGTCGTTTCGTATGACCATGGATAATCTCGGCTGGACAGGAGCGAGATACGATGATTATACATCCGTTGCATACTGGTATATGGAAAAGCCATCCAGACTGTCTGCAGGGCTGCCGTCCGATGAAGAGATCATTATGAAGTAAACCAGGCAGAATCAACAGAGTAATAGAAGATATGAGGAGAAAACCGTGCAGAAGAATACCAGTTATAAAACAAAAATCGAGCACCCCTTTTTATTGATTCCGGTAAAAATTAAGGAAAACGCTGAGCGCCTGTCTTTCTATATAGAAGAACAGAAGGTTTTAGAGTATCGTGTTTTTCCGTTGGAAGAGGGGGAAACAGTGGATTATTATGCTCCGCTTCCGGTTACACCGTGGATAGGGAAAACCATTCGTCTGGAGGGAAACTATCCGGAGGCATTTTATACCCAAATTAAGCAGGCTGACGATCCTGCGGAATCGGATCAGGTGCATCCGCTGATGCATTTTACACCGGTTAACGGCTGGATGAATGATCCCAATGGACTTGTTTTTGAGGATGGAATTTATCATCTGTTTTATCAGCACAATGCTTTCGGCACAAAGTGGGATAATATGAGCTGGGGACACGCGGTCAGTAAGGATTTATTACATTGGGAACACCGTCCTATGGCGATTCTGCCGGATAAGGATGGTACGATCTTTTCCGGAAGTGGAATTTGTAATGAAAAAGGGTTACTGGGCTTACCGAAGGATGCACTTGTCTTTTTCTACACTTCGGCAGGCGGCAGCTCGGATAGTCCCTGGAGTGAAGGAGGACAGTTTACCCAGAGAATTGCCTACAGTACCGATCATGGTGCAACACTTCATAAGAAAGGAGAGGTGATTGTGCCGAATATGACCGAAGGCAATCGGGATCCCAAGGTATACTGGCATGAAGAAAGTAAAGGGTATATCATGTCTCTTTACTTAAAGAATCATGTCTATGCCATTCTGCGTTCTGAGGATCTTGAGCATTGGGAGCTGACACAGAAGCTTCCCTTTATTACAGCCAGAGAATGTCCGGATCTGCGCCCGGTTCCTACAGAAGAGGGAGGGGAAAAGTGGATCCTGTTTACGGCATCGGGAGAATATTTCACAGGAGATTTCGATGGCTTTCATTTCACGAATCTTTCGGAAGGACGCATGGCTTACCAGAATGAGCTGCCATATGCCGGACAGACCTATTCCAATCTGCAGGGGCGTGTCGTCCTGGTGCACTGGATGCGCACAGAAAACCCCGGGAAATATTATACCGGGATGATGGGTATTCCGCGGGAGCTTACACTTGTAAAGGAAGAGGAAGGATACATTCTTCGTCAGTCGGTGATCCGGGAATGGAAGGAGCAGCGCGTTCCTGTCCGGGAAGAGAAGGAACTGAAACAATGGGAGGAAGAGGCTGTAAGGGATGCTGCACTGGAGCTGCAGTTGAACATACAGGGAGCCTTGGTCCTTTCCGTAATGATCTATGGACAGAAGATCTCCTATCAGCGTAAGACGGGGATGCTTTGTGTAAATGGTGTTACCTGCAAAGTGAAGGAGGATCTCCGCAATCTTTCTATTCTTGCAGACCGGGAAATTCTGGAAGTGGCAGCAAATGATGATACCCTTCTATATTTCTTTGAGACCGATCTGCAGGATCTGGCAGGCAAAATAAGCGTGGAGGCAGATCGGAACGTGGATAGCTGGCTGTGGAGGGTGCAGTAGAATTTGTAGATAATTCCCCATACATTCCAATCTGTGTGTTGATGCGTAGAAATAGGAATGATATACTATTCTTATGCAGACCATACAAGCGGGGGAGCGTTATGGATCGATTTGAAGAACAGTATAAAGAGGAATTACATAAGCAGGAAATTCATGCAAATCATTGTACAATGAATCCAGACGAGTGGTAGCATCCGCCAACTCCTTATCGGAAACCTTCGGTTTCAATAAGATATGGCGGCAGTTGATACGGTCTCCACGCTTCTCGATCAATTGGATGATATGGTAACCATACTCCGTCTGTACGATCTGGGAGACACGTTTCGGGTCTTTCAAGTTGAACGCGACGTTCGCAAACTCCGGCAACAGCTGTGTCTTGCTCATGAA
>OLSQ01001068.1_pt1 | contig 23884 bp, 19 predicted proteins | sample 1672561 | NCBI WGS metagenome assembly OLSQ01 (sample SAMEA3136699, study PRJEB25190) | human gut metagenome | biome: human gut; feature: human-associated habitat; material: faeces | place: Austria | collected 2013
GCATGACCAGAAGGTCTATGCCTTGCCTTTTTCATGCCAACTTGTTCGCTCTGGATGTCGCTCGCTGGCTGCGCCAAAACATTGAAGGTCGCGTGGCTCGGGCGTGACCGCTGGTCCTCGGCTTCGCCTGCGGGATCGCTCGACTACCAAACACCTCGCCGCCGGCCGGGCCCCGTCGTCCAAAAATCACCCGTAAAGGCGCGTTTATCTAATTTAATCTATCCCTTGCGGAATGCGGCTTGCTGGCGTTGTCTGGGCATTGATGGCTACGTGGTTCAAGAGGCGGCGGTGCTGTTGCCTGAATTTTTGCAGTTAAAGAGGCCCGTTTCCTTAGGTGGGGAAACGGACCTCTTTTTGTCTCTGGGCTTGTGAATTGGCGGAGACAATAACCGTTGGCAGCTATTTTGAGTTCCTGATGCGGCGTGTGGCTGTGGCGGTTATTCCGAGGCCTGCGGTGGCGACTGCTGCGAGTGCGATTGCGCTCGGCGCTGTGTCGCCTGTGTTTGCGAGCTTGCCGGCGGTCGTATTTGCTTGCTTGGTGGAGCTCGATGGAGCGTCTTTGCCGGTCCTCATCACCTACCCCACGCCGGAGGAGCTGGCGGCCCTGACCTACCGCAGCAAAAAGGAGATCGCGGGCCAGGTGCGGATCGTGACCATCCCGGGGGCAGACGTCTGCGCCTGCTGCGGCACCCACACCGCCACCACCGGGCAGGTGGGCCAGATCAAGATTCTGGCGTCCGAAAACTACAAGGGCGGCGTCCGGCTCAGCGTGGTCTGCGGCCAGCGGGCCCTTGCGGAAGCCCAGGCCATGCGGGCCCGGCAGGCGGACATTGGCGCTTTGCTGAGCGCCAAATCCACCGAGACGGCCAACGCCGTCCACCGGGTGTACGAGGAGTACACCGCCCTGAAATTTGCCCACTTCGGGCTGTGCAGCCAGCTGTTTGACACCATGGCCCAGCTGGTGACCCCCGGGGAGGACGCCATTCGCATCGTGAACGGACTGGACCCGGACGGCCTGCACCGGCTGGCGGTCCGCCTGAGCGAGGCCACCAGCGGCCTGTGCGCCGCCCTGACCCCCACAGACAAGGGCACCGGCTACTGCCTGGCTCAGGCAGACGGCGATGTCCGCGCCCTGACCAAAGCCCTGAACACCGCCCTCAATGGCCGGGGCGGCGGCAAGCCCGGCATCTGCCAGGGCAGCTGCGCCGCCACACCCGAAGAGGCAGCGGAATTTTTGAAAAATCGGGAATAATCAACACAAACTACAAGGAGTCTGAATTACTATGAGAATGCGTTTCAAGCCCTATGCCCGCGCTGAGCTGCTGGCCAGCGACTTCCACGTCCACGACCCCTTTGTGCTGGGCGGAAAATGGCACGCCCAGTATGCCCGCCCGGAGCAGCCTTTCGTGCTGGAGCTGGGCTGCGGCAAGGGCGGTTTCCTCTCCCAGCTGGCCTGCGCCCACCCGGAGAACAATTACCTGGGCATCGACATCACCGACAAGGTGCTGATCCTGGCCAAGCGGAAAGTGGAGGCCGCCTATCAGGCGGCTGACCGCCCCATTGACAACGTGAAGATCATGAGCGCCGACATTGAGCGGATCCACAACGTCATCTTCCCGGAGGACACTGTCAGCCGCGTCTACATCAACTTCTGCAACCCGTGGAGCAAGAACGGTTCCTCCCACAAGCACCGCCTCACCTACCCCCGCCAGCTCATCCAGTACCGGGCATTCCTTGAGGACGGCGGCGAAATTTACTTCAAGACCGATGACGACGACCTGTTCCGCGACAGTCTGGAGTACTTCCCCGCTTCCGGCTATGAGATCACCTGGAAGACCTTTGACCTGCACGAGAACGAGCCGGAGTGGAACATCCGCACCGAGCACGAGGGCATGTTCACCGAAATGGGCATCAAGATCAAGGCCCTGATCGCCCGCAAGAACCCGGACCCCGCCAGCGTGACCTGGATCGAGCCCAAGATCCTCAAGCGTCAGGCCCGCGAAGCCGCCGAGGCCGAAGCCCGGGCTGCACAGGAAGGCGAAGGCAATGAATGACCCCTGCGAGATCTGCCTGAACAATGTGCAGGACGAGTACGGCAGCTGGTACTGTGCTCAGGGCGGCTGTCTGGACGAGGACGAGATGGCCCGCTATCTTTCCCGCAGCACGGCCGCCTGCCCGTTCTTTGAGCCGGGCGATGAATACAAGATCGTACAAAAGCAGAACTGACCTGCACAGCAGCATGATTCTCACAGGAGGTGTTTTATGCTCAACTTTCTCACGACCACCACAGTGTGCGGCTTTTCGCTGTACCATGTGCTGGCCTTCTTCCTCATTTATTCCTGCACCGGCTGGTGTCTGGAGGTCATCTTTGCCGCCGCCACCACCGGTCAGCTGGTGAACCGCGGCTTTCTCAACGGCCCGGTGTGCCCCATTTACGGCTTCGGCATGATCATCGTACTGTTCGCCCTGACCCCTCTGCAGGACAGCGTCCTGCTGCTGTACATCGGCGGCGTCATCCTGCCCAGTGCGCTGGAGCTGGTGGGCGGCTGGGCACTGTATAAGCTCTATCACACCCGCTGGTGGGACTACAGCGACTTTCCCTTCAACATCGGCGGTTATATCTGCCTGCAATTCAGCCTGCTGTGGGGCGTGGGCACGCTGGTGGTCATGCGCATCGTCCACCCGGTCGTCGCCGGCCTTGTGGGCATGGTCCCGCCCTTTATCGGCCTTGTCGTCATGTGCGTGCTCTATGCGGTCTATGCGGCAGACGTGGTCGTTACGGCCTTTGCCGCCTCCGGTCTGGCCCAGACACTGGACGCCATGGAACAGCTGGCCGACAGCATCCATGCCGTCAGCGACGCCATGACCCAGCTGCTGGGCACCACCGCTTATGGTAAGCTGGGCTTCACCGCCGTGTTCGTGGGCACCGCTCTGGGCGCTGCTGACATCGCGCTGAAGTACTGCCAGGAGAAGCTGCACCGCGGCAAGTCCATCACCAAGTTCCCCACCACCCAGCTGCGTCTGTCCACCATGCTGACCTACGCACACACCGCCGAGCTGCTGCTGCTGGAGGCCGCTGACTACTGCGACCACAACCACTTCGCTGGCGATGATATCCCCACCATGCGTGCTGTTCAGGCCCGTACCGCACAGGCCAAGGGCTATGCCGCTGAGACTGCCACCAAGGTTGCCACCATGGCCGTCAACGCCATGGGCGCTTACGGTGTCTGCGACGAGTATCAGGCAGAGCGCTTCCTGAGAGACGCCGCTGTCGCCCCCAACATCGAGGGCTCCGGCGACATCCAGTACCTGATCCACGGCATGTATGTCGCTGCCAACGGAAACACCAACTAATCCTTGGTTTTCCGCTGATTGTTCGACACTTAAAAGCAACTTTTCCGTTGCGCCATACATAAATCTTTTGAGCAGTAAGATCAATTTCAGTAAAGTTTTCTGTGTCCCAATCCTTTGTTTTGTCATCTATGTTCATTGTAAATGCCGTGTTGGCAAATTTTGTTTTCTTTTTGATCGTCAATGCTTTTTTCTGTGTGGCATCCGGATTTTCCATATAGGCTTTCTGCTTATTTGCATCCATTGTCTTTTTCAGAGCGCTTGTCAATTGCTTCAGCATTGTATCGTAAACAAGCTGCCAACCGTAGTCCCCACCGGTTACGGAAACAGTTTTGCCGTTGTGGCTTTTAAATGAGCGTGTCACGCCAATAGTTTTGTACTTAAAGCAGGTTTTTTCAACCCATTTTTCAATTGCCTGATTATCAAAAGTAACTTTTCCGTTTTTATAATTGCACCATTTATAAATCTGTTTTGGACCGATGGTTTCTTTAATGTCCTTTTGAATTGTCCAGGTTATCCAGCGCAGAATTACCGGATTGCAGGCATCCACTTTTTGCTGAAGCGAAGGGTCTGTGGAATAAATACTTGGCTTTTCGTATACATCCGGGTATTTTTTTTCATCCGTTAAGTTTACCTTTTCGTGTCCGGATTTCAGAGCTTTTCCAATCGCCGTTATCAATTCATCGTGATTAAGCGTATTTCCTAAATATTCTTTTTCAATAACCAAATATTTTTTCTCTGATGAAAAAGCGACCTTTGCGTTTTGCGGTTGTGTAACCGGATATGACTCACTTCCGGTTGAGAGATCGGACTGTCCCACGAGGGCATCCAGTTTTTTCTCATCATAAGAAGCCCCTAAGTCAATATCCACCTGCTTTCTTTTTCCCAGGGAAAAGAAAGGAAGAGAATCATGTTGCTCATCATATTTTTTCTGAAGAGAATCTTTGATGTCGACTTGATAATCAATGTCATCTTTTCCAATGGTCAAAGTTCCATTATTTCTTCCTGTTATTTTCAGTTGATACGTGGAAAATACCCGATTAATCAATTCCGCAGATTCCTCATAGGTCATGCCTGATACTTCTCTGTCACCAATCCATGTGTTTGAGTACCAGCGGTTCATATAATAAATATGTATACCCAAAACAATGCCTATCACTACAACAAGTGTTGCAATTGTAGCAATAAGCATTGCCTTTCCCTTTTTTGTACGAATCCAAGATGGTTTTTGTGTTTCTCGATTATCCACCCTTACATCCCTCTTTCCTAAATAATATTGTCTCACAATGGGATTATAAAATTTTGTGGTGGAGTTGTCAACACAAACACACTCTTTTTTTACAATTACCGCAACTTACCAGATTTTTGCCGCCTCTAAAAAGGCTGTGTATGACAATTTTGGATCATAAATACTGGTATCAAACAAAAGAGGAGCACACTGGGAACGCCATGACGTCGCATCACATAGGCCCCAGAGAGTGATACCGGTAATTCCTTTTGGATTTACACTCTGATTACGATTCTTTTGTTTGGTAATGATGGTCTGCATCAGTTTTTTTACGAATTTTGCCTGATCTGCATCGGTTTCATGCTCCGGTGTGTAAGCGTAGGAAGCATTAGTTCCTTCTGTGTCAAAGTTTATAGTAAAGTCAAGTTCGGTTATCTGAATTTCGTAACCTGCTGCTAAAAACTGCTCCAATGCACTGCCGTATTCGGCAACCGTAGGAACTTTTACATCTACGTGGCTCTGCATGCCGATACCTCCGCAAATTTTAGCAGTTTCGCCTTTGTTGATAAATTCCACCAGATTTAATGTGTCTTTTACACCGAAATAGGTGTTGTAATCATTATAAAACAACGTGACTTTATCCGTTGCCTGATAACTCTTTAACATATCGTAGGCAATTTCAAATGCTTTCTTTACATAAGAAGGAGAATTTCCCATATCGCCATATACACTCGTCCATGTTTTGAAAAATGCAAAAGACGGACGGTGGAGATATTCGTTTACAACATCCCATGCGTAAACAATGCTTCCGGCAGAACCGGTTAAAGCTTTTTCTTTATCCATTACATGCCCCATTACATTATGAATGTAAAAATCAAGACGGGCATCCATAACAGCAGGAGTAACAACTTTTGAGCCATCGTAATTTTTTGTAAAGAACCAGGACGGCGTCTGGCTGTGCCATACCAAAGTATGGGCACGCATTTTCAAACCGTTGTTTTTTGCGGCCTCTAAAGATTTGTCAACGGTTGTAAATGCTAATTCCGGAACGGTTGATTCGGTATATCCTGCAGGAATGTAATATCCCTTTTTCTTTGCGTCAGCAACGGAAATGAGCTTGGCGGATGAGCCGAGAATAGCATCCGGTTTCATTTCATTTTCCAAAGTAAAGCTGTTGTACTGTTTTTTTACAAATTTCATTGTGGACGCGTTTTGCAGTTCTCGTGGATTAGAAGCACTTCCGTAGTTTAGGCAGGTACCCATGTATGGTACAATTTTTGCATAGGTATCCTTTAAGCTGGAAGCAACGACGGTTTTTTTTGCTTTCACCTTTACTTTGCAGGTAAGTTTATATGTCTTTTTCTTTCTTTTTACCGTGCAGGTGATTTTTGCGGTTCCTTTCGCTTTTGCCTTTAATTTGCAGGAGGTACGTTTCTTTTTTGAAATTGAAACGATCTTTTTCTTGCTTGTTTTCCAGGTGACCTTGCATTTTTTTGTGTTTTTTACCTTAAGAGTTTTTGATTTTCCCTTTGTCAGAGTCATTGATTTTTGGGAAAGTTTTGGTTTTTTTGCCTTTGCTTCGGTGGACGCCGTGTTTGTCAGAAATGAAGACAGACAAAGAACGGCAACCAGGCTGTGGGCAATTACCTTTTTGATTTGTTTCATATAGCTACACTCCTTTCATTGTAACCATATTTTAACCCCAAAAAAGGAATGCCACAATAAACTATTGTGACATTCCACTGTGTTATTCTCAAAGAAAATTGTTTATAAATGTTGATAAAGTTCCTTAAGCAGAGAAACGGTGTGGATAATTGCCTGTTTTGCAAAAACCGGATAATCCATATGACCGGAATTATCTGCCTTGTCAGAAATGGCGCGGATAATTAAAAATGGGACGTTGTTTAAATAAGCAGTGTGCGCCATGGCAGCACCTTCCATTTCTGCACAGTCACCATGGAATGTTTCAATTAAATAATTTTTTTTCTCTGCACTGGCGATAAACTGGTCTCCGCTCACCACTTTTCCAATGTGGCAGTGAATGTCCGGATTTGCTTTTTCGCAGGCGGATTTTGCCAAAGAAACCAGTGTCTCATCCGCTGTAAAAATCGACTGTTCCATGCGTGGGATGATGCCGACCGGGTCTCCGAGTGGCGAGACGTCCATATCGTGTTCCTGCGCACAACTCGATAAAACAATGTCACCGATATCAAGGGCGTTGTTCAAGGAGCCGGCAACGCCGGTGTTGATAACCATGGTTACATGAAAGTCATCACAGAGAATCTGGGTGCAGACTGCCATATTAACCTTGCCAATTCCACTTACAACGGCAACGGTTTTGAGTCCGTAAAAATCTCCTTCCACAAAAGTCATGCCTGCTTTTGTCACTTCGTTTGTATTTGTCATTTCTTCTTTTATGATAGCCACTTCTTCATCCATGGCTCCGATTAATCCAATTTTTTTCATAATGCCTCCTCATAGTAAAACAATCCGTTTCGTCCTTAAGTGTAGTTGATTTGTGTAGAAAAAGTCAAGGGTATCTTTATTTATAAATGCGCACTTTGCAATAAGCCTTCTTTTTGGATTTATCTTTTGCCTTTGCATAAACCTTAACGGTATGGCCGATTCCCTTTTTCTTTGCACGGACAACACCTTTTTGCGTTACTTTGGCATATTTTTTATTGGAGACATACCATTTGACTTTTTTGTTTGTTGCATTTTTTGGTTTTACGGTGGCCTTTAATTTGAGTTTCTTTTTATAACGGAGTTTTGCTTTCTTTTTATTTAATGTTATTTTTGTCACCAGTTTGGTTGTTTTCTTTGTACTGCTTGTACCTTGTGCCGCAGTGGTGTTTGTCTTTGTTGTGGTCTGTAGACAGGCAGGGAGACCGGATGAGGCGGAACTGATTTTACTTAAATCCAAAATGCCGCCGGTCATGCAGTAGGAAGAAAGCCCTGAAACCTCACGCACACAGTTCAGCAGACGGTTGCGCCTTTGCACTGCGGAATCGTTTGGATATGCGGCGGCAAGAAGTGCTGTGGCAGCTGATACCTGAGGGGCAGCCATAGAAGTGCCGCTCATCGAATTGTACTTGATATAAAGGGCATTTGTCGGATTTGCTTTTGAAATGCCGATGTTATCAAAGTAAATTTTATGTACGGAAGTAAAGTTGCCTGTTAAGGAAACAATTTCTGCGTAAATAGTGTTGTTTCGTTTTATAAAATACAATTTACTGCTGTAGTGGGACCATGAAATTTCACCATTTTCTTCGATGCCCATATCATAAGATACCTGATATGTGCCATCGGCTAAGCTCATGTCGTCTATATCCATGTAAAGTGCCAAAGTTGCAGAACTTCGTGCAGCATCAATGGAAATGCAGTAAGAGCCGCTGCCTGCCTGATTGTGCGAATCTTCTGCTGAGTAAGACTTTTCATTGTATAAAATGCTGCCATCTAATTTGCCGATTTCCGATGGGTGGTATAAAACGGCATCGTTAGAGTCAAAAGAGGTGAAATACGAACACCGTGAACTTCGCATACTGTCTGTGTAAACGGAAGGGTAAAAAACATCGGAATTTATTGTGGAAAAAATATTCCGGCCCGGTGCAAAAAGGTGGACCGTTTTATTTCCGTAATCGGAAAAAGATGCTTTTTTATCGGTCTGGGTGGAGGCGCCAACGGTTACCACATAAGGGCTGTCCAAGTCATAGGGACATCCGTCGGAGATGGCATTATTGTGGTCTTCGCCATCGTTTCCGGCAGCAAAAAGAAACAGACTGCCATTTTGCCCAATCTGGTTAATCAGCGTTTTCATAGAGGTTGAACTACTTCCACCGCCACCCCAGGAACAGTTGATGGCGGCAATATTTGCGCCGAGAGTCTGCGCTTTATAGATGTAATTAAAAGCCGCGATGATAGCGGAATCGTATGATGTGCCGGCAGAATTAAAAACTTTCAACGCCATTAGTTTTGCATTGCTGATGCCGCAGATTCCTTTATTATTGTCCGATACGGCACTGATGACACCGGCGCAGTGAGTACCGTGTCCGTCCTCATCTTCGTCCATAGGATCACTGTCGTAATCTCCGAAATCATAGCCATATGTACCCGGAAGCTCTAACTGGTCGTAAGGATTTTTCCACATGTGAGCGGTTAAATCTTCGTGGGTGTAGTCAATACCGGTATCAACGACTGCAACAATGGTATCGCTGTCGTTACTTGTTTGAATCCGGTTTTTGTACTGAATACCGGAGGAAGTAGTCTGATAGGCTCCGGTGCCGTCTAAATACCACTGTTCATCGGCATAAGTATCGTTTGTCGTGGCTAATTTATAGCGGTAGTAATTTGGCTCGGCAGCAACTACATTATCCTGTTTTTTCAGTTTTTCAATAAGTTCTTTCGTTGAATAAGTATCAGAGTGAACCTCTGAAAGATAGAGATTTTTCCCCTTTTTCTTTTTGGCAGGACCAAAATCCCAGCTGTTTTCCACTTCAATATCGGAATCAAATGATGCGGTTCCCTCTTTGGCAAGTCCGGTTTCGGAAGAAGCGTTAAGTGTTACAATGGCTTCGCCCTCGACATAGTTATCAGAAGTTTTAGCGGTCTTAGCTTGTTCAGTTACAGCCTGAATTTTATGCGGTATGGTGCTGCTAAGCAAAAGAGATAAAATCAAAACTGAAATCAGTCCTCTTTTTCGCATAATTTTACGCTCCTTTCTCAAATAATCATTGCGTCAAATGGCAATAACTGCTATGATAGAAATAACGATTTATGATGATAAGTATACGAAAAAAATGTGAAAAAATTAAGTCGAGGAGGTAGCAGCATGTTATTTGTGAAAGTAGATGAACTCAAGCCCGGAATGCGCTTAGGAAAACCAATCTACAATAAAAATGGAGTTTTGTTGTATGACCGTGATACAAAACTTACGATGCAGGCGATTTACGGAATTAAAAATTTTAGGCTTTTAGGTCTGTACATACTTGAACCGGCAGAACCGGTTCCGCCGATGTCGGAGGATGATATTAACTTTGAGCGTTTTCAGACGATGGCGGTTTTTAGTATCCGCGAAGATTTGGATTTGATTGATTCCGGAAAAAAAGACAAAGGGCTTGACTGGCTGTGCAGTCTTATCATAAAGAATTATGGAGACTTAAACCATAAGATTAATTTTGTGCAGAGTCTGCGAAGCAGTGAAGATTATATTTATAAACATGTTTTGAATGTTGCTATTTTGTCCGCCATTATTGCCGGTCAGATGGGCTTTTCGGTTGGACGGATTAATCTCCTTGTGAAGTCTGCTATTCTGCATGATATCGGTGCACTGAAATTACAGCAGTTACCGGATGCGGAAGATTTAGATGATGGCACGAAAGAAGTCGTTAAGAAAAACACACAGGAGACATTAGACCGATATGGTGATTTGGATGAGGAAGTTCTGCGCCTCATTACCCAGATGCAGGAGCTTTATACAAGAGAGAGCGATGCAGAAATTCCGGCAGGGTTAAAAGAGAGCGTGAATGCAAATATCCTCTATGTGGCAGATGCGTATGACCGTATGACAGCAATGAAGTCTTTTGAGGAGCCGACTTCGGAAGTGAAAGCGGTGCGTGAACTTCTTGCGGATGAGGAGCGTTATAATAAGAAAATAGTAAATGCTTTGATTCATGGTATTTCTATTTTGTATCCGGGTGTATGTGTTGAATTGTCAAATGGAGAAAAGGGATTGGTTATCACTGAAAATGAAGATAATATTTTCGAGCCGACTGTCCTTGATTTCCGTAATAATAATTTGTACGATTTGTCGGATCCATCCGTGAAACAGACGATTGAAATTGCCGATGTCATGAAAACGATGGATAACCGAATTAAACTGGATAAAAGTCTGTTAGAAGAGTATCAGGCAAATTAGGAAGAGATACTAAAGATTTCCGCCGGATTGTCCGAGATATAAGTATAAGGATTTAGAAAGTGAGCGTGAAATCTATGGATATTTCGACCAATCGGATTTCTCTTACCTTTGATGACACGGAAAGAATGGAGAAAAAAAACGTGTCTGTACAAGACGCCAAGGATGGCGGCATCTCCCAGATTCAGGTGGGAGCGACAATGGATTGTTCCGTACAAGAGGCGGGGAAACACCACATTGTGTATACGGAAGCAGAAGCAAAACAATTACAGAAACAAAATATGGTGCCTTTAGACGATGCGCAGATGTCACCGGCGGATTTTATCAGCCGCTGTATGACAGGGAAAGATGCAAAAGCGGTTTCGGAAGATGGGACACCGTTAGAAGAATATACTTCATCTCAGCTTGAGCGGGCGGTCACAAGAATTAAGAAAGAACGTCATGAGAAGCAGGAGGCTGTCGAGCGTGAAGTGTCAAAACAGCGGGAAAAAGATGAGGCGGTAAGTAAAAATGCCGCTCAGTTAGCCGTGGACGGTAACGTCCCGGACGCTGTGATTGACCGGTTATTGGACAGTGACCTGCCGGTGACGGAAGAAAATGTGGCGAAGCTTTCGCATGCCGTAGATATGGCATCGGAAATCCGCTCTTTTTCGGACGCTGCGATGAAGTTTTTTATTGACAATGAAAATACAATTCTTACACCGGAAAGTGTTAATGCCGGTGTTCATGGGGCCGTGGAAGGTGAAGAGAATCCATCGTCCGAGGAAAATGATTTTTCACTTGTGGAGAATCAGGTTCGCAGCCGCTTAGAAGAGAGCGGGATGGAAGCAGATGACGAAAACATGGCAGCAGCGAAGTGGCTGTATGAAGAAGATTTACCGGTAACGGCAGAAAATGTGGCACTTTCTTCGCAGGTAAAAGAATTAAAAGAAACTAAAGATTCGGTTTTGGCGGCACGAATTGCCGACCAGATGGCGGAAGGTGTGCAGCCGGAAAAAGCGAATTTAGTGAAATTATCGGTGGCAGAGGCTGTTCGTTTTAAGAGAAGACTGGCGGAAACCCAGCTTACGATGACGGCGGATGCCATCCGCACGATGTCAGAAAAAGGAATTTCAATTGATGTCACGAAATTGGAAGATGTGGTTGAGAAACTTAGAGCAGCGGAAAAAGAGGCTTATCAGTCGGAACTTTTCAATGCGGATTTGCCGGTGACAGAAGAAAATATCAATACGCTGAAAGAAACTTCTCAGGCGGTAAAACAAGTGTTGTCTGCACCGGTTGAGTTTATGGGATATGCATTTACTCAGGGAGTAGAGGATACACTTTCTTCCCTGTCTTCTAAGGCAGAGGCGTTCACCGCTTCGTTTGATATGGTAGAAAACCGTTATGAGTCGGTGGGAACGGAAGTCCGCAGAGATTTAGGAGATTCGCTCACAAAAGCATTTTCCAATATTGATACGCTGCTTGAAGAAGCAGGTTTCGAGACAACAGCGAGGAATGAGCGGGCGGTTCGCGCTCTTGCTTATAATCAGATGCCGTTGACGGAGGAGAATCTGGTTTCTGTTAAAGAGTATGATGAGCGTGTTACGACGCTGATGAAAAATATGAAACCGGAAGTTGTCTGTGAGCTCATACGCAAGGGCGAGAATCCGTTAGAAAAGACATTAGACGAATTGCAGAATGATGTGAATGAGATTTTAGCCCAAAATGATATAGAAGATATTTCTTTCCGAAAGTATTTGTGGAAGATGGACCACACGGATGGTCTTACGGAAGATGAGCGTGAAACGATGATTGGTGTTTACCGCCTTCTTCACCAGATTGAAAAAAGTGACGGAGCGGCAGCCGCTCAGGTATTAAATGAGGGAAAAGAATTATCGCTTTCTTCCCTTCTGTCGGCAGTACGCACACGAAAAAAAGCCGGAATGGACGTATCGGTGGATGATTCGTTTGGCATGGAAAAAGAAGTAATTGCTTCGAAAAACTCCATTTCCGAGCAGATATATGCGGCATATGGACAAAACATTGCGGCAGATTTGACGGAAAAATTGTCACCACAGGTATTAAAAGAGGCAATGGATGGAAATGAAGAAATTTCAGCAGAGGCACTATTGGAGCAGTGCGAAGAGGCAGCAATTGCAGAGGAAAATGCCTTTTATGAGAATGAAGTGCGCTCTGTCCGTGAGGCGGCAGCAAAGAGTGAGTCAGAGGTGATAAATTTCTTAGAAGCACTTGATTTGCCGGCGACACTTTCCAATCTTTCACTTGTGCAGGAATTTCGGCAGATGGGTGCCGGTAAATGGCGTGATTTGTGGAAGGAAGAGGATACCGATGCGGTTCTTGATGCGATGGAAGAGCCGGACTCTTTGGATGATGTATTTGCAGAAATTGAAGAAAACATGCAAAAAGAACTAGTGGAAAGACGGGAATTAGACGATATAACATATGATGAAATTACATGGCAGAATCAGATGTCCCGCTTGTTTACATTCCATGGCGCAATGCGCCGCTGTCAGGTTTATGAAGTGCCGATATTGACGGAATTTGGAATTACGACTTGTAATATTACAATTCAGGATGGCGTGGAAAAAGAAAAGGGCAGTATCGAGATTGCTATGAATTCTAAGGAATTTGGCAGGTTGCAGGCTAGTTTTAAGGTAAAAGAGAAAAAGGTAAACGGCTTTGTTACCGTAGAGGATGAAACGAGTGTTTCCTCCTGCCAAGAGCGCATGGATGCATTTGAAAAGGAATTGGAAGAGATTGGTTTTACAATGGATGGTAATACCCTGATTACAGGGCAAAGGACGTCTCTTTCCGTAGGAAATAAAGAAGAAGGTGCAAAAAATCAGGATTTGTACCGGATTGCCAGATTATTTGTGGTAACCATGAACAGAAAGGACGATGACAATGAAAATTAATACAAATATTTCGGCGCTTCGCGCAAATTTTAACTTGAACAGTGTACAGTCACAATTGACAGCAAGTACAAACAAATTATCTTCCGGCTACCGGATTACAAAAGCGGCAGATGATGCGGCAGGAATGGCAATTTCCCAGAAAATGCACGCACAGATCCGCGGACTTCAGAGAGCGTCCAAAAACGGTTCAGATGGTGTTTCTTTTATTCAGACGACAGAAGGTGTTCTCTCTGAGATTGAAAATATGTTACAGCGCTGCCGTGAACTTTCGGTACAGGCGGCAAACGGTAGTGTGACAACGATTGAAGATAAACAGGCACTGCAAAATGAGATTGATTCTTTGATGGCGGAAATCGACCGTTTGTCAAAAGATACTGAGTATAATACGATGAGTGTGTTAGATGGTTCCTGCTGCCGACAGTCCTCATCCAACAATGTTGGTGTGAAATTGATTGATGCCAGTGATGATGTGGCATTAACCGGTTATAAATTTAAGATTGTATCCGAGGCAACACAAGCAACTGCAAAAACAGGTGCACTTGGATTTGCACCAACAGATGTAGTTGATAAGGCGACTGCAGGACAGATTCAGATTAATGGTGAAGTGATTGATATTAAGGAAGGTCAGACTTTTGAAGATGTTTATGCAAACATTCGTGATTACTGTGAAATGATGAATGTCGATGTGGTTCCGGTAAATGCCGCCGGTGTGGAGTGTGAACTGGCTGCGGCGACAAATCTTTCCTTTACCTCGGTTATTTACGGTGCATCCCAGAAGTTAAATATTACAACGGATAATGCAAATCTGGCACAGAAACTTGGTATTAACGGTGTGCAGACTACAGAGGGTACCGATGCAAAAGTAACACTTGATACTACTTCCGGATTTTCAAATACGGCAACAGTATTTATCAATGGCGGACAGATGGAAGTGTCGGACCGCGACGGATTCCGCATGTTATTTGATATTTCAAATGCGAAAGCCGGTTCAGACGCTACCGTTACCATGTTGGATGCCGGTTATGTTGCAATCCAAATTGGAGCTAATGAGGGACAGAGCATTAACATTTCGATTCCTTGTGTGAATACAAAAACGCTGGATATTGAAAACTGTAACGTATGTACCGTGGCAGGAGCTTCTTCCTCAATTTCAGCTTTTGATGATGCGATTCAGCAGGTTTCTTCCATTCGTGCTAAACTTGGTGCTTACCAGAATCGATTGGATTCTGCAATATCAAGTCTTGATGAGACTTCACAGAACTTGACGGAGGCATGCTCTCGTATTGAAGATGTGGATATGTCGGAAGAAATGACAAAATATACACAGTACAGCGTGTTGGTACAGGCAGGTACTTCGATGTTAGCACAGGCGAACAACCAGCCACAGACGATTTTACAGATTCTTCAGGGATAAAAAAATCCCGCGAATAGGAGGAAGATGGCATGGAAAAAGAACGGTTACAGGAATATGCAGCGCGTGTGACACAGGCAAACCGAAGTGAACTTGTTGTGATTATTTATGAGGCAACACTTGCCAGTATAGAAGAGGGGAAAAACTATTTAAAACAGGGAGAAATTGAAGCGGCGCGCCATGAAATTGAACGTGCGCGCAGTATGATTACGGAGTTGATGGGAAGTTTAGATTTGCAGTATGAGATTTCCCATTATCTTCGCCAGTTATATGTGTTTGCGTACCGGGAACTTTGTCAGGGCATCGCAAACAGAGACCCGGAGCAGCTAAATCATGCAACGGATATTTTTGAAGCACTTCTTCCTTCTTTTAAAGAAGTTGCAAAACAGGATGACTCCGAAGCCGTTATGAAAAACGTGCAGACAATTTATGCCGGCCTCACATATGGGCGTGGAACGCTCAATGAGACGATTGATAGCGGGGCTGATGCAAATCGCGGATTTGAGGCGTAAATTCGGCGTTTGTCTGAATGCTTTGCACTTGGCGCAGTAAATATTTATAACGGAAGGACAGCGCATTGATTTCATAGATATAGCTGTCAATTAAATCCGGGTCACATACATTTTCAAAATTGGAATGGGCGGTTTCAAGCGCCTGTTGTAAGGACTCAATTTCCTGCATAAGCTCGGCTTTTGCCTGGCATGCAGGATTTTTTTTATTCTTCATTTCACACTCTCCTTTACGATGAAAAATCACAAATACTTAGTAACAGTATAGTCAAAAAATGGAAAGGTTATGCATTTTATCTTGTGTCGTAAAACGCTTTCGAAAGTTGTTGACAAGGGGGTATGCGGCGTGTTAAATTTGTAGCACATCACAGATAGGAGGTGAGTGATGACCTTAGTTTACGAGTTGATTTTTCTTGTTCTCGTACCGGCATCCCTCTTCGATTTATGGCAGTACCGTGTGCCGAATGCACTTTGTTTTGCCGCTCTTGTGATAAGCCTTATCGGCCATCTGGACAGGATATCGGCAGCCGGGATTTCTTTCTGGCTTGCAGGGATAATCATTCCGTTTTCTGTCAGTTTTATATTTTACGTTTGCCACGTATTCGGGGCATCCGATAGTAAATTAATTTCTGTTATAGGAGCATTCCTTGGTTTTAGGGCTGCGCTCCGTATCCTTGTTTATTCTATTTTTGTTGGTGCCATTATGGCGCTGTTTAAGATGATTTGGCGGAAGAATATGTTTCGCCGGTTTCGCTATTTATTTCAATTTATAAAAAGTGATAAAAAAACACGAAATAAAAATCCCTATTATGACATGAGACGAGATGGTGAAGATGGTGTCATTCCTTTTTGTATTGCTATATCCATCGCTGCCTTATGGGAGATATTTTAGGGGAACTGCCTTTTCATGCAAATGGAAAGCAACGGAAAAAGGAGGATTCGGATGAAAGAAACGATAATACTTTTGTATTTTTTGCAGACAGATTATGGAAGGCGGCTGCTCCGCTTTTTGACAAGGAAAAAGAATAAACAGATACGATTGGAGTTAATGACAGAGAGAGAACGAGTGATGTGGCGGACGGAGACAGAGAACCAGCGGATTGTTGTTTTGACCGATGATGAGGGACTTTATGCAGAGGCAAAAAAAGAGGTGATTCTGTTAGGAAAGGCAGATGACAGGCAGCAGAAGAAGATTTTACAGTATCAGCGTGCCGAGGGCATTTACGAGGATTTATTGAAAATTCTTGGTTATAAGCCTTTGGAAGAACAGGAAAAATTACAAAAAGGTGTGATTATGTTTTTTTCACCGGAGGGAATGATTGTTACAGAAACTGCGGTGATGACGGCGCAGTTTCTGGGAACGAAAGGGCGGTGTCTGTTTGTCAGCTTAAGCGGATTCCCGGTATATTTTGACGGTGAATTTTCGAAAGATCCGCATTGGCAAAAAAGAGACATTGGTGAGCTTCTTTTGTGTCCATCGGAGAAGTTGTTTTCAGCACAGTTACCACAGTATGTTTATCCGTTTGGCAGTGCGGATATGCTGGCTCCGTTTGCCCATTATAAGGATTTGTTAGACTGTGGAATCGAAGACTTGAAAAAGTTATTTGAGAGGCTCTTAACAATAGGTGAATATGATTCGCTGGTTGTCGAGATGGGGGCTTTGTCGGAGTCTTTGATGGATTTTATGGTGTGTGCCGACAGGCTGTTTGTTGTAGATAAAAGAGATGGTTTCGGTGATGTGCGTAAGAAGGTTTTTTTGCATTATTGTGAGATGGAGAAAAAGAATGATTTATTAGCACTTGCTGAGTTTATTCCGGAATGGGAAGAGATACAAAACTGGCGGGAAAATCTTTGCACTCTGCCACTTGCCGAGTGGTCACAAAATAATCAGTTAATGGCACGTATGGAGCACTTACTGGAAAAAGAAGGAGGCCCGGAGGATGGATGTGTATGGGAAGATATGGAATGAAAGACGGATGGTAATTCGGGAACGGGTACTGGAGGAGGTTCCACCCGGTGCAGAACTTGAGGATGAAACCCTGCAGGCGATGATTGACCGGACGATAACGGAGCTTTTTCCGGATGAGTATATTCGGCTGGAAGAAAAGCGAAAACTGCGCCACATGGTCTTTAATTCGATTCGCCGCATGGATGTTTTGCAGGATGTGTTAGAGGATGAGACGATTACGGAAATTATGGTAAACGGACCACATCATATCTTTGTTGAGCAGGCGGGGCGTTTGTATGAGACGGGACTTACGTTTGAGCATCAGACGAGGCTGGAAAATATTGTCCAGCAGATTGCTTCCCGAGGAAACCGTATTGTGAATGAATCAAATCCGATTTTAGATGCCCGCTTGGAAGATGGTTCCCGTGTAAATATTGTTGTGCCGCCGATTGCACTGGAAGGGCCGGTGATTACCATTCGTAAGTTTCCAAAAGAGACTATGACGATGGAGAAACTTCTTTCTCTTGGTGCGTTGACAAAGGAGTCATGTGAGTTTTTACAGAAGCTTGTGATTGCCAAATACAATATTTTTATTTCCGGAGGAACCGGTGCCGGAAAAACTACATTTTTAAATGTGCTGTCTAATTTCATTCCGAAAGAAGAGCGTGTGATTACGATTGAGGATTCTGCGGAATTGCAGATTCAAAACATCGCAAATCTGGTTCGACTGGAAGCCAGAAACCGCAATGTGGAGGGAAAGAATGAAGTTACCATCCGCGATTTGGTTAAGAGTGCACTGCGTATGCGCCCCGACCGGATTATTGTTGGGGAGATTAGGGATTCTGCGGCAATTGATTTGTTGACAGCGATGAATACCGGACATGACGGAAGCTTGTCTACCGGTCATGCAAACAGTCCGAAAGATATGCTGAATCGTTTGGAGACGCTCTTTCTGATGGGTTTAGAAATTCCATTGGCAGCGATTCGACAGCAGATTGCCTCCGGGATTGATATTATGATACATCTTGGGCGGCTTAGAGATAAGTCGCGGCGTGTGCTGGAAATTAGCGAGGTAGGAAGTGTGGTGGACGGTAAGATAGAACTTCATCCGTTATTTGTTTTTGAGGAACAGGGAGAAACGGATGGCAGGGTGAAGGGACATCTAGTGAGGACAAAGGCCGTTTTTTCGGCAACCGAAAAAGCGGAGAGAGCAGGGGTGATTTTGTGAAATGGATGAGAGAACGAAAGTGGTATTTGAAAACAATGGCAGTTGGGTTTATCGGAAGTTTTTTCCTGCTGTTTTTATTTTACCGCCAGGCAGCATTGTGTTTTTTGGGTGCGGTTTTAGGAAGCGTTTGTTATGTAAGATACCGGATAAAAGTTCAAAAGGAGCAGGAGAAGTGGCAGTTGATGGTGGAATTTAAGGAGGCAATGGATAGCATGGTTTCTGCACTGGCAGCAGGATACTCTATGGAAAACGCCATCACAGAAGCGTATCGCGATATGAAGTTGCTGCATTCGGAGGATACGAGGATGATGAGAGAACTTTGGGACATACAGCAAAAAATTTCTCTACATCAGCCACTGGATGAAGTGTTGTCCGCATTCGCATCAAAAAGTGGTGTGGAAGATATTATCACTTTCGCACAAATTTATGCGACGGCAAGAAAAAGCGGAGGGAATTTGGTAAAAGTGATGAAGCGGACGGCACAGAATATCAGCGAGAAGATGGAGATACAGAGAGAAATTCAAACGATGATTGCCGGAAAAAAGATGGAAGCTAATTGTATGACGGCGATTCCCCTTTTTATTATTTTGTATTTGCAGATTTGTTCTCCGGGATTTTTAGATCCTTTATATGAGGGTTTTTTTGGACGGATTTTTATGACTGGTGCATTTTTTGTGTATTTGGGTGCCGCAGCATGGAGCAGACACTTAATGAAAATTGAATGTTAGGAGGTAGAAAATCATGAAAATTAAAAAAGACTGGTTTGGCATGTTTTCGTCTACGAGGGAGTATGCCAGAAGTATTTATGTGAGAGAACCGACCGAAGAAGTTGAGAAGCGGATTTGGACAAAAAGAATAAAAACAGCAGGGGTGTTAATGGCCGCTCTATTACTCAGTTTTTTGTATTGTTTTTTTCAGACACCGAATACACAGGAGATTTTGGATGGACATGTGCTGAGACGGCAGGAACAAGAGCAGTCTTTAACGGTTACGGCTGAGAGTAATGATGGACAGAAACTCTGGAAGAAGGAGTTAGAACTTACCGTGTCAGACCGCGATTTTACAGAGCAGGAGAAGAAACATTTGGATGGTAGGACAAAGAAGTATCTGGAGTCTGAACTTCTGGGAGAAAATCAATCGCTTCAGCATGTGTATAAACCGCTGCATTTGCCGGATTCCATGCCCTCTACGCAGATGGAGGTTCACTGGACGGTAGAAGACACCTATTTAAGTGAAGATGGAAGTCTTTGTAAAGAGCAGATTCCAAAGTCTGGTGTCGACACGGAGGTGACGGCAGAGGCTTCATGGAAAAACTGGAAGAAGGTGTATTCATTTCCCGTTCACATTGCTCCCGTCAAGTGGAGTGAAAAGGGTTTGTGGGAGAAAAATGTGGAACAGGCAGTGGCAAAGCAAATGGAGGAGCAGGCAGAAAAAGAAGTTGTAAAACTGCCGGAAGCCATTGACGGAAAGAAGGTGCGCTATATTTTGAAGCAGGAAGAAAAAAGTTATGCACTTGTGTATCTGGTTCTTGCTCTGCTAATTTGTTTGCCGGTATTTTGGAGAATGCAGCAAAAGAAGGAGCAGACGCTTCGCAGGGAGCAGCTCTTACTTGACCATCCGGCGGTGGTAAATCAGTTTATGCTGCTTTTAGGTGCCGGGTTAAGCGTGAGAAAAGTGATTGAACGACTGGTTAGCGAGTATGAGAAGAAGTGCCAAAGGGGAGGTAAAAAAAGGTATGTGTATGAGGAACTTGGTGTTGCGATGCGTCAGATGCACGATGGCGTATCGGAGACGAAAGCAGTGGAGTGTTTTGGCAGGCGCTGTCTGTTACAGCAGTATTTGCGATTTTCCTCTCTGATTACGCAGAATATGAAAAAGGGAGCGGAAGGAATGCTCGCAATTTTAGAGACGGAGGCAATGGATTCTTTAGAAAGGCGCAAAGAACACGCACTGCAGCTGGGGGAAAAGGCAGGAACAAGACTGCTTTTCCCGATGATGTTGATGTTATTGATTGTTATGGGAATTATTATGGTTCCGGCATTTATGACGATGTGAGTGCCGGCGGAAGGAAAGGAAGGTACAACTATGAGAAATGTAATGAAAAATTATTTTTTAGAAGAGGATGCGATTGGTGTTGTTGAAATTATTTTGATTTTGGTAATTTTGATTGCTTTAGTGCTGATATTCAAAACGAAAATTACCAGTGTTGTAACGAAAGCGTTTACGAACTTTACCAGAGATACGGGGAAAATTCTTGCGTAGGCTGACGGGCTCCATCACGGTGTTTCTCTCGTTGGTTTTTCTCTTGGTTTTTGCCTTGTTTGGCACACTGTTGGAAACGGCACGCTATACGGTATGTAAAAACCATGCGGCGAGAACACTGCGGACAGGAGCAGAAGGGCTTTTATCCGAGTACAATAGACCACTCTATGAGCATTACGGATTGTTTTTTATTGAGAAAGGCGGTACCCCATATGAGCAGGTGATTGGGCGTTATGCAGGAGATACAATTTCCGCGGCGGACAAAGGTGAAATGGATTTTTTAGATGGCGGAATTGATGACATTCAGGTGAAAAACAAAGTGTATCTGGGGGATAATCACGCAGAGGCACTGCAAAAGCAGATTCGCTCTTACATGGGACGTGTTGTCACGAAGGAACAGTTACAAAAGGTGTTACATTCATCAAACGATTTGAAAAAAGTGGAAAAGTCCGCAAAAAATATCGAGACGACGGTGGAAAATCAAAAAAAGGCTGCAGAATGTTATACGGATTTACTTGAGTTGATGCGGTTGGTGGATGGCATTACGGTGGCGGGCGGTACGATAATCTGCGAGCAGGAATTTGCAAAGATGTTCGTTACCGGAGAGTGCAAGGGGCAGAATTTTGGTGTCACTGAAGGCGCCGTGTGGAAACAGATGAAGAAAAATCTGGATCAATCAACGAAAGATTGGAATATAAAAAATAAGCTAAAGTTTTTGGCAAAGGTATCGAAGGTTAAAGGACGTATTAAACAGGCACAGAAAATTGGTGAGAAACTAAAAAATGGGTCAGCGTCAAAAGATGATACCATTTCGCGTGTGATTGCTGCTCTTCCGGTACTTAAGACAAACCTGGATATTCTTACAAAAACGGAAGAAATACTGCAAAAGGATAGTGTTAAAAACTGTAAAAAACGGCTGGAAAAGCTGTGGCAGGATTATGATACTTCATCCATTGTTTTTGATTATACCGGAGTGGAAGAAGATGGGGGAGGCGAAAATCCAAAAGATTCTTTGGAGGGTTCTTTTTCAAAAGGGATTCTTTCTCTTGTTGTAAAGTCGCCGTCCAAGTTGTCGAAAAAGTCCATTCAGTCGCCGGATTCTTTTGCTGAGTATTACAAAGAACAGGAAAAAGATAAGGAAGATTACGAAAAGAGAATATCGGATTTTATCTCGAGTGATACGGTGTCGCTTACAGGGATTCTTGGTGACATGGCAGATTATGGGATGGATGAATTTTGCCTCGATGAGTACATACAACATAAGTTTTTGGCATACGGAGAAAAAACGGACGCCAAGTGGAAACAGGCATTAGATTACGGACTTGAATATCTGGCTGCCGGAAAGGCATCGGATGAGGAAAATCTGGAATCTGTGCTAAATCGTATTTTGCTGATTCGGACAGTAACAAATTTTGTGGCGCTTGAGAGTGACTCCAAAAGACGAGGTGAGGCTCGAGCAGCCGCCATTGCGGCGGTTGGGTTTACCGGGCTTGCTCCGTTAATTACATTGACGCAGACGTTAATTCTTATTACGTGGAGTATATCGGAAAGCTTAACGGATGTTGCGGCTCTTTTGGATGGAAGAGATGTGCCACTTTGGAAAACGCCGAAAAGGTTTGTAACAAATTTTACGGAAATTGTTTTGATGAATCATGATTCACTGCAAAAAAGAGCAAAAAGATTTCCGAAGAGTAAAAAAAGCAGTTTCGGTTATCAGCAGTATCTGATGATGTTTTTGGCAATGACAAAACAGAGTACGAGAAGATACCGTGTGATGGATTTGATTCAGAATACAATGCAAAAAAACGGTTACAAGGGATTTAAACTGGGTAGCTGTGTTTACGAAATGAAAGTATGTGGCGGTTTTTTATTCCCCGGTCATTTCTTTCGTATGGCACCTCTTGAAAGCGTCCTTGGACGAGATGTGAAAAACTGCCGCATCAATGTTGAAATCTGTGCGGGGTATTAAAAAAAGAATCGAGGCGAGAAAGGGTATTCTATTAAAAAATATAACATATCTACACATACCTAACCGAAAGGGAAATTGCCTACCATACAATAGAGTACCCTTTCTCGCCTCGAGCTCCTGAATGAAAGGAGTCAGCAGATGAAAATAGAAAAAGTGAAAAAACGTTTTTGCGGTTCAATTACAGTGGAAGCATCGCTTGTGGTACCGATATTTGTTTTAATAGTTACCGGTATTTTGTATCTGAATCAATTGTTATATTGTGAAGAACAGGTGCTATGTGCCCTGGAGCAGGCGGCGAAAGAGACTTCTCTGGAGTATACTTTGGTACATAAAAAACTGGTGGTTAACCCGGTTTTTATGAGTGCCAAGATAAATGCAGCCATCTCGGGAAGAGAAAATGAAAACCGGTCCGTCGTATGTGTGGTGCGGGCTAAGATCGACAGCGAAACAGATCAGATGGATTTTCAGGCGGATTATACGGTGACTTCACCAATTCCACTTTTTGGAAAAAATATTTTTCTATTCAGCGAAGGGTATTACGGAAAAGCATTTACCGGTGTTCTGACGCGGATGAGCCAGAGTGAACAGGGCGAGGATGAAATGGTTTATGTTACGAAGACGGGATCGGTTTACCATAGATCAATTACGTGCAATCACCTGAAGCTCAGCTTAAGAGTAGTTTCTATAAAAGAATTAGAAGAGAAACGAAGTTTCGATGGAAGTATTTATTATCCGTGTGAAAAATGTTGTGGGGGAAAAAATCTTTCTGCCAAGCAAAATGTCGTTATCTGCAATTATGGAAACCGTTATCATGTGGAGAAAAGTTGTCAGAAAATAAGCCGGAGTATACGGGAAATTCCGATTTCTCAAGTGGACGGAAGGACACCATGTAAAACATGTGCAAATGGAAAGGAGTAAGAAGAAAAATGATAATAATAGAAAGTATATTGTTCATATGGCTGTTAGTTTTGGCGGTCGTGGATATTCGAAAGGGATCATTTTCGGGAAGAAATCTAGTTTTAGCAGCAATCCTTTTTAGTACAGCGATGGCAGTGTTGTGTTTCTTAAACGTAAAAGAGTGGAAAATGTTTTTGGGAGGAGGCGCTGCAGGGGCAGTGTTTATACTCGCAAGTATTGTTACCAAAGGGG
>OLSQ01001071.1_pt1 | contig 23849 bp, 26 predicted proteins | sample 1672561 | NCBI WGS metagenome assembly OLSQ01 (sample SAMEA3136699, study PRJEB25190) | human gut metagenome | biome: human gut; feature: human-associated habitat; material: faeces | place: Austria | collected 2013
CGGAGGAACAAGTTCCGGCAAAACAACATTTCTTAATGCATTATCGCAATATATCCCAGAGGATGAAAGAGTAATTACAATTGAAGATTCTGCAGAGTTGCAGATACAGGGAATCCATAACCTTGTGCGTCTGGAGACCCGGAATGCAAATATGGAAGGTGTTATGCCGGTGACGATTCGAGATCTGATACGGAGTGCGTTACGTATGCGCCCTGACCGGATTATTGTAGGAGAGTGTCGTGGGGCAGAGGCTTTTGATATGTTGCAGGCTTTAAATACCGGCCATGATGGGGGACTTTCAACGGCGCATGGAAATTCCAGCCGTGATATTTTAAGCCGTTTGGAAATGATGGTGCTGATGGGAATGGATTTACCATTGCAGGCAATCCGGCAGCAGATCGCATCAGGAATTGATGTTATTGTGCACCTTGGAAGATTACCGGATCGCAGCCGGAAGGTTCTTGAGATCACCGAGGTGACCGGGTTCCGTGATGGGGAAATATTGTTGTCTCCGCTGTATCAGCTGCAACAGGATGGGGATAAAAGTGCGCTTGTTGCGATGAAAAAATTGAAGTGTACAAACAAACTTATAATGTCAGGTCTGGAGGATATAGCAATCAGGGAAGGGATTATGCATGGATTACAGACAGTATAAATTAACATGGAAAGAAAAAGGAAAGTGTCTTTTGTTGTCGATTGGAATTGGAGTGGTCATTGCATATTTATTTTATGATCACTGGCTGGGACTTTTGTTGATTCCGTTACTATTTGTTTTCTTTTATAGAAGTGCAATGGCAAAAGGGAAAGAGGAAGTACAAAGCAGATTGGCAAAAGAATTTTTAGATACACTTCGAACAATCAGTGCTGCACTTCTGGCAGGCTGTTCCATAGAGAACGCATGGAGAGAAGCAGAAAAAGAGATGAAGGGATTATATGGGGAAGATGCCGCGATGTATCAGGAACTTGTCCAAATGAACCAGTCTGTGCGATACAACATGCCGATAGAAAGCTTGCTGGAAGATTTTGCTGTGCGATCAGGAAATGCAGATATTGCAAGTTTTTCGGAAGTGTTTTCGTTCGCAAAGCGAAGTGGAGGTAATTTTGAAACCATCATAAAGGGAACCGAAGGGCATATGCGCATGCGTTACGAAACCGAACGGGAAATTCAGGTTTTGGTGGCATCCCGTAAATTGGAACAAAAGGTAATGAACTTTATTCCGATATTGATCCTGGCCTATCTGAAACTTACATCGGCAGATATGTTAGACAGTATGTATGGGAATCCCGCAGGAATTTTATTTATGACGGGATGTCTGGCTGCTTATGCAGGTGCCATTGTGCTGGCAAATCGCATTCTCGCAATACATATGTAAATAGATTGAAAAAGGAGAATGGAAGGGGGAATTTTATTGCAGAAGAAAAAATGCGTGGAAATTGCAATCGTATGTGTACTGTTGCTTTTTCTGGCAGGATATGTTGAAGCGTCTGAGCAGAACATCAATAGCAAAAATCAGGTGATCCGGGGGAGCCCGGGAGAATATGATCAGGAAGTAGAACTGCAGCTTAATGCGGGCGATGCGGTGAAAAATTATGATTATACACTTGTGGTTCCGGCTGCTGATGTCACAAAAGAAGAGGCTGATCAGTATTTTGATGCTGCGAAAGAAGAAATTTCAAAGTCTTTTTTTGCAGAAGGCGATGACGAAAATGCAGTGACTTTACCGGTAAATATGCAGACTTCATATCAAAAAGGAATAGTCAAAGCAGAATGGACGTTAGACAGCTACAGGATTGTGGATGTGGACGGAGTCATTATAGAAGAGGCAGTACCACAAAATGGTGCTTTGGAGCAGGCGACCGTTCATCTTACCTGTGGAAATTATAAGCAGGAATATGTGTTTGCTTTTATGGTATATCCAAGAACCTTATCGGAGAGAGAAAAAATTTTAAAAGGTGTTCAGGAAGCAATTGATAAGGATGCAAAAAAAGAGGGAAGCCAATTGCTGACACTTCCAAAAGAAGTCAATGGTACTTCCCTGCGATGGACAGAGGCAAAAAGGCATCTGGTAATCAAAATGCTTTTCTTTGAGGTGCTTGTTCTTGTTTTATTGTATTTTGTCCGTATAGAACGGGAGAAAGCAAAGCGCAAGGAACGACAGGAGCAGATGATGCTGGATTATTCAGAAGTTGTCAGTAAATTACTGATTTTAATGGGTGCCGGCATGTCTTTAAAGCAGTCTTGGAATACAATTTCCGCGCGATATTCCGACAAGAGGAAGAAAAAGGAAGTGCCAAAGCGTTTTATCTATGAAGAAATGGTTTACACAAATCATGAGATTCAGGATGGAGAAACCGAGTTGGCAGCATATCAGAAATTCGGGGAAAGAACCGAAGTTGGGTCTTATCAGCGTCTGGTTCGCATTCTGGTACAGAACGTACAGACAGGAAGTCGTGGAATTTGTCAATTATTAAGTCAGGAAGCAGAGGGTGCCATGGAGGAAAGAAAGGCACTTGCGAAGCGAATGGGGGAAGAAGCCGGGACAAAGATGCTGTTTCCGCTTTTGCTTATGCTTGGAATTGTCTTTGCGATTATTATGACACCTGCATTGCTTGCATTTCAAATATAAGGAGGAGAAATTATGTTAGGATTTAAAAACTTTTTGATGGAAGAAGATGGCGTGGGAGTAGTGGAAATGGTACTCATCGTGGTGGTTTTAATCGGTGTTGTTATCATTTTTCGTGATAAATTAAAGAAAGTTGTGGGCGATATTTTCAAAACAATTGAAGAACGTTCTGGAAATGTATAATGAAAAAACGAAACATAAAGACAAAACGAAAAAACTATAAAGGAAGCATTACCGTATTTGCCGCTTTGTCATTTATGTTGATTGCGCAGTTTATTTTTACAATGTTGGAAGTTTCCCGAACAATTGAGGTGCGAAAAGCATTACAGATGAATACAGAATCTGTTCTAGAATCGATATTTGCCAATTATTGTAGTCCTCTCTGGGAAGAATATCGTTTACTTGGAACCTCAGTTGTCAATTCGGATGGAGATTTGTCATTCAACAATGTACAGGCACAACTGCAAAATCTTACGGAGGTAAATCTTGGGGGCAGAGAGAAATCTCTGCTCGCAGGAACATCTCTATTGACAGCAAAAATGACAGATGCAAATTTTGAAGAGTTTTTGTTGATGACAGATGATGGAGGGGCCGTATTTCAGGAAGTTGTATGTGCATATATGAAAGAGAATCTTGCATATGAAACTGCGCGCACCATTTATGATAATCTTGATTATATCAAGAATGCAAAAGATTCATATGGGGATGCTGCTGACAGTATTGATGGAGCACGAGACTCGATCAAAGAGGCTCGTGAAGAAGAACAAAGGAAGCAGGAAGAACAGGAAGAACAGAAAAAACAGAAGAAATTACCAAAGACGAAGGGCACATCTGGTGCAAAAACACAGACAACAAGCACTCAATCAAAGGATGCACAGACTTCTGAGATGGCGACGGAGACATCGGCGGAGGAAGAAAATCTACTGGATATTGTATCAGATGCAAAGAAGAATGGTGTGTTATCGCTTGTTCTTCCGAGTGATACGACATTGTCGAATTGTGCGATTCCTTTGGACAGTAGCGTTTCCCATCGAACATTAGAAACAGGGAATGCGCAACGAGAAGGTTCAGATGACTGGTATTCGGACGTGCTTTTGAATCAGTACTTTAATAATTATTTTTCCTGTTATACAAATCAAAAAAGTGGTCATTACATGAAATATGAATTGGAATATTTGATTGCAGGAAAAAGTGAAGATGCAGAAAATCTGCGGACGGTAATCAAAGAACTTATGGCCGTAAGAGAGGCTGTAAATATGGCCAGTATTGTAACTATGGAAGACAAACAGGCAGAAGCACTTGCCATGGCTGTTACATTGGTGGGATTCACTTTGAATCCGGTAATCATTGCATTTGTAAAATATGCAATACTTGCTGCGTGGGCTTTTGTCGAAAGTGTGTTGGATTTGCGGACGTTATTGCAGGGTGGAAAAATTCCTGTCATCAAAACACATCTTACATGGACATCGAATTTGTCCGAACTGCCAACATTGCTTTCCGGATGGAGCAAGGCAAAGGAATCCGCATCAGGTTTCGATTATCAAAGCCATATGGCCGCATTATTGTTTTTTCAGAATAATGGGAAAGTCTGTATGCGGGCAATGGATATGCAGGAAGCCACAGTCTGTAGTGTGGAAGGGTATGAGGATTTTAAGATGGATCGGGTCATGGTTGATGCAAAGGTTTGTGCGACCTACGAGTATTCGCCGGTATTTCTTGGTTTTGTTACTCTAGTAGAAAAGAAGATGAACAACTTTCGAATACAGCAAACGTCACATTACAGCTATCTTGTGGGGAAGGAGGGTGTATGAGGGTGTCTTTTTGTATGCGAAAGTTGCACAATACATCAAAAACTCTCCCAGAGTCTGCAAGCAAAAGTGAGAAAGATTTTGTACCGCAAACAAAATCATCCTATTTTTTTAAATTACTTATTAGCAGTGTTACATCCTGCATCAAAAAGACACCCTTGTACATCCGTTTCAAGGCCTCTTATACTCTTGAGGCCGCAGTCATCATTCCTATGGTAGCTGGATTTTTTGCAGTACTGCTTTTGTTTTTCCGCATTCTGCAAATAGAGACGCAGGTGCAGGAGGCGTTGATATATACCAGTCGGAAAGTGGCAACTGAAGCATCTATGGTGGAATCACCGACGGCATTGCTGGCATCTGCGGAAGCTGTGTTTCAAAAGGAACTTCGTCAATATTCACTGCCGGATAAATATGTTAAAAGGGGATATCTTGGAGTTTCTCTTTTGGGATCGGCATTTGACAGGGGTTATGTAGAGTTAAATGCAGATTATACTATAAAGCTTCCGGTGGGATTTTTCAATAAAAAAAGCGTCCGGGTGTCGCAAACAAGCAAAAGTAGAATGTGGACAGGCGATGCAGATCCGAATTGTGGGGGAAAAGAGGACTATGTATATGTAACAGAGCACGGGACGGTATATCATCGGAGCAGAGAATGTAATTATCTGGACTTGACCATTCGTGCAGTGAATTACGCGGATGTAGGGGATAAAAGAAATAAAAATGAACACAAATACTACGCGTGCAGCGGATGCGTGGCAGGAAAAACAGGACTTGGCAATGTATATATAACGGATTATGGAACTTGTTATCACGCAAGTCTTGGGTGCAGTGGATTAAAAAGAACAATTTATTTAATACCGATCTCAGAAGTCGGTGGTAAGGGGGCATGTTCAAAATGTGGAAGTCATTATTAGAAAATATTCAGGGCATTGTTTTGATGGTTGGGCTGGGATTGTTGGCGTTAGAGGATATAAAAACACGAAAAGTCCGGTCAATGTCAATTATTGTTTTTGCGCTGGCGGGAGCAATCCTTTCATTTTTAAATGGAAACTGGTTTGACTGGAGACTGATCCTTGGCTTTGTACCGGGAATCTTTGTGCTTTTTCTTGGATTACTTACAAAGGAAACAATTGGTTATGGAGATGGTCTGGTTATTTTGGCATTGGGGTGCTATTTAAATATTTTTGAAATTATCGGATTAAGTATGCTGGCATTGACGCTGGCGGGATTGGCAGCAGTATTTCTGATTGTTGTATATCATAAAGGAAAGAAAGAGTTACTGCCATTTGTTCCATTCCTTTTTTTAGCACACTTGATAGTGGTTTTGTTATAGCGTTAAAAGAAAGATGGTGCAAAATGGCATTGATCAGAAAAGAATGGAAAGCCAGCTATACCGTAGAGGCCGCATTTATTGTTCCAATTCTTCTCAGTGCGATGCTGGTTGCAATGCTGATTGGTTTGGACTTATATCAGGAAATAAGAGAAGAGCAGGAGCAGGAAAAAATTGTGCAGATGTGGCAGGTGAAAGAATTTTATAAATATCAGATCGTGGATGAGGTGATAAATAATGAATCATGAAATTGTATATGAGCGAAATCCGACAGGAAGCTATATGAAAATTTTTTCAAATCAGGAGGAAACCCTGGATGAAAAAATTCTTATGAGAAGAAAAATTCCGGGATTGTTGCCAATGGAGAAAGCCTATCTGGATGGAAATGGTCAGTATTGGTACAATATATCAGGAAAGCAATCTCTGGATACCTATTGCAGCATTCAAAATGTTGGCATAGATGTGATTAAAAAAATTATCATTAGTATTTGCAGCCAGATGGAAATACTGGAATGGAATCTGATTTCTATGGGAAGTTTACTTTTAGAACCGGAATGTATTTTTGTCACAAACAGTAATCAGGAGTTTATTTTTACCTCGTATCCGGGTGCTGATCAGAATATAGAAGACGGATTTCGACAGTTGATGGAATATTTGCTGACGAAGGTGGACCATAAAGATGCGTTGGCAGTTCATGCTGCCTATGGTGTATATGAAAAGTCTTTGGAAGAAGGAATGGCGATTCGTGATGTGAGGGACTGGCTTACCCGGTCAGAACCTGTGGAACAGACAGAAAAGAAGGTGGCTTTTGAAAAACCCTCTGCAAATATTGTGGATAGTAATGCAAATCAGAGAGAGATTCCTGCTGTATCTGACTTTATGGAAGAAAAACCGATGGTACAGCGTGTGCAGGAGAATCATACTTATTCTAGTGTAAATCCCAAAAAGCAGGAGCCGAGTAAGAATAAGAAAAAACAGTGGGATAGCTTTATAAAGGAAAAATTCAGTTCATTCGGATTTAAAACTGCTGAGAAAACAAAAAAGAAACAGGCAAAAAGAACAGAAGTAGTGTATCCGGAAGAACAAATCTATACCGTTCCACAACCAACGATTCATCCGACCGTTTGCTTAACAGGCAATGAAGGACAGGTGAGAGGAGTTCTTTTATATCAGGGAACGGAGCAGCTATCAGACATTTATCTGGATCAGAAACCTTTACAGGTGGGAAAAGGCGCAGCTGCAGATGTTAAAATTGATAAAGAAACTATTAGTCAGTTACATGCGAGAATCTGCCCGGAAGGGAACTCCTTTTATATAGAAGATTTGAATTCCACGAACGGTACATTTGTAAATGATGAAGCATTACCATATAAGCAAAAGAAGATGCTTCAGGCGAACGATATTGTAAGGTTTGCAGATGTGCGATTCCGTTTTTGTTAGGCTTGTAATTCTATCCATTCATGCGTATACTTAAACTAAGAAAATTTTATTTACTATGGAATGAGGTATATGCGATGTCAGAGCGAAAAGACAGCAAGCCAATTATGACGATCACATTTGTCGCAATCAATGTACTTGTGTTTGTTGTGTTGGAGATTATGGGAGATACACAGAATTCTGAATTTATGGCAGCGCACGCAGCCGTCTGGCCGCCATATGTCAGTGAGAAACATGAGTACTGGAGACTTCTGACAGCTACATTTATGCATTTTGGATTTGAACATATAGCGAACAATATGCTGATTCTTGTATGTGCAGGAATGATTTTAGAGAAAGCATTGGGACATGTGAAATTCACGATTCTGTATTTGATCGCAGGAGTAGGTGGAAATATACTTTCCTGTGCACAGATGCTGCATACAAAGGATTATGCCGTGGCAGCTGGAGCATCCGGTGCTATTTTTGGCATTGTCGGAGCGTTACTTTGGATTGTGATTTTGCATAGAGGGCGATATGAGAGCCTGACAGGGAAAGGATTACTTTTTATGATTGTAATTACCCTGTATTATGGAATCACCACCGGTGGAATTGACAACTGGGGGCATATTGGAGGCCTGCTTATGGGCTTTGTTATGGGAATCATTTTGTATCGAAGAGTTGATTTTAGGAGAGAAAATCCATATACTTAAAAGTAGCAGAATAAGGAGAATGTGCGCATGAAGATAGTAGTTTATTATGGTGGAAGAGGGTTGCTGGATGACCCGACGCTTTATGTATTAAAGAAAATGGAAGATGTATTGCGGGAGTTGCGCGTATCGATTGAGCGTTACAATATCTATGAGCACAAAAATGAGATTGCAACATTGCCGCAGACATTCAAAGAAGCAGATGGAATTATTCTTGCTACGACAATTGAGTGGCTGGGAATCGGCGGATATATGCAGCAGTTTCTGGATGCCTGCTGGTTGTATGGAGATAAAGAAAAAATCAGCCATACGTATATGCAGCCGATCGTAATGTCTACCACCTATGGAGAGCGAGAGGGCGAGATGACATTGTCGAATGCCTGGGAGATTCTGGGAGGATTGCCATGTCCGGGATTGTGTGGATATGTGGAAGATCTGACAACTTTTCAGATGAATAAGGATTTTGGCCTTATTATAGAAAAGAAAGCAGAGAATTTATATCGCACGATCTCGCAGAAAATCAAGAGTCTGCCAAGCAGTAATCAGGCAATCAAGCAGAATGTATCAAGAACACAGAGTATGAATCTGACACCGCAGGAGAGCGAGCAGCTTTCGAAGTATGTATCAGATGATTCGTATGTGAAGCAGCAAAAAGAAGATATCGAAGAACTTGCGTCGATGTTCAAAGATATGTTGGGACAGACACAGAGTGATGAAGATATGCCATATATCAAGGAACTTGAGAGTCATTTTATTCCAACAGAAGACTTTAAAGCAAGATATTCTCTTATTATAGAGGATATCAAGAAACCATTGTATATTGGCGTGGATGGAGAAGAACTTGTTATGCATTATGGACAGGAAAATGATGTGGATGTGGTTGCAAAGATGAGCAAAAATGTTCTTCAGTCCATTTTGGATGGACGAATGACGTTCCAGAGAGCCTTTATGACAGGGGAAATGACGGCGCGGGGAAATTTTAAAACGCTTCGTATGTTAGACCAGATTTTTGTGTTTTAAAAGATAGTGTCAATGCATCAAAGATAGGAGGACAAAAATGAAAGACGATAATTGTATTTTTTGTAAGTTGGCGAATGGAGACATTCCTACAAACAGCATCTATGAGGATGAAGATTTCAATGTAATTTTGGATGCAAGCCCTGCAACAAAGGGACATGCTCTGATTTTACCAAAGCAGCATTATGCAAACATGTTTGAAATTGATGATGAAATTCTTGCTAAGGCGGCAAAGCTTGCAAAGCGTGTTATCATACATGAAAAAGAAGTGCTTGGTTGTGATGGATATAATGTATTGCAGAATAATGGAGAAGTTGCCGGTCAGACAGTATTTCATTTTCATATGCATCTGATTCCAAGATACGATGGAGAGAAAACAATCATTGACTGGGATCACAAAGAATTTTCAGATGATGAGATGAAAGCTATTTGTAATGAGATGAAATTTTAAGCAACAAAGTGAAATAGTAAACAGAAAATAATGCAAGTATTATTGCATATATAAAAAGAGGGCAGGCATTAGCGTGCCTGCTCCTCAATTAAGTTTACGATGGTACCGATGGAATCCATCTGTCCGCTTTCGGACATTGCTTTTTTATATTTTTCTCTGTTTTCATATACTTCTTTTACCGCAGAAAGAAGTGTCTTATCCGTTAACTGTTCTTCTTCGAGAACATAAGAAAATCCCTGTTTTGCAAAAGATTTTGCATTCAAGATCTGATCACCGCGGCTGGCGGCAGCAGAAAGAGGAATCAGAATATTTGGTTTATGCAAAGCCAGTAATTCGCAGATGGAATTTGCTCCAGCACGGGAAATTGCCATATCTGCAAGGGCAAACATATCTGTTAATTCGGCACTTGCGTATTCAAACTGTGCATATCCAAGAACGCCTTTTAACTGCTCATCAAGATTTCCTTTACCACATAAATGAATGACATAAAACTGTTCAAGTAATTCCGGTAATACTTTGCGGACTGCTTCGTTAATTACTTTCGAACCGGAACTTCCACCTACAATTAAGAGAACTGGTTTTTTGTGGTCCGGAAAACCACAGTAGTGAATGGATGCTTCTGCATTTCCGGTAAAAAGTTCCCGGCGAATTGGAGATCCTGTCAGGACAGCTTTTTCTGCAGGCAGATATTTCATTGTTTCCGGGAAGTTACAGCATACTTTTTTGGCACCGCGGATTGCGATTTTGTTTGCAAGACCCGGGGTAATATCGGATTCATGAATGATTGCCGGGATGTGGCAGTGTTTTGCAGCCAGTACCACTGGAACAGAAACAAATCCACCTTTGGAAAAAACAACATCCGGTTTTATTTTCTTTAATATAGAAATAGCCTGACCATAACCTTTGAGAACTTTAAATGGATCCGAGAAATTTTTCCAGTCAAAATAGCGACGAAGTTTACCGGAAGAAATTCCGATGTATGGAATGTTCTGGGCTTCAATTAATTCCTTCTCCATACCGTTATAAGAACCTATGTAGGTAATGTCATAACCAGCTTCTTTTAATGCCGGCATCAAAGCAATATTTGGTGTAACATGACCTGCAGTACCACCACCGGTCATTACGATTTTCTTTGTTGTTTTCATGAAGATATATCCTCTCTGTTTGTTATTTGGAATTCAATATATTCGTAGTGTATGCTGATCTGACAGCAAGCAGTTACATGAAAACTATATTATACTTTCCAGGCAAAAAGTCAAGATGGACGGAAATTAGGGTGCTGCTTATATCCGGAAAATGACGGACATTGCGTACGAAAAACTGTCGAAACTTGCGACCGAAAGGATATTCCGAAATATGCGTTCTTTCATTATAATATAGTTACAGGATGTACGATATTTAACAATATGAAAGAGAGGCAGTGGATATGACAATTTTATTGCAGGTTATGGAGTGGATACATACATACCAGAGAGAAGTTTTTGCAGGAGCTTTTTTTGGTGTACAGGCAGTTGTTTTTATTTCTCTTATGGTGGTGTCTCGTAAACTGACAAAGACACGAAAAATGATAAATAAGATGGCAGACCAAATTGTGGATCGAATGGAGAAACGTCTGAAACCTGTTGTGGAACAGAAAGCCGATTCTACAACAGAGAAGCATATAGTAAATGTGACGGAGAATCATCAGAAGGATGAGGAGGAAAATCGAGTGATTTCCTCTGTCTTAAAAGAGATTTTTCCATAGAAAATATGTACATTTGCTGTAAAATGTTAAGCAAACTGTAATATTTATTTTCTCAATAACAAATACAGGGTGTGCCAGGGGATTGGTGCACCCATTTTTTGCATAAAAATTGAACGAATGTGGAGAGAATCACCCAAAATCTACCAAAAATTTGACAAACAGCTTTTACTATGCTACAATGCCACTCGTAACAAACTTGTAATATTTGAAATAAAGTGTTTAAAAACGCAACATAAGTGTAATACTTATCGCATAAGATAGTAATACATGATTGCGCACATCATTGTTGTTGATGATATGCAATGATAGAATACGGAGGTTCATAATGAAATTTAACAAGAAAGTGATTGAAAGTGTAATGGTAGCAGGACTTGCTCTTGCATTAACAATCACAGCGGTTACTGGTAATGGAGTGAAAGCTGCTGATCAGGTAGCAGAAACGCAGATGGATAAAAACGGAATGGCCGGAGTTGCAGTTGCTATGAACGCATACGAACTTGAAGCAGCAGATATGCTTGACAGCATGGTTTCTGTTGAAAAGAGCGATTCCAATATCGTTGCAGTAGCAGTAGAGGATGCAGCAGATGTAACAGACACATCGGTGGAAAGCGCTGCTTCCGAAGATGTTGAGACAGAGCCAGAGATAACTGTAGAAGATTCCAAAGAGGATAAGAAATTGTCCGACGAGGAAAAAGAGTGGAACAATAAATTGATGGCAGATGTCGATGAGTTCTTGTATGTACGCAAGTCGGCAGATGCAGATTCAGAAATTGTTGGCAAGATGTATAAGGGTGACCGCGCAGTCATTAAGGATGAAGGAAGTGAATGGACAAAGATTACTTCCGGAAATGTAAAAGGATATGTAAAGAATGATTACTGCGTAACCGGTCAGGAAGCATATGCATATGCCAAGAAAAATTGTAAGACAGTCGCAAAAGTCGAGATTGACGGACTTCGCATCCGTAAGGAAGCAAGTACAGATGCTGGTGTAGTAAAGACCGTTGCATCCGGAGATAAGCTTGTTGTAAATACAAAGGCTGATACGGAAGACGGCTGGGTGGCTGTTAAGGTTGATTCTCAGACCTGCTATGTAAGCGAAGATTATGTTACTGTAGGGTTAAAGACCGGTAAGGCAGTCACAATTGAGGAAGAGATTGCCGCACAGAAAGAAGAGGAAGAGCGTAAAGCAAAAGAAGAGGCTGCAAAGCAGGAAGCTGCCAAGAAGAGCGCACAGAGTTCTTCATCTTCAAGTTCTTCTTCAAATGGACAGACAACAACAACTTCTTCTTCACAGGGAACATCCCTTACAGCATCTGCGGATGATGAGACATTACTTGCAGCATTGATTCAGTGTGAGGCAGGTGGACAGAGTCAGCAGTGTATGCTTGCTGTGGGAGCTGTTGTAGTGAATCGTGTACACAGCGGAAGTTTTCCAAACAGTATTCGCGGTGTTATTTATCAGCGTGGTCAGTTTGGTCCGGCTTCTTCCGGAAGATTAGAGTCCAGACTTGCCAGTGGTGTGAGCGCAAGCGCAAGACAGGCAGCGCAGGCAGCACTTGCAGGAAATGATCCGACAGGTGGCGCAAAGTACTTTAAGCTTGCATCTAGCGGACACGCAGGCGTTGTGATTGGACCGATTGTATTTTATTAATTCGCAACTGGTTTATGAATCATAGATCATACGGGCAGATGTATCGATATTTCGATATATCTGCCTTTTCTATTTGCTTCATGTATGACAATGTGTGCATTTAGTAGGTTGTAATCGACGGATAAATGGAGTAAAATAACTTCATTGTAACGAAATAAGGAGGAAGAGCAATGACATTAAAGGGACGGAATTTTTTAAAGTTAATGGATTTTACACCGGAGGAAATCACATACCTGATTGATTTATCCGCAGAATTAAAGGAGAAAAAGCATCAGGGCATCATGCATGACAGCCTTGTAGGCAAGAACATCGCATTGATCTTTGAAAAGACAAGTACCCGAACCCGCTGCTCTTTTGAGGTGGCTGCACACGATCTGGGTATGCATGTTACATATCTTGATCCAAGCGGTTCACAGATCGGAAAGAAGGAAAGTATTCCGGATACAGCCCGTGTACTCGGAAGAATGTTTGATGGAATTGAGTACCGTGGATACGGTCAGGAGATCGTAGAGGAACTGGCAAAATATGCGGGAGTCCCGGTATGGAATGGACTGACCAATGAGTTCCATCCGACACAGATGATCGCAGATATGCTGACAATTCGTGAGCATCTCGGACAGTTTAAAGGTGTGAAGTTCGTGTATATGGGAGATGCCCGTTACAATATGGGTAATTCTCTTATGGTAACATGTGCAAAACTTGGAATGCATTTTGTAGCATGTACCAATCCAAAATATTATCCAAATCAGGAACTGGTTGATTACTGCAAGGATGTTGCAGCGCAGACAGGCGCGACAATTACATTGACAGACGATGTTGCGGAAGCTACCAAAGATGCCGATGTCATCTATACCGATGTATGGGTATCCATGGGTGAGCCGGAAGAAGTATGGGCAGAGCGTATCAACGATCTAAAACCATATCAGGTAAATGCCAAGGCATTTGAAAACGCAAAAGACAGCGCTATTTTCATGCATTGTCTGCCAGCATTCCATGATTTAAAGACTACCATCGGAAAACAGGTTTATGAAAAGTTTGGATTATCAGAACTTGAAGTTACGGATGAAGTATTTGAAGGACCGCGTTCGGTTGTATTTGATGAGGCAGAGAACCGTATGCATTCCATCAAAGCAATTATGAAAGCGACATTATCAGATTAAAAACGAGCGGTAAAGGCGTATGAAAGCAGAAATATTGAAAATGCTCCGTGAAACAGACGGATATGTATCCGGACAGGAGCTGTGTAATCATTTTGGCGTGTCCCGGACAGCCGTGTGGAAAGCAATCAATCAGCTGAAAGAGATGGGATACGAGATAGAGGCGGTGCAGAACAAAGGATATCATCTTCTGTCTGTGCCGGATGTGATCAACGATGTAGAGTTGGAGAGCATCCGAAAGACAAAGTGGGCCGGATGTGAGATTCACTATTTTGATACTATTGATTCTACGAACACGAAGGCAAAAGAACTGGCAGAGAGTGGTCATCCGACTGGAACTCTGGTAGTGTCCGAGCAGCAGACTGCCGGAAGAGGGCGCAGAGGCCGGTCCTGGGAATCCCCATCCGGAATCGGCATATTTATGACACTTATGCTCAAGCCGGATATCAATCCAAACAATGCATCCATGCTGACACTGGTTACGGCACTTGCTACCGCACGGGCTTTGCGCAGAGTTGCCAATGTTCCGGCAATGATTAAGTGGCCGAACGATCTGGTCGTAAACGGAAAGAAAATCTGTGGAATGCTCACAGAGATGAGTGCACAGTTTGATTATATCAACAATATTGTCATTGGTATTGGTATCAATGTACACAATGAAGCTTTTCCGGAGGAGATTGCAGAGACAGCAAGTTCCCTTCTTCTGGAATGTGGACATCGCTTTCACCGGGCGGATATTATAGAGGCTCTTCTGGAAGAGTTTGAGGAAGCTTATGAAGTGTACCTTAAGACCGAGGATATGGAAGGCTTGCAGGAGGATTACAATGAACTGCTGGTGAACATAAATCGACAGGTGCGGGTGCTTGATCCGAAGGAACCATTTGAAGGAAAAGCAATGGGAATTACAAAAAAAGGAGAGCTCATCGTAGACACGTGGGAATCGCGCAAGCTGGTGTCTTCCGGAGAGGTTTCCGTGAGAGGAATATACGGATATGTCTAAAGAAGTTACGTTGTGTGTATCCAATGCATACCAGAAAAAGTTCTACCTGAATGAGAATTTTAATGAACTGCCACAGTCTATTCGCGAGGAACTTAAAATCATGTGTGTGCTTTACACAGAAGATATCGGTGGAATTTTGGAACTTGTATTTGATGAAGAAGGAAATCTTCAGTTTAAGACAAGCTGTGAAGAGGGCGATTTCTATTATGATGAGATCGGAAGTGTGCTGAAGATCAAACAGTTCAGAAACGAAAAGCGGGAATTGCTTGAGGCTGTGGAAACATATTATCGAGTCATGTTTCTGGGCGAAGGATGGAGCGAGGAGGAATAGGGCATGATATTAACAATAGATGTGGGAAATACAAATATTACCTGTGGAGTATTCGATGGGGATGTCATTGTTGCTTCTTTTCGTATTACAACCAAGATGCCGCGTACATCCGATGAATATGGAATGATCCTTTACAATCTGCTCGAACAGAATAATATTCAGCCAATGGATATCGGGGATGCGATCATTTGCTCTGTTGTTCCGAATGTGATGCATTCCCTGCGGGGCGGACTGGTAAAATATTTTCATATTACACCGATTATTGTCGAAGCAGGAATTAAGACAGGTATCCGCATTGTGACACCGAATCCGCAGCAGATCGGTGCGGATCGAATCGTGGATGCCGTTGGTGCATATGAAATATATGGAGGTCCTGTATTGGTGATTGATTTCGGTACGGCTACAACATATGATTTTGTGGATGAAAGCGGGGCTTTTCTCGGTGGAATCACGGCACCGGGTATCCGGATTTCTGCGAAGGCACTTTCAGAAGATGCCGCAAAGCTTCCGGAGATTGAAATCAAAAAGCCGGAGAGCATTCTTGGAAAAGATACTATCACGAGCATGCAGGCTGGTATTGTTTACGGACAGATTGGTCAGACGGAATACATTATCAACAAAGTAAAAGAAGAAGTCGGACTGGAAAACGTGAAAACGGTTGTGACTGGTGGACTGGGACGCATTATTGCAAACGAGACAACGTGTATCGATATTTATGACCCGAACCTTACGTTAAAAGGTATTTACCGCGTGTATAAAAAACAGAATCGGAAAATAAAATAGTATGATAAAAGCATTAAAAATAGGCAATGTGACATTGCCGAATAATTTAATACTGGCTCCTATGGCAGGCGTAACAGACCTGCCATTTCGCTTGTTATGCAAAGAGCAGGGAGCGGGACTTCTGTGTATGGAGATGGTCAGTGCCAAAGCCATTATGTACAAAAACCGCAATACACAGAGCCTTTTGGAGATTGATCCAAGAGAAAATCCGGTATCGTTGCAGCTGTTTGGGTCAGATCCGGATATAATTTCGAATATAGCGCATGAAATCGAGGAACGTCCTTTTGATCTGCTGGATATTAATATGGGATGTCCGGTGCCGAAAATTGTGAATAACGGTGAGGGATCGGCGCTGATGAAGAACCCGAAACTGGCAGGGGAGATTATCCGAAAGACAGTAAAGGCAATCAACAAACCGGTAACTGTAAAAATCCGAAAGGGATTCGATGATGATCATGTGAATGCGGTGGAGATGGCAAAGATTGCAGAGGATGCGGGAGCGGCAGCAGTGGCTGTGCATGGCCGCACAAGAGAACAGTTTTATTCCGGAAAGGCAGATTGGGACATTATCCGTCAGGTAAAAGAGGCGGTATCCATTCCCGTGATTGGAAACGGAGATCTGCTGACGGCGGAGGATGTGATTGCCATGGAGGAACAGACGGGATGTGACGGCTTTATGATTGCCCGGGGAGCACAGGGAAATCCATGGATATTTAAGCAGATTCTGCATTATTTTGAGACCGGTGAGCATTTACCGAAGCCTTCTATAGAAGAGGTGACACAGATGATTCTGCGGCATGCAAGGATGATGCTGGAGTTCAAAGGCGAGTACATTGGCATCCGTGAAATCCGTAAGCATGCAGCCTGGTATACTGCAGGTTATCCGAATTCAGCACGGCTTCGTGTGGCAATCAACAATGTGGAGTCGTTCGAGGCTTTGGAAGAGTTGCTTCTCGGCAATCTCGAAGAAACCGGAAACGGCGAAAAACCTTGACATTATGCGGTTGATTGGGTATAATACCTTAGTTAATTTATAGAGATACGTAGTTTTTAATATTATTATAAAGCGGGGTAAAAGAAATGGATAAGAAAAATATCTTGACCTATGAAGGTCTGAAAAAACTTGAAGACGAGTTGCAGGATCTGAAAGTTGTAAAACGTAGAGAGATTGCACAGAAGATCAAAGAGGCCCGCGAGCAGGGTGACTTGTCCGAGAACGCAGAGTACGATGCAGCAAAGGATGAGCAGAGAGATATCGAGGCTCGTATTGAAGAAATCGAGAAGATTCTTAAGAATGCAGAAGTCGTTGTTGAGGAAGAAGTAGACTTAGACAAGATCAGCATCGGATGTAAAGTCAAGATTCTTGACTGTGAATTTAATGACGAGTTAGAGTATAAACTTGTTGGTTCCACAGAGGCAAACAGCTTAAAGGGAAAAATCAGTAACGAGTCTCCAGTAGGCCGTGCACTGATCGGAAAGAAAGTTGGAGATACCGTAGTTGTTGAGACAGAAGCAGGAGAGCTTTCTTACAAGGTACTTGAAATCCAGAGATCAACAGTAGAATAGAAAGGAACGAAAGATGGCGGGAAATAATGCAAATCAGGGCGGCCAGCAGGATGTAAACCAGCTGCTGAAAGTTCGCCGCGAGAAGTTGGCAAATCTGCAGGAAGCAGGACAGGATCCATTTCAGATTACAAAGTATGATGTGACACACCATACTTCAGACGTAAAAGAAGTATATACAGCTCATGAAGACGAGCTTTTAGCAGGAAGACCGGAAGTTAATACAGACGGTATGGATGAGGCTGAGGCAAAAGAAGCTACAAAGAAAGAATATGAAGAGAGAAGAAGCATCATGGATGCATCTCCAATTCAGGTATCCATCGCTGGACGTATGATGTTCAAGCGTGTTATGGGTAAAGCGTCTTTTGCAAATATTCAGGATTTAAAGGGAAGCATTCAGATTTATGTTGCCCGTGACTCTATCGGTGAGGATTTATATGCAACATTCAAGAAGTCTGATATCGGTGATATCTGGGGTGTAAAGGGATATGCATTCCGTACAAAGACCGGAGAGATCTCTATCCATGCAGAAGAGATGACACTTCTTTCCAAGTCTTTACAGATTCTGCCGGAGAAGTTCCACGGACTGACTGATACCGATATGCGTTATCGTCAGAGATATATTGACCTGATCATGAACCAGGAGAGCAAGGAAGTATTCGTAAAGCGTTCTAAGATTCTCAAAGAGATCCGTAACTTCCTGGCTGACCGTGATTTCATGGAAGTTGAGACACCGATGCTTGTTGCAAACGCAGGTGGTGCAGCAGCAAGACCATTCGAGACACACTATAATGCATTGAACGAAGATGTAAAGCTTCGTATTTCTCTTGAGCTTTACTTAAAGAGACTGATCGTTGGTGGTCTTGAGCGTGTATACGAGATCGGCCGTGTATTCCGTAACGAGGGTGTTGATACCCGTCACAATCCGGAATTTACACTGATGGAGCTGTATCAGGCATACACCGATTACGAAGGTATGATGGAACTGACAGAGTCCATGTTCCGTTACCTCGCTGAAAAAGTATGTGGATCAACAAAGATCTCTTACAATGGTGTAGAAATTGATCTTGGAAAGCCATTTGCACGTTTAACCATGAACGATGCAATCAAGAAATATACCGGTATTGATTTTGATCAGGTACCGGATGATGCAGCAGCAAAGAAGCTTGCAGATGAGCATCATATTGCATACGAAGAGCGTCATAAGAAGGGTGATATCATCAACCTCTTCTTTGAGGAATACTGTGAGAAGGAGCTGATCCAGCCAACATTCATCATGGATCATCCAATCGAGATTTCTCCACTGACAAAGAAGAAACCAAGCGATCCTACAAAGGTAGAGCGTTTCGAGTTATTCTGTAATACATGGGAGATGTGTAATGCATACTCCGAGCTGAACGATCCGATCGATCAGCGTGAACGTTTCGCAGCACAGGATGCCAATGCCGCAGCCGGTGATGACGAAGCAGAGCACACCGATGAAGATTTCCTGAACGCACTGGAGATTGGTATGCCTCCTACAGGTGGTATTGGATACGGAATTGACCGTCTGGTAATGTTGCTGACAGACAGTCAGGCTATCCGTGATGTACTTCTGTTCCCAACAATGAAGTCACTCGACTCTGAGAAGAAGGCTTCCAAGTCTTCCGAGGGAGACGCAGCAGAAGCTGCAAACGATAACAACGGCTTCTTTACAGCAAATGAGAAGATTGATTTCTCTAACGTAAAGGTTGAGCCTTTATTCGAGGAAGAAGTAGACTTCGATACATTCAGCAAATCTGATTTCCGTGCTGTAAAGGTTAAGGAATGTGTTGCAGTACCAAAGTCAAAGAAGCTGTTACAGTTCACACTGGATGATGGAACAGGCACAGACCGTACAATCCTTAGTGGAATTCACGCTTACTATGAGCCGGAAGAGTTAGTTGGCAAGACACTAATCGCCATCACAAACCTTCCACCACGCAAGATGATGGGCATTGAGTCCTGCGGTATGTTACTTTCCGCAGTAAACAACCTTAAGGATTCCGAGGATGAAGAGCTTCATCTTCTTATGGTTGATAACCACATTCCAGCAGGTGCAAAGCTTTACTAAAATAATTTAATAAATGCAAAAGAAAAGAGCCATGGTATATTTAAAGCAAATAGCATGGCTCTTTTTTGAAAATGAAAGTTTAAGCAGGAATGTGGAGGTGCCCTATGTTAAATATATATTTAGGGGATATGGAAAATGCAATTTACCATCCTCCGGTATATTTTGATAACACATATGAAGATGAATGGATAACAAATGAACTATCCATTCGCATGATCAAAGATATTGATAAATCTGAGGTTGTTGGTTCTCATCTTATAGAAAGTCCAGTGCTTGGACCGATTTCGACGAAAGAGTTATCTGGAGGCGTGAAAACGTTAATGCTTATGGCATTTGACGAGAACGGAAACGTGTTTAACGCATCTGCATGTGGAGATAATTGTGCTAAATGGATACTGAAAATTGCACAGTCAAAGGACTTGACGATTAATCTGCATCATATTATGGATTTCGGTGATGGAAAATTTGAGGCTAAGATATTAAATACAGGAAATATGATTCACAATATGAGTGAGTTTATTGAGGTTGCGGGTAAATACGTGTAGGTGAATGTATGAAGGGTAAATACAAAGTTATTGTAAAAAATAATCGACTACATTATGAATTTGAGATCAAACGGAATATAACGATCATAAAGGGAGATAGTGCGACCGGAAAGACTACTCTCATAAATATGGTCAGACAGTTTGCGGATCTTGGAAATTCAAGTGGAATTGACGTTGTGTGTGATGCGCCCTGTCGAGTTCTTGAGGGAAGTATGTGGAAGATTTTATTGCAAAATATGGTTGGAAACATTATTTTTATTGATGAGGAAAATCATTTTATAAGAACGAAAGAATTTGCGGAGGCGGTAAAGGAATCCGATAATTATTTTGTTATCATAACAAGAGAAAATCTTTATAATCTGCCATATAGTGTTGAGGAAATATATGGTATACATTCGTCCGGCAAGTATCAGAATACCAAAAGAGTGTATCAGGAAATATATAAAATATATCCTGCAAGTAATACTTTTGTGGATAAACCGGAAAAAATAATTGTTGAAGATACAAATTCGGGATATGAATTTCTTAAGTCGATAGCAAATGAACACGGTATTACGTGCGAAAGCGCGGGTGGCAAAACTAAATTATTTTCTAAATTGTCGAATTGTGATGGAGAAAAGATCTGTATAGTAGCGGATGGTGCTGCAATCGGACCGGAGATGGATGCACTCTATAAGACAGCTCTAAAAAATCGTAACATTAAATTGTATCTGCCGGAATCTTTTGAGTGGATAATTCTCAGTTCGGGTTTATTGGAAGATAAGAAAGTAAAGGCTATTTTAGAGGCACCGGAGAATTACATAGAAAGTCAGACATATTTTAGCTGGGAGAGATTTTTTACAAAATTGCTTGTGGATAAGACAGAAGGAACTTATTTGAAGTATCAAAAGTCAAAGTTAAATACAGCGTATTTGCATGAGAAGAACAAGAGGATTATATGGAATCGATTAGAAAATCTGAGATGACTATATAATTTGTTCTTTTGATTTCCTTAAATTGGTGGTTGCAAGTTGGTTTAAGAACGTGTAAAATATGTAACACATAGAAAAAGCTAGTCTTTTGCGGAGCGGCATTGTAGTAATACGATGTTAGCTCTGGTTTTTTTATCTTGATATATAAATAATAAGGGATCTTATTCAGTAATACACTGGAAAAGATCCCTTTTTATTGGAATTTATTCCAATGTATAGATTTAGAGAGAACAGATAATTTTGCAAATGGAAGGGATGTTAGAAACTATCGAGTAAATGAAAAACAGGAAAACAGTATTCGATTAAAAGAATGATGGATGGCAGAGCCATTGAAGAAAATATAAATTTTTATAGATACCCTATCTGCCACCTGCCGTCTGCCGGTGCATGAATACTCTCAAGTATCAGGAGTAAGTAAAAGTAGATTGACAGATAATATAGAAAAGCGTATTATAATAATAAGAGGTGGGATTTCCCACACAAATGCTTGCGTAGGAGGTGTTGGTAATGGAAGCAATGAAAGATTATGTTGCCCATCTGGATAACAAAAAAAGAATTACGCTCAGAGGAGCTGCTTATCAGTATTACAATGTAAAAGAATACGGAAATGGCTGCATTATTCTGGAACCTCGGGAACTGGCAGTGCCAGAGAGCATTTCAGCCAGAACTCTGGCAGATATGGATCGTGCAGTAAGTAACTTTAAGAGAGGCGATGTTTCCCCGGCTATTGACCTGTCAGATTTTTAAAAGGAATAAGAGATGAATTTTAATATACGAATGGGAATTCCTGAAATGCAGGAACTTTGGTTAGATCTGCAGGAGAAATATCGTTCCGGTAATATAAAAAAGAAGGAAGAACAGTTGTATAAAAAATGGGGAAAGGCTTTAAAGCTGTTTTCGGCTGATCCGGGTTATCCGAGTTTTCAAACCCATGAAATAGAGCCGTTATCCAAACGTTATGGAATGAAAGTGTGGCAATCTTATCTGGAAAATAAAACCAGTGGTGCAATGAGAATGTACTGGGTTTATGGACCAGACCAAAAAGATATTACAATTATCGGACTGGAGCCACATCCGGAAGATAAGAAAAATGGCGTATACGACCGAATTTCACTGTCGGATTTGTAGAATAAAACTGAATATGGAACTTAACATGAGCAGTTAGTCTATGAAAAATAGGTTAGCTGCTTTTTTCATGCAAAAAAGGAGGTGCCGTGTATGGGATATGCACGTAAAGATGTAGAGAAAACAAAGAAAATAGCAAAGAAATTTGTACGCTATCAAGAAGGGGCAGAGCTTTACAGCATTGGGTTGACAAAATTCCAGGAGCTGGCGAAAGAAGCCAAAGCAGTGTATAAGATTGACAAGGTTGCTCTTGTAAACTGTGAGATATTTGAAAAGTATCTAGAGACATTTCGGATTGCGTAGGGAACAGAAGAAAATTGTGGAAGGAGCTAACTTGAAAAAGTAAATTCCAGTGCAAGAGTAAATTCCATCGGCTTTTAAATTTTGTTGATTTTGCAGGAGGTTTTTTAACAAAATCTCCTGTTTTCTGTTATAATTAAGCCAACTTATCGAAATTTTGTTGTTTTTATGGCATGAAAAACAGGCTACTGGAATTCGGTGTGTCAGACTAAATTCCACCAGCCACATTTAAAAAATGTGAAATGTTTATTTCCAGTCCGACAGCAGATTTCGATCAGTTGATTAGTTACTTCTTAAAGCGTATCAGCTTAGGCGTTAAATTGACTTCATCGGGTGAAATCGGCTTGAGCTGAAATGCTTTAAGAACATCTTCTCCAAGTGTTTTCAGGGCAACATCATACGGCGTTTGGCCGTCAAGGCTTTCTCTTGGAGTAGAGTTTATGTGATTCACAATAAGATTGACATCCCACTGGGTCAGAAATTCAAAGGATGTTCCCTTAGGCAATATCATGCGGAGCATGGTATGCGCCTGCTCGATGGTTCCTTTCTGCCCGCTCCGCATTGGATCACAATAATAAATGCTGCTTCTTTGTATGCCGGTAATTCCAGTTTCTAATTCTTCTGGGTTCCCAAATTCAGAGCCACGGTCTGTTAAGATATTTTCAAAAACAGATGTAAATTCATACGTTCCCATACGTTTTTTCCAAACGGTCAAATACAGTACGGACGGCACCTTTTGTGCACCGGTTAATAAGAAATGCAAGAAACAGTTTTTCCTCTGTAAAGATCATGGTTAACAGCGTTTTCTGGGAGTCCCTTGATGACTTTACTGTGTCCATTTGTACATAAGAATTTAATTCCAGGGAACAGAAGTCAGCATAGGTTCTGTTGGTAAATACCTCACGGTCTTTGATCTGTGTTTTGTGACACTTTCTTGGTTTGAATTTTGTCTGCCTTTTCAGATCCACGTTTCTAGCTGTGAACAGTCCTTTATCGATGTATGTGTACATGGAGCGGACAGACATATCAAGCTCCGGATGATTAATCAGGATCTGATAGGGTGACTGTCCCTGAGCAATCAACGGAGTAACAATCTGATCTTTTTGGTGCAGCTGGTGCCGGGTCATATTTATTCCGGCACGGGAACTGCTTAATAATTCACGATACTTACGGTCGGCAAAGCGGGCATCATAGCGATATTTATGGGCAATGGTACAATGATTGATTTTCA
>OLSQ01001080.1_pt1 | contig 23641 bp, 9 predicted proteins | sample 1672561 | NCBI WGS metagenome assembly OLSQ01 (sample SAMEA3136699, study PRJEB25190) | human gut metagenome | biome: human gut; feature: human-associated habitat; material: faeces | place: Austria | collected 2013
CCGCTTTTTTGTTGTCGCTTTAGAGAAACAAGCTTGTTCAGCACGATTTAAGTATTTGTCGATGTGTTTTGAGAAAGAACACCGTTCAGATTCCTCTGAATCGCGTGAAAAGTTTTTGAAAATTTTCTTCCGATACTTACCAACCAGCATATTGTTTTGCCCCAAAATATCTCTATACTTAAATTACGAATGCGCAAATATTTTAAGTTTGGGGGATGAAATCAGTGGAAAAGAAGCACAGAAGATTCCTTGCAGCGATACTGGCGCTGTGTCTGCTGCTGGGGCTTTGCCCGCTCACTCCGTCCGCGCAGGCGGAGGAAACGACAACAACGGTGGCGGGCAGCACGACCATCGAGGGCGCGCAGAGCGTTCCCGTCGGCGTGCCGGTGACGAGCACGCTGAACGCCGGGGAGAACTACTACGCGATCCCGGATGTGAAGGCGGGGCAGCAGATTTCTGTTGAACTGGACAAGGCTTACAGCGGTACGAGCTTGGCACTCTACCGCCCGGATGGGAGATATTGGGGCGGCAACGGATACCAACTCGATAAAATGGCGGATGCGGACGGGAAATACTATTTCTCGGTGCGGGTATCGCAGCCGATGACGGTGTCCTTCACCGTGACGCTCCATGACAACGACGCACACGAGCCGAACAACACGCTCGAGACGGCCACGCCGATCGAGCCGGGCAAGACGGTGGACGGCGTGCTGTTTTCGGGAGACGCAGACTACTTTGCGATCACCACGACAAAGCCCTATCAGTATGTTGTGGTGGACAAGCAGACTGCCGACACAGGGGTCAACGTATGGGGGCGCGATGCCGCGGGCAAAGAACTGCAGCGCCTCGGAAACTCGACGAGGGATGTGTTCTGCACCGCCGAGGCGGGGACATATTATCTTTACCTTACTGTCTCCGGTGGCCGCGCATCCTACTCCTTCCCCGTGACCCTCTATGACAACGACGCGAACGAGCCGAACGACACGAAGGCGGCGGCGACGCCCCTGCATGACGGCGAGAGCACGGAGTTCACCGTTGCAGGAAGTGACGTTGACAGCTTCAAGGTCACCACGACCGCGCCGGGGCAGGATATCGCGCTGACGGTTTCTGGCTACAATTATGCCAATCAGGGTGAGCGGTTCTACCTGTATTTTGACCCGGCGGGGGACTTAAAGTATAACAATACCTCCTGCGCGGCGTATGCGGAGATCGACGCGAACAGGACGCTCTATCTCCACGCCGCGGCGGCGGGCGAGCATTATATTGCCCTGCAGCGGAGCGATACAACGCCCTTGACGCGCACGCTGTCCGTGGAGATCCTGGACGGCGATGCGAACGAGCAAAACGACACGAGGGAGACGGCGACGCCCCTGACCGTCGGCACGGATGCAGCGTTCATGGTCGGTGGCTTTGGCGACGAGGACTGGTTCTCATTTGAGGCTGCTCCGAATGCAGGGGAGAAGAAACTCTACACGCTGAGCTTTTTGGATCTGAACACGGACTATTCCGACGAGTTTTTCTATGAAGTCTACGCGCCGGACGGCACGCCTGTGGTCGGGAGCACGCGGGTCAACATCCGCCACGTCAATACGATCGGCTGCGACCAACAGGGACAGTATCTGGTGCGCGTCCATACCACGGCGGCAAAGGGGACGGATTACTTTGCATCGGTCGATGGAAGCTACAATGGCAGGGCGATGGATTACAAGCGCTCCGCGCTGCGCATCTGCGTGAGCGAGGGCGGCGACGACCCCTATGAAAACAACGATACCTGGCTGACCGCGGCGAATGTCCCCGTCGGCAATATTCAGCATGTGCTTGCCAGTACCGCGGACGAGGACTGGTTCTGCTTCAACGTTCCGGAGAACGACATGACGCTGCACCTGACCTCCGCCAAGCGGACGAATGTGCTCCTTTATCGCGCAGATGTCCTGATGGAAGATGGGATAAAGAAAGGGAACAGTGAATTTGCGAATAGCTGGGGGCGCGACGATGCAAAAGGCTTCGGCAATCTGTACTTTAAGCTGACGGACGCGGGCGTTTACTACATCAGGCTGACGGCGAACAGCGGAGATATCAGCCCCGAGATCCGCACGACGGGCATCGAGCTGCTCCCCGCGACGGACGAGGAGAACAACGACACGTGGAAGAAGGCGACGCCGCTCTACGAGGGCGCGCCGCGCAGCTTTGAGATCAGCGCAGGAAATGACGTGGACTGGTTCAAGCTCGTCGTGCCGAAGCGCGGTGCGAGAGTGAGTATCCGTGCAGCAGCACAAAATAGTATTAATTATTCTCTTTACCGCGAGGAGGATTTCCTTACGGCGGGCGACAATGCCGCGCGCATAGACGATTGGTACGGCTATAGCGCTGTCAGAACCCTTACGCTGGATGCGGGGGCTTACTATTTGAAGGCAAAGGCAGATGGCCGCTGTGAGAATTGCTCCGTCGTGTACAACATCCTGCCGCCTTCGGAGGAAAACGTCAGCCTCGAAACGGCAAAGCCGCTCGCGCCCGGTGAATGGGCGGAGTATTACAGGGATACTAATGTCAGTGACGAATACCGCTACTTCTGCATTGGCGAGCGCAAGGCGGGCGAGGTCGTGCGCGTCAGCCGCGATGCCGTAGGCTCGTGGTGCGACGTTGACTTGTTGGATGCGGCGGGAAAAACGGTCAAAAGTGATGGCTATGCAAACCAGACCTTCCGCATTCCGGCGGATGGACGCTACTATCTCAAGACTCAGGTGTTTTGGGAGCAGGACAACAACGGAAGACCGCGCCTCAACCGCCTGCGCTATGACGTGGGCAGCGGGACAGAGAGCGTGAACGCCATCGAGAGCGTGGATTCCCTCACGCTGCTCGAGGGCGAAAAAATGTTCCTTGACCTGCGCTGCGCGCCTTATGGCGCAATGAGTTCGGGCAGTGGTTACTCATTTAATACTGAAACTCCTACTTGCGTAGAATATAGTGGTGGTAGCGGTTATCTGACGGCGCAAAGCGCCGGAACGGGCACGCTGACAGTCAGCCTGTACGGGAATTCCAATGTCAAAAAGGAGATCCCCGTCACCGTTCTGGCAAAGGACAGCCTGAAAGTAGAAAAACTGTCCATTGAGCGTGCGCCTGAGACACTCTCGCTCGGCGCAAGCGCTGATCTGACGGCGAATTATACGCTGGCAGGCGGCGCAGTGCTGACGAACCCGCAGAAGGCCGTCACCTGGACAAGCTCTGACCCCAAGGTGCTCTATGTCTCACTGGGTGGTAAGGTCACGGCGGTCGGCGGCGGCACGGCGACGGTCACGGCGACCGTTGGCGGCGTTTCGAAAACGAGCGCTCCCATCACCGTGACGGCGGAAGAGCAGCCGACCGATACTGTGACCTCGCTCACGCTGGACAAGTATTCGCTGACGCTCTACATGAATGAAGAGGGCGAGCAGCTGACGGCGACCGTCCAGCCTGCAAGTTTTGCAAAGTCTATCGTTTGGAACTCGAGTGACACAAAAGTTGCATCGGTTTCCGACAGTGGTTTGGTTACGGCGGTTGGCCCCGGCACATGCATCATCAGTGCCACGGCGGGCGATCGCCATGTGAGCGCTACGGTCTCGGTGCTTGCCGCGCGCGTGCGCGTGAGCGGCGTCTCGTTCGCCGAGAGCAAGCATGAGATCCCGATGGGAGGTACGGCCACGCTGACAGCAACTATCGCGCCGGCGGATGCGACAGTTAAAACGCTTGTCTGGACGAGCGATGATCCGGGGATCGCATCGGTTTCCCGCACGGGCATTGTCACGGCAGTGAGCGTCGGCACGACTAAGATCCACGCCACGAGCGTGGACGGCAACCACTCCGCTGAGGTCACCGTCACCGTGACGGCGGCGCCGCAGCTTGGCGACGTGAACGGCGATGGCTACATCGACTCGGCGGACGCCATGCTCTGCCTGCGCTCGGCGGTTGGTCTTACGGAACTGACGGCGGAGCAGAAAAGCGCGGCGGACGTCAACAAAGACGGTTTCGTCGATGCGGGCGACGCGATCAAGATCCTTCGTTACGATGCAAAACTCATCGACAGCCTGAACTGACGGAGGGCTCGCGATGAAAAAGAACGTTTTATCCTGCCTGCTCGCAGTGCTGCTCCTGTTCGGAGCAGCCGCTGCGCCGCAGCAGGTGTTTGCGGCGGGCACGGTCGAGATCTCGACCGTGAGCGGCGCAAAAGGCGAGGTGGTCGATGTGACCGTCGGACTGAAAAGCGACGATGTTTACAGCGGAAACTTTACCATTCGCTATGACAGTAAAGTGCTGGAGCTTGTGTCGGCTAACTCGGAGGCAGCGTCTTCCATCTACTGCGTTGTCAATGGTGCCGACGAGGGCACAGTCCGCGTAACGTTCACCGGCGTGGCAGAACCGATTAAGGACACCGTACTCTGCAAACTGGTGTTCCGAATCACCGCCGACACGCCGACGGGCGGCAGCGCTGTTTCAGCCGAGCAGCTCAGGCTGTACAATGCAAATGGTGTGCCGGTGGATGCGAGCGCGATTGCGGGCAGCGTGGCGAAAAAGACGGCGCATCTCGGTCTGAGCAGCAGCGAAACGGCAGAGCATCAGGCCGTTGGCGTGACGGTCCGTCTGGACGGCGGACTGCGCACGGCAGGCGGCAATTTTACCTTTACTTATGACCCAAACTGCCTCGAGGTGCGCTCGGTGCAGGCGCTGGACAGCCTTAAGGGCGCGGTCATGACCTACAACGTGAAAAAAGATGGTGTGCTCAGTGTTGCGTTCAGCTCCACGAAGGAGATAGCAGACGGCAATCTGTGCACCATCGTGCTGCAAACCATCAGTAAAGAACAGGCGGACTCCGCCGTCCGGCTGACGGATGTGCGGCTGTACGATGAGAATTCACAGCCGCTGGACACCTCGGTCACGGACGGCACGATCAGCGTGACAGCCCCGTCCAGCCGTGACCCGAAGCTCTGGATCGTCGGCGGTGCATTGCAGGATGACGGCACAGCGACGGTCGCTGTGGTGCTGCAGGGCCGCGGCGTGACCTACGGCGGAAACTTTGAGCTGCGCTTTGATTCGTCGATGAAAGCAGAGGTCGAATCGAGCATCGCAGAATATCAAATCGAGAATGCAGACGGCACAATTCACGTTTCCTGGGCCTCGGCGCTGCCATATGCCGATGAACAACAGCTGATGGTCATCAAGTTCTCGGGCGCGACGGATGGGAAAAAACTTGATTTCGACTCGGTAAAACTCTACGGAGAGAGCAGTACGCTTATTTCCGTTGTGGATGTCCGTCCGGCCACGATTGAAAAGCAGAGCGGTGTGACCGCGGTGGTCGACGAGAAGAACTGCTCGGTCGACAGCACATCATCGGGCAAGACATACACCGTCGCAGTGGATGTTGCTGATCTGCAACACTTTTCGTCGGGTAACGCGGTTTCGACGGTTGAGCCGATGCTGGCGCTGTATCAGGGCGGACGGCTGGTCGGCCTGTCTGCTGCGGGAACGATGACGCTCACCGGAGGCGTGGGAGAGCTTTCCCTTTCTGCCGCGGCAAAGGAAGACGTCACCGAAATGCGCGTTTTCCTGATGGATGCCGGCGGTGATTATTCCCCGCTGTGCGCGGCGCTGCAAGCGATGCCAAATGCCTCGGCGGCAGGAAAATAAAATGAATACAACGGCAAAGGGTGTACACCCTTTCTGTTCTCCGGATGGAGAACAGAACAACATTGAAAACAGGGGAGGAAGAGAATGAAAAGACACAATTTCATCAGGCGCGGCCTGCTGCTGGTGCTGATGATCGCTATGCTCAGCCTGCCGGCCTATGCCGCCGGGACGAGCCTGAAGATCGACGCACCGGCCTCGCTGCCCGCGGTGGGTGAGACGTTCACCGTCAAGGTGGACATCTCCGGCAATCCGGGGTTGTGCGCGGCGCAGTATACGCTCGCCTTCGACAAGACGGTCGTCACCTGCGTGAGCGCCTCTGTGGGCGATGTGCTCAAGGGCACGCTCTCGGCCGCCAATCCTGACGCGGCAGACGGCGCGATCGTCGCCGCGGCGGCGACCTCACCGGCGAAGGGCGACGGCTCGATCGGCGTGTTTACCTTCAAGGTGCTCAAGTCGGGCGAAACCGGCTTTACGCTCAAGGACGCCGTGTTCAGCGATGCCAACGGCGCTTCGATCAGCACGAACGTCCCTGCGGCGGACTCGCCGCAGAAGCCCTCCGGCACGGAAAAGCCGGAGCAGCCGAAGGGCGATGAGCCGGCAGCGCCTTCCAATCCCGGCGAGAACGCCGGGCAGACCTTCCTCGATGTGCCGAAGTCCTTCTGGGGCTATGAGAGCATCGAGCGCGCCGCGCAGCTTGGCTACGTCAACGGCGTGGGCGGCGGAAAGTTCGAGCCGAACCGCCAACTGACGCGCGCGGAGTTCGTCACCATGCTCTACCGCATGGCGGATAAGCCCGCGGCGAACACCGCGGCCGGTTTCACCGATGTTCCGCAAAATGCGTGGTACCGCGATGCGCTGAACTGGGCGGCGGAAAAGGGCTATGTCAACGGCACGGGCACGAACACGTTCAGCCCCGACGGCAAGATCACCCGTCAGGAGGTCGTGACCATTCTCTTCCGCTACAGCGGTTCGCAGAGCGGCGCGGAGACGATGTTCACCGCCACATATGACAGCCAGTTTACCGACAGCGGCGCGATCGCGCCGTGGGCAAAGACTGCGATGTACTGGGCGATCTACAACGGCGTGGTCAACGGCACGAGCCCGACCACCGTCAGCCCCACGGCGACTGCCACGCGCGCGGAGGTCGCGGCGATCTTCGTGCGTTACGCGAAGTGAGCAAAAAGTTGACATAGAAAAAGGAGGAACTGTATGAAGAGACTATTGCGGTCGCTTCTGCTGGGGGCGATCCTGTCGGCACTGCTGTGCGTGGGCGTGCTGGCGGCGGATACCAACGACCCGGGCATTTACAATATTAAGACCAACGATGGTGTAACCATTACGCCGAAAAAGGCAGACAACAGCGCGATTACAGATGTTGGCGGCTACTACGCCAACGCGGTCAAGTTTGACGTTACGGCAAGCGGCCTGACGGGAGAAGAGAATGCGCAGTGCCTGCTGTTGGTGCTCAAGGGAGATGCAAGCGGCAATGCGCCGACGACCCCGACGGCGGACAACATCGTTTACATCAACCAGGCAGAGAAAGGTGCCAACGGCAAGGCGAGCTTCACCGGCACAGACGCCGCCTACCCCAAGGAGCTGCGCACCGGAACGTACTATGTCTACCTCGTGAGCGAGGGAAAAGCGTTCAAAGCAGAGAATTATGCTGCCAAGTTTTCGTATGACCAGGTATGGAAAATCGGCGATGCCAATGGAGATGGCGTGGTCAACATTCAAGATGCGGTGGTGATTTTGCAGTATTGCGTAGGCAATCTTTCGCTCAATGGATCATTGAAGCTTGCGGCAGACGCCAATAGAGATGGCGTCGTAAATATTCAAGATGCGGTGATTGTATTGCGATATTGCGTTGGCAACGTTACGCTAGAATAATTTTAGAAAGGTAAGGGGAGAAGCATGAAAAAAAGACTGCTGTCTTTGCTGTGCGTACTGGCGCTTGTGCTGTCGCTGCTGCCGACTACCGCATTGGCGGAGACGTCTGATTTTACGCTAGGATTAGAAGTAAACGCTACAGTTGGGAAGACGACGCAAGCACGTAATTTGAATGAACTACGTGCAGGTGACATGGTTACGGCGAAAATCAAACTTCCGAGTGGAACGTATTCATCTGTGCAGGTGGCACTCGGCTTTGATAGGGATTGTTTTGAGATCGCAACTATTTCAAATGCAGAATATACATTCAAGCCTGCATATGAAGCTGTTTACAACGAAGAAGGTATCTACGTTTCGCATACCGACGGATGGGGGCAAAGAGTCAATAGCACAAAAAATGAAGCGAACCAAAACGGATATTTTTCCGTCGGAGCGGTCGGGCAAACATATGATACAGAGAAGAGTAGCGCCGTAGTTGGAAATGTTGGGACTAAATCAGACATGACAATTCTGACGGTAAAATTCCGTGTGAAGAATTGTGACCCAAAAAATGCAGCTCCGTTTAGTATTTTAGGTGACAGTGAGCGCTTGTCTATCTGTCGTATTCCTGACGGGCAAGTGGAAGAAAGAGCCTATACCGTTGGTCTGCCTGCGCCTGTTTCTGCTACGGTGGTGCAGGAATTAGGCAATGTCACGCTGAGCGGCAGTGTTACCGCTCCGGCCAAGAATGTAACAGACACCAGTGCGTTGACTGGCGAACACGTTACGGCAAACGTTTCGTGGAGTCCCGCGCTTACGGACAACAAGTTTGCGGCAAACACGCCCTACACCGCGACGGTTACCGTCACGCCTAGCGACGGCTATTTGTTTACTGACAGCAGCACCGTAACACTGGACGGTTGGAGCTTTACCAAGAGCGGCAACAGCTTTGTTGCAAGTAAGCAATACGAAAAAACCGCTGACAGAAAACTGACTAGCCTTACAATTGGCGGCTATACCGGCAGCGGTAAAACGCACGGTGACACCATTTCACAGAGTGAGCTGACAGTGACGGCTGCCTATGATGACGGAACGACGGATAGCAATTACAGCAACTATACGGTTGTATATGCTGCCGGTAATGCACTGAGCAAAGGCGATACCACTGTTAAAGTTCAGAGCGGCGATGTAGTGTCTGAGGACTATACGATCCCTGCGGTCAGCGGCAAGACGGCATCCGCCGACAGCTATCAGCTGACCGGATTGCCCGCTGGCAATATCTATACCGGCTCTGTGCTGAGCGTGGGCGTTGAGAAGAACACCTCTGCCACGGATGCAGGCAAGGTAAATGGCGCTTTGTCCTTTACCTACAGCGCTGATGGCAAAGCGGCATACACCCCTGTGAACGAGGTGAAGAACGCCGGTCACTACAAAGTAACATTCAACACGAGCGCAGGCACTGCCTACGAAGCCGGTGCAGGTCTGGAACTGAGATTTACCATCGCGCCCAAGTCCATCACCGGCGCAGATATTATGCTAGACACCGCACCTACTTACGATGGGACGGCGAAGAACGTGACCATCAGCGCGGTCAAGGTAGGTGAGTTGACTCTTACTACAGACGATTACGAGATCACTTCCGGCGGCTCTGCCACGAATGTAGAGAACACGACGCTGACCATTACCGGTAAGGGTAATTTTACCGACAAGGCGACCAAAGATTGGAGCCTGACGGCGAAGAGCGTGGATGCCAGCATGATCGCAGAGATTCCTAGCGCGTCCTACACCGGCAAGCAGATCACGCCCACGCCGGAGGTCAAAGACGGCGAAAAGACGTTGACGTCTGGTACGGACTTTACCTACAGCTACAGCAACAACCAGTACGTCGGCACCGCTACCGTGACCATCACCGGCAAGGGCAACTATCAGGGAACGGCGAATAAGGACTTTAAGATCACGCCGGTGGAAGATCCCGCTGTGATCAAGACAGCAGACAACGTTACCAAAGGCGGCAATACATTGGATCTCAATAGCCTTGTGACCGGTGCAAAGGGAGCCGTTTCTTTTACCATTACCGGTGGTGAAGCCAACGACTGCACTATCGACGCCAACGGCGTGTTGACCTCCGGTGCTACCACCGGGAATGTCACCGTTGCCGTCACGGTGGCAAGTAAGGATGAAAACAACGACGGTACACCTGAATACACGGGCAAGAGCGACAGCATCACGGTCACGGTGACCGATAAGACCACCGCTGCGCTTGCAGGCGGCGTGACGCAGCAGGGCTGCACGTTCGGCGATACACTTTCTGTTCCGACCTATACTATGCCGGACGGAACGCAGTCCACTACCGTTTCTTACACTGGCACCCTGCGAAAGGATGGCACGAGCTATAGCGGTGCAGCTAACCCCACCGAGGCCGGAACCTATAAAGTGACAGTGACATGCGAGACAGCGACGCATATCTACTCTGCTACCTCTGCCAACTTTACCATCGAGCCCAAGTCCATCACCGGCGCAACGGTCACGCTCGGTGAACCCTTGACCTACAGTGGCTCTGAACAGACGCAGAATGTGTCGGCGGTGAAATTGGGCGATACGACTCTCGGCACTGCGGATTATACGCTGTCCGACAATACCGTGACAAAAGCGGGCAGCTACAACTTGACCGTAACCGGTACGGGTAACTACACCGACAGCGTACAGCAGGCGTTTACCGTTGCAAAGAAGAGCATTACGCCCAATGTTGAAGTGACAGGCGGCAACACTTACACCGGCAGTGCTATCACGCCGAAGGTTGCCGTAAAGGACGGGAACACTCCCCTTGCAGAAACCGACTATGCCTTGGAATACAGCAACAACACCAACGCCGGTGAAGCAACGGTAACGGTCAAGGCTACGGCCGACGGCAACTACAGCTTTGACGATAAGAATGCGAAATTTACTATCGACAAAGCAAACTACACCGGCACTACGACGGCTGTTGTTTCTGCCAAGTATGGCGCAGCCGGTGAGCTTGACCTCAACAATGTGCTGAAGCCGACCGCCGGTTGGACGTTCGGCGCGGCTAGCGTGACTAGCGGTAACGATGTCTTTGCAGCCGACAGCGTAAAGGTTGAAAGTGGCAAGCTGAGCTTCCAGTTTGTCAATGACAGCAGCAAGGTCAATTCGACCGCTACGGTTAAGATTCCGGTCACCAGTACGAACTACAATAATTTTGACCTTGAGGTCACCCTCACGGTGCTTGCCAAGACGGCGCAGACGCTGAGCGCAGCACCCATCGCGATGACCTATGGCGACGCGGCGAAGAAGATCGAAGTGAGCGGTGCCGTCGGCTCGCTGAGCTACGAGGTCACGGACGGCATGGACATTGTCTCTGTCGATACAAACGGCAACGTGACGGCAATCAAGTCCGGTACGGCTACGATCACGATCACTGCGGCGGAAACGTCTACGCACGCAAGCGGCAGTACGACGGTCACCGTTACCATTGCCAAGCGCGCGCTGACGGTCAAGGCGGACGACAAGACCGCCTACATCGGCGACAAGCAGCCTGAGCTGACCTACACCGTCTCCGGCCTTGTCGGCAATGATACGCTGACGACGGTGCCGACGCTCAAGCTGGTACACGACGCGAATATCGACCCGATGAAGCAGGCCGGCACCTATGTGATCGGTTTTGAGACGGAGCCCGCGGCGAGCGCAAATTATGAGCTGAGCGCGCAAACCGGTACGCTGACCGTAAGCGCACGTCCGAGCTATGTCGGTCCCACCGGCAATGCGGTCAGCGTGGATCGCACGGAAAACGGCAAGATCAGCGTCTCCCCCTCGTATGCGGCCAAGGGCGCTACGGTGACGATCACGGTCACGCCCGACAAGGGTCAGGAGCTCAAGTCGCTCGAGGTCATCGACCAGAACGGCAATTCGCTGCCGCTGACCGATCTCGGCAACGGCCGGTTCAGCTTTGTGATGCCTGCGGGTAAGGTCTCGATCAGGTCCGAGTTCGGCGAGGCGAACGCCTATGTGAATCCCTATGGCGACGTTCAGCCGGGCGACTGGTTCTTCGGCGCTGTACAGTATGTGACGGAGAACGGCCTGATGAACGGCACGGGCAACGGCTTTGAGCCGAACCTCGCGACCTCCCGCGCGATGATCTGGACGATCCTCGCCCGCATGAGCGGCGTGGACACGACCTCCGGCGGCGAGTGGTATGCGATCGCACAGCAGTGGGCCATCGCAAACGGCGTGTCCGACGGCACGATGCCGAACGGCACGATCACCCGCGAGCAGCTTGCGGCGATGCTGTACCGCTACGCTGTCAGCAAGGGTATGGTCAAGGGCCCCGCGACCGCTGATCTGAGCGTGTTTGCCGATGCGAACAGCGTCAGCAGCTACGCGGTCGAGGCGATGCAGTGGGCAGTGTCCACCGGCCTGATCGGCGGCATGGACGGCAAGCTGAATCCGCAGGGCAGCGCCACCCGCGCGCAGGTTGCCACGATGCTGATGCGCTTTGCGGAACTGGCAAAATAAAAGTTCCTCAAGAGGAGAACTGAGCGCCTTTCTCGCCTCGGAATGACGAACAGACCAGCATATTACGAGACAAAGTACCGCAGGGGATTGCCCCTGCGGTACCTTTTTATAAAGATAATGTGTGCCGAATGGCGCGAAACGAAATGCCGGTACTATGCAGCGAGCATATTGTTTTCTGCTTTTTCACGGGATAAAGTAAAAATTGAGTTGGTTTGAGCAGATGCTGTTTGAGCTTTCGAAATGAAAACGGGACGTGGGGTATGACAAAGAAAACGCGGACAAGCAATATATTTGAACAGGTCACAGAAATCTATCTGATCCTGATGGTCACGGTATTTTTGCTTTACCCTGGAAGACAAGGATTCGGCGGGATCGCGGAAGAAAAATACCGGGCGTTCTTGCTCCTCTGCGGCGGCTATGCGGCGATCATGCTGCTGTTGCTGGCGGAGACGGCAATTGTTGGCGGACTGCACAGAGATATACGTTCAGCGCTGAAGCGGACGAGCTGGACACAGCGTCTGCTGGCAATCTATCTGTTGCTAACGTGGATCTCCGCGCTGCTATCACCGTATTTTCCGGATACGGTCATTGGAGTCGGCCGCTATGAAGGAGCGCTGACGATCACGATCTATTGTGCCTGCTTTTTCTTCGTGCGCGCCTATGGAAAGGCTGACAAAGTACTGATTGCAGCAATGGCGCTATCCGTGAGCGGTTTCTGCGTGATCTGCATTATACAGCTGTATGGCGGGAATCCTTTTGGGCTTTATCCAGCCGGATATAACTACGCGGATGCCTATAAGGCTTATTCCGGAGCCTATCTTGGTACGATCGGAAATGTCGACCTTGTGGCGGCGTTTCTATGCATGATGATCCCTGCGTGCTGGGCGACAATTTTGAGGAGCGGAGATCGTCAGCGCTTTTATTTGCTTGCGCCGCTGACCTTAGCGCTGTTTGTGCTCATCAAGATGGATGTTCTGGCGGGATTTGTCGGCGTATTCGGCGGGGCAGCAGTCAACGTCGCCGTCATTGCGCCGATGGAGAAAAGATTGCGGCGCACTTTGGCAATGGCACTTCTGGCTGTTGCATTGGCAATGCTTGCGGTGGTGTACTTTGCGGACCTGGGCGGTATGTTCCACGAACTGCATGCGATTCTGCACGGCAATGCGGAGGGCAGCTTTGGCTCAGGTCGGCTCCACATTTGGAAAGGCGTACTGCAAAGAGTGCCGGAGCATCTGCTTTTCGGCACGGGGCCTGACACGATGCTGTACAGCGATATCGAAGCGTTTTCGCGCTACGATGAAGTGCTGGGAGGCACAATTGTTGCGCGGATCGACATTGCGCACAATGAATATTTGAATATCCTGTACCATCAGGGCATTCTGGCGCTGGCAAGCTATCTTGGCGCATTGATCGCGGCGGCAAAAAAGTGGGTCTGCGGCAGCGGTCAGGATGCAGTCACCGCTGTTTTGGGAACGATGCTGTTTTGCTATTCGGTACAGGCGTTTTTTGGATTCAGTATGATCATGACGGCGCCGTATTTCTATCTGGCGCTGGCATTGCTTGATAAACGCGATACAAAAGAGGGAGAACAATAATATGTACAGTCGAAAAATACGGTTGCTCAGTCTGAATATGATCCTGGTGATGCTGCCCACGCTGATCCCTGCGCAGGCGAGGGAGGAAGCGGAAATCGATAAGAATGAGAAAAAGATATACACGATTACACTTGATGGAAAAGACGGAACGCTGGGAAATGAAAATAGGATAACAGTCAACTATTCTGAGGACAACCCTCTTTCCTTGGGCAATTATAAGTTCACGAGAGCTGGATATACCCTTGTTGGCTGGACAAAAGATGAGAACAATGACGAATGGGTGGCGGACAGAAATGGTATCATTACTGTGGATCTCGGTTATGAAACGCTTTACGCTATGTGGAAGGCTGACGATTATCTTGAGGACAATGTATCGCTGGTCATTGGCGGCGAGGACAAGAGTGATCTGCTGAATAGTACAACTGAATGCGGCGGCACGGGATGGACATATCGGAGTGTCGATGATACGACGAGCGAGCTGCATTTGAGCGATGGTTATAACGGTGGAAATATTGTCTGCAAACGGGATAATGTAAATATCGTTTTTGATGCTTCGGTCAGCACGAGCCAGATTGAAGTGAGCGGAGCATTGTCGCTTACGGCTAATAGTACCTCTGCTGCTGTTGTGTCGGAAGACAGCTGTGCGATTCGCGCTAAAAGTGTTGCCATAGCAAATACGGGTGGGATTTATAGGATCGTATCTAATACAAAGACTGCGATTGAGGCGGAGAGTTTATATCTTGCTTCCGGTAATGTGAGCATTGAGGGCAATCCTGCTGTTTCTAATAGTCTTCCAGTTACCTGCGAAGAGGGAATTGCCTATAGGAGCAATCAGAATGCCGATGGATTGATGTCGGGACTGTATAGCTATCGGAAAAACATGACGGTCACACTCAAGGGCAACGGCGGCACGCTGGATGGGATGACAGAGGAGAAAATAGTTGTCTATTCTGAGGAAGAACCGCTCAACCTGCGGGACTATCCGTTTGCGTGGGAGGGCTATGCCCTTGTCGGCTGGTCGGAAGACGCGACTGGCACGACGAGAATGTTCGGGCGCGATAGTTTCCTTTCTTCGCAGATCGGCAGCGGCGTTTTGTACGCTGTCTGGCTCAAAGTGCCGGAGAGTGGGAACTATGCGATTTTCGACACCTGCGGCTGGGGTGAGATACCCGATCCCTTCAGCCGGGTCGGTACCCTTTGCTGTGTGGAGCTGACGGACGACTTCAAAATGCCCGTGCTGCAAAAAAGCAGCACAGCGCCGGAAGTGAAACTTTGGCTCTGGCACAATGCAGACAATTGGAGCGCAATTTACTACGAGGGGGAAGCGTTCGTCCCCAAAAGCGGGATGCAGTTCCGCATTGAGCCTGTTTCGAGCGGGAACGGATATCACCGGGTGGTTTTTGACGGCAACGGCGGCACCGAGACGGTTTATTACGGAAACGAAGCATATGCCGCGAATAAACGCGACTTTCAGAACTTCTCTGACGGCGCTACGCTGTACACTCCGCGATTCCACCGTCCCGGTCATATCCTGACGGGCTACAATACGCAGGCGGACGGCACGGGCACGGCATATCCGGCCGGCAACATGAGAATTACATCGGATATGGAGCCTGTGCAGTTCCTCTATGCCCAGTGGTCGCCGCTCAATCTGTTGAAAAATGGCGTGCGCCTTATTATCGACGATGACGATATGACGGGGCTCCTCGGCATAAATGGTTGGAGCGGCGGCACCAGCTGGCGATTCAGAGATAACGGAGGGAACGGAACTACTGACGGCCAGATCGAGATAAGGGACAGCACACGCTACAGCGGCGGCAGTATTGCCTTTGACGGAAATCTAACGCTCGGCTTTGTTGACGGTGCGAGCGTTGGACAGATTGAAGCGGCAGGCGGGCTGACACTTGTAAACAATGCATCGGCAGGCGCACAGTTTTCTGTGAAGGCAAATGGTGTAGCAGCAATCCGGGCGGAGCGTGTTACCACAAAAGATTCTGCTGCGGTATATCATATCAGTGCGGAGAATGCCGTTGCTGTAGATGCGGCAACGCTTTACCTCAGTTCGCCAAATGTAATTATCGAGGGACGTCAGGCTGTGGCAAAGTATACGAAGATTACCTGCGCGAGCGGAATCGGATACAAAATGTCGAGCGATGGTTCAACGCTTATGACCTATTCCGATACGAAGCGGATTGCCCTCGAAGGCAACGGCGGAACCCTGCAGGGTCTGCCGATGACCATTGCAGAGTATCGCGCGGTTGAGGAGCTTGACCTGAACCGGTATCCGTTTACGCAGAAGGGCTATGCCCTTGTCGGCTGGGCGGCGGATCAGAAAGGTGAGAAACTTGTCACGGATGCGACCGGACATCTGAAGTCGACGGATTATGGAACGCTCTACGCCGTCTGGCTTAAAGTACCGGACGGCAACTATGTGATCCTTCAGGGCAGCTATGCCGGCGCATGTGCCACCAAGGCGGGCTTCAGCAGCATTGCCATGGCGGAGGATGGAACGGTGACGCTGCCAGAGCCGAACAATCCCAAGAGCGGAATTGCAGTTTGGCGGAAGAGCGATACCAACGAGCCCTATTTCGTCGGCGAAACGGTCACGGTGCCGTCGGGGACACGCTTCAACTGTGTTCTGCATTATAATGCGAATAAGATTTTGATCTTCGACGGCAACGGCGGTACGATGCGAAATACGGTGAACGGCGTTCAGTGTACCGTGACCCGCCGGATGGTGACCACTGCGGCTGGTAAGACGTACTATAGCCGCTCGCAGTTTGTCATGGATGGCTATACGATGACCGGCTATAACACCAAGGCGGACGGTACAGGCAAGTCTTATCCGTATGATGAGATCCTCGTGACCGAGGACATGAGTAACCAGACGATTCTCTACGCTCAGTGGGAGAAGATCGTACCGAGCGGAAAGTATATCACTATCGACGGAAAAATATATGATGCCATGCAGGAATGCAGGGGCAGCAGCTGGGTTTATTACTATGATGCCAACATTGACCACGGCTCCTTGTCGCTGAAAAATTATCAGGGCGGCAGTATCGCGTCGGATATCGATCTGTCGGTGACAAGCAGCGGACAGTCTGTGGTGAACGGAAGTATCAGCAGTGAAAAGTCGCTGTGGATGAACGGCTTAACCACGGGCAGCCTGACTGTTACTGCAAGCGAGGGCAGCGCCCTGATTGCAGAGAAAAGGCTGGTGGTACAGCCGGACGGCAAGCTGAGTGTTACCAGCGAAAATGCCCCTGCGGTCAAGGTAACAGGCGAACTCTATGTGAACATCGGCCGTAACGGCTTTTTCGAGGCCACGGGAAAACCGGCACTTTCCTATGGCGAAATGGCGAAGGACGGGTATCAGATTTATCTGATCTGCGGCGGCACGGACAAGGGAAATGCAGTGCCGATTACAGACGACACTTATAATGACAAAGCCTACATCTCCTATGAGATGCGGGATCGTGTCCTGACGCTGCACGGCAATGGCGGTGTGACGGCTGATAATAAGGACACATTCATTGCGACCTCGAAGGCCAACGACTTCGACCTCGGCGCGTACATGAATACCTTCACGAACGGCGATAAGCGACTGCTCGGCTGGTCGAAGACGGAGAATTCCACGACGATCGACTATGCGGCGGCGAGCAGTACGGCGTATTGCTTTGAGTATAACTACGAGTTTGAGGCGGACCTCTACGCTGTGTGGGAGAGCGACGGGCAGATCGGCGTAGTGCTGAAGGACTACGGCTGCTATGAAGAGAATGGCGGATATACATATTCTGAAATATGTACTGTGCCTGTCAGCGGCGGCACGTTTGAATTGCCGAAGTCTTATAAATCGGGCTATGTCTTCACGGGCTGGCTGGGCAGCGACGGGCAGACCTACACGGCCGGAACTCAGATCAAGATTTCTGCTTCGACCGAGTTTACTGCACAGTATGCGACCGGAACATTTGAGATAGATGGCAAAACCTATTCGACGGATCGCCCTCATGGCAGCCAAAGCCTTGGCTGGGCATATGATCCCCATACAGAGCGGAATTGGGGACAGGCGGAAATCGACATTTACAGCAATTACTCCGGAAAACCGATCAGCGTTTCAGGAAACATTGCGCTCCATCTTGATGGAATGATCACGGGTGCGGCAGGACAACCTGCAATTTCAGCGGATGGCAATGTAAGGATCTATGCCAATCGATATGGACATAGTGCGGCTGATAAGCTGTTCGCGCAGGTGTATGGCGGCGCTGGGGCGCCGGCTGTAAAGGCAACGGGGGATATTTGGATCGACGGCTTAAACAGCTATACACAAACCCTCGTTTTCAAGGGCGACAACGGACGGCCTGCTTTCGAAGCGCAGCGAGTTTGCTTTTTCGAACCTTTGCTCGCCGGAGAATCTGAGACTGCTGCGGACTTTATTGGAACCTATCAGGCTCAAAGCTATGTTTGCGCAGAATATCCCATTACGATAGAGGCCAAAGAGGGAGACGTGCTTCCGGCATTCCCAGATACGGCGTTCAGAAAGTTTGTCGGCTGGCAGACGGAGCGCACGATGACGGGATGCCCTGACATTCAGTACCGTCCCGGCGATACATATACGGGTGAGCAGAGAATGCTGGTTGCGTACTATATGCCCTCTGCCTGTGGGGCAGTTGTTTTAGACGGCAACGGCGGTGTGACGACAAAAGATTCAAAGTACTATGTGATCGAATCTTCTGGCGCAGATCTGCGGGTGACGGCGGATACGCTTACAGACGCATTTCAGAGGGATGGATATCGTATTGACGCCTACAGTACGGATGATGCAGGAAAGCAGAATCGGACTGCGGCGGAAGATCTTGTGGAGCGTTTGACCGGAGATACGACCATTGTTGGTCAGATCTGGACGTATTTTGCTCAGTGGGAGCGCATCGGCGATAAGACGGAGGACAACTCCGCTTACTATACCAAAGCGGACGACGGCACGGTGAAGATCGAGTCAGTCGATCAAGCCGTGCTCGAAGAGCAGCTCAAAAAAAGCGGAACGGTACAGATTGACCTGTCCAAGTTGAAAGATGCTCCTCGCGACGTGATCCTGCCCGTCAGCGCCGTGAACAATGTCCTTGATTTGAAAGTGGAGGCATTGTCAATCAAGATGGCGGACGCGGTGGTCACGCTGGACAAGACTGCGATGCAGTCGGTCATCGAGATGGCGAACGGCGCTGATATTCAGCTGCATGTCAGCACCGACGACGCACTGAGTGGCAATCAAGCCGCAATCATCGGCAGCACGGTGCAGAGCAAGGCGCTCGATGTGAGCCTGACAGCAAACGGAACGGAAATTCACAATTTTGACGGCAAGGTGACCATCTCCGTCCCGTTCACATGGACGAAGCAGGGCGTGCTACAGGCGTGGTATCTTGCCGATGCCAATAAGAAAGAAACCGTTGACGTGGCGTACCGCGACGGGAATGCCGTGCTGACGCTGTCGCATTTCTCGACCTATGCCGTTACGGTCACCGATGCGCCAAATGACACGATCGTGAACATCGGAAAAAACTCAGTCACGGTGAACGCGCCGGAGGGCGATAGCTGCGTTGCGGCGCTCTTCAGCGCGGATGGCAGGCAGCTGGCAGTCGGACAAGCGACGGTGAACCAAGGCGAAGAAACGACCGTGACGTGGGGCGCGGTCAACAGCGCAGAGGTGCTCACGCTCAAGCTGTTCTGGCTTGACGCAAAGGGCGCGCCCACCGGCAGCGTTCTGTCGGTGCTCGTCAAGGTGTCCGCCCGATAAGGGCGGCTTGACCCAACATTCTGCGGCGGCGCTGCCGCCGGGATGATAAAAACAACAAAAAAGGAGAGAAACCAGATGAAGAAACTCATTTCGCTGCTGCTCAGCATGGCGATGGTGTTCTCCATGACCGCCGTACAGGCTCTGGCGGCGGATGAAGAGACAGCCATGTTGGCAGACACAGTCGCGGAGGGTACCGATGCGCCGGTGGTACAGACGGTCACACTGGATCTGTCGCAGGGCAGCATCACGATCTCTGCCACAGGCTATACGCAGGGCAGCGGGGAAGAAACAAAGTTTACTGGTGCATATACGATCGAACAGAGCAACAAATCTAACCTCACTAATACTATCAGCGTGAAGAATGGTACACATCAGATCACGATGAATAATGTTGATATTGATGTTAGCAGTGTTTCCAATGCTTGTGCGTTTTCCATCGAGGCGGGCGCATCGGTTCTGTTAAAATTGGTTGGCACGGTGACATTGAAAAGTGGCAACACTAAGGCTGGACTTTCCGTTCCCAGTGGCGCAGCCGTGACCATTTCTGCTGACACGGATTCTGATGAATTGACTGCGAAGGGTGCCCAAGGGGGTGCAGGCATCGGTGGTAATAAAAAGACTAGCGGCGGTAACATCACAATTTTGGGCGGTACTGTGAATGCAACTGGCGGCGCTTCTGCCGCGGGTATCGGCGGTGGTGATAACGGCACTGGAACCGGCGAAGGCGAATCAATTCACATCTCCGGTGGCATGATTACGGCAACCGGTGCCGGTGGCGCAGGTATTGGCGGTGGCAGCTATGCAGTTGGTACTGGCCATAGTGGGCAGATCATCATTGATGGCACAGCCACTGTTATAGCAAATGCTGGAAATTATGGCGCAGGCATAGGTGGCGGTGCATGTGCAGACGGTACTGGCGTGAGTGGGAAAATTATTCTGCGCGGTGCGGCGAATGTAACTGCAGAATCTGTAAATGGTGGTGGTGCAGGTATTGGTTCTGGCTCAGCTACTAGTAAAGGGGATGTGCATCTTACCGGTGAGTACGGCGAGGTATTGATCACCGATTATGCAACGGTAAAGGCGAACTCAGACAATGCTACAGGTATCGGGGGTGGACGAGCATATGATAGTGCATCGTCCAGATGCAGATCCTATGGAACGGGCATAAATGGCAGACTAACGATCAGCGGGAATGCCAATGTTACTGCAAGCGGTGCTGCTGGCATTGGGGGAAGCGGATATTCTTATTATAAATCTTTAGGCTATACCACTGGTGAAAACGGTGTAATCTCTATTTCTGACAACGCGGTTGTAAAGGCAACTGGTAGCGAATATGGAATTGGTGCTTATAATGATGCATCAGAAAATGGTGGAGTAGTTAATATTGATGGCGGCAAAGTAGATGCTAGTGGTATCCGTGGTTGTAATATCTCCGGCGGCTCAGTCTTCGTGAACGGCTCCCTTGGTAACGCGATTGTGAACGGTGGAGTTGTCTTTATAACAAGGTATAATAGCATTAACACACTAACTTCTGATGATAGTGGAAATGGTTGGGTTGTCAGTTATACGCAGGTAAAAAATAATAGCATGAAATCCGGTGTGCTGTTCAGTGGAAATGGACAAATAATCGGTAATTCCTATACCTTGCCCGCGGATCGCGAGATCGACCGAGACAGAACCATGACGGTGGACGTGGGACAGGAACTGATCGTTCCGGCAGACACTACCCTAGCAGTGAACGGAACGCTGATTGTAAAGGGAAAATTGACGGTGAACGGTAAGCTGGTGGTCGCGGGAACGCTCAACACTGCCGAAACCGGCGCGATCGAGGGAAGCGGCGAGACGGAGATCACCGGCAAGGTGACCGGCAAGAAGCTGCCCATCACCATTCAGGCGCAAAACATGAGCACGATGGAAAAGACCTTTGACGTGTCCACGCTCTTCACCATTCCGCAAACCGCCGGAGCGGCGACCTACACGGTGACGAAAGACGGAGAAACTGTCACATTGGACGGCACAACGCTCTCCATCCCCGATGGCGGCGTATTCACGGTCACCGTTACTACGGAAGGGACTGCCAACTATCAGGCGGCGTCCGCCACAGCGACGCTCACCGCGACAGTGCATAACCATCAGCTGCGTGCAGTCGCCGCAAAAGCGCCGGATTGCCTGAATGCAGGCAATATCGCGTATTGGGTCTGCGAAAGCGGCTGCGGAAAGTATTTTAGTGACGAAAGCGGAGAGAACGTGATTACCGCTGCGGAAACAGTCTTGCCTGCAAAGGGGCATCAGTTCGATAACGGCGTCTGCACCGCCTGCGGCGCGGAAGATCCGGCGTATGAGAAGAGTCCTGTGATCGAAGTGGGCTCCTGCAACGCGTACCCCGGCGATACGATTACGATCCCGGTCTCGCTCAAGAACAACGACGGCATCGCCTCGATCAAGTTTACCGTCTCCTATGACGCAAACTGCTTGGAGTATCAGGGGGCGTCCTTTACCGAGGAGCTTACGGGGTTGAGCAATACTGTTGCTGTCAACGACGAGACTACCGGAAAAGTTACCATGAGTTGGGTCATAGGAGCGTCGGGGGAGTATACTGGGAGCGAGACCATTGCCAATTTGCAATTCAGGGTAAAGGTTAAAAAAGTTTCGGAGAATACCTCCGCACAGGTTTCGCTCACTTATGCTGCTGACAGCACCTTTAATAATGGCTTGGTCGATAAAGAGTTCCTCATCAAAAACGGAACAGTTCAAATCGGCCAGTACCGCCCCGGCGATATCAACGGGGACGGAACGGTGGACATCAACGATGCGCTGCTGCTGCTGAACTATGTCTGCGACCTTAGAAAAGATGAGGTCAAGGGCAACCCTGACGTCAATGGCGACGGCGCGGTGAACAATAAGGACGTCGTCATTCTGCTGCGCTATATTGCAAAGTTTGAGGGCATTACGCTGTACTGAGAGGATTGGCGCGTATGAAAAAAACACTGGTGCTGCTGTGCGCGCTGCTGTTGGCGGCCGCGGCGGCGATCCTGCCCGCGCGGGCGGCGGACACCGCGATGCAGATCAAAATAGCAGATCAGCGCTGTGCGGCGGGAAGCTCGGTCGATGTCGCCGTCACGCTTGAGAACAATCCCGGCATCGCCTCGCTCAAGCTGATCGTCTTTTACGAGGAAGATTGCCTGACGTATGAAAGCGCGGCATTCTGCGGCGATTTTGCGAAAAAAGCGGGCGTGTCCCTTGCCCAAAAGACCACGGTGAAGGGAAAATCCTGCGTTATTTTGAACTGGGTCTGCACAAGCGAGAAAGTCGCGGACAGTACATTTGCGACGCTCCGCTTCAAGGCCAAGGATCGCCCAACAAAGGAAGAGGCAACGCTGACGCTGCAAACAGATGCGGACAACGTTTTCGATGCGGAACTGGAAAATGTCCCGTATACGCTTTCCAACGGGAAGATCACCCTGATCAGCGCGGCGATCGGGGTCGAAACGACGGAGCAAGCGGACGGGCTGCACTTTCAGATCAAGAATCTCGGCTTGCCTGAGGAGCAGAGAGTGCGGGTCGTGATCGCGTTTGCCGACGAAAAAGGCCGGCAGTGCGGATTTGCCGTTTCGGAGTCCGTTGCTGCAAAGAACTTAAACAAGCTGCAGCTGATTGGCGCAAATCGGAAGGCTGATGATGCATGGAAGCTCTTTGTTCTCGATGCAGACTCACTTGCGCCTTTGTGTGAATCGATCAGCAGCTCGTGATCGGATTATAGCTAAAGCAATGTGAACGTAAGTATAAATCAATCCTAGTATAAAAGGCCGCCATCTCAAAAAGTAGTTGCTTACTGAGATGGCGGCCTTTTAATAAGCGTTCTTCCGTATGTCAGCCGCAGAAAAGCGTAAGCGGCAACAAAAACGACGCTGATTGTGGCTATTATGCACAACTGAATGTGCCTGATTTGACTATGAAACTAAAAGATATGACAGACTGGAAAAAAGTTTGGAAATACGCTTGACATTTCCTGGGATGCGTGTATAATAACGTACTGTTCCGCGAATGGAGCGTGCACCTTGTAAATTAAACAACGAAACTTTGACAAGCACCAGATGAAAAACTGTGCGAAATGCACAGAGCTTGCGGAGGACCGGTTAAGTCAATTACGGTCTGAAGTAAGGATAAAAAGTTTTAAGCTATGACAAATAGCTCGATAAAGATT